>WNGC01003992.1_pt1 | contig 17387 bp, 16 predicted proteins | sample 5400051 | NCBI WGS metagenome assembly WNGC01 (sample SAMN13153368, study PRJNA577476) | soil metagenome | isolation source: 20 cm soil or saprolite under grassland replicate 2 | place: USA:California | collected 2016-06-15
AGAAACGCGCGGTTACGGGGCGACGAAATTCCGGGCGTCGGCAAGCGGATCAATTGAAGAGCAGAGTCCCAACCGCCGGGTGGAGGTTGTGGTGCATACGAGCGAGGGGTGACGGCGAAATTGCGGATTGCGGATCGCCGATTGCGGATTCACGAGCTTGGCTCATGAGAAAATTGTAGGGCATCTGTGTCAGTCCCGAAACCATTCGGGATTCACAGAAACGCCCTACAACGTCAGCTATACCGTCGCCTACCAGTTTTTGACCCACTTTGTCTGGTCGGTTCCGGCAGCCCCGTCCGCGACCGTCCAGAGATCAAACGTTGGATTGAAGCCGTTGGCTCCGCCGGACGCCTTCATCGTCGAATAGCCATAGCTGTTGCCAAAGGGATCGCGGAGAGCGGTCACAAGGTTTGAGAGACTTGGCGGGTTCGACATGTTGCCTCTGAGGAGCGAGTTCGGTTTAAAAGTCATGTAGGATCGTGCACCTGCATTTGGCGTTCCATCGAAGTCGCTATCTCCCGAAATCAATCCGTACAAATCGCGAGACGGCGTGTTGTAGGCTGCGAGATTGGTTGTTGTGGGATCGAGCAAGTCGGTTGGTCCACTGCTTGGATAAACTCCATTATCTGCCTTGTAACTTTCACAGGCAGCCGCCATGGCGGCGATTTCTGTCTCGGCGCGGGAACGCGCAGCTTTTTTTTGGACGTAGCCGACTGTGCTTAGAACTAATCCGGCGAGAATGACGATAACGGCGATGACAACGATCAGCTCGATGAGAGTAAAGGCAGCCGTAGCGGCAGGCGTGCCGCCTGCATCCTTTCGATTTGCCGCAGCCGACACGGCTGCCTCTACAGAATCAGAAACGCACATGCAAGATCGAAAATGTATCTCCGTAGGCGCGCTCACGTTTGCTGTTGCAAGCCGCTGATGATGCTGATGAGCGGGGTAAACAGAGCCAGCACGATGGTGCCGACGATCAGTGCGAGAAACACGATCATGATCGGCTCGAGCATCGACGTAAGCGCCGCGACCGAGTTATCGACTTCATCATCATAAACATCGGCAATCTTTAGCAACATTTCCGGAAGTTTACCGGTTTCTTCGCCTACATCGATCATGCTGATTACCATCGGCGGAAAAGAGCGGCTGGCTTCCAGCGGTTGAACAATCGATTCGCCTTCCTTTACGCTGTCGTGTACCTGTGAGATCGCTGCGGCGATGGCGGCGTTGCCGGCGGTTTCGCGGGTAATGTTTAATGCCTGCAAAATCGGAACGCCGCTCGTGACCAGTGTTCCCAGTGTGCGCGAAAACCGCGAGATCGCTGTCTTGCGATTTAAATCGCCAAAGAGCGGCATGCGCAGTTTGAAATTATCAATCACGAATCGCCCGCCCCGGGTGCGGTTGATGAATTTGTAGGCTGCCCCTGCGGCGATCACGGCGCCGACCAGGAGCAGGCCATGGTGCTGCACGAAGTTACTCGCGGCGATGACAAACCTGGTGATAGCCGGTAGCGGCTTATTGCCGAGCATATCATGGAAAATGGCTTCAAATTTCGGCACGATGAAGATCAGGAGAAAACCCATGATTGCCATTGCCAGTGTGATCACGATCATGGGATAGACCATTGCGGCGACGACTTTGTTTTTGATCTTCGCGGCTTTCTCCTGAAACTCCGAAAGCCGGTTAAGCACCAGCTCGAGCACGCCGCCGACCTCGCCCGCTTTGACCATGTTGACAAACAGGTCGTTAAAAATCTTTGGGTGCAGGGCCAGCGCGTCCGAAAACGTATTACCGCTCTGTAATGAGTCAGCGAGTTTGTTAATAGTATTCTTCAATACTTTGTCGCGTTCTTGTTTTGCCAGAACGGTCAGGCTTCGCAACAAAGGCAATCCGGAATCAATCAGCGTCGCCAACTGACGCGTGAAAATCATCAGGATTTTTGGCTTAATTTTCGCGCGCTGGAAAAGAACGATGCCAGTTTTCGCGCGCGGTTTCGTCGCGCGGGCCATCTTCGCGGCGCGGCGACGATCCGCTTTGCTGTCAGCGCTGGCTACGGCCTCCTCGTAGACGCTGGTAGGGAAATACCCAGCCTGGCGTAGCCGGCCGATTGCGTCATTGGTTGAAGCGGCTTCAACTAGCCCGGTCGCCTCTTGTCCGCGAGTATCGAGAGCTACGTAGTTAAAGCGCGGCATAGCGAACAATTTTAGTTACTTCCGAATGCAAAGTCGAGCGACGAGATTGGATGAACTTGGGAATGACGAAGTAATGACGAATGAGAAAACCTCAAGAAATCGAGAGCTCTTCTTTTCATCGTTCGGTCATTTTGGCTTCCTTCGTCGTTCATTAGTGCTTCCTCACGTATATCTCAGCACTTCTTCGACGGTGGTGTCGCCAGCGAAGATGCTGCGCAAACCGTCCTGGCGCAGTGTTATCATTCCAAGCTCAACGGCCTTTTGTTTCAATGTAACCGTTGGCGCGCGTTCATTGATCAATTCACGAATCGGATCGGCGATTCTCAGCAGTTCGTAGATTCCTTTTCGTCCCTTGTATCCTGTGTTGTTACAAGCGTCACAACCTTTCCCGTAGAAGAATTGTTTATTGCCGATGTCCTGTTGCGAGATCCCCAGCTCAGCCAGCAACGTCTCGCTCGGTTTGTAAGTAGTGCGGCACTGGCGGCAGATGCTGCGCAACAAACGCTGACCGAGGACGGCTTCGAGCGTGGATGAAATCAGAAACGGTTCGACGCCCATGTCGATCAACCGCGTGATCGCTCCGGGCGCGTCGTTTGTGTGGAGCGTGGTGAAAACAAGGTGCCCCGTCAGAGAGGCCTGAATGGCAATTTGCGCGGTCTCCAGGTCGCGTGTCTCGCCGACCATGATGCGATCCGGGTCCTGGCGCAGAAATGATCGCAAAACGCGCGCAAATGTCAGGCCGATTGCTTCGTTCACCGGCACTTGCACGATCCCTTCCAAATCGTATTCGACAGGCTCTTCTGCAGTCAGGAGCTTGGAATCAATCGTATTGACCTTGCGCAGGCAGGAGTAAAGCGTCGTCGTCTTTCCCGAGCCGGTCGGTCCGGTCGCAATGAAGATGCCGTTGGGACGCTCGATCATTTCCAGCAGAAAATTGTAGATGTAGTCGGGCATGGCGAGCGCTTCGAGATCCAGATTTACGATGCTGCGATCGAGCACGCGCAGCACAAGGCTCTCGCCAAATTGAGTTGGCAAAGTTGAAACTCGAAGGTCGACATTGCGCCCCGCGATATTCTTCTGAATACGGCCATCCTGTGGAAGTCGCCTCTCTGCGATGTTCATATTTGCCATCACTTTCACGCGCGAGATTACGGGCAGAGCAAGGTGACGCGGCGGCGGTGACATTTCGTAGAGCGCCCCGTCAACGCGATAGCGGATTTTGAATTCGTTTTCAAATGGCTCGAAGTGAATGTCGCTCGCCCGGTCCTGGATCGCCTGATAAAGAATGAGATCGACAAAGCGAATGATGGGAGTCGCGTTTGCTTCTGCTTCCACTGCTGCCTCGCCGTCTCCCTCGCGTCCGCTTGAGACGGACAAAAGCTCGCCAGCCTGGCCGAGTTGCTTGAGAACGTCCTCCATGCTCGTCGTATCGCTGCCGTAATGCTGCTTGATCAGGTCTTCGATTTGGTGCTCCGGTGAAACGACGACTTGAATGTCCTTACCGAGCGCGAAGCGAAGATCTTCCGCGACCTGGAGATCGAACGGATCGATCAGCGCGACTCGCAATGTGGTTCCGCTCATTTCAACTGGGAGAGCGCCATGTAACCGGGCCAAACCACTCGGAATGACGCGCAAAATCGCCGGCGCGATGTCGCGCTCCGTCAGATCGACAAAATCGGTGCCAAGTCCGTTCGCAATCGTCTGGAAAAAAGTGTCCTCATCGATGAAGCCGCCATCGGTCATCGCCTGCACAACGGTCTTGCCGTTCAGTTCTACCTCACTCAGGACGTCCTCCGCCTGTGAAGGCTCGAGTACGCGCTGCTCGACAAAAAATTCGGCAAGTTGTTTCGCTTTCATCTTTTGTTAGCTCACATCTCCCACTGTGATGGAGATGACTTCTTCGGCGGACGTGAGACCCGCCAGCACCTTGCGGACGCCGTCTTCGCGGAGCGTGCGCATGCCTAGTTCACGCGCACGTTGGCGCAACATCAATGTCGGACTGCGTTTGTTGATCATATGGCGCACGTCGTCGTCGATCGGGAAAATTTCAAAGATGCCCACTCGACCCTTGTAACCGATCTGACGGCATTGGTCGCAGCCTACCGGCTTCATTACCTGGGCCTCGGAGAGTTGTCCCGGCTCAATTCGCAGTGCGCGCAATTCGGTCTCGCTGAGCTCCGCTGGTTGTTTGCAATGTGCACATAATCGTCGGACAAGCCTTTGTGCCATGATTGCTCGGACGGAGGACGCCACGAGAAACGGTTGAACACCGAGATCGACCAAGCGCGCGACCGCAGCGGGCGCGTCATTCGTGTGCAGCGTGCTGAAGACAAGGTGACCGGTAAGACTGGCGTTCGTAGCAATGCTCGCTGTTTCGAGGTCTCGAATTTCACCAATCATGATAATGTTCGGCGCCTGGCGCAGAATGGAACGCAAGGCGGCCGGAAAAGTCATTCCGATCTCCGTATTCACCTGTACCTGATTGATCCCGGTCATTTGATACTCGATCGGTTCTTCTACCGTGATGATTTTGCGGTCCGGTTTGTTAATGTAATTGAGACAGGCATAGAGGGTGGTGGTCTTGCCGGAGCCGGTAGGGCCGGTGACCAATAGAATGCCGTCCGGCAATTTAATCATGCGCTCGAATGTTTCCTGATCATCGGAGAAAAATCCAAGCTCCGGTAAGCCGAGCTTTAGACTGGATTTGTCTAGCAGACGCATCACCACGCTCTCCCCGTGATTAGTAGGAATTGTCGAGACCCGAAGATCGAGCGGCTTCTTTTTGATTTTTACCTGGATCCGACCGTCCTGGGGCAGGCGTTTCTCGGCAATGCTCATTGAACCGGTCATGATTTTGAGGCGGCTGATAATGGCTGATTGCAAGCGTTTCGGCGGCGCTTGCATTTCCTGCAGAACGCCGTCGACCCGAAACCGGACCCGAAATTTTTTGTCCAGTGGTTCGAGATGAATGTCGCTCGCGCCCGCGCGATGCGCCTCGATCAGCAACATCGAGACCAGCCGGATAATCGGCGCATCCGCTTCATCAGTGGCAATCGCTTCCGAGCCATCGCCAATTTCCAATCCGAGATCGATGTCTTCGCCGATTCTTTTCTGCAAGACGTCCGCTGCTTCGTCGGCGGTCCCGTAATATTTGATCAATGCCTCGCGAATTTTCTGGGGACTGGTGCACACCAGTTCCAACTCGCGTTGCAGAAGAAAACTCAGGCTATCGATCGTATCGATGTCGAGCGGATTGCCGACCGCGACCACAAGGCCGGTCTCGCCGAAAGCGACCGGAATCACTTTGAAACGGCGCGCGTCTTCGCCGCGGATTTGACTGATGATTTGCGGCGGAATCACCATGGAAGAGATATCGATCCAATCCATGTGCGCTTGCGCTGCGAGCGTGCGCGAGACGTCCACGTCGGAGACAACTCCGTCATTGATTAAAATATCGACTACGCCGGGCTCTCCGTTTAGAAGCGACCGCGCGCTATCGATCTGATGGCGTGTGATGAGTCCACCCTCCTCGAGGGCTTTGAGCACGTACTCTTCGTTGTGTTGCACCTGGGAAGAATGCTGGGCGCCGGAGTTTACCGTAAAACCGCCAAATTTCCAGCGGGAGGAGATGGTAGGGACATAGCGCTGTGATGTCCGGACGCCGCAGCGCGGCGTCCTTACCGAGGTGGCGATTATTCAACGGTCACGCTTTTGGCGAGGTTCCGTGGTTTATCGACGTCGCGACCGAGCTCAACTGCGAGATGATAAGCGAGAAGTTGAAGTGGGACGACGCTCAGAATCGGCATGACGTACTCGGGCGCTTCCGGCAGCACGATAATTTCATTGGCAACTTCCTTCAGTTGCTTCGGACCGTTTCCGCTGGTCACCGCAATGACCGGACCCTTGCGCGCTTTCACCTGTTCGATGTTGTTCAGGTTTTTGGAGAAAACCGAATCGTCCGGCGCGATAAACACCGAAGGTAGATCGGGACGAATCAGCGCAATGATGCCGTGCTTGAGTTCAGCGCTGGGATGCCCTTCGGAAAAGAGGTAGGTAATCTCCTTCATTTTGAGCGCTCCTTCCAGCGCCACCGGGAAGTTGAATTGCCGCCCAAAGAAAAGCACGCCATTTGCCCCGGCGTATTTTTTGGCGATGGCCTTGATCTGATCACTCAGTTCCAAAACCGCTTCGATCTGGCCGGGCAACGCTTCTAGTGCTGCGATCACGCGGCTGCCATCTGTAGCGGCAAGATTGCGCATCCGTCCAAAGAGCAGCCCGAGCAGCGTAAGAATGACAAGTTGCGATGTAAACGATTTCGTCGCAGCGACGCCGATTTCCGGTCCGGCGTGCATGTAGACTCCCCCATCGCTCTCTCGCGCGATTGTGCTTGCGACGTTGTTACAAATTCCCAACGTGCGAAAGCCTTTGCGTCGGCTTTCACGCAAAGCACCAAGTGTGTCCGCGGTTTCACCACTCTGGCTGATGGCGAACACAAGTGTCTCGGGAGTCATCGGCGTGTTGCGATGACGAAACTCACTGGCGTATTCGACTTCGGTTGGAATGCTGGCCAGCCGCTCGATCAAATATTCACCGACCCTTCCAGCATGAAGCGCCGTGCCACAGCCCATAAGAACAATACGGCCGACGTCGCGAAGCTCGGGAGGCGCCATGTTCAGGCCGCCCAGCTTTGCAGTGCATTCGTCCGGATTAAGACGACCGCGCATCGCGTCGCGGACCGTGTTTGGCTGCTCAAAGATTTCTTTGAGCATGTAATGGGGGTAATCCCCTTTTCCGATGTCCTCGGCGGTAAATTCAACTTTGCTGACCGGGTGCTCGGTGCTGTCTCCCGCGAGCGAAGTGATCTCGAACTTGTCTCGCCCTGCCGCGACGACATCGAAGTCGTTTAGATAAACAGCGTCGCGGGTGTAAGCGACGATTGCGCTCACGTCACTCGCCAGAAAGTTCTCGCCATTGCCAACGCCGAGCACGAGTGGGCTGCCACGTCGGGCGCCAATCATAAAATCCGGAATATCGGCATGGACCAAAGTGATACCGTAGGTGCCGATCACTTGCCCAAGTGCCGTTCGAACAGCAGTGAGCAATCGCGCTTTCTTTTCTGGGACGTCCACCGTGCTGGCGCATGATTCGTCGTAGAGTTTTCCAATTAAATGCGCGAGCACTTCGGTATCGGTTTCGGAGCGAAAGTTTTTATCACCGCTCCGGATGAGCTCATCTTTAAGTGTCTGATAGTTTTCGATTACGCCGTTGTGGACTAATGCCAGCTTGCCACTGGCGTCGAAGTGCGGATGCGCATTTTGGTCGGTGACTTTGCCGTGCGTGGCCCAGCGCGTGTGACTGACGCCCAGCGACCCTGAGACCGGCTGCTTCCTCATTAGGTTTGCCAGCGCCGCGATGCGCCCCGCACATTTGCGTGTTTCTAAACGGCCCCCATCTACGACAGCGATCCCGGCTGAGTCATAGCCCCGATATTCAAGACGACGCAGTCCATCCAGCAAAATGGGCGCCGCTTCCGCGCGCCCAACGTAGCCAACAATCCCACACATTTTTCCTCACTGTAACGGCGGCTGTCCTCAGCCGCAACATTCCGTCTTACTGCAACTCTTACTCTTCAACAGGTCCTGCCTCGATCCGTGAGCATGAGCAACATTAGGAATGAGCTACGCGCAAAAAAGTTACCGCAAAAAAGCAGCCGCTGAGTTATTGATGGTAATAGCAATGCAAGACCAGCCGCAGCGCGATCCACTTATGAAAAATCCGGCGCAGGTCGGGGCGCTGCCGCCCGGCACGCTTCAGCGCACACTTGCCATTGTTATGGGCGGTGGCGCTGGCACACGTTTGTTCCCGTTGACGAAGGATCGCGCCAAACCGGCCGTACCGCTTGGGGGCAAGTATCGCATCGTCGATATCCCGATCAGCAATTGCCTGAACTCCGGACTGCGCTCGATCTATGTGCTGACTCAATTCAACAGCATGTCGCTGCATCGTCATATTCAGGCCAGCTACAAATTTGATAATTTCTCGCGCAGCTTTGTGGACATTCTCGCCGCTCAACAAACGCCTGCCGGCTCGCAATGGTACCAGGGAACCGCCGACGCTGTACGTCAAAACATGCGCTATTTTCTCGAGCTTCCGTTTGATTATTACCTGGTTCTAAGCGGCGATCAGCTTTACCGGATGGATTTTCGAGAAATTCTTCACCAACACATCAAACTCGGTGCAGACATTACATTGGCCACCAAACCTATCGCACGGCGTTACGTTTCCGAGTTCGGTATTATGCAAAGCGGCGTTGACCGCCGGATTACGCGTTTTGTCGAGAAACCAACCGATGAAGCAGTGCTGCAGGAAATGAAGATGAGCCGGGAGTTGCTCGGTGCGATCGGCTCCAATGAAGATGAAGAATTATTCCAAGCCTCGATGGGAATTTACGTCTTCAATCGCGACGTCCTCATCGAATCGTTGCAAAACGAGCTATTCGATTTCGGAAAACATATTATCCCGCAATCGATCAAAGATCGGAATGTCAGCTCGTTTATCTTTGAGGGTTATTGGGAAGACATCGGGACAATCCGCGCCTTCTACGAGGCGAACCTGGATCTCACCGATGTAGTGCCCGAGTACAGCTTCTTTGAGCCCGAGTCTCCGATTTACACACATCCGCGCTTTTTGCCGGGAAGCAAAATCAATGGCGCCACTCTGCGGCAGGCGATTATTTCCGATGGATGCATTATTTCGGACGCGCACCTGGAACGATGCGTAGTAGGAATACGCAGTGTTATTCAAAGTGGCGCCACCATCCGCGACAGCTGATCGATCGCGCCATCATCGACAAGAACGCTCGCATCGCCGATGGAGTTGTGATTACGCCCGAAGGCAAACCTGCGAATTTGGATGCAGACAATTACTTCATCCGCGATGGCATCGTCGTGATACCCAAAAACGCTGTCATTCCAGCAGGTCTCTGGATCTGATCGTTTACTGTAGCCGCTTCGCTGTTTGCAACGCGTTTGCGGTGTCTCCCGCAGGATGCGGCCAGGCTTATCGCCGGTCGGTCATGTTCGCGAACTGTCCGCCGGTTTCCCATTGCTCCTGCTTGTTCCACGGGATTGACGAGTCGTGACGATCGTCAGGATCACTGACTACACGAGTATCCGGCTGTGTTGCACACGAGACCACGGTTATCGCTAGTGCGCATAACAGAGCAGGAAGGATGATTCTTCGAAGGTTACGGACTTGTGCCAGCATAGATCACATTGTCTCCAGGTTGCATTTGGGCCCCACGCGCCAAACTGTTGGTGATGATATCGCCGATGGCGGTCGCTGGTTCAACTGAAGAAATGCGAATTTTTCCCACTAAAGCTCCGTCTCGAAGGACGAGCATCTCTGAATTCGACTCCACTCCATGGCGAGCACCGAGATTCAATACTACGAAGTTGTAAGCCTGATTCACCGCGAGCACCGTCCCACGCAAACCTGTCCGGCGGGGACCCGCTTCTCGCACGGTTTCGCGCCGTTGTTTTTTTTCTTCCTTAGGCTGAACTGAGCGTTCCTGGGCGTCCTGAAGTTTTTCGGAAAGGAAAGTCTTTTCCTTCTCTGCAGCGTCCAGTTGACGGCGAAGATCATCGAGTTGCGACTGCAAGTCCGCAGCCGGTGCTGTCGCAACAGGGCTGGCAGCCGCCGACACATTCGGATCTCTTTCATCTTCACGCTTGGCAGGCTGCAAGGCAGCCAGCTCCTTGTGGTCCTCGTCCAATTTCGTCTGCAAATCGGCTTTTTCTTTCTGTATTTGTGCAAGCTCGGCCTCGGCTTTTGCGGCTCTGTTTTCTGCTTCTGCGAGTTTGGCCGGCTCTTCTTTCTTGGCCGATGTATCCGCCGAGCTATTTGGCTTTTCGCGTATGCGGCGTTCGGTTGTGTCGCGCGCAGCTTGGGCAGTCGCTACTGTCGCGCGAAGAGCTTTGACCTTTTGAGTATTCAAGAATCCAAAAAGCGCGGCCAATGAGAGCAGCAAAATGGCAAGGCCAGCCACGCTTTTCGGCGTGGAGGAAGATGCCACCGATTCCCGATGCGTCATTGAGAGTGGTGCTTTTTTAAACGAATCACGCAGAAACGCAATCGCGGATTTTGGGTCGAACGCTGGCGAAGAAAACGGTCGGGAATTCAATCAGATTGCGTTTCTGATGGTTTCAACCGATAGAGATCCCGTGGGACAACAGCATCGTGTACAAGACAAGCGCAAACGACGCAGAGCGTATCTGGAGCGTAAGAAGGCAGCGCTGCGAGCCAGCGCTTCGCAACCGGCATCAGCCAAACAGCGGGCCAAGAAGGAATCCGCTCCGGCCGCAGAGACGTCACCCTGATCCCACAGGCGCGAGCGAAGGATTTCATCTCAGCCACCTGCCGCAGCATTAACAAGGTAGCTAGTGTGGTGTTCGCTTCGAATGTGAGCTTTCTCGCTCCGCTCGGATGACTGATATATAGAACGTTGTAATGCCGCGGCGCTCCCGTTATCTGATCGTCGATGGGCACAGCATTATTTTTGCCTGGCCTGAATTGCGCAAACTCCACGCCCGGCGGTCTTCCCTGGCGCGTGAAGCGCTGATCAAACACTTACGAGATTACCAGGATTGGACCGGTGTGCACGTGGTAGTCGTCTTTGACGGCAAAGGAAGCAAGATTGATGCGGCTTCCGATCCGGCTGAGGTGCAAGTGTTTTATTCCCGAACCGGTCAGACGGCCGACGCCATCATCGAGCGACTGGCGAGCAAATACGCGAGACAATTCGAGCTAATGGTGGCTACTTCTGATTCCATGGAGGGAGAAACAGTTGAGGCATGCGGCGCAGAATGGATCTCGCCAGAAACATTGCGCGGACTTGTCGAGGCGTTGGATCGTAAAACGTTGAGGCGCTGAAGCGAGGACGCTGAGACTAACAGATCGTGGCTCCTGCAACTGGTCCGACGATCTCAAACTCGACGGATTAAAGCCGTCAAGTTTTCTGAGGTCTGCGAGGGTGAGTCATAAGCAAACAATGAGAAATCACCGCTTAGGGAGCGGACTTCTAAAATCCCAATTTTTTCTCAATCTCCTTCACGCGTGCAAAGAGCTTTCCGAGCCGGTGGGTCCAGGCAATCTGCCGCTGTGCTTCTGCAAGCGGAACTGCGGGGGAACCGAACCAGACGCCGTCCGGGATGCTCTTAGAGATGCCGCTTTGCGCTCCAATCGCCGCGCCGTCGCCGATTTCGATATGTCCAATGATACCAGCCTGACCGCCAATTAGGACACGCTGACCGATCCGGACACTGCCGGCAATTCCGGTCTGCGCTGCGATAACGGTATTCTTGCCGATCACAACGTTGTGCGCGACCTGCACGAGATTGTCGATCTTTGCTCCCTCTTGGATCCAGGTTCGACCAAAACGGGCGCGGTCGATAGTCGTGTTGGCGCCGATCTCGACACCGTCGTCGATCTGTACAATTCCGACCTGCTGAATTTTCTCCTGGCGGCCATCGACCATTTCAAATCCAAATCCGTCCGCGCCAATCACCGCGCCGCCGTGGATGATTACTCGCGAACCAATCCGGCTTCGCTCGCGAATAGTCACGAGCGGATAAATCAGGCACGCGGACCCGATTATTGTTTCATGTCCAATGTAACTTCCCGCGCCAATAATTGTGTCGTCGCCAATTTGGGAACCGTCTTCGATAACCGCGTGGGGCTGGATTGATACACGTTCTCCAAGGCGAACAGTTGAGCCGACAATCGCGCTTGGATGAATGCCGGACGCAAAGATGATCGGTTTCGGTGCAAATTTGAGAACGACCTGTTCGAATGCCTTTGTAGGATTTGAGACACGAACCTGGGCGGCAGCTAAGGGTTCAGTAAAATCTGGCGGAACGAAAACAGCGGAGGCCTGCGTCTTGCGCAAAAGGCCGATGTATTTTCGGTTGGCAAAGAAACTAATATCTCCGTTTGTTGCTTCAGCCAGGGAGGCGGCACTAGTAATCTTCAGCTTTGAATCGCCAACCAATTCGCCGCCAGACATGCTGGCCAGTTCTTGAAGAGTGAAAGACACGGAAAGTTAAATGGCTAAATAGTGGAAGCGTTGAAGGGGATTTCGCCGCGACGCCGATTCACTCGGTTCGCCGTTTCATTCTTTTTTGGACCAGCGCGGAGGCCGCTTGTCAATGAATGCCTGAACGCCTTCTAGCGCGGCTTCATCCATCATGTTGCACGCCATGGTCTGCGCAGCCGCTTCGTACGCTGGGGCAATGCCCAGTTCAATTTGCCGGTAAAAGAATTCCTTTCCCATCGCCACAGCGACGCGGGGTTTTGTAATGATTGCGGCAACGAGTTTCTCGACTTCGGCGTCGAGCTGTTCCGGTTCCACGACGCGGTTAATCAGTCCGCGCACTTTTGCTTCGTCGGCGCTGATAAATTCGCCTGTTACGAGCATCTCGAACGCCACCTTTCGCAAAACATTGCGCGCAAGCGCCACTCCCGGCGCCGAACAAAAAAGACCGAGGTTAACTCCGCTGACGGCGAACTTTGCGGTGCTTGCTGCCACGGCGAGATCGCACATTGCGACCAGCTGGCAACCAGCCGCGGTCGCAATGCCGTGGACACGAGCAATCACAGGGACAGGCAATCGCTGGATGCCAAGCATCATCTCGAAACATTGACTGAAGAGCCGCTCGTAGTACTGAAGCGATGGCTTTGCGCGCATCTCTTTGAGATCATGGCCGGCACAGAACGCTTTGCCCTCGGCGGCGAGAACAACCACGCGCGCCGATTCGTCCCCGGCTATCGCCTCGAATTCACACTGGAGTGCCGCGAGGATCGTCTCCGACAAGGCATTGAACGCGTGCGGCCGGTTTAAGGTTAGCGTGACTACCCCGCGCTGATCCTGTCTGCGCAAGACAACGGCTTCCTCGCTGCCCAACGGTTTCGCTGTCGGTGGAGGTTCTATTGATATTGAAGGAGCTTTCACAAGCTTGGGCACATAAATGCTACAACCAAATCTCAAATCCGAAAAATTTAGTTTTCGTTTGCGGCGACTGGCAACATCATCTGGCGAGCCTGAAAGAGTGCAAACCATGCCAGCCCGGCTCGATTATTCTGATTTATGAAGATCGTCGCGATCGCTAACCAAAAAGGCGGCGTGGGCAAAACCACTACCGCCGTGAATCTGGGCGCCGCGCTGGCTGAGAAACATCATCGCACTCTGATTATCGATCTTGATCCTCAAGCGAACGCTACGAGCTCGTTTGGGTTGCAAGCAGTAGAGCAAACCAGTCTTTATGAACCATTGATAGGCGACGCGTCCATCATCGAACGAATTTTTCCCACAGAACGCGATGCTTTATTCATTGTGCCTTCCGATCTCGATCTTGCTGGTGCCGAGGTCGAGATCGCGCGGATGCCTAGTCATCTCACGCGCCTTTCGGAAACGCTCAAGCCGCTGCACGCAGATGAGACATTTGACTTTGTTCTACTTGATTGCCCGCCATCGCTTGGGATCCTGATGAGCAACGCACTCGCCGCGGCCGACGAACTTTTGACCCCAATACAGTGTGAATATTTTGCTCTGGAAGGATTGGTCAAAATTGTTCGACTGATCGAGCAGGTGCGCGATTCAGGTGCGAACAAGCGGCTCGAGCTCGGCGGGATTGTTATGACGATGTACGATGGGCGGACGAATCTTAGCGAGCAGGTGGTGGCGGAGGTGCGCCAGCATTTCGGCGACCGCGTTTACCAAACGGTGATTCCACGGAGTGTTCGCTTGAGCGAGGCACCGAGCTTTGGGAAATCGATTCTTGAATACGCTCCAACTGGAGCGGGCGCCGAAGCCTATCGAGCGCTCGCGCGCGAGTTCATCCAGCGCCATGCGCTGCCTGCCATTGCTCCCGAGACAACGCAAACACAGTCGTCGGAAAGCCGCGAAACGTAATTTCTTTTTCCGGCCTCAGTCCCATTTTCTCGGCCACACGACGCGACGGAATATTTTCCGGGTGAATCAGCGAAATTACTCGTGGCAACTTTAGATCGACAAACGCGTAATCGCGCACGGCGCGCGCGGCTTCCGTGATCAGACCACGGTTCCAATACGCTGGATCGAGCCGGTAACCGATTTCGACCTCCTCCGGCATTTCAGGGTGGTGCAGAAAGCCGCAATAACCGAGGACATCGTTATTTTCGCGAAGAACAACCGCAAACTGCGAAGGCAAACGAGTCTGGCTCCAAGTGAGGAATTTCTGCAGCACGGCCTGTGTTTGCTCGCGCGTGTACGGGCCGAGCGAAAAACGCATGAAATCACGGTTGGCCATCAGTTCGGCAAGACGTCCGATGTCTTCGTCTTGAAATGGCCGCAGAATTAATCGAGGCGTTTCCAAAATCATTTGGTTAAACAGACACAAATCGTAGTGTAGCTGCGATTCATAGTCGAAGATGGCGAAGGCCACTCAAGAATATGCGCACCCGGCGCAACCGCCAGACACATCGAGCCTGGCCGACATGCGCGACGCTGCGACCAAATGCACGGCGTGTCATCTTTACAAGCGGGCCACACAAACTGTTTTCGGCGAAGGCCCGAAGGACTCGGCGATCATGCTGGTCGGCGAACAACCGGGCGATTACGAAGATCAGGAGGGTAAACCTTTCGTTGGGCCCGCGGGAAAAATCATGGACCGAGCGCTCGAGGAAGCGGGAATTGATCGCAAGGAAGTTTACGTCACGAACGCGGTGAAACATTTCAAGTGGGAGCCCCGGGGGAAACGCAGGATTCATCAGAAACCAAATTCGCGGGAAATTGCAGCCTGCCGTCCGTGGCTGGAAGCGGAGCTTCGCCTTGTTAAACCAAAATTGCTGGTCTGCCTGGGCGCGACGGCAGCCCAAGCGGTTTTCGGGTCATCATTCCGTGTTACTCGCGAGCGCGGCAAGGTATTATCATCGAAACTTGCGCCGAGAACTCTTGCCACGGTGCACCCATCGTCTCTTCTTCGACAGCCGGATGAGGAATCGCGGAAACGCGAGTATGAAAAGTTTGTTGTCGATCTTCGCGCAGCCCGAAGGGCAGCAAGCACGGAATAAAAGGCGTCCGGGATTTATTATTCGACCGCCACGGCATCTCGCGTTTTGTATTCTGTCACAAACGCTTTGCGAAACTGATCGAATGTTCCCTTCTCAATTTCAGTGCGCGCTTGTTTCATTAGGTTCAAATAAAAATGCAAGTTATGCAGCGTGATCAGTCGCAGTCCGAGAATTTCTTCCGCTTTGATGAGATGCCGAATGTAGCCGCGTGAAAATCCACGACAGGCTTCGCAGGTGCAGTTTTCTTCGATCGGATTTTTGTCGAGGGTGAACTCTGCGTTCTTTAGATTGACAGTGCCCGTCGCGGTAAAAGCCGTTCCATTCCTCGCCAGGCGCGTCGGCAGCACACAATCAAACATGTCCATTCCGCGCGCGATCAACTCTAACAATTGCGGCGGCGTGCCCAGCCCCATCGCGTAGCGCGGTTTGTCGCCGGGCAAGAATGGCTCAGCACATTCCACAGCCCGCATCATTTCCTCCTGCGGCTCCCCAACGCTCACACCGCCGATGGCATAACCGTCGAAATCAATATCCACAATTGCCTGCGCGCTTTCCTTGCGCAGATCCTCGAAGGTTGCCCCTTGCACGATGCCGAAAAGCATCGAGTCGGCGAGTCCCCTTTTTGCCGTTTCCTCATTTTGCCGTTTCCAGTCTGCGCATCTTTTCGCCCAGCGCGTTGTCATCTCAGCGCTTTGCGCTGCGTAATCGTATTCGCACGGATACGAAACGCATTCATCGAGCGTCATCGTGATATCGCTGCCTAGCAACAGCTGAATTTCCATGGCGATCTCTGGTGAGATGAACGCTCGCGCCCCGTCGATGTGATTTTGAAATTCGACGCCCTCTTCTGTAATTTTCCGTAACTTGGCCAGCGAAAAGATCTGGTACCCGCCGCTGTCAGTCAGAATGGGCCCGTCCCAGCTCATGAAGTTGTGCAGGCCGCCAAAATGTTTAATTACATCGAGTCCCGGCCTAACGAATAGATGGTATGTATTTCCAAGGACAATTTGTGCAGTCAGCTCTCGAAGTTCCCGAGGGCTCACGCCCTTTACGGAACCTTGCGTCCCAACTGGCATGAACGCCGGCGTATCGATCTCTCCATGCGCAGTCGTTAGGCTTCCACGCCGCGCTTTCGAATGTCTATCGCTGGCCAAACGTTCAAAATTTTTCTGCATCTCAATCAGAGATTCCTCGACTCCACTCGGAATAACAAACGGAGTGTAAAATATTTTTTGCAGACCGCGTTTTCCCCTCTATATTCGCGACCCACCGCATCAGGCGCGTGAGAGAGTTTGCTGTGCGACCTGGGCGGGTTTTTTGTCGCCCCGCGCACAACGCTTTCGGCGGCGCTTTGTTTGTGAGAATTAGAAGATGCCCACGATTAATCAATTGATTCGGAAAGGACGCCGGAAGGTGTCGGTGAAATCTAAATCACCGGCCCTGATGGATTGTCCTCAGCGTCGCGGCGTGTGCGTGCAGGTGATGACGCGCACGCCGAAGAAGCCGAATTCTGCGCTGCGCAAAGTGGCAAAAGTGCGGTTGACGAACGGCCAGGAAGTGATTGCATACATTCCCGGCGAAGGACATAATTTACAGGAGCACTCGATCGTGCTCGTGCGCGGGGGACGCGTGAAGGATTTGCCGGGTGTTCGCTATCATATTGTGCGTGGAACACTCGACGCACTGGGCGTGGATGGACGTCGGCGCGGTCGCTCCAAATATGGCGCGAAGCGTCCCAAAGGCGGTGCGGGCGGAGGCGCAACGAAGGAAACTCCAGAAAAGAAATAGTATTGGACAGGAAGACCGACAATGTCGCGACGGAAAAGAGTTTACAAGAAAGAGGAGCATGTCGATTCCCGTTATGGGAGTCCGGCGGTGGAGCGTCTCATTACCACGGTGATGAAGCGCGGCAAGAAATCGCTGGCGGAGCGGATCGTTTATAAAGCGATCGACAAATCCCGCGAAGGTTCTGATTCGGTCGATCCGTTGGAAGTGGTAAATAAAGCGATCGAGAATGTCCGTCCGCGACTGGAAGTAAAATCACGCCGGGTCGGCGGAGCGACTTATCAAGTCCCGATGGAGGTGACG
>WNGC01002138.1_pt1 | contig 17362 bp, 16 predicted proteins | sample 5400051 | NCBI WGS metagenome assembly WNGC01 (sample SAMN13153368, study PRJNA577476) | soil metagenome | isolation source: 20 cm soil or saprolite under grassland replicate 2 | place: USA:California | collected 2016-06-15
TACGACTCGCTCCTCGGCAAGATCATCGCCTGGGCTCCCGAGCGCGGGCTCGCCTCGGCGCGGCTCGCGGACGCGCTCGCCTCGACCTACTGCGCCGGGGTTCACACCAACGAGCGCTGGCTGCGCCGGATACTGCGCGCGCCGCGGTTTCTCGAGGTCCGGCACAACATCGCGCTCCTCGATGGCGAGGGTGCGGCGGAGTTCGCGGGCCCCGCGAGCATCGATCCGGATCTCCTGATCGTCGCCGCGCTCGCGGTGCATGCGCCGCGTTGCGCCGGCAGCCCCTGGGACCTCGCCGATGGCTTCACGCCGAACCTGCCGGCGCTCATCGCCTCGAGCCTCTCCTGGCGGGGGCGCAGCCACACGGTGGAGGTCGATTACCTGCGGGGCCTTCCCAGGGCGGCGATCGTCGACGCCAGCGCCCGGGTGCCGCTCGCCGGGGTGACCTGCGGCGGCACCCTCATCGCGGCACAGATCGGGGCGCGGCGGCTCAAGGCGCGCTACCTCCTCGAGGGAGAGCGGCTGCAGCTCTGGACCCGGGAAGAGCACTACGAGCTGGTGCTCGAAGATCCGCGCACGCACGAATCCTCCCCGAGCGCCGCCACCGGCGGGCTCACGACGCCGCTCCCCGGCGTGGTCGTGGCGGTGCCGGTCGCGGTCGGACAGAAAGTCTCCGCCGGGGAGGTGCTGATGGTGATCGAGGCGATGAAGATGGAGCACGCCATTACCGCCCCTTACGCCGGCACGGTCGAGACGATTCACTTCGCCCGCGGCGAGCGCGTGCCCGAGGGGAGCGCGCTCCTCGAGCTCGCGCGCGACACCGGGAATTGAAGGGCGCGGGCGCGTCTCCGGGCCTTCCCCCGCCGGGACTATTTCGCCTTGCCGGTGGTCGCGGGCGGTGCCGCCGCCCCGCGTGCGGCGGTTTCGCTGCGCACGCGCGCGATGAGCGCGTCGGTGTGGGCGATGAGGTCGGCGAAGTAGGGGCCCTGGCCGTGCGTACTGTCGGCCAGCGCGAGGTAGGTGCCGTTGACGGCAAGCGCGGGGATGGCCTCGACCAGATACCTTTCCGCGAGCCGATCGGCCTGCACGGTCTGATTGTTGACGCCGAAGGACGCGTACGCTTGTGTGAACTTCTCGGCATTGCCGCCGTGACTGCCCACCCAGGCGGCGAGACTCGGCTCGTCGAAGAGCTGCAGGTTCTCCACGTGCAGCGCGTGAAAGAGTGCCCCATCGAGCGCCGGCAGGTCTGCGGTCGCCTGCAGCGCGTAGTAGGCGCGCGCGAGATTGATCCACTGCGGGCGGTTGAAGCTGACGGGCACGCGCTTGAACACCACGTCCTTCGGGAGCTTGGCCGCCCAGGCGCTGATCAGCGGATAGAAGGCGTTGCAATGCGGGCAGCCGTACGAGAAGAACTCGATCACCTCGATCTTTCCGGGACTGTCGGTCGGCAGGGGTGGCTCGAGCTTCTTGTAGTCGCTGCCGTCCATTGGCTGCGCGGGAGAGGGCGGCGCGAGGACCGCGAGCGCGGCCGCGAGCAGCCACGGCATGAGCGCGAGTGTTGAGATGCGGATCGACATTCGCTTTCCTTTCGTTTTCCCGGGGACCCGCTAGTTTAAGCAGCAGCCGGCCGCCGGGACACGAAAGCGGACGCCCGATCGAAGAACCGCCACGGCCGCCGCGCCCACTCGCCCGCGTAGTCGACTCCGATGCGCGGGCTGCGCCCGACCCGGGCCGGCGGCGCGCTGGCGGGCGCGGGCTCGAGCCAGAGCACGTCCCCGGCGAGATCGATGCCGTTCAGCCGCCGGTCGATGTGCATCGCGCGGCAAAGCAGCCCCGGACCCGAGGTGCGGTCGGTGACACCCTCGAGCGGCTCGATCGCCCGCAGCAGGACCGCGTGCGGCACTCCGGGCGCAGCCGTCACCACGTTCAGGCAGTTCCAGAAGCCATAGATGAAGTAGATGTAAGCGTGCCCCGGGGGGCCGAACATGACCTCCGTGCGGGCTGTGCGGCCGCGGGAGGAGTGCGCGGCGAGATCGCGCGGTCCGAGGTAGGCTTCCGTCTCGACGATGCGCCCGGCCCGCACGGTGCGACCGTCGTCGTGCACCAGGCGCGCCCCGATCAGATCGCGCGCCACGGTGAGGGTGTTGCGGGCGAAGAAGGCGCGCGGCAGTTTTCCGCGACGGGTCACGGCGCGCGATGGTAAAGGAATCCTTTAGAATAGAGGGGTGGGCGAGGTCGGATGCGGGACGCACCACTCGATCATAAAACATAGTTATTTCAGTAAGACATAGAGAGTATTACAGAAATCGCATGATGTACGTGAGGAAAGCCAGTCGGATGGCCGCACTGTCTCTGCCCGCCCTCCTTGCGACGCCGCTCCACGCGAGCGTCTATCCGCTCCCTGCGGACGGCTCCCCGGTGGTGGGGACCGACACGAGCATGCAGACGGTGTACGAGGACACGCTGCCGGATCTGGCCCATCGCTACAGTCTCGGTTATTACGAAATCATTCGCGCCAACCCCGGTGTGGATGTGTGGTTGCCGGGGGCGGGCACGAAGCTCCTGCTCCCCGGGCGGCGCATCCTGCCGGCCGGTCCGCGCACCGGCCTGGTCGTGAATTTGCCCGAGCATCGGCTGTACTACTACCCCAAGCCGCGCAAGGGCGAGCAGCCGGTCGTCATCACCTATCCGGTGAGTATCGGCAAGATGGACTGGCGCACGCCTCTCGGCGACACGCGCGTCATCGCCAAGATCAAACACCCCGCCTGGTATCCGCCCGAGTCGATTCGCAAGGAGCACGCCGCGAATGGCGATCCGCTGCCGAAAGTCGTAGGCGCGGGTCCCGACAATCCGCTCGGTGACTTTGCGCTGCGGCTCGCCGCGGGCAACGGCGAGTACATGATCCACGGCACCAATAACCCGACCGCCGTCGGCATGGCGGTCACGCACGGCTGCATCCGCATGTACCCCGAGGATGTCGCCGCGGTCTTTGCGCTCGTTCCGGTCGGGACCCCCGTGCGGCTCATCAACGAGCCGGTCAAGGTCGCCTGGGTGGACGGTCAGCTGTTGCTCGAAGCGCACCCGCCGGTCGACGAAGAAGGGCAGAGCATCGAGCCGGACGTGCAGTTGCTGTCGCAGATGCTGGACCAGGCGCTCGGCAGCAACACCGCCGCCATCAATTGGGACCTGGCGCGCGCCACGCTCGTCGCTGCGAGCGGCATGCCCACTCTGGTCGGGCTCGCGGCCGAGCCCGACACGCCGCCCGCACCCGCATCGCAGGCGGCGGCGGGCTCGCAGACGTCGCGCTGACTACCCGCGAAGGAGCGCCTGCGCCAAGCGGCGCTAGGCGTGGCCCGGGCGGCTTTCCGCGGGCGCGGCGGGTGAGGCTGCGGCGGCGCCGGCGGCGCGCGGTGCATCGCGGTGGCCGAACAGGCGCAGCACCTGCACGGCCCGCACCGCGAGCTCGCCGGCGGAGCGAATGAAGACGAGCAGCGACAGCACCTCGCGGGCGCGCGTCACCAGCATCAACCCGGCGAGCACCGCAATCCAGCCGAGCGGATGGCGCGCGCCGCCGCGCCCCGCTGCCTGCGCTCCCTCCGGCCCGCCGCCCGCCGCTCCGGGACGCAGCTCAGCGATGCGCCGCGCGAGGTCCGCGCGCTGCGCGGCGCAGCGCGTCAGGAGATCGGCGCGGCGCGCTCGCAGCTCCGTCAGACGGCTCACGGCTCGCTCCCGACACCGCGCCGGTCCTCGCGCAACTGCTGGAGCGACCCCTCGAGGACCCCCGGCTGCCTGCGGAGCGTGCGCGCACCGAGCGCAGCGCACACCCCGGCGAGCGCGAGGAAGGCCAGGGTGCCGCCGAGGAGACCGAGGGTGCGATGCGTGTCCCAGAGCGCAACGACGAGCGCCGTCACGGCGAAGGCGACCACCAGCAGCGCGCAGGCGACTGCGGCCATGAGCCATACCAGCACCCGCACCAGCGAGAGCAGATGGATCTCGAGCTCGACTGCGGCGAGGTCGAGGCGGGTTCTGAGTGCGTCGAAGGCGGCTCGGAGCAAACCCCCGAGCGTGGAGGCGGGCGCGCCCATCAGCGCCGGCCCATCATGAGGCCGAGCAGCAGCGCGACGCTCCCGACCACCGCCACGGCTTGCCAGGGGTTGCTGCGCACGTAGGTGTCGATGTCGCGCGCCTGCGAGGTGAGCTGCTCCTCGAGCGCGTTGAGCCGCCCACGGAGCTCGCGCAGGGTGGCCTCGGCGCGCTCCTGCACCTCCGCGCCGTCCGCGCTCGTGCTCGCCCGCAGCAACGCTTCGGCATCGCTCACCAGGGAGCGCAGTTCCTCGGCCAGCTTCGCGGCCGGGGACATCTCGGGCATGGCGTGCTCCTCGCACTGGGGCCGGCCAGCTCGATTTACGCATATCCGGACCGAAACCGCGAGACTCGCGCGGTCAGCTGCGCTACTCTCGGCGAAGAGTGACCGTATGAGCGCGCCGGTACCCAATCCGCTGCTCGAGTTGCGCAAGCTCGGCCAGAGCGCATGGCTCGATGACATCAGTCGCCGCATGCTGCGCGAGGGAACCCTCGCGCGCCTCATCCGGGACGATGGCATCGCGGGACTCACCTCCAACCCGGCGATCTTCGGCAACTCGATCACGACGGATCCCGAGTACGCGCGGCCGATCGCCGAGCTTCTGCCGAGGGTCTCCTCGAGTCTGGCCTTGTACGAGGAGCTCGCCATCGAGGATCTGCGGGCCGCGGCGGCGTTGCTGCGCCCGCTGTATGACTCCAGCTCCGGCGGCGACGGGTTCGTCAGCATGGAAGTGTCGCCCCACCTCGCGTACGACGGCGCCGGCAGTCTCGCGGAAGCGCGGCGCCTGTGGGAGCGGCTCGAGCTCCCCAACGCGCTCATCAAGATCCCCGGCACCGAAGCGGGCCTGCCGGTGATCCGCGAGCTTGTAGCAGCGGGCATCAACGTGAACGTGACGCTGCTGTTCTCGCCCGAGCGCTATCGCGCGGTCGCGCGCGCCTACATGGGCGGGCTCGAGGCACGCGCCGCGGCGGGTCAGTCGCTCGAGACGCTCGCCTCGGTCGCGAGCTTCTTCCTCAGCCGCATCGACACGGCCGTCGACAGACTGCTCGACGCGCTCGCCGCCCGCGGCCAGCCCGCGGCGCGCGCGCTGCGCGGCAAGGCGGCGATCGCCAGTGCCTGCCGCGCGTACGAGATCTTCGAGGAGACGATCGCGACAGGCGAGTGGCAGAGCCTCGCGGAGCGCGGTGCGCGCCCGCAGCGGCTGCTGTGGGCGTCGACCTCGACGAAGGACCCGAGCTACGGCCCGGTCAAGTACTGAATGCCTATCGGCGCCTCGGGAGGCCGGAGCTGCGGCTCGAGCGGCACATCGCCGAGGGCTGCGATACGCGCGAGGCACTCGAGCGGCTCGACATCGATCTCGAGGCCGTCGCACAGCAACTCGAGCGCGAGGGCGTGATGAAGTTCATCGAGCCCTTCGACAAAATGCAGACATGGCTCGAGGAGCGCCGTCGCGCCAAGCGGGCCTCCTGAGGGCTGCTTTCCCGGGGGAAAAATCCAACGTGGATACCGAGGCGGTACGCGATCGACTGCTCAAGCGCCGCGAGGAGCTGCGCCAGCGCGCCAGCGAGGCGAGCGCGGATCTGCGCCACGAGGCGGATCCATTGTCCGCCGACTTCGCCGAGCAGGTGACACAGCGCGAGAACGATGACGTGCTCGGCGCCATCTCACACTCCGCGCAGGAAGAGCTGCAACAGGTCGAGGCGGCGCTGCGCCGCCTGGCCTCCGGGCGCTATACCACCTGCTCGGTGTGCGGTGAGGACATCGAGCCGGAGCGGCTCGCCGCGGTGCCATATACCGACCGGTGCCGCTCCTGCGCCGAGGGCGGTCACGCCGCGGGAGGCCGCGGCGGCCGCGGCTGAGGAAGTGGCAACCGGCCCGAGCGAGCGCATCGAGCCCATGACCACCCCGGCCTCAGGGGTCATCACCATCACCACGGACTTCGGGCACCAGGGGCCGTTCGTGGGCGTCATGAAGGGCTGCATGCTCGCGCGCTTCCCGGCCGCGCGCATCATCGATCTGACGCACGAGATCGTGGTGCACTGGCCCGCGGAGGCCGGCTTCTGGCTCGCGCGCGCCTGCGGGTATTTTCCGGCCGGCACGGTGCACGTCGCGGTGGTGGATCCGGGCGTCGGCACCTCGCGCAGCATCGTCGCCGTGCGCGCCGGCGGGCATCTGTTCCTCGCGCCCGACAACGGGCTGCTGGCGCCCGTCGTGAGCCGTTCGCCGGATGCGCTGATCGTGCGCCTCGGCGCCGGAGAGCTCGCGCGTCTCGGGGTCCATCACCCGAGCGCTACCTTCCACGGGCGCGACATCTTCGCGCCGGTCGCCGCCGAGCTCGCCGCGGGACGCTGTCAGCCGGAGGATCTCGGCGAGCGCGTGGGCGCGCTCGTGCCCTCCTGGGTGGAGGACCCGGCGGTCGAGCCGCGCAGCGTCACCGGCGTGGTCATCAGCATCGATCACTTCGGCAACCTCATCACCAACATCGACGCGGCGCTCATCGAGCGCTTCCGTCTGCCGCTGGTGCACGCGGGCAATCACTCCTTTCCGCTGCTGCGCACTTACGGCGACAGCCGCCCCGGGGAGTATCTCGCGCTGGTGAACTCCTTCGGCGTGGTGGAGATCGCTCGCGCCGAGAACAGCGCGGCGGAGGGGCTGGGCTTGAGTCGTGGCGCGCCCGTCGTGGTCCGTGACCGCACCGATTAGCCCTGAGCGGGGCGGACCCGCCCCGCAGCCGCTGGCGCTCTCCATGGGGAGATCCCGGTACCCCTCGCTGGGGGCTTCCCCGCGCGCCCCCTCAGGCGGCGCACCCAGCCCGGCAACACCTGTCCCGGGTTAAGGTCAAAAAGTTGATCGGCGGCGCAATTCGGCTATAGTTCGCAGCCTTGTTCGGTGCGCCCTTAGGCGCGTTAGTTATTGAATTAATTTAAGATTTACCAGATGTCGGAACGAGACAACCAGAGCTTCGATCTCGACGATGAATTTCTGAGCACTCCACCCGAGGACGGCACCGACTACGACCGGATGCTCGATCGGGTGGACAAGCGCGTCCGCACCCAGGGCAAGCGCGGCAAGGCCGCCTGGAGCCGCCTCGAGGAGGTCCTGGCGGACAAGAAGCTCGAGAAGGATCTCAAGGACTTCGACGACGAGCTCTAGAACCGGCGGGCATCCGGCCCGCTCCAATCCCAAGCACAGCAGGCGGGGCGGATTGCCCACCTCGCGCGCTCAAAGCCGCGCGCCCGGAGAGCCGAAGAAGTGACCCGAACGCCCTCGGCCTGGATTGTCCTGAAATTCGGCGGGACGAGCGTCTCGACACTGGCCAACTGGACCAACATTGCGCGGGTCGCCGCCGAGCGCCGCTCGGCCGGCGCCCGCGTGCTCATCGTGCACTCGGCGATTTCCGGGATCACGGACCGCCTCGAGCGTGTGCTCGACGTCCCGGAACCGGAGGCTCAGAAAGGAGAGCTGCGGGCCATCGAGGCGCGCCACCGGGCTCTCGCGGCGGAGCTCGGCGTGCCCTTGGGGGACGACGTCGAGCGGCAGCTCGAGGAACTGCGCGAGATGGCGGCCGGCGTGGCCCGTTCCACCGAGGTGACGGATCGCACGCGCGCACGGGTGCTCGCCACCGGCGAGCTGATGGGGACTCAGATCGGCGCCCGGTTCCTGCGCTCGCGCGGGCTCGAGGTGGCGTGGGCCGATGCGCGGACGCTGCTGCGCGCCGAAGAGCGGCGCAGCGCCTCCGCGAAGGCCACTGTGCTGTCGGCGACCTGCGGCTTCGCGCCCGACTCGGCGCTCGAACGGCGGCTCGCCTCTCTCGCGCCGGCGATCGTCACGCAAGGGTTCATCGCGAGCGACGAGGAGGGCCACACGGTGCTCCTCGGGCGCGGCGGCTCGGATACCTCGGCGGCGTACCTCGCAGCGAAGCTCTCCGCGCAGCGGCTCGAGATCTGGACCGACGTGCCCGGCATGTTCAGCGCCAACCCGCGCGCGACGCCGAGCGCGCGGCTGCTGCGGGCGCTCCACTACGACGAGGCGCAGGAGATCGCGACCAGCGGCGCCAAGGTGCTGCACCCGCGCTGCATCCTGCCCGCGCGCCAGTACGGCATTCCGCTGCACGTCTATGCGACCCAGGCGCCGGACCTCGAAGGCACGGTGCTCTCCGCCGAGAGCAGCATCGGGGGGGCGCAGCTGAAGGCCGTGTGCTCGAAGAAGGGCATCACGCTCATCTCCATGGAGAGCCCCGGGATGTGGCACCAGGTGGGATTCCTCGCCGATGCCTTCCGGGTGTTCAAGGATCACGGCCTGTCGGTCGACCTGGTGTCGACCTCGGAGACCAACGTCACGGTCTCCCTCGACCCGGCGGCCAACACCCTCGACAACGCCCAGGTCGCAGCTCTCGCCGCCGATCTGTCGCGCCTCTGCCGCGTGCAGGTGATCGGGCCGTGCGCCTCGGTGAGTCTCGTGGGACGCAACATTCGCGCGATCCTCCATCAGCTCGGCGGCGCTTTCGAGTTCTTCGAGGAGCAGAAGATCCACCTCGTGAGCCAGGCGGCCAACGATCTGAACTTCACCTTCGTGGTCGATGAGGACCAGGGTGACCGTCTGGTCGAGCAGCTGCACGAGCTGCTGATCCGCCCGGTGCCGGGCGACAAGGTTCTCGGTCCCACCTGGCAGCAGCTGTTCTCGCGGCCACAGGACCGCGCGGGGGGCGCGGCGCCGCCCTGGTGGCGCGCCAAACGGGCCGAGCTCCTCGGCGCGCTCGGCGACCGTGACGCGGCCTTCGTGTACGACCTCGACACTGTCCAGGGGGCCGCGCGGGCACTGCGTGGCCTCGCCGCGCTCTCGCGGGTGCACTACTCCATCAAGGCCAATCCGCACCCGGAGCTCCTGCGGACGCTGCGGGCCGCCGGCGTCGAGTTCGAGTGCGTGTCGCGCGGCGAGGTCGAGCGGGTACTCGCGCTCTTTCCCGAGCTCGAGCCCGCACGCATCCTCTATACGCCGAATTTCGCGCCGCGCGCGGAGTACGCCTGGGCGCTCGAGCGCGGAGTGCGGGTGACGGTCGACAACACTTACGCGCTCGACAGCTGGCCGGAGCTCTTCGGCAGCCATGACATCTTCGTGCGCGTCGACACCGGCGTCGGTCGCGGCCACCACACTCACGTGCGCACCGCCGGCACGCGCTCGAAGTTCGGCGTGCCGATCGCGGAGCTCCCCGACTGCGCCCGGCTGGCCCGCGAGGCTCGCGCGCGGATCGTCGGCCTCGAGGCGCACGTCGGCAGCGGGATTTTCGACGTCACGAGCTGGGAGCACACCGCACGCCTGCTCGCCGCCGCGGCGCGCGGCTTAGCGGAGCTCACGGTCATCGATGTCGGCGGCGGGCTCGGAGTGCCCGAGCATCCCGACCAGCCGGGGGTCGATCTCGCCAGGCTCGATGCGCTGCTCTCCGCGGTGCGCGCCGAGCATCCGCGCCTCGAGATATGGCTGGAGCCCGGCCGCTACCTGGTCGCGGCGGCAGGCGTGCTGCTCGCGCGCGTGACGCAGCTCAAGGCCAAGGGCGGGGTGCGCTTCGTCGGCGTGGCCACCGGCATGAACTCTCTCGTCCGTCCGGCGCTCTACGGCGCCTACCACGAGATCGTGAACCTGAGCCGCGCGGACGAGCCGGCCACCGAGCTCGTGAACGTGGTCGGCCCGATCTGCGAGAGCGCGGACGTCCTGGGGCATGATCGGCTGCTGCCCCCGACCCGCGAGGGAGACGTGCTGCTCGTCGCGAACGCCGGAGCCTACGGACACGCGATGAGCTCCGAGTACAACCTGCGGCCTGCGGCGGTGGAGCTCTTCATCTGAAACTGAAACGGATTGCGCTGCTTGCGCTCGGGATCACGGCGCTCGCCGTGGCGCTCTACGTGCTGTACCTCGACCTCCTGGTGACGCACCAGTTCGAGGGGCGCCGCTGGACGCTGCCGGCGCAGGTGTACGCCGCGCCGCTCGAGCTCTACGCGGGCCTGGCACTCTCGCCGGCAGAGCTCGAGGGGGAGCTGCAGCGCCTGGGCTACCGGCGCACCACAGCGCTCGACCGCCCGGGGACTTACCGCGTCCAGGGCGAGCGCATCGACGTGGCGCTCCGGCCGGTGCGCTTCGCCGACGAGACGCGCACCGCCACGCTCCTCAGCGTCGTCGCGGGCCCGAAGGGGCTCGAGAGCCTGCGCGACGGCGCCGGACAGGAGGTGCCGGTGCTGCGGCTCGAGCCGCTGCTGATCGGCAGCATCTTCCCGATTCACGGCGAGGATCGCATCGTCGTCACGCCGCAGGAAGTGCCGGCACTGCTCCCGGCGGCGCTGAAAGCGGTCGAGGACCGCAAGTTCGACAGCCATCACGGCGTCGACCCGGTTGCGATGCTGCGCGCGCTCTGGGTGAACGTGCGCGCCCGGCAGATCGAGCAGGGCGGGAGCACCCTCACCCAGCAGCTGGTGCGAAGCTACTTCCTCAGCACGCGACAGACGTTCACGCGCAAGATTCGCGAAGCGATCATGGCGATGGCGCTGGATGCGCACTTCACCAAGGCGGATCTCATGAACGCCTACATCAACGAGATCTTCCTCGGCCAGGACGGCGATCGCGCCATTCACGGCTTCGGGCTCGCCAGCCAGTTCTATTTCGGCAAGCCGCTCGCCGAGCTCGACCTCTCGGAGGTGGCGCTCCTCGTCGCGGTGGTCCGTGGACCCTCGTACTACGACCCGCGGCGCCATGCCGAGCGCTCGCGCGCCCGCCGCGACCTCGTCCTCAAGGTCATGGCCGAGCAGGGCATCGTGAAGGCCGAGGATGCCACTGCCGCGGCGCGGCGGCCGCTCGGGGTCACGAGCCGGCCCGCCGGCGCCTACTACCCGGCGTATCTCGATTTCGTGCGCCGCACGCTCCGTCGCGACTATCACGACCAGGATCTCACCGAGGCGGGCCTCAAGATCTACACCAGCCTCGATCCGCGCGCCCAGGAGCAGGCCGAGCACGCGCTCGAGCGCGAGCTGGCGCGCCTCGATCGCCAGCACAAACGCCCGGAGCCGCTCGAGGGCGCGCTCGTCGTCACGACGCCGCAGAGCGGCGATGTGATCGCCATCGTCGGCGGCCGAAACGTGGGCTACGACGGCTTCGACCGCGCGCTCGACGCGCACCGCTCGATGGGCTCGCTGGTGAAGCCCTTCATCTATCTCACCGCGCTCGAGAGCGGCCGCTACAACGCCGCCACCGTGGTGCAGGACGCGCCCATCGACGTGAAGCTCGCCAACGGCCGTCACTGGCAGCCGGAGAATTTCACTCACGAGGTCTACGGGCCCGTCCCGGTGGTGCGCGCACTCGCCGAGTCGCTCAATCTCGCCACCGTCGGCGTGGGGCTCGACGTCGGCCTGCCCAAGGTCGCCGACACGCTGCAGCGCTTTGGCCTCCCGCAGCCGCCGCCGCAGGTGCCGGCGATGCTGCTCGGCGCGGTGGAGGTCACGCCTCTCGAGGCGGCGCAACTCTTCAACGGCCTCGCGAGCGGCGGCTTTCGCAACCCGCTGCGCGCGGTGCGCGCGGTCATCAGCGCCGACGGCAAGCCGCTCAAGGCCTTCCCGCTCGAGGTGAGCCAGGTGGCCTCTCCCGAGGCCGTGTACCAGCTCGACCGCATGCTCGTCGAGGTGATGGAGCGCGGCACCGGGCGCGGAGCGCGGGCCGTGCTGCCGGCGGGGCTCACGGTGGCCGGAAAATCCGGCACCTCCTCGGACTTTCGAGACAGCTGGTTCGCCGGTTTCTCCGGCAGTCATCTCGCGGTGGTCTGGGTCGGCTACGACAGCGATGAGCCCACCGGCTTCACGGGCTCCGCCGGCGCGCTGCCCGTGTGGGCGCACATCATGGCGGGCCTCAACACGAGCTCCTGGGAGGCGCCGATGCCGGAGGGCCTTGCGGAGATGCACATCGAGTTCCCGACCGGGCTGCGCGTCGCACCCGGCTGCTCCGACGACATGGTCGCCGTCGTGGTGCCGGGAGATGCCTCGATCCCGGCCAAGCCCGGCTGCAGCTTCCCCGATAACGGAAACCCGGTCACCACGATCCTCAACCGCGCGGAGCAGTGGTTGCGCGGTCTCGCGCACTGACGCCGCGGGGCTATGATCTCCTCCGTGCGCATCTCACGATCCTCGAGCGCGCTGGTGAGCGCGTGGCTCATCGCCGCCTGCCTCTCGGGTTGCGTCGTCTCGCGTCCGGAGCCGACGTTGCCACCGGGAGCGCTGCCGCCGGGCGAGACGCCGCCGGGGAGCGCGCAGCCCCCCGGCCCCGGAGAGGCTCAACCTCCACCGTCCGAGCGCCCTCCGGCCCAGGGGCCGCGTCAGTTCCGTCTCGGCCCCGCGGCGACTGCGCTCGTCACGCAGGCGCACGCGCAGGCCGGCAGCGGCGAGTTCGGTCAGGCGGCGGCGACCCTCGAGCGGGCGCTGCGCATCGAGCCTGACAACCCGCTGCTGTGGATCGAGCTCGGGCGCGTGCGCCTCGGCGAAGGCAACGCCGCGCAGGCCGATGCGATGGGGCGCAAGGCCGTGGCGCTTGCCACCGGGGACCCGTCTGCCCAGGCCGCGGGTTGGCGGCTGATTGCCGATTCGCTCCGTGGCCGCGGCCGAGACCCCGAGGCCGCGGAAGCCGAGCAACGCGCCGGCGCTCTCTCCCCGCATTAGGAGAACCGTCATGCGATCGCTCGCCGCGCTGGCCGCCGTCTGCCTCTCGGGCGCGGGACTCGCCGACACGACCATCCGCTACACCGTGCTGTTCGACGGCCGCCCGGGCGGGTCCGAGGTCGTGACTATGCGTGGCGACGGCCGCGTCGATGTGGACATGAGCTACCGCAACAACGGACGCGGCCCGGACATCAAGGAGCATTCGAGGTTCGCGCCCGATGGAACGCTGGCGTCCTTCGAGGTGAAGGGCAAGTCCACCTTCGGGGCGCCCATCGACGAGAGCTACACGCGCAACGGCGGCACGGCGCGGTGGCGCTCGCTGGCGGATCGGGGCGAGGCCACCGTCACGCGGGCGGTCGCGTACGTGCCGGTGGACAGCTCCTTCACGGCGAACGCCGCAATCGTGCGCGCGGCGCTCGGCGAGCCGGGCAATCGCATCGCGGCGCTGCCCGGCGGCGAGCTCACCGTCAGGAAGGTCCTCGAGCGAAGGCTCGAGTCGGGCGCGCACAACGCCGCGGTCGCGCTCTACGCGGTCCTCGGCATCGACACTCAGCCCGACTTCATCTGGCTCACCGGCGAGGCCAACCCGAGGCTCTTCGCGCTGGTGGTACCGGGATTTGCGCGCATCGTCGAGCAGGGCTGGGAGGGGCAGGGGGCCGAGCTCGAGCGGCTGCAGGTGCAGGCCGAGCACGACTGGCTGCATGGGCTCGCCGTGAAGCTCGCGCACCGCGCGGCGGACCCGATCCTGATCCGCAACGTCCGCGTGTTCGATTCGGAGCACGCGCGGCTCCTGCCGCCTCGGGATGTGTACGTCTATCGGGGGCGGATCGCGGCGATCGTCCCGGCCGGCGCCGCGGCGCGCGACGCCGCTTCGACGGTCGACGGGGCGGGGCGGGTGCTCATGCCGGCGCTCTTCGACATGCATGCCCACGAGGACACCTGGAACCTGCTGCTGCAGATCGGGGGCGGGGTCACCACCAGCCGCGACATGGGCAACGACAACACGCGGCTGCAGCAGATCATCTCGCAGCTCGATGCGGGGGAGATCATCGGTCCGCGCGTCATTCCGTGCGGCTTCATCGAGGGGGACAGCCCTTACTCGGCCTCCGGCGGCTTTCGCGTCAAGGACCTCGAGGGAGCGCTCGATGCCGTCGACTGGTACGCCCGGCACGGCTACCGCCAGATCAAGATCTACAACTCCTTCCACCCCGAATGGGTGCGAGAGACCGCCGAGCGCGCGCACCAGTACGGCATGCGCGTGAGCGGTCACGTGCCCGCCTTCATGCGCTCGGAGGAGGCGATTCGCGCTGGCTACGACGAGATCCAGCACATCAACCAGCTCATGCTGACGTTCTTCCTCGGACCGAAGGACGATACGCGCACGCTCGCCCGGTTCTATCTCCTGGCCGACCATGCCGATGCGCTCGACCTGTCCTCGCCGCGCGTCACCGAGCTCATCGAGCTGATGAAGGAGCGCCACACGGCGCTCGACACGACGCTCGCCACCTTCGAGGGGAGCTTCACGCAGAAGCAGGGCGAGATGAACCCGAGCTACGCTCCCGTCGCCGATCACGTTCCCGTGGCCGTGCAGCGCGGCTGGCACCGCAACTCGATGAACGTCACCGACCAGAACGCGGCGAAGTACCGGGCTTCTTATGACAAGATGGTGCAGTTCGTCGGGCAGCTCTACCGCGCCGGCGTGCCCCTCGAGGCCGGAACCGACGCCATCGCGGGTTTTACCCTCCACCGCGAGCTCGAGCTCTATGTGCGCGCCGGTCTCACCCCGAGCCAGGCGCTGCAGGTGGCGACCTGGAACGGCGCCCGCTTCACGGGGAGGCTCGATGAGCTCGGCTCGATCGAGGCGGGCAAGCGGGCGGACATGATCCTGGTGGACGGCGATCCCACGCAGAACATCAGCGATATCCGCCGCGTCAGCCTCGTCATGAAGGATGGGGTCATCTACTTGCCCGCCGAAGTCTACGAGGCGGTCGGGGTGCAGCGCTTCACGGAGCCCCCCGCGTTTCAGCTTGCACGCGAAGGGACTCCCCCCTAGACTGTTGATTACTCATCGAGACCGGCTGAGGGATAGGCCCTTGGACGCCGGGGCAACCGCCAGGCCTAACCAACCTGGAAAGGTGCCAACTCCTGCGACGCGCGCCCCGCGAGGGTCGAACGTCTACAGATGAGCGGTCAGCGTGGCCCGCGGGGCGCCTCTTGGGCGCCTTTAGTGGGAATGGACGCGACAGGCCCGCCCAGTCCTTGGGCGGGCGCGCTCCGCGGGAGGCCGGTGAGACTGTGCCACCCGGACGCGGAGCATCGGATGAACCTCTCGGTCGAATCGGTCCCGAACACCCCGCGGGTGCCCTCCGTGCGGCCGCCCGTGCCTGCCGAGCCTCCGGGGCCGGACGCCTCGAGGGCCGACCCGGTGCGCGAAGGCGTGCTCGCGATGCCGGCCGTCTTTCCGCTCGAGCACGGCGGGGAACTGCGCGATGCGCGGCTCGCCTGGCGCCTGGTCGGCGCCGCCGGGGCGCCGGTGGTGTGCGCGCTGGGCGGCATCTCCGCCAACCGCGAGATCTGCCTCGCCAGCGATCCGCGCAACGGCTGGTGGTCGGAGATCGTGGGTCCCGGAGGGGCCCTCGACACCGACGAGTACCAGGTCCTCGGCTTCGACTACCTCGGCGGGAGCGGGGACTCCACGGGCCCGGAGCCCGGCGCCGCGGGTCCGACCGCGGAGCGCGGAGTATTCCCCAGCATCTCCAGCTACGATCAGGCGGAGGCGCTCGCGCAGCTTCTCGATCACCTCGGCCTCGCATCGCTCGCTGCCATCGCGGGCGGGTCCTACGGCGGCATGGTGGGGCTCGCCTTCGCCGAGCGCTATCCGGAGCGGGTGGCGCGGCTGATCGTCATCGGCGCGCCGGACCGCAGTCATCCCCTCGCAACCGCCTGGCGCAGCGTTCAGCGGCGCATCGTGAGTCTCGCCGCCGCGTGCGGTCAGGCACAGGAGGGCCTGAAGGTGGCGCGCGCGCTCGCGATGACGACCTACCGGAGCGCGGCGGAGCTCGCGGCGCGCTTTGGCGGGACCGCCTCCCGCGACGGGCAGCGCTTTGTCTTCCCCGTCGAGGAGTACCTCTTCGCGCGCGGCTGCGACTACGCGACGCGCCACCGCGCGGAGTCCTTTCTCACTCTGTCGGAGTCCATCGATCTGCACCGCGTGGATGCCTCGCGCGTGTTCGTCCCCACGACGGTGGTGGCGGTGCGCGAGGATCAGCTGGTGCCGCTCGAGGACCTGCGGGCGCTCGCGGCCCGGCTGCCGCACGGGCGGCTGCACGAGATTTCCTCCATCTACGGTCATGACGCCTTCCTCAAGGAGTCGTATCAGCTGCGCGGCATATTCCGCGCGGCGCTCGGGAGCCCCAAATGAGCCAGAGGTCCGTTTCAGTCACGCCGCTGCAGGGCGCGGCCAACACCGGCGCCAGCCAGATCACGCAGACGGTGCGCGCCGGCATCGAGTGCGGGGATGCGACCGGGTGCGTCGTGCCGCCGCTGCACCTCACCGCGACGTTCGCGTTCCGCGGCTTCGCCGAGAAGCGTGCCTACGACTACACGCGCTCCGGGAACCCGACGCGCGACCTCCTCGGCGCGGCCCTCGCCGAGCTCGAGCAGGGGGCGGGCGCGGTGGTGACCGCGAGCGGCATGGCCGCGATCACGGTCGTCGGCTACCTGCTTCCCTGCGGCGGCCGGATCGTCGCCCCGCACGACTGCTACGGGGGCACCTACCGGCTCTTCGACGCCTGGCGCCGCCGCGGTGAGCGTGAGGTCGAGTTCGTCGATTTTGCCGATGAGGCGGCGCTCTCCGCCGCGCTCTCGAAGCCCACGGCGCTGCTGTGGATCGAGACCCCGAGCAACCCGCTGCTGCGCATCACCGACATCGCCGCGGTCGCGCGCGCGGGTAAGGCCTGCGGGGCGCTGATCGCGGTGGACAACACCTTCCTCTCGCCCGCCTGGCAGCAGCCGCTCGCGCTTGGGGCAGACCTCGTAGTGCATTCGACCACCAAGTACCTGAACGGCCACAGCGACGTGGTCGGCGGCGCGGTGGTGGCGCGCGAGCGCTCGCTGCACGAGCAGCTCGCCTGGTGGGCGAATTGCCTCGGGCTGACCGGCGCTCCGTTCGACAGTTACCTGACGCTGCGGGGACTGCGGACGCTGCACGCGCGCCTCGACCACCATGGGCGCAACGCCCAGGCCCTCGCCGAGTGGCTGCAGGGCGAGCCGAACGTGAGGCGCGTGTGGTACCCGGGCCTCGCCACGCATCCGGGGCACGACGTGGCACGGCGCCAGCAGCGCGGATTCGGCGCCATCGTGACGCTCGAGCTCGAGGGCGGGCACGATGCCGTGCGGGAGTTCGTGGGCGGACTCACGTGCTTCTCGCTGGCCGAGTCGCTCGGCGGGGTGGAGAGCCTGGTGTCGCATCCGGCCACCATGACCCATGCGGCGATGGATCCGGAAGCGCGCGAGAAGGCCGGCCTCACGGACGGTCTCATCCGCCTCTCGGTGGGAATCGAGGCGCTCGAGGATCTGCGCGAGGACA
>WNGC01000952.1_pt1 | contig 17336 bp, 17 predicted proteins | sample 5400051 | NCBI WGS metagenome assembly WNGC01 (sample SAMN13153368, study PRJNA577476) | soil metagenome | isolation source: 20 cm soil or saprolite under grassland replicate 2 | place: USA:California | collected 2016-06-15
GCTCTCGACACGTCGGCAAGATTGATTCGAAACTTCACGTAATATGAAAAGAAGCAATCCCTCGCCATCATCACACTTACACTTATGAACTTTGGCCTGCTGACAAGAACGCCAGCGGTGATCCCTCGCCCGGATGGCGGCTATCCTAGCGGGAATACGGCCGAAGGGCAGAACGCCCTGCTTAGCCTGACAACCGGCGGTTTCAACACCGCCGTTGGTTGGTTTTCGCTCCAGAGCAACACCGAAGGCAGCTTCAACACCGCTATCGGTGCGGGGGCGCTTCTTTTCAATGTCGGAGATCCAAATAGCGGCGAGGGAACGCAAAACACAGCCGTTGGTACCGGGACGCTTTTAAGCAACACCACGGGTGTGAACAACACGGCAACGGGAAGCGTCGCACTTTTAAAAAACACCACCGGCAACAACAACGTAGCGGACGGTGTTAGGGCGCTCTTTTCGAACACTACCGGATCGTCCAACATCGCCATCGGTAGTAGTGCTCTCCCAAACAACACGAGTGGCAATTTCAACATCGCAGTTGGCGCTGGGGCCGGTGGCGGTATCACCAACGCGTTTAATTGCATTGCTATCGGACACCAGGGCGCAGACGTGAACCAGAGTTGCTTTATCGGTAACATTCGTGGGGCGGTTGTGGCTCCCGACGCTGTGGCAGTGTTGATCGACTCCGCCGGCAAACTTGGCACCACCAACGGCTCATCTCGCCGGTTCAAAAACGAGATCAAGCCGATGGACAACGCCAGCGAATCGATCCTGGCGCTTAAACCGGTGACCTTTCATTACAAAAGCGACAAGACAAACACGCCGCAATTCGGCTTAATTGCCGAACAAGTAGCCAGCATCAATCCCGATCTGGTGATGCGCGATATAAACGGTGAGGTTTACACCGTCCGCTATGACGCCGTGAACGCGATGTTGCTGAACGAGTTTCTCAAAGAACATCGCACAGTACAGGAACAGCAAGCGACGATCACGGAATTGAAATTAGCGTTGGCGCAGCAGCGAAAGAATTTCGAGGAGGCGATGGCGCAGCAACAGAGAAGGACGGAAGCTTTCATCGCGCGTTTGAACGATCACGAGGCGCAGATTCAGAAGGTCAGCGCTCAAATTGAAGTGCGTAAACCAATTTCGAAGGTGCTTGTCGAAGATTAACGAACTGATGTTCAAGATTGACGATCGGCACTTCAAACGCGATTAACGGAGTAACGCTCGGTGCCGGCTCGGCGGTCCAGATCGACGCGAACGGTCGGTTGGGGCACAATCATCTCCTCGCGCCGATTTAAGCATGGGATCCCAGCCGATGGATAAAGCGAGCGAATCCATCCGCAATGTTGCTAAATCCTGGATTTGAAGCTTCGTCTGGATTATCGCACCGGAAGATTGGGCTTGCCTAAGAGCGGGGAATCGGATACAAGGTGGCGGCGTTTGTGATGAGGAGACTTCTTGCGGCTTGTCTCAGTCTGGCTGTTGCTGGCGCCCCGGAAGTCTTCGGGGACGAACAATCTACTTCTCCCTACGCGACGGCGGCAGACTTTGCCAAGTATGCGATGAGACTGCGGGAGCAGGCACTGCTCAAAGTGGAACCGCAAGTTTTCATCCCCACCAGTTCCCGGCCGGCAATCCAGCGTTACCCGTGGAAAACGAACATCGTAACGACCGTCTTTTGGGTTGGAGAACAGGCTGCAGGCAATAATCCCGTCCCCAATTACAGGAGTTGCTGGGACTTTAATTGGACCACGAATTACGGTGGATACGATAATCCCGACGCGAGCGCGCGGCGAAATTACATCCCCGTGGCGTTTGTTCCCAAGCTGAATCCCTTCTACTGCGCGCTGCCATACAACGATGTCACGCACGGCCAGTTTAAGCCGGAAGCGGCGCTCGTTATTCCGTGGTTCAAACAAGCGTATACAGGGCAGGGACAATCGGTATGCCGGGACCATTGGATCGCCATTCGTAAAGGCAATCGCACCTGTTATGCTCAATGGGAAGATTGTGGCCCATTTCGCACCGACCATTTTCAATACGTCTTTGGCAATGAGCGGCCAAAGCCGAATCTTAATCATGGCGCCGGGCTGGATGTTTCGCCGGCTGTGCGCGACTACCTCGGATTAGCGCCGACCGACGTGACCGATTGGCAATTCGTCGAAGTACGTGATGTGCCTCCTGGGCCTTGGCGCAGCTACGGCGAAAATAACCACTTCGTCATTGCCCGTAGCAAGACCGAGCAGCGAATGGCTGATCGGAATATTGACGCCGCGAAAAAGTAGTTTTTCCCCGGCGGCCTATGGGGTTGTAGAAGGCTGCTGCATTGGCGTGGCCGATGGTGATGGCGAAGGAGTGGCGCTCGCCGGTGGATTTCCGCCGCCCTGTGGACTCGGATGCGAAGGTTTCGGCGTCGCCATACGGATCAATTCCGATACCGTGACGAATTTGAAGCCCTTGGCCTCGAGCGCGTCAAGAGTAGACGGCATAGCTTCGATCGTCCCCGGATGAATGTCGTGGGATAACACAATCGAACCGGGCTGCGTCTCCTTTAGAATGCGGTTACGGACCACCGGCGGTCCGGGCCGTTTCCAGTCAAGCGGATCAACATCCCAAAGGATGACTCGATATCCGAATTCATCATGAATCCAGTGTTTTTCGCGTGGCGTAATCGATCCGTAAGGGGGTCGCATCAGGGTAGGACGACTGCCCGTAGCGCTTTTAATGGCATCATCAGTTCGCTGCAATTGGCTACGAACGCTGTCGTCCGACATTTTGCCGAAGTTGGGGTGGGACCAACTGTGGTTTCCGATTTCATGTCCTTCCCGAGCAGCCCGCGTAACGATTTCAGGATGTTCCGCGACGTTTTCGCCGATCACGAAAAAGGTGGCCTTGATGTGATGCGCGGCAAGCAGATCAAGCAACTTGGGAGTAAGGGTCTCGCTTGGTCCATCATCAAACGTCATGGCGATGTAAGGGCCATCGACATGCACCGAATTAAACGTAACGCCCGGATCTTCAGGGGTGGCTTGGGTTTTGTGCGCCGTATGGCGCGGCGCCGGCGTGGGATCGGCGGCAATCGCGACGGCGACTGACGCCAAGCAAATGAACAACAAACGGTAAACAAACATGAGCACGAAAGTGGCACACTGAACGCGTGTGTCTAGCAGAGGCCGGCACTTACACAGTAGCCAGGCGATTGGCTCGGAGATAAAACTTGGCGAACTTTGCCCCTGCGCAGAAATCAATGCGGACGTCGGGCGAGTGCGCGTTTACCCTTTCCGCAACTTTTGCAGCTCTTCGATGAATGCGTCCGGACCGCCAGAGAAGTAACCCTCGTATTGCCAGAGTTTCTGCCCGTCGCTGTTGACTGCAATAATGGTGGGAAACCCGACAACCTCGTACTGCATCGCTAGTTGCCGATTCTGCTTTCGCACCTCGGCACTTTGGGCCTTAGCGCGGGGAAAATCGAGTTCTACCAGCACCAGGTTGTTATGCGCATATTGCTTGAACTGCGGTTGCGACAGAACTTCTTTGTCGAACTTTATGCACCAGCCACACCAGTCTGACCCGGTGAAATTGAGCAGAAGGATTTTGTTACCCGCCTTGGCCTGTTCCTGCGCTTTTTTGTAATCATTCAGCCAGTCAGATTCTGCACGCGCGGATTGCCCGCAGGGAAAAATAAAGGCCGCCAGCGCGACAAGAATCAGTCGATACATTTTCACCTCATCATGTTCGATGCGATTACACCCCGGCGCAAGGCGGTACTGCGCACCGCCAGTGCGATAATCTTTCTTTTACCAAGTTCCGCAAATAGCCCGGCGAAACAACACCGGGCTATCAACGAATACCGAAGATCTAACGCAGGTGTTTCGAGACGAGCTTTGTCATCTCGAACATGCTCACCTGACTCTTCCCATTAAACACCGGCCTTAGTGAGTCGTCGGCGTTGATCATGGTCCTCTTCTTCTTGTCCTGACAACCGTTCTTCTTGATGTAGTTCCAGAGCTTTTTGGTAAGCTCGGAGCGTGGCAGCGGCTGCGACCCAACGACAGCAGCGAGCTTATCATCAGGTTGGACCGGTCTCATGAAGGCGGGATTCGGTTTGCGCTTGGAAGTTTTCTTTTTGGTTTTCGGCATGGACGCTTGACTAACGTTTCGCTTGCAAGAGAGCAAGATTAAATTTGTGCAAAATCCAAAAATTTTATTGGCCGCCCATTCGGCGTATGGCCAGCACCGTCATATCGTCCGGCGAAGTGTTGGCAGAGCCATCCGGAGCAGCGTGCGCTAAAACCCCCGTGAGCAACGCCTCGGCGGTGGGTGCAGAGTGATCCAGCATTTTTTCGAGCTTCTGTGGAGTCAGGCGGTGCCGTTCATTCTTTGTCCAGCGAAACAGGCCGTCTGTGTACAGAAGAAAAGCATCCCCTGGTTCGAGGTTGATGGCTGTTTCCGAAAATTCCGGCTGTTCGATCAAACCCAGCGGAGGCGCAATCGAGGCGACCGATTGCGTCATGCCGTCACCGCGCATGACCAAAAGCGGAGGATGGCCTGCTCCCACAACGCTGGCGTTGCCGGTTGCTGGATCGAGCGCCACGCACATTGCCGTCATAAATGAGCGCGAGCCAAAGATGCTCCGAAAGTCATGGTTCACGGCTTCCATCACAGTGGCGGGCGTATCGTGCTCGGCATGGCCATGGTGAAAGAGAAGTTTTGCCAGCGTAGTAAGCAACGCGGCCGCGGCGCCGTGACCGGTGCCATCTGCGATCCAGAACAAGATCCGCCCGTCTTTCATTCGCAGCCAGCCATAGATATCGCCGCCGACCTGGATCACCGGGCGATAACAAGTTGCGATCTCCCACCCCGGCAGCGCCAGTGGTTTTTGCGGAATCAACGATTGCTGCGTTAAACGAGCCGCTGCCAGATCGCGCTCAAGATTTCGGCGCCATTTCTCGAGTTCATCATTTTGCCGTTCCAACTGCCGCCGCATGGAGCGGAGGCGAAGCTGGGTCTCGATTCGAGCTTGCAGCACTGCGGCATTGACTGGTTTTGTCACAAAATCATCCGCGCCAGCCTGCAGACACGATACCTCGCTTTCTTCACTCCCGTGGGCGGTCAACATAATCGTGGGAATCTGCGCGACTGCCGAATGCCGATCCGAGCGCAGGCGTTTTAGCACTTCGGCGCCGTTCAACCCCGGCATATCGAAATCAAGCAGCAGAACCGACGGGGGCTTGGCTAGAGCCGTTTCCAGAGCTTCGGACCCGTCCTTGGACACACGACACTCGTAACCAGCAGCCGTGAGTAACTTCGAAAGCACACGGCGACTCATCGGGTCATCATCGACGACCATAATTTCTGCACGAGAATTGTCGTACATCTCTTCTTCCGATTCGGATTAGACCTGCCGTATCATTGTATTGCGACGCTGTTTCTCGAGACGCGCAGCGGTCGCAGAAAAAAATGATTTAATGATTGGCAACGATTGGGACTCCGGATACGATTGCGGGAGTCTTTACACTTATGAAATTTTCATCGTCGCTTGCGCTGGTTGCGGCCTTTGTCCTCGTCTCCTGCTCTGAAGAGCCGCCGCCGCCGCCAACCACCCACCACAGACCCGCGAGGTATCCCGCCCAAACCGCGGAATATCCGCCGCCGCAACAGCCCTTCAATCCGAACGGGCCGGCTCAGCCCACAAATCAGCCGCCAGTAGAACAGCCGGCGACCACGCCTCCGCCGACAGCCGCGCCGACCAAAGTCGCGAAGGGAGATTATCCGTATGGAGTTCCGGTCCCTGGCAAACCGCACCTGGTGGAGAGTCCTTATTCCCCTGGAAAATATATCGATGTCGAAGGATTTCCTCCGGGAACCGAGGTGAAGGATCCTTACACCGACAAGATCTTTCTCGTGCCGTAACAGCCTGCATCCTCGATGATTTAGCCGGTTGCGCCGATGCTGGGTCGTATATACCGGATGCCGGATTAGCGCGGTTCGTGCTTTCCATTGGGCAGCATTTAAGCATCCTGTATCGGTTCCTTTTTTATTTGCCATGGAGTTACGGGTAAAACGAGCGCCGCGAATCGACATCGAAATTACTGTACCCGGCGATAAGAGCATTTCGCATCGGGCTGTGATCGTCGCCGCGCTGTCGAATGGGGTATGCACGCTGCGGGGATTTCTTCCAAGCGAAGATTGCATGCACACGGTGAACGCCATGCGCGCCCTGGGCATAAAGATCGAGCAGCCTGAGCCGGCGACACTAATCGTTCACGGGAAGAAGCGAGTTCTGACTGCACCAAAAGAGGAAATCAACTGTGGCAATTCAGGTACGACCATGCGGCTGCTCGCGGGTCTGTTGGCAGGGCAAACATTTGAAAGTCGGCTGGTCGGGGACGCTGGACTGTCGCGACGTCCCATGGATCGGGTTATCGCACCGCTTAGCGAGATGGGCGCCAGCATTGTTGCGGAAGGCCCCGACGAGACTGCGCCACTTCGTATCCGTGGTGGTTCGCTGCGTGGAATTCATTATCGCCCACCTGTGGCAAGCGCACAGGTGAAAGGTGCGTTGATGCTGGCGGGCCTTTTTGCCAGAGGCAAGACTACCGTCGAAGAGCCGCTACCGACGCGAAATCACATGGAAAAAATTTTCAATTATTTCCTGGTGCGAACGGCAGCTGACGGTAATGGCAGTGTCAGCGTGTTCGGCGATCAGGTTCCGGAGTCGCGCGACTTTGCTATTCCCGGCGACATCTCCTCGGCGGCATTTTGGCTGGTTGCCGCCGCAGCGCAACGCAGAGGCCATCTGCTCATTCGCGACGTTGGTCTGAATGACACACGAACTGCATTGCTTGCCGTTGTGCTTCGCATGGGTGCGCAGGTGCGCGAGGCGGTTGAGGATGTCGATCAGGTTGAACCGCGCGGCATTGTAGAGGTCACTGGCTCCCCGCTCAAGGGAACCGTCATCCAGGGCAAGGAGGTACCACAGCTTATTGATGAGCTACCGATTTTGTCTGTTGCGGGCGCCTTGGCAAACGGCAAAACAATTATTCGGCATGCAGAGGAGTTACGCGTAAAGGAAACTGATCGTATCGCGGCAATCGCGCACAATTTGCGCACTATGGGCGCCCACGTTGCTGAGCTGAGTGATGGGCTCGAAATCCATGGGCCCGCTCCGCTGCACGGTGCTCGCGTGGCTAGCTTCGGCGATCACCGCATTGCGATGGCGTTTGCCGTAGCCGGTCTTTTCGCTGATGGCGAAACTGTTGTTCAGGATGCGGAATGTATTCGCGAGTCTTATCCAGGATTTGAGGCGGTGCTTGAAGAGTTCACGAATCCGAAACGGATGCAGGTCAGCACCCCCGTGATCGGTTCACTTACCCCCACTGCCCCAGAGCCAGGCTAATTAACAGGAGCCGCGCTCAGGCGCCCTACGATTAGAGCGCATTGCATTGCTGCACAATGCGCGACTAAACTGAGACCCTCGGTTATATGCACTCTTCTCGGCGAGATTTTCTTCGGGTAATCGCGATTGATGGTCCGGCTGCCTCTGGAAAGAGCAGTGTTGCGCGAGAGCTCGCCCGGCGGCTTCGCTTTGTTTACGTCAACTCGGGTGCGATTTATCGAGCGATCACCTGGCATATCCTTGAAAAGGGAATCCATGCAGAAGATCTCGACGGCGTTGCACAAGCTCTTGAGTCAGCAGCGGTTACCAGCTGCCTTTCGGACGGCGAGTCGCGGGTCCTGATCGATAATGTCGACCCTACAGACCACTTGCGTGATGACCGTGTGAACGAAAGCGTTGCCCGCGTCAGCAGGTTACCAGTGGTTCGCGAAATTGTTGGGAAGAAACTTCATGACACTGCCCGCGGTGAGAATTTAGTCGTGGAAGGGCGGGACATTGGCTCTGTCGTTTTCCCCGACACGCCTTACAAATTTTATGTTGATGCTTCTCCTGAGGTGCGTCTCCAGCGTCGTGCTGCACAGGGGGAACGCGACGAAATCGTCCTGCGCGATCAGGCCGATTCATCGCGTCCCGTTTCACCGCTCGTCATCGCGAAAGATGCACACGTGATCGACACGTCGCACTTGACCGTAGAAAAAGTTGTCGGCGAGATTTTCGCCCGGCTCAAAGAAATGGGTCTTCGGATTTAAACGATCCGGCGGTTCAAGTTCCGCTAAAGCCGATCGCGAACTTACGAATTAGTTCTGTGTAGGATGAATTTCTATTACTGGCTTGGCTATCATCTTTCTCGTCTTGTCGGCCGCTTATTTTTTCGATTTCGTGTAATCCATCGGGAACGGATGATTCAGAGCGGGCCGGTGATTCTCGCAATGAACCATGAGAGTTATCTTGATCCGCTACTGGCAGGGACTGCGTGCGATCGAGCGATTTACTTTCTGGCTCGGCGGACGTTGCTGGACGCGCCGGTGCTCGGCTGGCTGTTGCCAAAGCTGAACGTGATCCCGGTTAATCAAGAAGGCGTCGATCGCAGCGCTATTAAAGCGTTAATCCGTACTTTGAATGCCGGGAACGGCGTCCTGGTGTTCCCCGAAGGCTCGCGTACTCTCGACGGTAACTTGCAGCCAGCGGAGCCCGGATTGGGCTTGGTGATTACAAAAACGCTCGCGCCGGTCGTGCCGATGCGAATCTTTGGCGCGCACAAAGCCCTGCCACGTGGCGGTGGCGGTTTGCACTTTGTGCCAATTACAATCGTGCTCGGCGAACCGATTCGTTTTAACGGGGCCGAGCTTGGGCCGCCGGGTAAAAAGGTCTACCAACAAATAAGCGAGCGCGTTATGGATGCAATCGCGGCGTTGCGCTTGGATTGAGCGCATTGACTCCTTTCACTCGAAGAAGTGGCGGTAGGCGCGACTCTACCGTGCCCAGCTGAGCCGATTCAGAGTCTCAGGAAACCGGAGTCACAGCGTTGCGCGCGTGAAACTGCCGCCGATACTAAGGCGTGAATTCACGCCACGGGTCCGGCGAAAGGCATCAATCATCTCCGGTCCCAGGGAGCGCATTTATCGTAATGCTGGTCATCATTGGAGTCCTGGCGTTATTGGCTGTCTTTGCCAACGTCCAGCGTTTTCGCCATGCTGATCTTGAGAAGGTCGAGGTAAGATTGGCAGGCTCATCGACACCACAGCCGCCTTAACTTTCGTTTGACTACCACTGGGCCTTCCGTTCGTTAGAATGGCGGTACGGCAACATTATTTACTCCAGATATGAAAAGACTTTTTGTCCTGTCGATGCTCATCTCTTTTGCGATGATTTCCTCCTGCCAAAAACAGAGTTCGACCTCCGAACAACAACTTGCTCAACGAAAAACGGACCTGGACGCACGCGAGAAGGCATTAGACGAAAGAGAAAAAGCCCTGGCGGAAAGAGAAAAAGTGATAACGACCGCCCGAAGGCTTCCTGCCGCCCCCGCCCCCCAGGTGCGGCCCCTTAGCCCGGACGCCGCGCAGTTGAAAGCCGAAAGGGAGAAGAGAATACAACAGCTTCCCGCTGAGGTTCAGGCACAGGGTTTGATCGCCGATCCCGATAGGATCAAAGCTGAAAGAGACACGAGAATACAAGAACGAATGGCCCAAAGACAGCGCAGGATGGAAGAATTACAAGCTAGAAGAATGGCTCACGCGGTGGCGCGTCCTGCGACGCAGGATTCTTCGCCGTCTCCATCTCCATCTGCTTCGCCGACGCCAACGCCAGAGTAAATCCGAGACGCTAATTACGGGCCTTGTCAGCTGGTGAATTTGCGGTTTGTGCTGCCAGGTCCCGTGCGTATCGGAGCGTGTCGATCGAATCGACGTTCTTGTCGCGCCGGATTGCCTTGATTCTCGGGAAACGCAAAGCCAGTCCACTGGCGTGACGCGTGCTCACCTGGATCGAATTGAAAGCGACTTCGAGCACGACATCCGGTTTCACCGTACGATACCGGCCATGCTCGGTGATCGTGTTCTGTTTGAAGTGCTCGGTCAACTCAGCAATCTCCGCATCGGTCAACCCGCTGTAAGCTTTGCCAATCGGCAAAAGATCGCCAGTCGTTTCATCCCGCACTGCAAACGTATAATCGCTCAACACGTTATTCCGCTTGCCGTGGCCAAGCTCAGCCGCGACAACCACCACATCCAGCGTTGCCAGCTCTTTCTTGAGCTTAAACCAAAACCTTCCGCGCGTTCCGGGAAGATAAAAACTTTTCGGATCCTTGATCATCAGACCTTCGTTTAAGCGCCGGCGAGCGTCTTTAAACGCTTGTTCAATCTCAGCGGCAGAATGAGCAGAGATTACACTCGCAGTTTGAAATTGGGACGGCAATCGTACGCGGTCGAGATATCTTCGCCGTTCGCGCAACGGAGTTGTTAGCAACGACTGTCCGTTCAGCCAGAGAAGATCAAATACGACAAACGCGACCGGCACGTCTGCTGCCGCGCGCGCGAACAAATCTTCAGAGTCCCCTTTGCGGCCCAGCCGTCTTTGCAGATCGAAAAAGGTGAGCCTGCGACCTTCCTCGAAGGCGATAATTTCACCGTCGATAATCAGTTCTTCCTGAAAGTTTCGTGCTTGACCAGCCAGCTCCGGGAACTGGCCGGTGATGCGCCGCAAATCGCGGGAGAAAATTTCAACGCGTTGTGCACTGCGATGAAGTTGCGCGCGGATACCATCGAATTTGTCTTCCACGTATACGGTCTCTCGGTTTGGTAATGCGGGCGGCCGATCGGCGCCTGCCGCCTCAACAAAATGTTCCCAAACCGCTTCCGCGGTCGGCTCAGGATTCGCAAGCATGCATTTGATCGGGCGAAAGAGTGACAGCTCCGCCTGGTGCAGTTCCTTCCGCGAGGCGAGTGCTGCTGTCTGACCGATGTCCCCCAACAACATGTTCGCCTGTCGTACCTGTTGGAGTGGAACGTTAAACGCTTTTGCGATTGCTTCCTCGACCAGACCCTCGCGCAATCCGATGCGCAGGTCGCCAGTCAAAATTTTAACGACATACTGACCTTCACGTGCCGATAAGATAGAGAATCGATCCTGCAGCAGCTTCGCCTTCGCTTCCGGGCCGCGCACACGGTGGAGGTTTTCGAATAGGTCGCGCGATTCACGAAGGCTGAACGGCTGTGGCGATGTTCGCCCATTGAGAATCTCGCACGCGCTTTTGCCGGCATCCCCGTAGCCGCTGGCGATGCGATGAAGTTCCCCGTCGCTGATATCGGTGGCAGCTTGCAATGCGCGGAAGATGACGGCCCAGCCAACCTGCAGTGTGCGCAAATCGCTTTGGGCAAACGCTCTTCCGGTAAAGTACAGCGCCGCGACCGGAACTTGTTCGCTGCTCAGGCCGCGCAGGTAATCGGCAAGCAGCCGAATTTTCTCCAGCTTCGACGGCGTCGCAGCGATAGCCTCACCGACATTCGCGAACGCGAGAAATTCGGATTGAATATCGAATCCGTCTTGCTGAAACGCACCTTGTGATTCGGCGGCTCGCGAGACGCTCGCACACGGACGGACGGCACGTTCCCTATTCTCAGAAGGCAGGTTCAATTCCATTTGGTTTTCTTCGCTCAATGCCCAAGCTTCGACGCCACGCGCGCGCAGGTCACGGGCAAACGCAGCAGCAAAACCGTGGAGCGTAAGTACTCGCCGGGGCTGTACCAATTCGACATAGCGGATCAAATCTTCGTAATCCGCGTGATCCGAAAGAGGAAATGCTGCGTCGACCTGGTAACGGTAAACAACATTTGTATCAACTGCCCAGCCAGTGATCATCGCCACACGTTTGCGCGGAATTTTTTCCAACATATGCGACCGGTTCGCGCTTGGCGGGCAGATGAGGACTTTCCCTGCAACATCGTTCGGCTTGTAGCGAACGTATTTGCAAAACGATTGGCCGAACTGCTCGTAGATGCGCGTCATCTGATAAACAGAGCCGTGCAGCATGGGAGTCAGGCCGGCCCCATCAAGCGAACACAGAATTTCCTGCGCCTTGCCTAGTGAGTAACCGAGGAGCACGGGCACCTCGTCGGCGTCAATTGTTTCGTGGCAGAATGAAACTATTTGATCAACGACCTCCTCCGTTGGCGGAAATCGATAGCGCGGTAGACCGAACGTAGTCTCCATGATGAGCGTATCGGCCTGTTGCCACTCCGCTTGTTCGGCGGACTTTCCCGGACGCAGTTTGAAATCTCCCGTATACAGGAGTGTCTCATCACCGAGAGAAAGAAAACATTGTGCCGAGCCGAAGATATGGCCCGCGGGCAATAACATCAGATCGATGCCATGCACGGTTCGTTTTTCACCAAACGGCAGAATATGTTCCGCGCGATCACCCGGCATCCGGCGCTCGAGCAAGCGCGCTGTCCGCTCGGAGACAATGATCTCCTCGTGAGGCGCTATGTGGTCGCTGTGCGCGTGCGAAACGAAAGCCAGGCGTTTTGCCTCCCAGGGATCCAGCCACAAATCTGGTTGCGGGAGATAAATCCCGCGTTCGTAATGGATTTCAATCATTCAGAAGAAATTTACTTTCGGATTCGCATGAGCAAAACCACTGGTTCGGCGGGCATGCAGGATTGCTGGACTCATGCTTTGCGCGTTGACAGCTAATTCGAAACCGGCCTTTATTAATCAAATGAGGTCTGCCGTCGCTGCTCTGGCCTTGCTTTCCCTCGCCGTAACTGCTTGGAGCAGGCCACCTCGAGAAGAACCAAAAGTTCTTGAAAAAGTGACGCCGCTGCCGGTGGCGCTCGACAAAGATTTCGAGTTTCGAAAAACGAAGCTTGTGCTCCTCAACGAGAAAACAAAGGCCCAGGGTACTCAGAAGACTTCGAGCAGTCTAAACAAGAAGTCGTCTAGCAATTCCCCTAATCAAAAGACTGCGACGCTTCAGGACGCGCCGATCACCTTTGAACGCCAATACCGGATGTTCGGCGCGGTCACTGGCCTCGATCAACGTCAGCGGTTCGGGAATTACTTCGATTTTTTTTGGCGAGCCAAGCGGCCCTCCGATGTCACCGTGCGTTTGGAGTATCGTCAGGAAAAATTGCATGAGCACGTCCAGGCACAGGAGATTACATACCGAAACGTGCGCGGCACTCATAAGACCGAATTCAAGGTTATTGGAGACGATTACTTGGACGACGGCCAGGTTATTGCCTGGCGCTGCCTGTTGATCTCAGACGGCCGGATCGTTGCGGAAAATCGCTCCTTTATGTGGGACTGATTTGGCGGCTGGCGACAGCTTTCTTTGATCGTGCTCGGGCGTCTCACGGCGATGCTTTCATTAATGCGACTTTTGGTGGCCTGTGTTTCGAATTAATTCTGGAACTTCTGGAGTTCTGTGAGGTTTGACAGCATGCCTTTAGGGCTGGTATCCTTTTAGGAGCTAATTGTGGATTCATCTATTCAAGTAGGGGTAAGAGGCCCAACCATATGGGTGAAAGTCGAGGGGAGAGGTAGTTTTCTCAATAGCGGCAACCTGAAGGAGTTTGCGCGCGAGATGCTGGACCGTGGGTATCGCGAGTTTGTGGTGGATTTAGCAGATTGCGCGATGATGGATTCCACGTTCATGGGAACAATGGCCAGTGTGGCATTGCGGTTAAAGGAACTTGGTCGCGGCCATCTTCACATTGTTCATTGCGGGAATCGGAGCCAGGAGCTTCTCTCGGGGCTCGGCCTCGATCAGATATTTGATATTCATCCCAACGGCGCGCGAGCGCCTGAATGCGGAGCGTTCGAGCCAGCTCCCGCAGGCAACTCGCAAGAGGCCCGAAAACAGGAGCAGGCGGAAACAATGCTCGAAGCGCACGAGGCACTTTGCGAAGCGGCGCCGGAAAATATCTTTCGATTTAAGGACGTTCTCGATTTCTTAAGACAAGACCTTCATCGCGAGACGCCATTGAAGTAAGCTGGCCCTCCACGATGTGGCCGACTTTTCTCCTCGGACTGCTCGTAGCGTCTGTTGCCGGTTGGATTGTGACCGGCTATCTCCAGACGCGGCGGATTCGCAGGTTAGAGAGGTCTCATGAAGAGATCCAGGTGGAGGAGACGCTCGTTTTTGATTTCCTGCACGGCCTTGGCGAAGCCTTCCGAGAGACGATTCGACCTCAGGAACTTCATCGGCTCATCGTCGAAGGCGCTACTCGCATTCTCGACGCGCACGGCGGCGCGCTTTATGTGACAGATCGCATGGGCGGGAAACTCACGCCGGCTTTCATCTCCAGAGGCTGTCCGCCATTGGTCGATATTCCGCCGAATATTTTGCAACAAGCGGCCGCCTCTCCCGTCGCTCTGGAAAAATTTCTCCGACTGCACACAATCGGCCCGAGTGAAGGATTGATTGGGCGCGTCTGGCAAACAGGACAGGCTGTTTGCTTGAACGAACTCTCCGATGCGCCGGAGTTGGCGAAATTGCGCGACAGCGCATTTGGCAGCAGGTCCATAATGGCGGCGGCGCTCCGGTATGGAGCTCAGGATCTGGGTGTCCTGGTGCTGGCGAATGGCCCGATGGGTGGGCCGTTTTCGCAGGCCGATTTCGTCGTTTTTAAATCGATCGCCGAGCAATCTGCCTTTGCGCTTTACAACGCGATTATTTATTCCATGGCCAATGAAAAAAAGCGGCTCGATCACGATCTCGAAATTGCGCGGGATATTCAGCGCATTTTGCTACCCTCGGAGGCGCCGGCCATTGATGGATTTCAGATCAACGGCATCAACGCGCCGGCCCGTCAGGTAAGCGGCGACTATTTCGATTACATCCAAGTAGATGAGGAGCGACTGGGCGTGGCAATTGCAGACGTTTCGGGCAAGGGCGTCCCAGCATCGCTCATCATGGCGATTTGCCGCAGCGTTTTGCGGGCTGAAGCGGCCCGGAACCCGTCTCCGGCAGATGTCTTACGAAAGGTGAATCGCCAGCTTTATCCTGACATTAAGGAAGACATGTTCATCAGCATGGCCTATCTCATTCTGGACCATCAGCGCAATGGCATTACCCTCGCGCGCGCCGGGCACGACGCGCCGTTACTCTACCGACGGAAGTCGCAAACTGTCACACCGATAAAATCGCCGGGAATGGTCGTGGGAATTGACAGCGGAAGCGTGTTTGATAGGCTTACAGTTGATTTCACCATCTCGCTCGAGCGCGATGATTGCCTCGTCCTCTACACCGATGGTGTGACCGAAACGTTAAATGCCGAGGGCGACGAGTTCGGGCTCGATCGTATGATGCAATCCATGCGCGCCAGCGCAAACGACAGCGCACAGGCGATTGTGAAGAAAATCATCGGAGACGTGCGCGACTTTACCGGCTCGGCGCCTCAAAACGACGACATAACGTTGATTGCTATCCGCAAAACATGAAAAAAATCCCAGTTTCCGAACAAAACGAACGAATGAAGCCATCGGCTTCGTCTGCGCCGTCGACAGTCACCGACCAAATCGATACGGACGATGCCATGTCTGGCTTGCAAGCCGATCTCGATCGGTTTCGCGATCTCGCGTTGCGCAGCCAGGCTGACTTCGAGAATTACAAAAAGCGCTCCGCGCGCGAAAAGGAAGAGGCGATCCAATATGCCAACAGATCGTTACTTGAGCGACTGGTAGCAATTACCGACAACTTCGAGCTTGGCCTCGCAGCTGCGAAAGAACAGGGCAAGCAATCGCCGATTTATTCCGGAATGGTTCTCGTCCAGAAACAACTGAACGATCTGCTCGCGGAAAATGGGCTGCAACCAATCGAGGCCGAAGGGAAAATGTTCGATCCGAACCTGCACGAAGCAATTGCGCATGAGCCGAGCGATCAAGTGCCTGAAGAGATTGTGCTGCGACAGACTCGTCGTGGTTATCGATTCAAAGACCGATTGCTGCGGCCTGCCAAAGTGGTTGTTTCCAGCGGCGCGGCAAACAAGTAAGGCTACTTGCTTGCTCCACCGCTGGATCGCATAGATCACGTACGACGTATCTGCCCCAAATGGAAACTCAGAAACGCGATTACTACGAGGTGTTGGGCGTTGGACGAAACGCCACCGCAGAGGAAGTAAAACGCGCCTATCGCAAACTCGCGGTCAAGTTTCATCCGGATAAGAATCCGGACGATCCGCACGCCGAAGAAAAGTTCAAGGAATTAGGTGAGGCGTACGATGTGCTCATGGACCCGGAGAAACGCGCGGCATACGATCGCTTCGGTCACGCCGCATTTGCTTCCGGCGGCGCAGGTTTTGGCCGCGGTGCATTCCATGATCCGTTCGAGATTTTCCGGGAGGTTTTCGGCGGAGGCGGCTTTGGCGGCGGAATTTTTGAGACATTTTTCGGCGGCGGCGGCGCGGGGTCCGAGGATCGGCGACGCGGATCGGATTTGCGCTACGACATGGAAATCAAGCTGGAAGAAGCGGCTTTTGGAGCGGAGAAACAGATTGAAATCGAGAAACTCGATGCATGCGATAAATGCGGGGGCACCGGCGCGGAACCCGGTTCGCGCAAGACTCGGTGTCCCGCTTGCGCTGGCCGTGGGCAGGTTGTCAGTTCACGTGGATTTTTTCACATTTCGCAGACGTGTCCCCGCTGCCACGGTGCCGGCGAGATTATTGAAAAACCGTGCCAGAAGTGCCGTGGCGAAGGCCGCGTCGAAAAACTGAGTCGTGTTAACCTGAAGATTCCCGCCGGAATCCGGGAAGGCACTCGATTGCGTTCGTTAGCCAACGGCGAAGCAGGCGTTGATGGAGGTTCGCCAGGCGACCTTTACGTGGTCATTCACATCAAGGAACACAAGATCTTTCAACGTGAAGGCGACGACTTGTATTGCGAAGTGCCCATCCCATTTTCCATTGCGGCGTTGGGCGGGGAAATTGATGTGCCGACACTGGAAGGCAAAGCGCATCTCAAGGTGCCTGCCGGCACGCAAAGCGGACAAATGTTCAAACTCCGCGGCAAAGGAATAATAAACGTCAACGGCCGCGGCCACGGTGAGTTGTTCGCGCGTTTGATCGTCGAAGTACCGTCGCGGTTAAATGCGGAACAACGTCGCAAGCTTGAGGAATTCGCAGCGCTTTGTGGCGAAGAAAATACTCCAATGCGAAAGAGTTTCTTCGAGCGCGCGAAGGAATTCTTCAAATAGGCGCCGCACGTTCCCGTGGTTCGGAATGCTGTCAAACTAATCGAATGCCCGCGAGACGCCTGGCAGGGTCTCAAGCGGCAAATCCCGACTGAACTTAAGGCGCGCTATCTCCGCGCACTGATCGCGACGGGCTTTAAGCACATCGACGCCGTGAGTTTTGTTTCTCCCAAAGTCGTGCCGCAAATGGCCGATAGCGAGAAAGTGTTCGAGCAAATCGATTTGCCGGACGATGTCGAA
>WNGC01000953.1_pt1 | contig 17336 bp, 18 predicted proteins | sample 5400051 | NCBI WGS metagenome assembly WNGC01 (sample SAMN13153368, study PRJNA577476) | soil metagenome | isolation source: 20 cm soil or saprolite under grassland replicate 2 | place: USA:California | collected 2016-06-15
ATCGTTCCTCACCGACAGGGACACGCTTCTCTCGGCGGATCGCATGGGCGACGGATTCGGCAGATTCGAGCAGCAAGCCGATGTGGCGCGCGGAATAGAGATGAAATCGGGCGGGATCAAGACCTCTCTCTTCGCGGCGACCGATGCCGCGGGGATTCCGGATGGCATTGCGGTCCAGCTGGCGGACATTTTTGGGGGCGACGTGGATTTTCATCGCGATCTGCGCCGCGGGGACCGTTTCGGGGTCGTTTTCGAGACCTTCCACCACGGCGGCAGAACGATCCGATTCGGGCGGGTGCTCGCGGCCGAATTCTACAGCCAGAGGAAAACCCACCGCGCGGTCTGGTTTCAGGACCCCTGGGGAAGGGGCGGCTATTACACCCCTGACGGCGAAAACCTGCGCAAGGTATTCCTGCGCTCGCCTCTCGAATTCTCGCGTATCACCTCCGGATTCGGCCTGCGCCGGCATCCGATTTTCCGACAATGGCGCACGCACCAGGGGATCGACTATGGAGCCCCGGTCGGAACAAGGGTGAAGTCGACCGGTGACGGTGTCGTGGCATTCGCGGGACGCCGCAACGGGTACGGAAACCTCATCGTGCTCAGGCACCACGGGGGATACAGCACGTACTACGCGCACCTGAGGAATTTCGCTGCGGGGTTGAGGGCGGGCAGCCGCGTCGTCCAAGGCGAGATCATCGGCTACGTCGGGCAAACCGGCTGGGCGACTGGCCCCCACCTTCATTACGAATTTCACCTGCACGACCAGTACCGCAATCCGCTGACCATGGCTTTCCCGGCGGCGCAGCCGATTGCCGCGATCGAACTGGCCGCGTTCAGGCGTACGGCCGATCCGGCCATCGCGCGACTCGATCTGCTGAAAAACGCCGACCTAGCGCTGCTCGAGTGAGCGGTTCCACGAGATCGGCATCTTCCGAGATCTACATCGGTTTGATGTCGGGCACGAGTCTCGACGGCGTCGATTCGGTCCTGGTCGACCTGCGGCGCCGACCCTTTCTTCTCGGTGCCGGGTTCCTACCCTATCCGAAGAGCTTGAAAGCCGCCTTGCTCGCCCTGCACAAGACATCCGGCGACGAGCTGCATCGTGCAGCGCTTGCAGGGATTGAACTCTCGAGACTGTACGCTAAGGCGGCCGATCGCCTCCTCGAGAAACACGGCGTCAACGCGCAAGCCGTATCCGCCATCGGTTGTCACGGGCAGACAGTGCGTCATCGGCCGGGGTCCGGGTACAGCTTGCAGCTCGGCAATCCTGCGTGGCTTGCCGAGCGCACGGGCATTGCGGTGGTCGCCGATTTCAGGAGCCGCGACATCGCTGCGGGTGGGCAGGGTGCACCGCTGGTACCTGCGTTTCACGCGGCTGTTTTCCGAGACCCGCGCCGCCACCGCGTCATCGTCAATCTCGGCGGTATAGCCAATCTGACCGATCTTCCCCGTACAGGGCCCGTAACGGGGTTTGACACGGGACCCGGCAACGTTCTGCTCGACGCCTGGGCGCGTGAGCGACTCGGGCACGACTTCGACCGCGGCGGGGCGCTTGCCGCCCGGGGACGGCCGGTCGCATCCTTGCTGAAGAGGCTGCTTGCCGACCTCTATTTTCACCGCTCACCGCCCAAAAGCACGGGCCGTGATCACTTCAGTTTCGATTGGTTACGCCGGTTCGGCGTCGGAAGGCATCGGGCGGAGGACGTGCAAGCCACGTTGGCCGAGCTTACAGCGTGCAGCGTCGCCAAGGCGATTGCAAGGCACTGTCCGGGCGCAGAGGAGGTTTACCTGTGCGGGGGCGGAGTACGCAACCACGACCTGGTGACGCGCATCACCCGGGAACTACCCGGCATGAAGATCTCCTCGACCGAGCGGCTCGGAATTCATCCGGACTGGGTGGAAGCGATGGCCTTTGCCTGGCTCGCGCAGCGGTCGCTGAAGCGACACACTGGAAACCTTCCAGAAGTCACCGGCGCGAAGGGACCGCGGGTGCTTGGTGCGATTTACCCGGCTTGACCGGCGAATGACTGCGAAGAAAAACGCAAAAAACAAAACGGAAGCCTAGCGCCCCCGCTTCAGGACCCCCATCGACTCATGCGGAGAACGACGAACCGCAACCGCAGGTGCTCGTCGCATTGGGGTTTTTGATCACGAACTGCGCACCCTCGAGGCCTTCGGTGTAGTCGATCTCGGCGCCGACGAGATACTGATAGCTCATCGGGTCGATGAGCAGCATCACCCCGTTTTTCTCCATCACCGTGTCGTCGTCGCTCTTCACTTCGTCGAAAGTAAAACCGTACTGGAAGCCGGAGCAGCCACCGCCCGTGACGAACACGCGCAGCTTCAATTCGGTGTTGCCTTCCTCGTCGATCAACTGCTTGACTTTGTTGGCGGCGCTGTCAGTGAAGACTAGCGGCGCGGGTATCTCTGCGACAGCATTCATGTCTCAACTCCTGTTACAAACCCCATTATCGGTCCGGGACCCGAAGCGGTCAAACCGCGCCAGCCACGTAGATGAGGCTGCAGGTACCGGTATTCAAGCCCGAGAGAAAGTCAGTGCCGCCCCTTAGACCGCGGGCTTGCTCGTCGCGAGCTTCAACTCCACGGTCTTTGCTTCGCCCGAGCGGTGTACCAGATGCCCCTCGACTATGGCGCCGAGATGCATCTCCAGACTGTTGTAATGCACGTCTCCTTTGACTCTGGAGCGCGACTGGAGTTCGAGGAATTCTGCCACATACACGGGCCCTGTGATCTCGCCGTTCACGACCAGGTGCGATACACTGATTTCCCCTTCGATACGAGCCTTTTCGCTCAGCACCAGAGTCGAAGGCTCGTCCGAAACCGCAGTTACATTTCCGACGACTTCGCCATCGACACGAAGTCCTCCGGTGAAGTTGACGTTGCCCTCGATCTTCGTGCCGACACCAATCAGGCTGTCGATGCGATTTTGCGGCTTGCTGGGCTGCTTGCGAAACATAGCGCTTCCTACTTGCTAAGAAAGGTTGATGTTTTGGCTGGCACGGGCCTCGCTGGACCCGTTCTCCAGGATGCGCGCCTGTACGGTCCGCACCTTGGCTCCCGCCGGAACCCGAAATGTTCCCTCAACTCGACGAAAGTACTTGAAGTTGAGCCTAAAAGCAGTGCTGCCTGTCTCAGCTGACTCGGGGATGACGATTGTAGCATCCCTGCCCTCCTGCTGCATCTCCACCACGAGCTGCAAAGACCCGTGGAACTCGCGGTCAAGCCTGCCTCCCTGGAGGACGAGCAGCCGGTAGCGAAACTCGCCGGGAAGCACGTCACGCTCGACTTTGAAGCGGTGGATACTGACTTTCTCGCCGCGTCGTTCGCTGGGGACGAGATTTTCGAAAAAGGCCAGATCCTCCTTGAGTCTGTTGTTTTCGTCTTCGAGCGTCTTCACCTGAGAGGCAAGCTGGGCCTGCGCAGTTTGTTCGATCTTCAGGCGCGACTCACTGGCGTTGGCGATCGAGCGCAACCTCGCGGCCTCGCTCTCGAGCCGCCCCATCGATTCGCGAAGCCTGGCGAATTCGTTTTGCAGCTCGCTACGATCGAAACCGGCGAAACGACGCCCGGCGTCGTACATCCACGCGGCCAGCGCAAGCGCGAGCGAGAGGAACACCAGCATTCCAAGCCAGCGCCAGTACCAGGCGACGTGCGTCTGGACCGTCATCTTCGGCGCAGAAATCCCGAAGCGCTGGCGGAATTGTTTGAAGAGCTTGGACATTGGATTCTCCGCCGCCGAGTCAGGGCACAATGGCCAGATGCGAAAGACCCATCGTCTCCTCGAATCCAAACATGATATTCATATTCTGCACCGCTTGTCCCGAAGCGCCCTTCACCAGATTGTCGATCACCGAGAGAACGACAAGCATATCTCCCTCATTCGGGCGATGGATCGCGATGCGGCAGGTATTGGTGGCCCGCACCGAGCGCGTATCCGGCTCGCTTCCGGCAGGAAGCACATCGACGAAGGGTTCGTCGCGATAGCGATCTTCGTACAGTTTCTGAAACTCCATGTTAGCAGTGATCCGAGCATAAAGAGTCGCATGTATGCCCCGAATCATGGGCGCCAGATGCGGCACGAACGTGAGGCCCACGCTCCTTCCTGCGACTGCGTCCAGCTCCTGCCGAATCTCTGGCCAATGACGATGGCCAGAAACACTGTAGGTTTTGAAATTATCTGAAGCCTCGGAGAAGAGCAGATGTTCTTCGGTTTTCTTGCCGGCACCGCTCACCCCGGACTTCGCATCCGCGATCAAGTGATCGAGGTCGACAGCCCGGGATTCCGCAAGGGGCAACAGGCCGAGCTGAACAGCGGTCGGATAGCACCCCGGATTCGCCACCAGGCGTGCCCCCTTGATCTTTGCGCGATTCACCTCAGGCAGACCGTACACTGCCTGGACAAGAAGCTCGGGCGCGGCGTGCTTGACCTTGTACCATTTCTCCCACTCAGTTGCGTTCTTGATGCGAAAATCAGCCGAGAGATCGACGACACGCACGCCGGCCTCCACGAGCGCCCTCGCCTCACGCATTGCGACGGTGCTGGGCGTCGCGAAAAACACGACGTCGCACTTGGCGAGGTCGGACTTGAGCGGATCCGAGTACGCAATCGCCACGGCCCCTCGCAAGCTCGGAAAAACCTCCGCCACCGGAATACCGGCGTCCTTGCGCGAGGTGATCGCGACGAGCTCCGATTGCGGGTGGCGCGCGAGGATGCGCAGCAACTCGATCCCGGTATAGCCGGTCCCGCCCACGATGCCGACTTTAATCATCACTACCTCAGAAAACCGGTCTCCCTGCCGAGTTCCATCGAATCGCACCATGCCCGGGAAGTCCAGTTCCAGCTGAAACGGGAACCGCAAACAAAAAAGCCGCCCGGAGGGCGGCTTTCCTGTGCCAATCTCTGAACATCAGCGTTTGGAATATTGCTTGCGCCGCCGCGCCTTATGCAGACCGACTTTCTTTCGCTCGACCTCGCGCGCATCGCGAGTCACCAAGCCGGCCTTGCTCAAAAGCGGCTTGAGCGCCGGATCGTACTCGATCAGCGCGCGCGTCAGACCGTGGCGCACGGCGCCCGCCTGGCCGAACTCCCCTCCTCCTGATACGTTCACCCTGACGTCGAACTGGGTCAGCTTGTCGGTCAACACAAGGGGCTGGCGCACGACCATTTGCCCGGTTTCGCGTGCGAAGTATTCGTTCGCCGGACGGTCGTTCACGATGAAATCACCCTTGCCGGCCTTGATGAACACCCGCGCTACGGAACTCTTACGTCGTCCGGTTCCGTAATAGTATTGTCCGATCATGCGTTGGTCTCCAGCGCTTTTGGCTGCTGCGCCGCGTGAGGGTGCTCCCCACCCGCGTAGACTTTCAGTTTCTTGAGCATCGCGTAGCCGAGCGGCCCTTTGGGCAACATCCCTTTGACCGCGATCTCGAGCGCCCGAGTGGGGAACCGCGCCTGCATCTTGCCGAACGTAGTCGCGTAGACTCCGCCGGGGTAGGTGCTGTGGCGATAATAAGTCTTGGCCTCGCTCTTGTTCCCCGTAACGCGCAGTTTAGCGGCGTTCACGACGACCACGTAATCCCCGGTGTCGACGTGCGGAGTAAACTCCGGCTTATGTTTGCCGCGTAATCGGCGCGCGATTTCGGCGGCAAGTCGCCCGAGCACCTTGCCACTGGCGTCGACCAAATACCAGTTGCGCTTGACCTCATGGGACTTGGCGGAGAAAGTGGTCATGGCTGTGGAAGCTCGCGTCTCGTATAGCGACGAAAGCGCGTGATTTTATTGAAGAAGTAGCGAAGTGTCAAACGCATTTCAGCCGGTGATCGCTCCCAGGTGCGGTGCGGTGAGAGACTGGACTAATATCGGGAATGCTTGAAATAGTAAGTATATTCAATTCATTGATGATCTCGATCGGGTACTCTGAATTCTCTCGAGCGATTTGAAAAAGCGAAAAAGATGGAGTGCAAAGTCAAATGGATCGGCCCAGACGGCATGAGCTTCGTAGCCGAAACTGAAAGCGGCCATGCTTTCGTGATGGACGGTGCGCCCGAGGGCGGGGGGCGTAACCTCGGGCCGCGGCCGATGGAGACCGTGCTCGCCGGGACCGGCGGGTGCACCGCTTACGATGTGGTGCTGATTCTGAAAAAAAGCGGCCAGCACGTGTCGGCTTGCGAAGTCCGGCTGACTTCGGAGCGCGCGGAAACCGATCCGAAAGTGTTCACCAAGATTCACATGCATTTCGTTGTGCGGGGCAAGGACCTGAAGCCCTCGATGGTCGAAAGCGCGATCAAGCTCTCGCACAACAAATACTGCTCGGCTTCGATCATGCTCGAAAAGACCGCGCAGATCTCGCACGACTACGAAATCATCGCCGATTGAGCCCGCGCGGCGCTAGATCCAGTACGAGAGCGTCGTCATCAGGCGTGCGGCCAGGCGCATGCCGAGTCTTGCCGGTTCAGGCAGCTCGCGTGCCCCGAGCGATTCGGCCGTGCGCCGGTGACCGGTCTCTTCAGCTTGCATGCTCTCGATCACGGCCCGCGTCTTGGCGTCGCGGCCTCCGAGCCGATCGATGTGTCTTTGCAGATGCTGCTCGACCTGCCGCTCGGTCTCGGCGAGAAATCCGAGATTCCAGCGCTCGCCCAGTCTCCCGGCGGCATAACCGAGCGCCAGCGAACCCGCGTACCACAGGGGGTTTAGCAGGCTCTGCCGCCCCCCGAGCTCGCGTATGCGCTGAGCGCTCCAGGCAAGATGATCGGCCTCCTCGCGTGCCGCCTTTGCGAGCGCGTCCTTGACGTGTTCGTTCGAAGACGCGAGCGCCTGCCCCTGGTATAGCGCCTGAGCACACATCTCCCCGCAGTGGTTCACGCGCATCAAGGCCGCAGCATCGCGGCGTACTTCGTCGCGAAGATCTTCCTCGGCGACTGCCTCAGCCGGACTGGGTCGGCGCGCGACCGGCTCGCCGTACAGGATCCGCAAGGCCTTGTCGAACTCGACGATGCAGCGATCCAGATCGAAGCGCGCGTAGTTTGAGATTTCCATTGAAACCCGTCTCTAGGAGTTCGGAATGATACCTCCGAATTCCCCGGCTCCTTCAAGTCGACAAATCGCGTGCGAAAAAAAGGCGCCCGAAGGCGCCTTTTACTTGTTGCTATTTCTATTGACGCTAGAACGTGTGCTGCATGCCGAGCGCGAAGGTGGTCACATCCGTGCCTGCGATAAGCGCACCCGAGGTTCCGCGGCCGAGGGCGTTACCCTGAGCCGCAGGGCCGGCGATGTAGTAGTAGTTCGAGCCCACCGTACCGTTCCAGCCGTTGTCGATCTTGGCGTAAGCGACAAACATCTTGGTGCGCTTGGACATGACATAGTCGTAGCCTACGACCGTCATCTTCGCCTGGACGCCGCAGGCTGCGTTGCCGATCACCATGTTGACCGTGGTGCAGCTCTTGCCGCCCTGGCTCTTGCTGTAGCTCCCCCAGACGGCGCCGGGACCGGCGTTGACTCTGCCGTTCACAACCCAGGAGGGCACCTTCATCCCGCCGTTGTTGGCGGCCGCACCGCTGCCGCCAGCCGTACCATTATCGTTGTATTTCAGCTGCTCGTATCCCGCACCTACCTGGCCGAGGCCGAAATCCCATTTGCCGCCGATCTGAAAGGCGTTGTCTTTCGGATTGGGATTGGCTCCGGCGGCTGCGCCCGGGCGGAATCCTTCGTGGCTTTCATACCCCGCTGCGAGCGACAAGGGGCCGCGCGCATAGGTCACGTTGCCGGAATAGTATTTCGGCTTCTGAGTGCCGACTGCAGTGGCGGCGCTGTCCGCTCCTTGATAGTTGGCCAGCGCGGTCGCGAGCCTGAACTGCACGCCGCTGAACACCGGCGACCAATATTGGATCGAGTTGTTGTTCCGGCGGGACCACGACGTGCTGTTTCCGGTCGATTCGGTCACGCACACGCCATTCGCACCTACTACTATCGAACCGCTGGCGTTGCTCACCCCGTTCGCGCACTGCGCGTTCGGCAAAGCGCCAGTGGTGTCGCCGTTCCCCATGATGATGCCGGAGGACGCGAATCCGCCCGAGGTCACCAGATTGGCGGTACCGTACGCCACCTTGTAAGGCGAATCCCAGATGCCGAACAGGACGTCGCCCGCGGCGCTCGAGAAGCCGACCGCGGAGTTCCTGCCGCCGAAATGCTGGCCGCTCGTCGCCGTGCTTTCGAGGCGTCCATCCGGCCACACGCCTGTCTCCAACTGGAACCACGCCGAGGTGCCGCCGCCCAGATCTTCCCTGCCGCGGAAGCCCAACGCGTTGCCCGGTGAAAAGATATCGTTCTTTTTCAGCTCAGAAATCGCATTTGCGCCGTCGGCAGAAAATTTCTGAATCATGACCGCCGTGTCGAGGCGACCGTAGAGCGAGACGCCCGGGCTGCCGCCGACCTGTGCAACAGCCAGGCCCGGCGCAGTCAGCGCGCCGGCGACTGCCACTGCCATTAGCTTCTTGTTCATCGAAAATATCTCCTCTTCGTTTTTGACTCGAGGGCAGCCGCACCACGCTGCCCGCTCCAACCCCTCTTCGAGGTTGTTGCAATTCTGCCAACCGGATGTTCCAAGCTCAATAGAAGTGTGAATTTTTACCCATCCGGAACCCCACGATGTTGCATTTTCGCAACACTGACGCGACACCCCAGTTCGAATCAACCTGTTGAGAATATGCGAGCAAGTTCGTTTCCGGGGTCGTCGGCCCGCATCAGAGCCTCTCCGACCAGGAATACCTGAACGCCCCCTTGTCGCAAGCGCGTTGCGTGGGCGGCGGAGAGTATCCCGCTCTCGCTCACTGCGATTCGCGGTGAGCGAATCCGCGGCGACAATCCGAGGGTCGTCTCGAGCCGGGTCTCGAAGCTGTGCAGGTCGCGGTTATTGATGCCGATCAGCGGGGTCGCGAGCTCGAGGGCGAGGTCGAGCTCCGCGCGATCGTGTACTTCGGCGAGCACCGCCATGTCGAGCGAAACCGCCGCAGCTTCGAGATCGCGCATTTGCGACAGCTCGAGCGCCGCCACGATGAGCAGAATGCAATCGGCACCCATGGCGCGCGACTCGTACACTTGGAAGGTATCGATCACGAAATCCTTGCGCAGAGCCGGGAGGTCGCAGGCCGCTCGCGCTGCAGCAAGGTCCTCGGCACGACCTTGAAAGAAACGCGCGTCGGTGAGCACCGAGAGGCAGGCCGCCCCGTGCTGCGCGTAGGAGCGGGCGATCGCTGCCGGATCGAACCGCGCGCGAAGAACGCCCTTGCTCGGACTCGCCTTCTTGATCTCGGCGATCACCGCCGGCTTCCCGGCGGCGATTTTCGCGCGCAGGGCGCCGATAAAATCCCGCGGTTTTCCCGCCGCTTCCGCCTGGCGCCGCGCGGCGGCCGCGCCCAGGGTTTTCTTCGCCTTTGCGACTTCCTCGACCTTGATCGCGAGGATCCTATCCAGGATGTCAGCCACGCGCGAGCATCTGGGTGAATTTCACGAATGCGTCGAGCTTGGAACGCGCGGCACCGCTCTTGAGCAACTCGAACGCCTTCTCCACGCCGTCCTCAAGACTCGCCGCCTTGCCGGCAACGTAGATTGCGGCTCCGGCATTGAGCGCGACGACGTCACGCGCGGCTCCGGCCTTGTTTTCGAGCACCGCCACGACTACGTTTCGCGACTCTTCCACCGTAGTCACCCGAAGCGCTTTCGGATCGTGCACGGGCAAGCCGAACCTTTCGGGGTGAATCGCGTACTCGAGAACCTTACCGTTTCTCAACTCTCCGATCATCGTCTGACCGCTCACCGAGATCTCGTCCAAGCCTTCCAAGCCGTAGACGGCCATTGCGTGGCGCGCCCCGAGTCGCTGCAGAACCCGGACCTGGATTCCGACCAGATCGGGATGAAAAACTCCCATCAACTGCGTCGACGCGCCCGCCGGATTGGTGAGCGGCCCCAGAATGTTGAACAGGGTGCGCACCCCAAGCTCCCGCCTCACTGCGGCGGCGTGCTTCATCGCCGCGTGGTGCGCCGGCGCAAACATGAAGCCCAGCCCGATCTCGTCGATGCAGCGGCTCACTTGTTCGGGCTTCAGGTTGATGTTTGCGCCCAACGCCTCCAGCACGTCCGCGCTGCCCGACTGCGAAGACACGGCCCGGTTGCCGTGCTTGGCGACGCGACCCCCCGCCGCGGCGCAAACGAACATGGACGCGGTCGAGATATTGAAGGTGTGCGCGCCGTCCCCTCCCGTGCCCACGATGTCCACCAAGTTGTCCGGATCCTTCACCGTAACCCGAGTCGCGAGCTCGCGCATCACCTGCGCCGCGGCAGTGATCTCGCCGATCGTTTCCTTCTTCACCCGCAACCCCACGATGATCGCCGCGATCATCACCGGCGAAATCTGTCCACTCATGATCTGCCGCATCAGGTCGAGCATTTCGTCGTGGAATATCTCGCGGTGCTCGATGGTCCGCGTCAACGCCTCCTGGACCGTGATGCTCATGCCGCCTCCCGTTGCAGGAAATTTTTCAAGAGCGCGTGTCCGTGCTCGGTGAGAAAGGACTCGGGGTGGAACTGCACGCCCTCCACGGGGAACTCGCGGTGGCGCACGCCCATGATCTCGCCGTCTTCGGACTCCGCCGTGACCTCCAGGCACCCGGGCAGGGTCGCCCGACGAATCGCAAGCGAATGATAGCGGGTCGCCACGAAGGGACTCGGCAGTCCGCGAAACACACCGAGGCCCGAATGGCTGATCGCCGAGGTTTTTCCGTGCACGACTGTACCCGCATGCACGACCTCGCCGCCGAAAGCCTGGCCGATCGCCTGATGGCCGAGGCACACGCCCAGTATCGGGATCTGGCCGGCAAACTCGCGTATGGCCGCGAGCGAGATCCCCGCTTCAGCGGGAGTGCAGGGGCCCGGTGAGATGACGATGCCTCTCGGTTTCATCGTGGCGATGTCCGCCGCCGCGATCTCGTCGTTGCGAAACACTCTGACCTCCGCGCCCAGCTCGCCCAGATACTGCGCCAGATTCCAGGTGAAGGAATCGTAGTTGTCGATCATCAGGATCATGCCCGCCTGTCCATTCCATTCGAGGCGATCTCCGCAGCGCGCAGCACCGCCCGCGCCTTGGCGCGGGTTTCCTGCAATTCGCTTTCGGATACCGAGTCCGCGACGATCCCGGCACCCGCCTGCACGTGCATCTGCCCATTTTTCACAACAGCCGTGCGGATCGCAATAGCGAGGTCCATATCGCCGTTGAATCCCAGATAGCCAGCGGCACCCGCGTAGACGCCCCGCTTGTCAGGCTCGAGCTCGTCGATAATCTCCATGGCACGTACCTTGGGCGCGCCGCTCACCGTTCCGGCAGGAAATGCCGCGCGGAACACGTCGACGCAATCCAGCCCGTCCCGCAGCCTTCCTTCCACGTTCGAGACGATGTGCATCACGTGCGAGTAGCGCTCGACAGTCATCGTTTCGGTGAGCCGGACCGTCCCCGTCGCGGCCACGCGCCCGACGTCGTTGCGGCCCAGGTCGGCCAGCATCACGTGCTCCGCGCGCTCCTTCGGATCGGCGAGCAATTCGCGCTCCAATGCGACGTCCTCATCTTGCGTCCCCCCGCGGCGGCGCGTTCCGGCGATCGGGCGCACCGTGACCGTACCGCGCTCCAGACGCACCAGGATTTCGGGTGAGGCGCTGACCACTTGGAAGTCGCCGAAATCGAAATAGAACATGTACGGCGACGGATTGATCGAGCGCAAAGCCCGATACAGAGAGAGCGACGATCCGGCAAACGGACGCGACAAACGCTGCGACAGCACGACCTGCATGATGTCCCCGTCGTGAATGTACCGGATTGCACGGTCGACCGCGGCACGGAAGCTGTCCGCGTCGAAATTCGATGCGACCTCCGTCTCCGCGACACGCGTCTCGGAAGGCGGTGACAAAGGCAGTCTAAGCGCGCCCAGCAGTTCGCGCAGACGCGCTTGCGCGTCGTGCCAGGCGCGCGGCTTGGCCGGATTCGCGTAGACGACGAGATAGAGCTTGCCCGAGAGATTGTCGATGACGGCGAGCTCTTCGGATACGAGCAACAGCATGTCCGGGCAACCGAGCGCATCGGGCTTGAGCCATCCTCCGGCGAGCCGCGGCTCGATCCAGCGCACCGTGTCGTATCCGAAATATCCGACCAGGCCTCCGCAGAACCGGGGCAAGCCAGGGAGTTCCGCGACGCGATAGCGCGAAAGAAATTCGCGCACGAAAACGAGCGGATCGGCCGCCTGGGATTTTTCCGCGATAGCGTCTCCATGCATCACCGTCACCAAGCTCCCGACGGCCCGCAACCTTACCGCAGCTGCCAGTCCGATGAACGAATAGCGCCCGAAGCGCTCTCCGCCCACTACGGACTCAAGCAGATAGCTGTTGGAACGATTGGCAAGCTTCAGATATAGCGACAGCGGCGTCTCGAGATCGGCGAAGGTCTCGGCGAGGAGCGGAACGCGGTTGAAACCTTGAGCGGCAAGCCGCTGGAATTCTGCTTCGGTCATGACTGCTCCACGAAAACGTTGCGGGGTACTGCGGGCGCGCGCAGCGCGCGCATGCGACTGCAGGCTAGCTGCGCCACCAGCGCCAGCTGCGCGATTGCACCCGTTTCCCGGCGTTTTCGAAGAGCACGGTTGACTTACCTTGCGTCTCGTTCAGAGCGCCTACTCTATAACACCCCTGCGCGGCTTGTCCAGCTTGCGGGTTTTGACACCAGCAGCTAAAGCACTTTGCCAGGATTCATGATGCCGCGTGGGTCGAGAGCGCTCTTCAGCTTGCGCATCAGGTCCAGTTCGAGCGGCGACTTGTAGCGCTGGATCTCATCGCGTTTCAGCTGACCGAGCCCGTGCTCAGCGCTGATCGAGCCGCCGAAGCGCGCCACGTTGTCGTGCACGATGCGATTGATCGCCGGCGTATTCCTGACAAAAACATCCGCCGCAACCCCTTCGGGAGCCGATACGTTGTAGTGAAGGTTCCCGTCGCCGAGGTGTCCGAACGTCACCATGCGCACGCCCGCATGAGCGCGTGTGAGGTCCTGGTCTGTCGCCGAAATGAAATCGGCGATACTCGAGATGGGAATAGACACGTCGTGCTTGATGTTCTGGCCCTCGTGCGCCTGCGCCTCGGAGATAAATTCACGCAGCTTCCAGAAAGCGCGGGCCTGTGTTTCACTCTGCGCGACCGCCGCGTCGAGAATGTTCTTCTCCTCCAGAGCCGCTTCGAGCATGCTTTCGACCAAGGCCCTGACGCCTTCACCCGACTGCGTGTCCGAGAGTTCCATCAGCACATAGTGAGGGAAGCGGCGCGGGAAAGGCGCGGCAGTATCCCTGAAGTGCTTCAGCACGAGAGCGAGGCAAAAATCGGAGAATAGCTCGAATCCCGTGAGCCTCTCGCCGCAGGCCTCCAAAGCCCGCTCCAGCAGTGCCAGAGCCTTTTCCGGACTTCGCAGCGCCACCACTGCGGTCGCACGAGACTTGGGCAGGGGAAAGAGCTTCAGGACCGCAGCTGTGATTACGCCGAGCGTTCCTTCGGCACCGATGAAAAGCTGCTTTAGATCATAGCCGGTGTTGTCCTTGCGCAGGCCGCGCAATCCCTCCCATACCTCCCCGGAGGGCAGCACGACCTCGAGCCCCAGCACGAGCTCGCGGGCGTTGCCGTAGCGCAGTACCGCAGTGCCGCCCGCATTGGTTGAAAGATTGCCGCCGATTTCGCAACTGCCCTCGGCCGCAAGGCTCAAGGGGAAGAGGCGCCCCGCTTCTTCGGCGGCCTTCTGCAGCTTGGCCAACACACAGCCGGCTTCGGCGGTCATCGTGTTGTTGCGCGCATCGACTTCGCGGATCCGGTTCATGCGCGACAGATTGAGGACGATCTGCGTACCGCTCGCGTCCGGGGTCGCCGCGCCGCAAAGGCCCGTGTTTCCCCCTTGAGGGACGATCGCCGTACGCGAGTCGGCGCACGCGCGCACCACCCCGGCCACCTCGGCGGTGGACGCAGGCCTGACGACGGCCGCCGGTTTACCGAGGTAGCGCTTTCGCCAGTCTGTCGCGTAGGGCACGACCTCAATCGGCGAGGTGATCAGCCCCGCCGATCCGACTATGGCCTGGATTTCCTCGATGAGCGATCTCAATTCGGCCCCTCGGCGCGGCCGCGCGGTGCTTCGCGATACCGGTCTTTAACCGACCGACTTGAGCGCATCCCGCATCCGCGAGATCGTCGCTCGATAGTCCTTCGAGCCGAAAATCGCGGAGCCCGCGACAAAGGTATCTGCCCCGGCGCGCGCGATTCCGGCGATGTTTCCGGCGTTCACGCCGCCGTCCACTTCCAGCATGATCGTGCGCCCCGTGTCCTCGATTTTCCTGCGCGCGTCGCGCAACTTCTCCAGGGCGTGAGGGATGAATTGCTGCCCGCCAAATCCGGGATTCACCGACATGATGAGGACCAGGTCGAGTTTGTGCAGGACGTGATCGAGGCAGGACAACGGTGTCGCGGGGTTCAACGCGAGGCCGGCCTTGCACCCCGAGTCGTGGATCAAGCCGACGGTGCGGTCGACGTGCTCGCTCGCCTCCGGGTGGAAGCTGATGATGTTGGCTCCAGAGCGCGCGAAATCCGGGATGATCCGATCGACGGGCCGGACCATCAAGTGTACGTCGATTACGCTCTCGGTAAGCGGGCGGATTGCCTCGCACACGACAGGTCCCACGGTGAGGTTCGGGACGTAATGATTGTCCATCACGTCGAAGTGAATCATGTCGGCTCCGGCTGCGACGACCGCAGCCACTTCATCGCCGAGCCGCGCGAAGTTTGCCGACAGGATGCTCGGTGCGATTCGGAACGTACGCGCAGCCATCTCGGGAAATTCTACTTGGATTCGCCCCGGGCCGCATGAAACGGCGATCATCCCGCCCTTGTCAGTCCGCGCGATTTCGTGTGGAATGACCGAATGGTCGCGGAGAACAAATACGAGGTCACGGTTTCCTCGCAGACGCAGTACATCCCGGAACAGTCCGACGAGGAGAACGCCCGCTTCGTCTTCGCCTATACGATCACGATACGCAACGACGGAAACCTCCCCGCTCAACTGATCTCTCGGCACTGGATCATCACCGACGGCCGCAACCAGGTGCAGGAAGTGCGGGGGCTGGGCGTGGTCGGCGCTCAGCCGCTGCTCAAACCCGGGGAAAGCTTCGAGTACACGAGCGGCACCGCGATCGCGACGCCGGTCGGGACGATGCGAGGCAGCTACCAGATGGTGGCCGAAGACGGCACGCAGTTCGACGCACCGATTCCCGAGTTCACGCTGTCCGTACCCCGCGTGTTGCACTAGTGCCAATCGCGGTCTTCGTTTTCCCGCCTGCGCGGCAGCGTCCACCACACGAGGAACGCGACAAGCGCGAGGGCGAGCCCCGCCTCGAGCACGATGATCCACAATCCGGAACTCACTTGGCGACGCCCTCTCTAAGCCCAAGGAAACCGATGATAGAGCACTTGCGCTGGTGCTTGGTCGCGGCCGCGGCCTTGATTGCAGGCTGCGTTCTGCTGCCGCTGCCGGACGGAGCTTGCCCGTGTCCCGGGCCGCCTCCTGTCGCTCCTCGCATCAACGCGCTCGAGCCCGTCGATTTCGGAGCGTTGACGGGCTGGAAGGAGGGCGAGCAGGCGGCCGCCTGGCCCGCTTTCCTCGCATCCTGCCAGGCATTGCGGTGGCGCGAGGCGTGGCGCGGAGTGTGTGCGCGGGCGATGGAGCTGCGCTCACCGGGCGACGAGGAGGCGAGGCGTTTCCTGGAAGAAAATTTCACGCCGTGGCGTCTCGCCAACCCGGACGGCGCGACCGAGGGGCTGATCACGGGTTACTACGAACCGCTCCTGCGCGGCAGCCGCGCCAAGGCCGCACCGTTTCTTTATCCCCTTTACGGTCCTCCGGACGACCTGCTAACGATCGACCTTTCTGCGACCAACCCGGAGCTTCGCGGCATGCGCTTGCGCGGGCGCGTCGAGGGAAAACGTGTCGTGCCGTACTACTCGCGCGCGGAAATCGCTCGCGGTGCCGCGCCCGTCGCCGGAAAGGAGATTCTATGGGTCGACGATCCGATCGAGGCCTTTTTCCTCCAGATCCAGGGTTCCGGAAGGATCCAGCTCGAGGGCGGCGAGACGCTGCGTCTCGGCTACGCCGACCAGAACGGCCATCCCTTTCAATCGATCGGGCGCTACCTCGTCGAGCGCGGTGAACTCCAGCTCAGCGAAGCTTCGATGCCTGCAATCAAGGCCTGGGCGGCGGCGAATCCGAAGCGTCTCGAGGAGCTCCTCAACCAGAACCCGAGCTTCGTGTTTTTTCGTGAACTGCCGCTCGCCGACCCGGCGAGCGGCCCCGTCGGCGCGCTCGGCGTTCCGCTCGCGCCGGGCCGCTCAATCGCGGTCGATCCGCGCTACGTTCCGCTTGGCGCTCCGGTATTTCTCGCGACGACGTTTCCGGCAAGCACGACTGCGCTCACGCGCCTGGTCCTTGCTCAGGATGCGGGAGGTGCGATCCGCAATCCGGTGCGCGCGGATTTCTTCTGGGGGTTCGGTCCCGAAGCGGGCGCTCAAGCGGGCCGCATGCGGCAACAGGGGAGGATGTGGACCCTCCTCCCAAAGGACCTGAAGCCCGCTCCAGCCGGCGCTGTGACGCCCTGAACCCGGGTAGCCCGCCCAAAGTTTATTTCTTGGCCTCGCCGATCAGTTTGACCAGCTCTTCGGGTCGGGCGCCGAGGATTCTCTCCCCATTCGTCGTGAAGCTGGTCGGCGTGGCACGCACGCCGATTTTCTGACCGAGGGCAAGCCACTTATCGACCGGCGCGTTGCAGGCGGGCGCCGCCGCCGGCTCCCGGCCGTTCAACATGAAATCGTAGTACGCCTTGGCCCGGTCGGGCGCGCACCAGATGGTGCGCGCCTTGTCCGGCGATTCGGGCCGAAGAATGGGGTAGAGAAACGTGTAGATCGTGATGTCGTCCTGCCGCAACAGCGCGCGGTCGAGGCTCTTGCAATAGGGGCAGAAGGGATCGGCGAAAATCGCCACCACGCGCTTGCCGTTGCCGCGCACCTGCTTGATCGCGAGATCGAGCGGCAGATCATCGAACTTGATCGCCGTAAGTTTTTGCTGGCGCTCCTCGGTGAGATTCTTCTGAGAACGGGCGTCGATGATCTCGCCCTTGAACACGAAGTTCACGTTCTCGTCGGTATAGAACAGCGTCTCCCCGACCACGATCTCATACAGGCCGCCATAGGAGGTCTTGGT
>WNGC01003541.1_pt1 | contig 17320 bp, 20 predicted proteins | sample 5400051 | NCBI WGS metagenome assembly WNGC01 (sample SAMN13153368, study PRJNA577476) | soil metagenome | isolation source: 20 cm soil or saprolite under grassland replicate 2 | place: USA:California | collected 2016-06-15
TTCTGGCGCGCTACGCCGCCGACGCCGCCCGCGAGATCGACGGGGTGCGCGGCCTCGTCGCGAGCCAGCTGTACAGGCATCGCGGGGTTCGCGTCAGCAGCGAGGACGGAGCGGTGAGCATCGAGCTGCACCTCGATGTTGACTGGGGAGCCCGGTTTCCCGAGCTCGGGCGCGACGTCCAGCAGCGCGTGCTCGAGTATCTCGAGCGGATGACCGGGTCCCGCCCGGCGGCCGTCAACGTGGTGATCGACTCCGTCGGGCCGTCGCAGTGACGACGCGGATCCGCGGCCTGACGCGGCTGACGCTCCAGGAGACGCCCGGCGTCTGCCACGAGTGCGTCTGGTGGCAGTCGAAGACCGGCCGGCGGGCGAACAAGGACCGCTGGATCGATCGTGCCGAGGACGATTTCGGGCCCTGGGGCGCGCTCTACTGCGACGACGACGGCCGAGTGATCGGCTCGATGCAGTACGGCCCCGCGCAGTACTTCCCGCGGGCGTTCGAGCTTCCGGCTGGGCCACCCTCGGAGGACGCCGTGCTCGTCACCTGCACGTATCTCCTCGACCGCACCAGCCCCTGGGTGCTCCAGTCGCTCTTTCTCGCCGCGATCGGAGAGGCCAGGGACAAGGGGGCGAAGGCACTCGAGACGTTCGCCTATCGCTACCCGGAGGGCGAATCGCAGTACGAGCGGTTCCAGGTACACAAGACGATCTTCCCGCGCGACTTCCTCTCCGACTTCGGCTTTCGGACCGTGCGTACGGCAGGCCCCGTCGAGCTCGTGCGGCTCGAGTTCGGCGGCCTGATCCCGGTTGCCGAGGGTCGGCGCGCGAAGGTGCTCCGGCTCGTCCGCGAGGCGTTCTCGCCGGCGCCGGTGCCTCAGAGGCCCTGAGCTACGCCGACGGCGGGAAGCTGCGCCAGGTGTTTCGAATGCTCGAGGCTGCCGCGACCATGAGCACGATCGGGCCACTGATCGCCTCCTGAAGCCGAGGCAGAAGCGTCTCGTCGGTCGGATCGGCGACCGCGACCACCAGCCCACCTTCCGGCGTGAAGCGGACAGGCAGTGCCGCGAGGGACTCACCGAGGCTGCGCCGCAGCGTGCCGGCGGCATAACGGTCGACCGAGTGGGCGTCGATGTTGACGAACGGCACGCCGGCCTGTTCGGCCAGAGTGCGCGCGAGCTCGTCCTCGAAGACGAACCCTAGGCGCACGAGGGTCTCGCCGAGCAGGCCGCCGCGCTGGCGGCGCTCGACCAGCGCCTCGGCGAGCTGGGCCTCGGTGATCAGCCCTTTCTCGATCAGCAACTCACCGAGCTGGAAACGCGGCTTTTGGCCCAGGGGGACGGGAGTTGGGTCGCCAAGCCGCATTTGGCTCAATCATCGTCCGCCGGGGCCGGTTCCTTGAATTTGGAGCGGAATCCAGTGTTTCGCGCTAAACGGTGACCGGCCGGCGCGCCAAGATGAGCTCCGCGATTTGGATCGCGTTCAGCGCTGCGCCCTTGCGGAGGTTGTCGCAGGCGAGGAAGAGCGCGATCCCGTTGCTCTCCGCCGCCCGGTCGGCGCGGATCCGGCCAACGAGCACCTCGTCCTCGCCAGCCGCGGCGCGCGGGGTGGGGACGTCCTCGAGGCGGACGCTCGGCGCTGCCGCCAGCAACTGGCGTACCTGTTCCGGCGAGATCGGTTCGACGGTCTCGATCCAGACGGATTCGGCATGCCCGACCATGACCGGAACGCGGACGCAGGTCGCGCTGACGGGCAGCTCAGGCAGCTCGAGAATCTTGCGCGTCTCCGCCCGGAGCTTGGACTCCTCGTCGAACTCCTCGCCGTCGAACTCCCAGTCCATCGCGAGGTCGCCCTCGGCCGGATCCTGGGCACGGAGGCGTTCCATTCGCTCCGTGCCCGCCCCCGACGCGGACTGGTACGTCGCGAGCCTGACGCGGGCGAGGCCGACCGCGTCGTGCAATGGCTTCAACACGCACGTGAGCGGGATCGAGGCGCAGTTCGGGTTGGCGACGATGCCGTCATGCTCCAACGCGCGCTCGCCGTTCACCTCGGGCACGACCAGCGGGATCCCGTCCTGCAGCCTGTAAGCCGACGACTTGTCGATCGCGACGGCGCCTCCGCGGACGGCGTGGGGGACGAGCTCGCGGCTCGCCGCGGTGCCAATCGAGAACAGGCAGAGGTCGAGATCGCCCGCGCTCAGGGCTTCAGGCGTCGCCTCCTCGACGGTCAGACCGCCGAGCTGCTTGCCGGCGGAACGGGCGCTCGCAAAGGCGCGCACGTTCTCGTAACCGCGGTCGCGGAGCAGGTCAAGCGTGACCGGGCCGACCGCTCCGGTCGCGCCGACGACACCGATTGCCACATCGCGTCCCACGGGGGGATTGTGCCTGTGCTCAGGTGTGCTCATTGCGGACGAGGTCGTCATAGGTTCCCCGTTCGCGGCTCACACGCCAGCTTCCTTGCTCGAGCACGACCTCGGCGCAGAGCGGCCGGGCGTTGTACGTCGAGGACATGACGCGCCCGTAGGCGCCCGCGAGTTCGACCGCGATCAGATCTCCCCGCTGCGGCAGCGGAAGCGTGCGATCCAGCGCCAGGAAGTCACCGCTCTCGCAGAGGGGCCCCGCCAGGTCGACTGTAGCCCGCTCGCGCTCGCCTTCGGCGAGAACGGTGACCGGGTGCTCAGCGCCGTAGAGGGCGGGTCTGAGCAGGTCGTTGGTGCCGCCGTCGCAGACGACGATCGTCCGGCCACCGGCCTTCTTCACGTGCAGGACACGGGTGACGAACGTGCCTGCCGGCCCGACGAGATGCCGTCCGGGCTCGAGCAGGAGCGTCGCGCCGAGGCCGCCTGCCAGCTCGGCCAGCTTGGCGATGTACGCGCCGACGTCCGGCTCCTCGCCGCCGTCGTAGGCGATGCCGAGTCCGCCGCCGGCGTCGAAGTCCCGGAGCCGGATTCCCGTCTCGGCGAGCTCGCGCCAGAGCTCCGCGGCGCGGGCGGCGGCTTCAAAAACCGGCTCGGCGTCGAGCAACTGCGAGCCGATATGGAACGAGAGCCCGACGGGCTCGAGCGCCTCCTCCTCCGCCGCCCGCCGGAAGGCTTCCATCGCCTCGGCCCGCTCGAGGCCAAATTTGCTCGCGGCGCCTCCGGTCGTGAGGTATTCGTGTCCGCCGCCTGCGACATCGGGATTCAGCCGGACCGCGATCGGTGCGACGCGTCCAAGTGAAGTCGCCGCGGAGGCGATCTCGTCGAGCTCCTCGAGCGACTCGACGTTGAGCGAGCGGATCCCGGCCTCGACGGCCGCGCGGATCTCGTCCTCGCGCTTGCCGACGCCGGAGAAGACGATCCCCTCCGGCGAGATCCCCGCCGACAGGCATTTCGCGAGCTCGCCGCCGGAGACGACGTCGGCGCCGAGCCCTTCGGCCGCGACCACCCGCAGGACCGCGAGCGCGTCGTTGGCCTTCGCCGCGTAGCTCGTTAGATGAGGGACGTCGGCAAGCGCTGCTTCGAATGCCCGAATCCGCTCCCGGAAGCGGTTGAGGTCGTACGCGTAGAACGGCGTTCCGACCTCAGCGGCGATGGTCGCGAGCCGGTGGCCTGACCGGCCACGTTCGCCGGCTCCCTGGCCCGCGATCACGCGGCGTCAGAGTCCACGCTCGCCCTTGTCAAGGCTGCAAGCCTTGCCTGCGTGCGATCGCGGCCTCTGACTTGGTGCTCGCGACCCAGGAAGCGGGCAACGTAACCGGCCAGACCACTCGCTCAGTGGTGCTCTCGCTCGCTCCCCGCGGAGGCGAGCTCGAACGCCTCGTGGAGGGCGAGCACCGTTCGCTCTGCATCGGCCCGCTCGACGAAGAAGGAGATCTTGATCGGCGAGGTGACGATGAAGCGCGCCTCCACACCGATCTCGCGAAGCGTTGCGAACGTGCGGGCGGCGATTCCGGGATGGCTCTTCATCCCTGCGCCGATCAGGCTTACCTTCGCGAGCCCCTCGATGTAGTCACAGTCCGCCGACGCGCGGTCGAGCGCGGCCTGGGCGTCGCTCCGGTCGCCGAGTGGCGCCGAAAAGACGATCTCGTCGCCGGTCTGGATGATCGTGTCGACGTTGACGCCCGCCTCGGCGAGAGCGGCGAAGAGGTCGGCGCGGTCGACCGATTGCACGCGGTAGACGGCCTCGTCGAAGGTGTGGGCAACGCCGGAGATGATCGCCTTCTCAAGCATCCGCTCGTCTTCCTCGGTGACCCAGGTGCCGTCGCCGTCGCTGAACGTCGAGCGAACGTGCAGCTTGACGCCGTAGTTTCGCGCGACCTCGACCGAGCGTAGCTGAAGCACCTTTGCGCCTGAGGCCGAGAGCTCCAGCATCTCGTCGTAGGTAACCGCGTGCAGTTTGCGTGCATTCGGGACGATCCTCGGGTCGGCGCTGAAGACGCCGGCGACGTCGGTGTAGATCTCGCAGTGACCTGCAGCGAGCGCGGCCGCCAGCGCCACGGCCGTCGTATCGGAGCCCCCGCGGCCGAGGGTTGTGATGTCGAGGTTCGTCGAGACGCCCTGGAAGCCGGCCACCAGCACGACTTTGCCCTGGTCGAGCGCCTCGTGGATCCGGCGCGCCCGGACATCGACGATCTTCGCCTTGCCGTGGACGGTGTCGGTGACGATTCCGGCCTGACTGCCGGTGAGCGAGATCGCCTCGTCGCCGAGATCGTGGATCGCCATCGCGGCCAGTGCGCACGAGATTCGCTCGCCGACCGAGATCAGCATGTCCAGCTCGCGCGGCTCCGGGCGGGGCGAGATCTCGTACGCGAGGCGAACGAGCTCGTCCGTCGTGTCGCCCATCGCCGAGAGCACCGCGACCACGCGGGTTCCCTCTGCGTGCGCGGCGACGATTCGCGCGGCGACGTCCTTGAGCTTCTCAGGGTCGCCGACCGACGTGCCGCCGAACTTCATCACCACCGTCCCGGCGCGCGCCGTCGACTCGCCTGCAACTGCGGGAACGGCCTCGTATTCGGTCGTGGACATCGGCTGAAGTGTAGGGGCCGATTCTCCGCCACCCGCACGGCTTCGGGTACGAATTGGGGGTGCGCTTCCGCCAACTCGGCTCCAGCGACCTCCAGGTCTCGGAGATCGCGCTCGGCTCCTGGTTGACCTACGGCCTCGGCGTCGACGACACAGCCGCGCGGGCCTGCGTCGACAAGGCCTTCGAGGTCGGCATCAACTTCTTCGACACGTCGAACGTCTACGGCCGCGGCGGCGCCGAGACCTTTCTCGGCGGGGCGCTCGAAAGCCGCCCCCGCGACTCGTACGTGCTGGCGACGAAGCTCTTCTTCCCGATGGACGACAGCGGTGAGAACCAGGGGCTCTCGCGGCAGCAGGTCTTCAAGCAGATCGACGACTCGCTCCGCCGGCTACGCACCGACTACGTCGACCTCTACCAGTGCCATCGCTACGACACGCAGACGCCGCTCGAGGAGACGATGGACGCTCTGACGGAGGTCGTCCGGCAGGGGAAGGTGCGCTACCTCGGCTTCAGCGAGTGGACGCCCGAGCAGATCCGCGCGTCGCTCCACCTCAGCCCACCCGACGAGAAGTTCGTCTCCAGCCAGCCGCAGTACTCGATTCTCTGGCGCGTGCCGGAGCGCGAGGTGTTTCCGCTCTGCGCGGCGAACGGGATCTCGCAGATCGTCTGGTCACCGCTGGGCCAAGGTGTCCTTACCGGCAAGTACAAGCCGGGCGAGCCGCCGCCGCCGGGAACGCGCATGGACAGCGAGCAGATGGGCTGGGCGATGGACCGCTTCCGCTCGGACGACGTGCTCGAGGCCGTTCAGCGGCTGCGCCCGATCGCTGACGGACTCGGGATCTCGATGGCTCAGCTCGCAATCGCCTGGGTGCTGCGCGAGCCGAACCTCGCGGCGGCGATCATCGGCGCCTCCAGGCCGGAGCAGGTCGTGGACAACGCTGCGGCGTCGGGGATCGAGCTCGACGAGGCGACGCTGGACGCGATCGACGACGCTGTTGCCGACGTCGCGGTTTCAGCCTCGGCGACGGTCTAGCTCTACATCTCCCGGCGGCCAGCCAGAGCTCGGCCGAGCGTTACTTCGTCTGCGTATTCGAGGTCGCCCCCGACCGGGAGCCCGCTCGCGAGCCGGGTGACGCGTACCCGTCCCCGTAGGCGGTCGGCGAGGAAGGCCGCCGTCGCCTCGCCCGTCATGTTCGGGTTCGTCGCGAGCACGACCTCCTCGATCCCGTTCCGCTCGACCCGGCCGAGCAGTTCGTCGATCCGCAGATGCTCGGGCTCGACGCCGTCCAGCGGCGAGAGCGCACCGCCGAGGACGTGGTACAGCCCGCGATACTCGTGCGTCCGCTCGACGGAGATCAGGTCGACCGGCTGCTCGACGACGCAGACGATCGTCCGGTCGCGACGCGCGTCCTCGCAGATCGAGCAGAGCTCCTCCTCGGTCAGGTTTCCGCACTCCTTGCAGAAGCGGACGCGCTCCTTCACGTCCTGAACTGCAGCGGCGAGGGCGAGCGCTTCGTCCTTCGGCGCCCTGAGCAGGTGGAACGCGAGCCTGTGCGCGGTGCGGGTGCCGACGCCGGGCAGGCGCGTCAGCTGCGCAACGAGGTTGTCGATCGCCGGTGAGACCACCGGCCAATTCTGCCTATGCAGGTGGTCGTGGCCCCGCTCAGCCGGAGCCCTGGAGCTCGGCGAGCCGGTCGCGTGCGAGCTCGCGCATCGCCGCGGCCAGCTCAGGCTCCGTTTCGAGCATCTGCTCGAACTCGGCGCGGCCGAGTGCGAGGCAGCGCACGGGGCTCTTCGCGACGACGCGGGCCCGCCGCAGGCCATCGTCCTCGACGAGAGAGATCTCGCCGACGACCTCGCCGGGCCCGAGCTCGCGCTGGAACCCATGGGCCTCGACGGCCACTGTGCCGTCACAGATCACGAACATCCCCGCGCCCGGCGCCCGCGACTCGATCAGCACCTGATCGGCCGGGAACTCCACCTCCGTGAAGGGAGCGGCGAGCCGCTCGAGCTTCTCGTCGTCGAAGCCGGCGAAGAGCGGGCTTCTGCGCAGGAGGTCGGGGACACCCATCGCTTACAGACCCGGGAGTCCCAGCCCCTGCATGCCGCCCATCGCGCCGCCAAGCTTGGCCTCGACGAGCTTCTGGGCGGAGCGGAGCGCCTCGTTGACGGCCGCGAGCACGGTGTCTGCGAGCAGCTCGGGCTCGTTCGGGTCGATCAGCTCCGGGGAGATCGTGATCTCGGTGATCTCGAGCGCTCCAGTCGCCCTGACCTTGACCATGCCTCCGCCCGCGGAAGCCTCGACGGTCTCGCCGGCGAGCTCCTCCTGGGCCTTCGCCATCTGCTCCTGCATCTGCTGCGCCTGCTGCATCAGCTTTTCAAAGTCCATTGCCACTATTCCTCGACCTCCCGCGCGTCGAATGTCTCCTTGATCAGCGAAACCAGGTCGTCCTCGCCCGCCGGCTCCTCATCGGCGGGCTCGCCGTCGCCGCCGTTGGCGCCGAGCTCGAAGGCAAGCGCGAGCCGTCGCCCGGTCACCTCGTAGAGCGCGTCGGCGAGCAGGGTCGCGTTCTTCGGCTCCTCGGCGAGCTGGCGGTGGAAGGAGGCGTTGCGGGGAAACTCGAGCGTCAGGGTATCTCCGGCGAGCCCGGCCGGATGGGCCTCGCGCAGGACGGACGCGGTCGGAATCGACTTCTCCTCCACGGCCGGGAGCACAGCTCGTTGCCAGGCCTCCTGTAGCTGTTCGAGATCGACCGACGGCGGTTCCCTCGACGGCGCGGGCGCTTGCGGCGTCTCTTCGGGACGTGCCTCGGGACGAGGTCCCGGGGCATGTCCGGAAGCGCCACGCTCCTCGAGTTGCTCCAGCCGGTAAGCGGTCGCTTCGCGGGAAAGGTCAGCTGCAGGCCGGGTCACCTTCACGAGCGCGAGCTCGAGCGGCAGGCGCGGATCGGCGCCCTGCCGCATGTCGTCGACGGCCACGGCGAGCAGGTCGCAAAGCCGCAGAACGGTCGACTCGCCGAGCTGGTTGGCCTGCTCGTGCAGCCGCTCGCGCACCTCCTCGGTCACGGGCAACGAGTCGGGCACATGACCCATGTGCTGCACGAGCAGCACGTGCCGCAGGTGCTCGAGCAGGTCGGTGACGAGCCGGCCGAGGTCCTGGCCTTGCTCGGAGAGCTCTTCGATGAAGGTCAGCGCGCCCGCCGTGTCGCGGTCGACGATCAGGTCGCAGAGGCGGAAGAGGGCCTCCTCCTCGACCGCGCCGAGCAGCTGGAGCACGTCCTGGACGGTGATCTTCTTCCCGGTCGCGGCCGCAAGCTGGTCGAGGGTCGAGACCGCGTCTCGGTAGGCGCCCCGCGCGGCCCGCGCGACGAGCGCCAGCGCCGCGTCCGGCACCTCGATCTCCTCGCCGTCGGCGACCCAGCGGAGCACGCGCACGAGCTCAGGTAGACGCGGGCGCGCGAACACGAACGTCTGGCAGCGCGAGCGAACGGTCGGGAGCATCTTGCCGAGGTCGGTGGTGCAGAAGACGAAGATCAGGTGGGGCGGAGGCTCCTCGATCAGCTTCAGCAGTGCGTTGAAGGCGGCATCCGTGAGCTGGTGCGCCTCGTCAAGGATGTAGACCTTGTAGCGACCCTCGACGGGCTGCAGCACGGCGTGGTCGCGGATGTCCCGGATGTCGTCGATCCCGCGCTGTGAAGCGGCGTCCATCTCGACGACGTCGAGTGACGTGCCGGCCGCGATCGCGCGGCAGATGTGGCAGTCGGTGTCGGGGTGGGAGCTGGGGCCTTTCTCGCAGTTCAGCGCCTTGGCCAGGATCCGGGCGAGCGACGTCTTCCCAGTCCCTCGCGGCCCGGCGAACAAATAGGCCTGGCGGATCTGTCCCGCGTCGATCGCGTTCTTGAGCGTCCGGACGACGGGCTCCTGTCCGACGACGTCGTCGAATCCCTGCGGGCGATACTTCCGGTAGAGGGCGGCCACCGCTCCGATGCTATAGCCCGCGGCAGCGGATGGGTCAGCGGACTTTCGCGGACCCTTGCAGCGGCCTTCTTATGATGCCGCGGGTGGAGCCCGGATCCGTCGACACGCGCCGCTGGACACTGATCGCCGTCTGCGTGACGACGTTCATGTTGCTGCTCGACATCACGATCGTGAACGTTGCGCTGCCGAGCATCCAGCGCCGCCTCAACGCCGACCTGACCGGGCTCCAGTGGGTGGTCGACGCTTACGCGCTCGCGCTCGCGGCGCTGATCCTGACCGCCGGAGCCCTCGCCGACAGGTTCGGCCGGCGCCTCCTGTTCATGTTCGGCGTCGTCGTCTTCACGAGCGCTTCGTTGCTGTGCGGCCTCGCCTGGAACATCACGGCCCTCGACGTCTCGAGGGGCCTGCAGGGGATCGGCGGCGCGGCGTTGTTCGCGACCGCGCTCGCGCTGATCGGCCACGAATACCGCGGCGCAGATCGGTACGGCGCGATCGCCGTCTGGGGCGCCACCGTCGGTGCGGCAGTGGCCTCGGGCCCGCTCGTCGGCGGCATCCTCACCTTCTTCGTCAACGTCCCGGTCGGGGCCTTCGCCCTCCTGATCGCGCGGATGCGGATGGTCGAGTCGCGCGACGTGGGTTCGGTACGAACCGACGTCGCCGGGCTGGTCACCTTCACTGCGGCGCTCTTTCTGAACGTCTTCGGGCTCTTGCGCGGAAACGCAGAGGGTTGGGGAAGCGGCGTCATCGTCTCGACGCTCGTCGCCGGCGTCGCGCTGCTCGTCGTATTCGTCATCTTCGAGGCGCGACAGGAACGGCCGATGCTGGACATCTCGCTCTTCCGACGACCCGCTCTCGGTAGCGACCTTCGCGATCGCGGCCGGCATGTTCGCGCTCTTTCCCTATCTCTCGATCTATCTGCAGGACATCCTCGGCGCCTCGCCGCTGGGCGCCGGCCTGCGGTTTCTGCCGCTGACCGCCTTCGTCTTCTTCGTGCCGCTCGCGACTCGGGGAGTCGTTCAGCGGGTGCAGCCGTGGGTCTTTCCGTCGGTCGGCTTGTTGCTCGTCGCGATCGCGCTGTTGTTGATGCACGGGCTCACCTCCGGCTCCCGCTGGACCGCTCTCCTGCCGGGCTTCATCGTCGGTGGAATCGGGATCGGGCTCGCGAATCCGAGCCTCGCCGCCTCCGCGCTCCGAACGGTCGATCCCGCTCGGTCGGGGATGGCCTCGGGGATCAACAACACCTTTCGTCTGGCCGGCGTCTCGATCGGAGTCGCCGCGCTGGGCGCCATCCTCGAGGACCGCGTGTCGACGTCGCTCGCCTTGACTGCGCACATCCACAGCCGGGGCCTCGCCGCCGCTGTGAGTTCATCGGGCACGCGCGCGGTCGCGGGTCGTCCCGGCCTGGAGCATTCAGCGGTGATCGCCTTCGTCAGCGGGCTGAACACCGTCCTGCTCGTGGGCGCCGGGGTTCTCTTCGCCGGCGCGGTCGCGGCGGCGGTCCTGATGCGCGTGCCGACGCCTGCCCCTGTCGCAACGCCGATCGCAGAAGAAAGCCGCGGCACCTGAGAGCAATCCTTAGGGCTGCTTCCTTCCGGATCTGACCCGGTTCTGCCGTTCGAAGTCCGGCCGGCTTCGCCGGCCATGACGACTTCGAACGGTCGAACATCTACCGCGGGCCGCGACGAGCCGACACCGGCCAAGCCGGCATCGGCCCCGAAACGAAAAAGCCGCGGCACCTGAGAGCAATCCTTAGGGCTGCTTCCTTCCGGATCTGACCCGGTTCGAACGCTCTCAGTGCCGCGGGCAATGGCATCGTAGCCGCGCTAGGGTCAGAGCACCCTGGGGCGCGTAGCTCAGCGGGAGAGCGCCCGCTTCACACGCGGGAGGTCGCTGGTTCGATCCCAGCCGCGCCCACTCAGGATGGCCGTACGATTTAGGCGTACGGGCTGACGCTCATGTACTTGAAGCCCGTGTCGACGGCGAGCGTGACGATGACGGCATCCGGGCCGAGGCGCTCGGCGAGACGATGTGCGCCGACGACGTTCGCGCCGGTCGAGATGCCGGCGAAGATTCCGTCCTCGCGCGCCAGGCGCCTCGTCATCTCGATCGCCTCGTCGTCCTCGATCGGCTCCACGCGATCGACCTTGTCCGCGTTCCAGTGCGGCATCACGGTTCCGGTCCAGCCTTGAATCAGGAACGGGCCGGGCATGCCGCCGCTGATCGCCGCCGAAGACGCCGGTTCGTGGGCCTGGATGAAGACGCCGTGGGGCTTGAGCGCCTCCGAGACGCCCATCAGCGAGCTTGCCGTGCCCATGCCTTGGCAGAACGCCGTCACTCGTCCTTCGGTTTGCTCCCAGATCTCGCGGCCGAGATGGTCACGGTGGTTGGGGATGATGTACGGGTTGTTGAACTGGTCGGTGGCGTAGTGCCCGGGCTTGGCAGCGAGCTCGGCCGCCCGTGCGACCATGTTGTCGATGTCCTGCGGTGTGACCTTGGGCGGCCCTTCCACCGACGAAATCAGATCGATTTCCGCTCCGAGCGCGCTCATCAGCTGGATGCGCTCCTCGGTGAAACAGTCAGCGATCACGATCAGCGCTCGATAGCCCTTTGCACGACAGACGAGGGCTAGCGCCGGGCCGGTGCTCCCGCCCGTGTACTCGACTACCGTGTCCCCCGACGAGATCAAACCGTCCCGCTCGGCGCCCTCGATCATGGCCAGCGCCATTCGATCCTTCATCGACCCCGAGGGGTTGCGCAGCTCGAGCTTGAGAAACAACTCCGCGCCGTTTGGCGGCGCGCATCGACGTAAACGGACCAAGGGCGTGTTCCCAATCGCCTCGAGAATCGAATCCACGCCCTAATGATCTACATGTCCGCTCACTCCGGGCGGCGGCGCTTCTGCGGATGAACCGTCTCGCCGCGGGAAAGCATCGCGACGAACTGCTCGATCTTGCGCGCGCGCGTCTCCGCTCTCTTGGCGGTGGCGATTCGGTACAGGATTGCGTAGCGGTTCTGGCCGTTGAGGCCTTCGAACATCGCCTGCGCCTTCGGCTCGGCGGCAAGCGCCTCGGCGAGGTCGGCCGGAACCTCCATCCTCGCTGGGCCGGCGTAGGCGGCCTCCCAGCGGCCGTCGGCCTTCGCTCGCTCGACTTCCGCGTGACCGGCCGGATGCATCCGGTCTTCGGCAATCAGTCGCTCGGCGATGCCGGTGTTTCGCTTCGACCAGGCGCTGCGGCGGCGCCGGGGAGTGAAGCGTTGGCGGTAGGTGGCCTCGTCCCGGCGGCCGGCCTGGCCGTCGATCCACCCGTGGCATAGCGCCTCCTCGAGCGCCTGATCGTAGGTGAGGCTGGTTGGCTTTTCCGTGCCCTTCTTGGCCAGCACCAGCCAGACCCCGGTCGGGTTGGCGTGGTGATTTGCCAGCCACTCCCGCCAGGCCGCGGCATCGCGGACGATCAACTCCGGCAGCTCGACGGCCATCACCAGAGAGCCTGCCAGCCTCGATGCGACGGTCGCCGCGCTAAGCGTCGCCGGCGCCGAAGAAGGCAGCGAAAGAGCCGGCGATCGTCGTGACGACGAAGAGAGCCCAGATCTCGAGGAAGACGTCGACCACGCGGCCACCGGTAGTCAGCGGATTCTTGATCTGCGACGAGACCGTCAGCAGCTGAACCGTCGAGAAGAAGACCGCGTCCCCGAAGTCGTGGATGTCGCCGGTCTTAGCGCCATGCTCGAAGTACCAGACCAGCCCCGCGCCGACAGCATCCACGACCAGCGACAGTGCCAGGGCGATCATCACGCGCGCCAGCAGGCGGCGATGGCGCTCGCCCCATGTTGACAAGCGTCGTAGCTCCTCCCTGATCATCGGGCGAGTTTCGCCGCCGGCTCGGACGCCGTGAATGGCTCTCACGAATCGGGCGTGCCAGGCCGATAACTAGAATCGTGAGCGCGGCGGAACTTCCAGCACCCCAGCTCGGCAGGATCCTGATCGCTGCGGGCCTCCTCAGCGAGGATCAGCTTGCCCAGGCCCTCGAGGAGCAGACGCAGACGGGCCGCCGCCTGGGCGAGGTCATCGTCCAGCGCGGGTTCATCTCCGGCCCGGCGCTCGCCAATGCCCTCGCTGAGCAGCACGGGGGAGTGCTGAAGACGGAGTACGGCTTTGCAAGCGGTCTCGGCGGCGTCGTCGCGAGGCGGGCGGCTGCCGAGTCGGGAACCTCGGTCTCGCCGCTTCGGCCACCCGAGCCGACGCCGATGCCGACGCTCCGCACCGCCGAGCCCGAACCCGTTTCCCTCGCGCCTGAGGAAGAGCAGGCGCCCAATGCATCTGAAGAACTGGCACAACCGCCCCTGCAGCAGGAGGCGCCTGAGGCCCTCACGCCTCCGGAGCCGCCGGCCGAGCCCGAGCAGACGTTGGAGCCGCCGCCCCTGCTTCGCCCGGCGGAGCCGCCGGCGCCCGCGTTCGAAGAGCCGGCGGAGCCCGAGCCTCCGCCTGCCGCGGTCTCGCCCCTTTCGCCTCCGGAACCCGTGGCGCCGGCACCGCCCGAGCCCTCTTTCCGGCCGGCGGAGCCGACCGAAGTTACCGAGCCCGTCGAGTTCCGCCCTCCCGATCCTGCGCCGGTCCAGGAAGTGCCGCAGGTGTTTGCGCCCGAGCCCGAGGTCGTGCCACCGCCCGAGCCGGAACCGACGCCGCCCGCGGAGGCCGCAGAGCCCGTTCCCGAACCCCTCGACCTCCGCCCGCCGGCCCCCGAGCTCCAGGAAGCACCTCAGCCGGTCGCGCCCGAGCCCGAGTTCCTGCGGCCGCCCGAACCCGAACCGACTCCGCCTGCCGAGGCTGTGGAGCCGATCCCTGAACCCGTGGAGCTGCGCCCGCCGGTCCCTGAGCCGGCTCACGAAGCAGAGCCCGTCGTGCCCGAACCCGTGCCGACGCCGCCCGCCGAGGCCGCGGAGCCCGTGCCGGAGCCGGTCGACCTGTCCGGATCGCAAGAGCCTGAGCCGGAGCAACCGGCCGCAGCGGGCCTCGACGAACGCGACGAGCTGATCGAGTCCTTGCGCACCCGGGTTGAAGCACAGGAACTCGAGCTCGCCAAGCTCCGCGAGCAACTCGAGCAAGAACGCACCCGGAAAGACGTGCAGGTGCACGTCTGGCAAGAGGAGCAGCCGGTTCCGACGACCCCGGGGCCGGTCCAGGCCGAGCCCTACCTGCTGTGCGTGCCGACGGCCGCGGGCTACGTGCTGCTCGACCGCGTCGGCGGGCTACCAAGCGTCGGCCAGGCTGTCGAGGTGCCCGAGGAAGAAGGACGGTTCACGGTCACGAAAGTCGTTCGATTGCCGCGCAACGGGCGTCCTTGCGCATACCTTCAGCGGGCATAGCCCGCGCGATCGCGGGCGACGGTTTTCGACTCCGGGCACGGGGTAGGATCGGCACCTCGTGGCTGTCTCGACGTCCTCGCAGACCCTTGCCGAGCTGGAGCTCGTCTTCGCACGGTCGCGCCGGCGTGCGGCCGCTCGCCGCTCCGAGTCCAGGCGATGGTCGCCGCTCAGCAGGCCTATCGTTTGCGCTGCTGCGCTCGCGATCGTGTTGCTCGGCTTCGGCACCGAGGGATCGCGCGTCGTCGAGAACGCACCCGCGAAGTCGACCGCTCCGAAGCTCTCTCGCCCCATCGCCGCGGCTTGCGGGATCCCGACGGCATACGTAGGCGCTTTCCGTCGGGCGGCCCACGAGACGGAGCTGCCGATCTCGCTGCTCGCAGCGGTCGCGTGGGAGGAATCGCGGATGAATCCGCACGCTCTCTCCCCGGCGGGTGCGCGCGGCATGCTGCAACTCATGCCGGGGACCGCGAAGGCGCTGGCGGTCGAGTCGGCCGATCCGCGCGCGAGCATCCTCGCGGGCGCGCACTACCTCGAGCAGCTGGTTAGCCGCTTCGGCGGCAACCTCGAGCTCGCGCTCGCCGGTTACAACGCTGGGCCGACGGCAGTCGAGAAGCTCGGCCGCGCTCCCTCGCTTGAGACGCTCCGTTACGCCAGGAACGTCGAGTCCCGCGCGGCAAGTCTCGCGGCCTGTTAGTGCAAGTGAAAGGAGCGGCGGGCTACGCCTCGCCGCTCCGCTAAACCTGTTGCCGCGACTACGCGGCGAGACGCTCTGAAAGCTTCGCCGCTGGGAAATTCCGCAGCTTGCGCTTCAGTTCTTCCGCAGACATTGATGCCGCCTTTCGTTGCCGCATTGCACGAAAACGCTTACTCAACGTCGGCCGGTGGCTTCGATCCCGCAATCCCTCGTTCTGGCCGTAGGGGATGAGGCTGCGGCGAGTTTGGTTTCCCCGATGCGGTAATTTCCGCCACGTGCTGATCGCGGCGCTTTCGACGGGGAACAAGGTTGGGCTCGGACTGGTCGGCCTAGCGTTCGTGGTTTTCGCGCTGCTCTCGGCGTTTCTGCTCCCGACGCTGCGGCCGGACTACCCGGGAAAGCGCGGTCTGCCGGCCTTCCTGACGCTCTCGGTAACCCTGTTCGTCGGGATGATGTTCGCCGTCTTCTTCTTCGGCCGCGAGACGAGCGAGAGCCACGCCGCAGAAGGATCGAAAGCGACGTCGACGACCACGCCGAGTCAGACGACGACGCCGTCGACCGCCGCTCCCTCGACGACGGAGAGCACGACCACGGCCCCGGCTGCCCCCAAGAGCGTCGCGGTGACGGAGGTCGAGTTCAAGATCGAGCTCCCGAGCACGACCCTTGCTCCCGGCACCTATGCGTTCGATCTCACGAACAAGGGACAAGTCGGACACGACCTGGTCTTCAACGGGCCCGGCGTCGACAACGAGAAGACGCCGGTGATCGACCCTGGGAAGACAGCGAAGCTGACCGTCGACCTGAAGACCGGCACCTACGACGTCTATTGCAGCGTTCCGGGCCATAAGCAGGCCGGGATGGACGTGAAGGTCAAGGTCTCGTAGCGAAGAAGGCCCGCATGGCGGGCCTTCAACTGAAGCGGAGAGGGCGGGATTTGAACCCGCGACGGACCTTTCGGCCCGTACGCGATTTCCAGTCGCGCTCCTTAGACCGCTCGGACACCTCTCCGGACCGGGTGAGAGTACCCGGGCGGGGACGAGACGGCCGTACGGGCGAAGCCCGCACGGCCTAGCCGTCTGGGTTATTGACCGCTCGCGGCCGACCGGTCATTATCGAAACCCTGTGGCGCGCCGTCTCGTCCACTTCTGATCGAAAAGGGGTCCAGATGAGCTTGAAACCGATTGTGGCCGCAGTCGTCGCGAGCGTATGCCTTGCGACGGTGGCAGCGGCCGGCACAGCAACAGCAGGTGGGCCGCCGAGCATCGCCGCCGGTCCGGCTTTCGGCTTCGTTCCGTCTCACAACGTGAATCACCAGAAACCTCGCGGGCACCTGTCGCTGCTCGCGTGGCACAGCGGGCCGGTGATGCACTCCACGACGGCCGTCCCGGTCTTCTGGGGCTCGAGTTGGAGCAATTCGTTCTTCACCAACGACAAGGTCACGGGTCTCGACTACCTCTACTCGCACATTGGTGGGTCTGGGTACGCGCGCACCAACTCCGAGTACTACGACGGTTCCGGAAATGTGAACACGTCCTCCATCTCGAAGGGGAACGACATTACGGACACCTCCGCAACGCCCTCGGGCGCGCCGTCGACGACCCAGGTCCTGGCAGAGGTCGCGAAGGTGACGAATAACCGACCGGTCGCGAACGCCTACTACCCTGTCTACTCGGACCAGCCTCGCGGCAACGCCGGCTACTGCGCGTGGCACAGCTCCGGCACGATCAACGGCACCCGGGTGCAGTTCGGTTTCTTCTTCAACCTGGACGGCGATCCGGGATGCGATCCCGGGGCTCCCACCAGCCTCGGCCGTAGCCAGGGCCTTTCTGCGCTCGCAAACGTGACCGGACACGAGCTCAGCGAAATGCTGACCGATCCGCAGCTCAACGCCTGGTACGACACGCGCGGTTCCGAGAACGCCGACAAGTGCGCGTGGACCTTCAACGGACTCGTGACGATCGGCGTCCAGAGTTGGAAGATCCAGGGCAACTGGAGCAACGCAGCCGCGAACACAAACAGCGGCTATGCCAACGGCGGCTGCATCCAGACCAGCTAGCGCGTCTTCAACCGTGCCTTCCCGCGCCCCACCTGAGGCGCGGGAAGGGCGGAACTCTAGGGACTGCCTCCCATGCGGCTGATCAGCACGTCCTTCGTGATGCCGTAGGGCCCGAGAAACTCCTCCGCGCGCTCTAGCTCCATCTGCTCGGGCAGCGACCGATCGGCCTCGGCGGCCGCCTCTGGAAGCCCTGCAGTCCGAAGGACGTCGACGACATGCTGCTTCGTGA
>WNGC01001348.1_pt1 | contig 17312 bp, 12 predicted proteins | sample 5400051 | NCBI WGS metagenome assembly WNGC01 (sample SAMN13153368, study PRJNA577476) | soil metagenome | isolation source: 20 cm soil or saprolite under grassland replicate 2 | place: USA:California | collected 2016-06-15
GAGTCAAGCGCTATCCGAAGCAAATCGCAACCAAGACCCTGCGTCTTGTCAGGAAAGTTAGTCCCTGTTCGAGGGTGCGATGAGAGCAGCGATAGACTCGTTGGATCCCCTTCGCGTCAAATGCCGAGCAGTTCCATGAGACGCGCGTCGTAAGAATCACACATGGGGGATTCGCCATTTGGCTGGACCCATTCAGGATGTTGGATCCGCAGATCGTCGTGAATCTGTTGCCGAAGCTCGATGTAGGTGTGGACTTGGTGAGGCTCGGCTATTGGCTTGGTGAGATTAATGAATTTCATGAACGCCCTTTCATTTGAGGTTGACTGCTCCAAATCCGCGCGGAACGAGGAATCATCCTCACGAGGCACTTCGAACAGCCGCCTCGCTTTGGTCGACTCGGGGCTCCAGTTGAATCTGGAGATCGCGCTAGGCGGTGCCTCAGCGAAGGTTAAGCCTCCCAACCGGCTTTTCAGAACCGGCCGAAAGTGCGTTGAGACGTCGGATGACGTAATCGAAGGCGATTTTACCATCACTCCGGACAGCCGCATATTGGACTTTAGTCCTACGCCTCAACCGTCGTGCAAGACGGCATCCAACTTGAGTTGACAAAATTGAAGGCGACGTTCGAGTGCACCGCGACAACCGGAAAGAGGTTTGTCGCTCACAGCAATGAAAAGCTGACGGCGTTCCTTGAACTTGAATCGGCGATCCGTCGAACGACTACCTTTTTAACGACGCCGAAAACTTGATAATTTTCTTTTCGAGTTCGGCCTCAGCTTCGCATTTCGCGACGAATGACTCCACAGCTTCGTAGATGACATCGGCGACCCCCATACGTTTTCGCTTCGCTTCCTTGCTAAGCGATCGCAGCGTTGATCGGTCAAGACCATCGAGCGCCCAGCGGCCTTTAAGAACAAAGGGCGTAACATTGCTAGGTCGCGTTTTTGGAATGGTTTTCATGCAGCCGCTTACTGTTGCTTTCCGCACGCGTCTATTGAACACACACGCCTTGTTCACATACGGTCAGTGATGTTTCATGTTTCTGATCCTGTTCCTCCAGAAGTTGAGTGCGGACCGGGGTGTCGTTCGATCGCATGTGCCTATTTCTTTATCCAGGTAGGCCAGCAAACGCTCACCGATCGCCTTGCGTGCAGAGGACGCTTCCTTCGCCTCTTGAATGGCCAGATCGTGTGTCATTTGATGCTGCAAGCTGATGTGGTCCACTCGACCGACTTTTTCTTTGCTTGAATCATCAAATTCCATTTTCGTTGTATCCCCTTTGGCTGCCGCGGCGGATTTTTGTCTTGTTGTGGAACTCGTCCAGAACGTTCTAATCGCGCAGGTTGACGACCGTTTGCGGCAACGTTCTGAGAAAATCGCCATGACGGAAGCAAATCGGATTGTGTCGCCATCCTTCAACTCGCCGTAAGAGAAAAGAAGGCCATTAACCTGTGTCCCGTTCGTTGAATTCAAATCCTTCAGCCAATAGGCGTCGCCGACTTTCAGGAGCATGGCGTGCTGCGCTGATACCACCGGATTGTCAATGACGATGTCGTTTAATGGGGCGCGGCCAATCATGACAATGTCGCCGACTAGTTCGTACGTTACCCGCTGAGTTCCGTTTTGTACAATTAAACTCACCATAGCATAGGACTTGCCCCGCGTGTGTGTAGCGTTCCAAGGCGCGGCGCTTTGCCGGGATATTTCCCCCCATTGTTTTCTCCGAAATTTACCCGCTAATGTTTCGGGAAATTTCCAAAAAGTTGAAATCGTCGGGACGTCTGACAAACCGCCGGAATACCTTACGATTTCGTGTGAACCGGCAGCGCAAGTTCGCAAAAGCATCCCACGACCTAGGTAAAGGTCTCAGCGAGGCATGAAAATAAGTTGGAAGTTCGTCCGAATCTGAAGTCTTTTTCCGCAACTGCGGAACCGCAACCGTTGTTTCAAACAATGTGGTTTGGCAGCGACTGCGGGCTGTACACGGTGCGGAGAGGCGGCGCTTAGGGCTCCGTGCTGATTCATAAACACCGAACTAGGATAGTCCCCGTTTAATTTCCTAGCCCCTCGCAAGTTTGTTGCACTGTTTCTTCGCGACAAACACCGCTAAATTTTTCTAACTCATCTCAAGACTGGTGTGCGATTCTCACCACCGCATTTTTCTCTGCGCCTGAGTCATGCGCCGCAAGTGGTCAACAATCCCTAACGAAAAAGAGATAAGCCACGGGGAGCCATGAACTCACTCGCTAAATTAATTGCTTCGGTCGCCGCCCTCATTATCGCGCTCTCGTTCGCGTGGATCGCTTTGACGATTACCGGAATCGTTCCTTATCACATTGCTCGTTTCACCATGTACCACGGACTAACGGCCCTGGTGGCTTTGAAATCACGCACTCCGGCAGCGCTCACGTTGAAAATGAAACTACCACTTGGCGCTGATCTGCGAAGGCGAAAAGGCACTGCGGTGTTCCCGTTTGCCAACTGCAACGAACTCAATGCAAACGAAAATCCCGCGTCACGGGCCAATGATCCGAGGCAGTGGTCCGAGTGATGCTGGGCTGCTTGACGAAGGCTCGATCGCCGTTCGTTTTTTCGAGAACTTCGTTCCGTTATTGCCGTAGAACCTCTAAAATTTCTCATCACCCAACGCAGTTAGAAATTCTGCCTATGGACCTCAAGTTTGAATGTCCAAGCTGTGGTCAACACCTGTCCGCGACACGCGTCCAAATCGGCGTAACAGCCCCGTGCCCAAACTGCAATGCCGCGGTCACCGTCCCGAAAACCTCTACGTTACCTCACCCACCACGAGAGACAAAACTCCGGCAAAAAGAACGTCACAAGACCACCGTGATTTTAGTCGAGAGCGGTGTGGCCGGGCAGGCCAAGACCAAGGAGGTAAAAAAATCGACGCACGATCCCGCCGAGGCGCGGAATTGGCTTATTGATCGGTTAAGCGAGATCCATGACGGCAAGTATCTGGCGGGGATTTTCGATCACGGGAGGGTCGAGGTCATGGTGCCTTCAAGAACTGAAAGACTCGCTTTCTGGCGAGACGAATATGCGCTCGACTCCTTTACCGTTCTGCAACGGTTGCTGGCCTTCATGCTTTCGCAGAGCCAACAGGGACCGCAGATGCGGACTTGGCTGACTGTGTCGGCGATCGTGCTGTATGCGAGACCATTCAAGCAATGGCCGGAAGTGGGATTGGCGGAGGACGACGTCCCCATCAAATACAGAGAGGTTCACAAGGAAGTCGTAAAGTATCGTGACAAGGTAATCGCTCACCGCGATCCGGACGCACATAAAAGGGATGTGTGGGGAAATGAGCTGCCGATCGTCTCGGATGGAAGCAATATCCGCATTCCAACGACGAATCCCGCGATGGAGGATGATATAGTAAGCAGCCTCCTTGAGCTTGTTGAAATACTGATACCCATGCTCAAAGCGCGCTCGTTTTCTTTTGTCAGCAAATATTTGCCTCGGCCACTAACCCCAGGTGCGTACGTTCTGAGTTTGGAAGAGAATCCAGCAGAGTGGCTAAAGCCCGGCCACACCCTCTTAGATAACTTTTACGCGAGCTGACATCTGTGCGCCGTGTCGCGGCGCACCTTTTCTGCGGGGTCCTTCCTGCAGCCCTAATGGGTCGCGGTTGTTTCAACTGTGGTCGCTGGGATCTGACTATGGAGCGACACCTCTATCGCTACGATGTTCGAATGGTAGATCCTACGCCGTTTGCTACGGACTGGCCGAAACATCAACAAGGTCACCGTCCCGCGTCCTAAAATCCTCGTTGACCTAGAGAATCGAGATTCGTATGTGATCTAGTTTCAGATGTCGCTCTACGGCCGACCAAATTTTGCAAAATAATAGGGCGAGCGGGCGGCTTCCGACGTTTTGTTCTGTAAAATGCGAGACGAGTTGCGCAATTCGCGAACTCCTCACAATAGGCTCTCTTCGCAGCTGCAAAAGAAGCCGTAGGCTAGTGGGACCGATGTGGTCTGGCGAGGGCCCCAATAGGGGTCCCGCCAGCATGAGCGATTTCAGGCGTGGCGTCGAGCGGCGAATAGTCTTCATTCTTGACGCTCACGAATCGCGGCGAGCCGTTCGTCGATTAGATCACGCTCGACCTCCCAGTATCTTAGCGACGAAAGGAGGAGAGAGGGAGTTCGTTCGACGTCTGTAGTTACCTCGTTAGCAATCATTGGCGGCCGCAATTTGCCGGACAGCTTGGCCAAGCTTCGCCGTCTGCGTCTGAATTTCGCGTTTCGTGAGCGAGTGCGGCTTGTTCCTCGTACTCGCATCAATTCTCCTCAAAGAGTTCAACATCACAATGGGCAAAGCAGTTGCGCGAAATCGTCGGACTCTTTTACAGTCTGTTTGCGTCATACAGTCCCCTTCGCAGAAATCTCCAAGAAATTGGAAATCGTCGGAATATCTGACAATCCGTCGAACTTCGTTGCGCCGTTCCCGTAGAACGAGATGAGAAATGAACCTCCCCGGAGTGGCGCCATCGCGCACGAGGCCTCGTACATACAAGACTCGAAAAAAGACGGCTGTGGACGGTATTTTGCACAGGACCACGCGTAGTAGAGCTCGCCGCACGGTCTTAAACAAAACATTCGTTGTAATGATCACTGGCCTCTTCTCGTTCGTTTCTTCCGAGGCAAACACCCCGCTACCGGGTGGAGGCAATGCCAATAGCAACACCGCTGAGGGCACTCAGGCCCTCTTTAGCAACACAACCGGCAACGCCAACACGGCCATCGGGGTAGGTACGCTCTATAAGAACACAACCGGTACCGGCAACACCGCTACTGGTATGGCCGCGCTGGGCAGCAACACAACCGGCTTCTCCAACACGGCCATCGGGACAATGGCCCTCATGATGAACACAACCGGAAACTACAACGTCACATTGGGCGTTTCAGCCGGTGAATCTCTCAGCACGGGCGATAATAATATTGATATCGGCCACAATGTCTCCGGTGTGGCGGGCGAGAGCAACACCATCCGGATTGGCAATAAGGATATCATCGCAACCTATATCAGCGGAATCACTGGACAAACAGTCGTTGGAGGTGCTGCGGTCTTTGTGGATTCAAGTGGAAAGCTAGGCACGATGACCGCTTCAACGCGATTCAGCGATCAGATTAAGCCGATGAACAAAGCGAGTGAAGCAATTCTCACTCTCAAGCCGGTCACTTTCCGCTACAAGCAGGAGATTGATCCTAAGAGGATCCAGCAGTTTGGGTTGATCGCAGAGGAGGTAGAAAAAGTCGATCCCGATCTGGTGGGTCGCGACGAGAAGGGGAAGGTCTATAGTGTTCGTTACGATGCGGTGAACGCGATGTTGCTCAACGAGTTCCTCAAAGAGCATCGCACTGTAAAGGAGCAGGGAGCGATGATTGCGCGCCAGCAAAAGCAGATTGAAGCGCTTACTGCAGGCCTGCAAAAGGTGAGCGCCCAGCTTGAAGCGAGCAAACCTGCGCCGCAAGTGGTCAACAATCCCTAAAGCCACAAACCGTGATCGCTACGGCTCTTTGAAATCGACTTTGTGCTCGTGTGTTTCAATCAGCTTGCCAGCCGCGTTTTTGTTGGAACTTTGCCAATCAGTCCCCGTAGATACACCCAAGGATCTGAAGACTTCGTTGCAACAGAAGCAGGAGCAGCGGCGACTCGCCATCTGCAAACGCATCGAGCTATTCGGCGGTGAATTGCCGATGAACTGGCTCGACTGCGAGCTGATTTATCTCGAACGCTTCGCCCAGAAGCTACAGCGTAAGCTCGATCGACAAGTGATCGGCTTCCAATCGCGTCACGGATTGCGTCCAGATCGCTCCAAGCTGGCACTCGTCTAACGAGAAAGAGATAAGCCACGGCAGGGTGTCGCGGTAAGCACGCTGAAGTTGTTTCTCAATGGGGCCGTTGGTTTCATCGATTGGTTAGGTCGCTCGCTTGTTGTTTCCACTTGGGAACATTTACTCCCTTCACCAGTAGCCACAGCAACAGCGAGATTTCGCCGGGGCCGGCGAGCGCCAGATTGTAGGGATATAAATATTTTGCGAGCGGCTGCCACAGAAGGGTCAGGTAGCCAAAACCGGCAAGCGCATACAGCACACCAATAGTTCGAGGCAGAAAGGTCGACCTGACAATGAGATAGCCAATCAGGATGCACCACAGCCCAAAGAACACCAGGCCGATGTCATACGCCTGCGCATTCAGTCTCAAGAGCAAGAGCGCCAATGTCTGCAACTGTTCAGGCGCGAAGGCACTCAAAGAACTTGTGCCTTTCAGGATGAGCAAGGGCGCGAGCGAAAAGAGGGCACAAAGAGTCCACATCGCGCATCCCATGAGCATGACGAACGCCGCGAGCAACGGGATGCTCCTGTTCACCGGCTTGAACAGCTGATAGAAGAGAATCGCCCACACGATGTGGAAGGGGACAGATATGAAGGCAAGCACGGCACCGAACCGATACAAGGACTCATGCGCCAAGATGTTGGCGGCTGTCGTGGCGGCGCTGCTGGATACAACGAGCCTGCCGGGAATGATCATCTGGCCGAATACTGAGGCCTGGGCGCCGAGCAAATAACAGATGCCGGCCAGCCTTGCATAGAATTGTGGCGAGGTTTCAATAGTGCGGGCTGTCATTTTGGCTCTACCCATGCGCGTTGAAGCCTAACGAGAAAGAGATAAGCCACGGGCGGGGTCGGTGGCAAGCCCGCTCGCAGTCCCGAATCGAAGGTGCTTCAATGCTCCGCGCCCGGTTTTTCTTCCGTCCAGTCGGGGCCCATGGTTTCGCTTGGAAAATTACGGGCGAACGTTCCGGAGTTCGCATCTTGGACAATTTCCAATGCTTCATCGAACGAATATCGCCCGGCATCGGCGAGGCGATTTGTGTATCCGTGACGGTTTGGCTTCGACCACCCGCCATGATCGCCAGACCATATTACCAGTTCACATGAGATACTGGCCGCTTCATCTGCCATCAGGCAATCTAAAACGATTTCGAGCGCGGTTCCTGGCGCGGGGACAGGCGTTTTAATTCTTTCCCGCGAGCGGATAGCCTGTTAAAGACGCGGCTGTGAGACGCGCACCGTTTGCTTTGTTCGCGTTTGTCATCGCGTCCGCATTCGCCAAATCGACAGCGTCGGAAGTCGCGTTTGTTTCACCGTGCGAATGTGTGGGGTTTCACGGCAAAAATCGGTGGGTAGCCAAGGCCGATCTTACGCCTGTGCCATCGGATAAGTCCGCGACTCAGTCGGTGACACCGTCACAGATTTACGCATGGGAAGGGCTAGGACCGGATGTAGATTTGACGCAGTACACAGAGCGAGACTGCCGTCAGAGCAAAAGTGGTACGCTTTAACAGGCCGGGTTGTTGACGCAAAAGTGGAGGCGGACGGCGACATTCACATCGAATTGGTAGATGCCAACGGAAACAACGTCGAAACGGTCAGCGCCGAAGTCCCCGTTGGCCCGAAGTGGTGTGAGATCCGGCAGACGGTGTTTGGCTGGACGACCCAGAAATTTCCGTTCAACGCCAAAACCGCGCACAATCTAAAAATAAGCGAGCAACACGTCATCACTGTTACAGGCAAAGCACTCTATGACATCGGCCACGCGCCTGCGGATCACTCAAACCGGCGACACTCGCCGAAAGATTATGCGGTGTGGGAAATTCATCCGGTGATGAAAATGGAAGTGAGTCAATGAAGTATTGGGAACTCATCGCTGACAATCTGAGCAAAGCCGGTTGGAGCTGGGGCTGTTCATCTGAGATTGACTCGACTGGCGTGTAATTTTCACTGCGGACGCATACGCTAGCGATTGTCGCCGGTTCACTGTTTTGGCAGACGAAAGATTGACGGCGTTTCTGGAGCTGGAAGCGGCGATTCGCTTTTCCGGCGAATTGTCTTGACGATCTAACGAGATTTTGTCCAAACTCGACGTCGCTAACGGATCTGAATCAGGCGGAGGACTTTTACCCGCTATGTTCCTCGTCTCTTCCGGACCCCGCAATCCCAGAGTCAATATAGCCGGAAAAACGAAAGAATAGTTTCATGAATCAAAAGTCCAAGAAATCACCCCGTCCTGAGGACATCAAGAAACAACTCGAAACCCTCACCGGCCACGAGTTGCGCGTGCCGCCTGACCAGCTCATCAAGCTTTTTTATGCGGCCAGCACGTACTCTTACGGCGACGGCCACACTTGCTTTCGCGGCATCTATTTCCCGTTTAAAAGCTGCGTCGGCGCTACCCTTCTCGATGTGAGTGGCGCCGGTGAAACCGACGCCAACGGCCAAAGCGTATTCCTGCTCAGCGACTTCGTCTGCTTCGCGCAGCTAAACCAGCTCGCCGATCCCATCAACGTCGTCGCCACGCCCCGCATGACGAGCCCGTCATTCCTGACCGAGACACACAGCCTGTTCAACAACAATAGTGACGTGCAAATCTCGGTCTTCAGCTGGGACGCCAACGGAAAACCCGCGCCCAGCGTCGACTTCGATTGGCGCTGCCGCGTCGTGAGCGTCCCCATCATCGGTTAAGTGGCCTAACCTAATCGCTGTCTTCGCAATTGGTCGCAGCCTTTGGATCCGTTTTGTCATGCGCTTCCTCCTTCGTCACCTTGAATTCTGGGCTCCTATGCTTCGTTGAACGTGACCGGCGGCTGCAAAACCAGAATCGAGGCGGGGTGCTGCGGATGATTACTTTCCACGATCACCGTGACCCGAAGGCGCTGCTTCCATGCGCGCTCAATCAGAATCTCGACGTCGCGCTCCCGGCTCTCGAATCGACGACAGCCTTCGTCAGTCTCTAGGACAAAACCCTCGAAATCGCCGAACCGATCGAAGATCAGAGATGCGATCTTGCCCGTGCGGTGCATGCGATCCTCGGGCCAGCACGGTTCCGGTCGGGACGGCTTTGTTTCGGTATCGACGAACGGCGAAGCGGGAACTTGCGCTGGATCACCGCCGAAGCCGATAACCCTATCTCCGATGTAATCTAGGTAGCGCTCGAAAACAGAGAACCAACGGCTCTGCTTGGGAATGGCCTTCTGCACCCACCGCAATAGCGACAGAAGTCGCTCCTCGGGCTCCAGAAGGACTCTTTTCGTGTGGATGGGAATCGCGAGTTCAAAGGCGCCTACCGTCCTGCGCCACCGGATTTCGGACCTTGCCACCGCTGAGGCGGCGGCTCGCCCGCGCTTCTTGAGGCGCTTTTGCCTTCCGGTTTGGAAAACTTTCTCAAGCCGAAAGCGTCCGTCACTTGTCGGACCACAACGCTAAAGACCTGGCCCCGCCGAACCTTTGAAGGCAGATTGATCGATAGCAGGCCTGCGAAATCTATCCCCGATCCGGTCGGAACGGGTATGTAGGTTATCCCTCTCGCAGCGCACTCGATAGTGCGTTCATCCGAAGCCCATAAGTCATGGGCGGTGTACATTCGAGACGCCATCGAGACGATCTCGTTAGCGAAGACTGCCGGCAAGTATATGGAGGCCGTGGTGCCGGCAGGCAAGTCGCGCCAGTCGATCATAACCTCATCCGGAGTCCTGTCGTGCTGCAGGTTGAAGGCTGAAGGTCGAATCTCGAACGTATTCAGGGCCCTTCTAGAGGCATCGACGCCCGGATTGGGCAGATCGCTCCACGCGAGGTTGCGTTGCGCCAGCTTATCCCAGTTTGAGGGATCCTTTCCCGCCGGGATGGCAATCGGGTCAAACGCGATTTCGGCGACAAGACACTGATGCGGGTTTCGCATGATCGCCTGTTGGATGGGCAAAGCGTTCGAGAATGGCCCATCCTTGTTGATGCTCGGTACGACTACAGGGAGCACATTGTTGGCGCTGCCGTCTGGCTTAATAGGTTGGTTGATGTCGAGCCAACAGCCATAGAAGATGTCGACTTCGGCGCCGCCTGTCGGCGTAAAGGACTGAATGTTCGCCGGATCGGTCTGCTGATTCATGTTCACCGCAGTCGAGTCGATTCGACCCTCGGCAAAGAACGGCATGGTCACGTACTCGTTACCCCGAATTCCAGCTAGAGGTATTGCCTGCCCGGCCGGGTTAATTGGCCACCTCCGGTACGAGGTGGATTGATCATAGGCTGCGGTCGTGGTTTGGCATGTGAACAACCGGAAGAAGACGCGCACGTTTGCGGCGCCGATGGTCCCAATGTAGTGCACTTTCGCGAGAGCAAAGTTGAATACCTTATCGCCGGTTCCCATTGGTCCGTCCGTCGGGAAAACGTAAATCGCCGACTGCTCTTCCCGTTGCTCGAGACCGTCGAACGTCTCGCCGCCGGCAGCGCCGTGGCCGGTTGTAAAGTTCTGGATAACGTCCCGGATGTATTGCGGCGCAGAGGAGGCGTCGGGGCCCATTGTTGTCCCGAATCGGGATTCATCGGCCTTCACGTGAAAGACGCGCAGGTCGATGCTCAGCCATGACGGATCGCCATGAAGAATGAAGGGGTTCGGCTGCTTTATGAGTTCGATTTGCGCAGATGCGGCCACAGTGGCGATCGCCGCAGTTAGGGTGAGCGTTTCGGTGGGCTGCGCAAAGTTGAAAGCGGTGTCTTTCTTACCAAAGTCAATGTTGTAGTGGAAGGTGAAGCGCTGGACTTCGGAACCGTACCCACCGGTTGACGAAGTGTTTCCCGTGCAAATGATGTCCATGCCAGTCGTTGGCGACGCCACGTTGAGAGTGTTGGCGGCTCCCGTAAGGCCGAGTTCGGAGGCCGTGAAGCCATCGACCACCACACGAAACGCGTCAGGAACGACCGCGTGGTGACCCGGTGCGCCTGCTCGTCGGGCGTCGATCTCGTCCTGGCCAAACGTCGATCTTTCAACGATGAAGGCGCAAGTCTTCTGCGGCATGATGTCCATCCACAGCTCTTGAATCCCGGTCCGAGTATCGGTCCAGAGCGGATAAAAGCCGTTGTCGCTGGCATCGAAGCCGAAGTACTCGCCGATAAACGTTACATTCGGATTTCCATGAGCCCACGGAGCATCGACGGTAGGGTCCCAAGGCTGATCGGTAACCGTGAAGAGCTGCGAGAATGAGACGCCGTTATCGAAAGAGAGTGCCATTCTGGTATCGATCTTCAGTGCGACCGGCTTAGGGCCGAACTCATAGAAGGTGCATCCGAGCACACCGTTTGGCCTGAAGACGATTTGCGGATGGAAGTGGAACACATTGGCATCGATGGGGAGGCCTGCCAGCAAAGGCTGCCCGGAGGGCGGCGTATTCCACGACGCTCCGCCGTCGGTCGAGACCGCGTAATAAATCCTTTGATTGCCTTCCCGGTTATCGGCCCAAGCGACGATGATCGTCGAGCCGAAATCACAGGCCGTAGGCACGGTTACGACTCGGAAGTTGCCCCCGGGAAGCGTGGTGATACCAAACGAACCGATACCGGTGGCTGGAGAGGCAGTGGCTTGAAAGCTGTTGCCGCCGTCGGTCGATTTGACCATCCTGATCTCGCTTCCAACCATAAAAATGATGTAAACAGTGCCGTCGGCTGCGACGTTGACCTCGGGTGAAAAGGAGCTCGGCGCAATGGCCGTGCCGGCGGGAGAAGCCCCCGTTCCGATCCAAGTGCCCCCATGGTCCAACGTCCGTGCAAAGCACAACCCGCCAGGTCCATCCCAAGCGGCATAAACCCTTCCATGGAACGGGCTCCCCGGATTGCCATCCCCGGCCGCCCACTGCTTATCGTCGCTATCACTTGTGTGGATCAGTTTCGGTTTCCCCCAGGTCTGCCCGCCGTCGGTGGATTTGTAGACCGCGATTCCAACTGCCAGTGAGTTAGGGTGTGGGGGTGGCTCCTTCAAAGGGAGCGCAACCAGGAAAACGTTTCCGGCATCGTCCCAAGCGAGCGCTGGATCCGATATGCCAAACCAACCGGGAGGGGTGATGTCCAGTTCTGTAGAATCGGCCCAAGTCTGCCCACCATCGGCGGAATAAACCGTGGCTAAGGTGAAGTCGTAGGTGTGATAGTTGAGGAACTTCTTCGACCCAGCGACGATTTGCTGCGTATTGTTCGGATTGATCGCGAGGCTGCTTTCGCTTCGAGCGTTGTTGACGTCCGAGTCGAACGTGACCTGGATGTTGGCCATATCTGCTTCTCGTGCCTTTAATCACTCGCGCCAACCGATAGGCTCACCGAAGATCCAGCCCCTCAAACGACTTCAGCGCGGGCTGAAAATTCGTTGAAACGTCAGGGGTGACGCGATACACCCGCTTTTTATTTAATCCGGCCTCGCCGTGTCAAGCTTCTCTTCACGTTTTTTCCTGGCTTTGCGAGCAACGAGCTAATTTTTTGAATAAGAAATTTTTCTCGGCCCCCCCATAACGGAGCCCGCCTTTGTCTGAGGGCTTGCATAGGGGATAGGGTGGGGTCAGTCTCGAAAAAGAATTCCTGCGCTTACCTCCCTGCACGGCGACGCGCCGACGCCCAATTGCAACCCTGATACGCTGTAGCCCACAACCATGATTCCGTGCATTCGGACGTCTGACAAAAATGCAGCCCTGTATCCCTGTTACCGTGCAACACGGTTTCACGGGTCTCGGGCGACAGGGGTTTAGGGCTTCAGGAGTTGAGGGCTGCAAAGATCAGTACAACGACCTCAAAGCACTACCAGTTTCGAATTGGCTACTTGTAGACGGTTTCCGGCTCGGGTTCAGAAAGAAGTTTTTGAAAACCTGGATCGTTACGGATTGGATCCCAGACGGGATCGATCCTTAGACGCGTAACAGAAACGTATTCTCCGGCAGGGACTGTGAGCAGCTGCCCAAGTATTTTTACCGCGTCTTCGGACTGTCCAGTGTACGCTTCGATTTGGGCTAGTCCCAAAAGAAAATTCGCGCCGAAAAGCGCGTCTTTTTCCATTGGCAGTGCCTCTGTCGCTTCTCTCGCGACGCGGAGCGCATCGGCGTTCCGTCCGAGGCAAACGTAAACCCAGGCTAACTCCGTTACCGATGTGTGGTCTTCTGGGCGCCGGTCGGCTCGCTGAGATTCGAGTAAGACGCGTGCTTGCTCGCACTGCGGTCTTGCTGCCGCACTTTGGCCGGCAAGCACCTGAATCCCTATTCGCGCTCTTAGCTTGTTTAGCCGTTCTTCGGGTGTGCCCGACGGCCGCAACTCCCACACCTTAAGAGCATCAGCGAAATGCCTCCCGAGCACGTCGAGATACACATCCTCGCCAATCATCTGAGAAATCACAATGCCGTACGGGCTAACTTGCCCTTTCGTCGCGTCTTTCGGTTCTGCCTCCCACAACCGCCTAGCACGCTGAATATCGCCGGTGCCGTTGATATAGCTAACTCCAAGGTGGAAGGATGCATTTATGTTATTGGGGTCGAGAGCTAAAGCGCGGGTAAGCGCGTGTTCAGCATCACTCCAGCGACGAAGGTTCAGGTACGTATTGCCAACTTCGGTGGGACTAAAGGAATTACGCGGATCGAGCTCCAACGCTCGCTCGAATTCAGCAAGCGAGCGTCGCCATTCACCGCGGCGGCGGTAAACGGCAGCTCGGGCCGTTCGACTGTCGGCGTTACTCGGCTGGAGTTCGACGGCTCGATCAAGTGCTCTCAGCGCAGAATCATAGTCACGATGGCCCCAGTAATGAAATGTACCCAGCGCCAGATATGCATCTGGCAAATCAGGTGCAAGGGCGAGTGCGCGTTCGATGTCAGACCTTACCTCCTCCAATTGCGCCGGAGTCAGACGATTGCTAAACCAATGCCGATTTAAACGACTGTTAGCGAGTCGCGCATACGCGAGGGCAAAACTCGGATCCCGCGCCAGAGCGCGCCGATAGAAAGTTTCAGCTTGATCGAAAAAATCTACGTTTTCAGTCCTCTCGGCCTGCCGTTCCTGGTATTCGCCTTTCAGGAACAGATCATAGGCTTCGGTGTCACGCGTCGGCGCTGCGGCCAAAGCACTTACCTGACTCGGAGAAAGCTTCGCTCGTAACGCATCGGCAATCTCCTGCGCGACGTCGCTCTCGACTGCAAAAATATCGTTGAAGTTGCGATCATAACTCTTCGCCCAAAGATGCGTGTCGCTGAGCGCGTCGAGCAGCTGCACATTTACCCGGACTTTGTCTCCTGCCTTTTGCACGCTGCCTTCGAGTACGGTGGCTACGCCGAGTTCGTGGGCCACTGTCTTTAAGTTTTCCGGCTTGCTTTTGTATTTGGCGGAGGAAGTCCGCGAGATAACCTTCAGGTCGCCGATACCAGCGAGTTTGGTCAGGATTTCATTCTGAGTGCCGTCGGCGAAATAGGCGTTCGCTTTATCTTCGCTCAGATTCTCGAAGGGGAGTACCGCGATGCTCTTGTAAGGAATCGCCGCGGCCGCGTTCATGAGTTTCTCTTGTGAGCGGCGAAGCATCCAAACTGCAACACCGAGGGCCGTAATCAGGAGCAACGCCGCGACAACAGCAGATTTAACTCGAAAAGCGGCTCTCGCTCGGCTCAACTTCACTGGCAGAGCTGAATTCCCGAGTTCATCCGTATAGAGATTAACAAGCGGCACGCTCAGTCCATGCTTGTCTGTAACTTCTCCGACGTCGTGCAAATGCGATCGCCAGTGAGCATAGTGTCCCAAATCTTCGGCGAAATGCTTGGAGAGGAGAATATGTCCGGCATCGCCACAATACATGACGCGCTGCGCCACGTTAATTCCAGCCCCGAGGAGATTGGACTGATCGTTCACATCCGCCACCGGATTGACCGGGCCACTGTGAATGCCCATGCGTACTTTAAGTTTCGGATGGCTTTGCAGCGCCTTGCTGATTTCTAGCGCGCACTCCACGGGCGCTTCGGGATTGTTTGCAAAGACGAGCACCATCCCATCGCCCGTCGGTAAACGCGTCAGCTTTCCCTCAGCTTCGGCAGCACGGAATTGCTCAGTCTCTCGAACAATCTGATTCAGTTCCTGCACCAACTCTTTTTGTTCGTCGGCGAGCAGCTTTGAGTATCCGACGATGTCTAGAAACAAGATATGCCCCACCTCAAGATGGAGATGCGGCTCTTGAACACTCGACATTTGCCTCCCGCACACGCGGAGTTCTTGACTGATCTTCTCAGGGCCGACTTTCCATGTCGAGCACGAACGGGGTCTCTTGGATTCACTGCACCCCTGCTCCCCTGTAATCTCGCAGCCGTGATTCAGTCGCTCGGGCGTCAGAGTAATGTGACGTCTCCCAGAAACTCTGAAGCTCCAGTCTAACTGAACAATTCTGCTTTCGTCGTTTCAGCCCTGCGAAGAAATCGCTCAGGTTTATGGCAAGTTACTTGTAAACGGTTTCCGGCTCGGGTTCGGAAATGAGTTTTTGAAAATCTGGATCATTCCGGATCGGATCCCAGACAGGATCGATCTTTAAACGGGCAATGGAAACGAATGAACCGGCAGGGGCTGTGATCAGCTGGCGAAGTACTTTTACCGCTTCCTTGGGCTGGCCGGTGCGCGCTTCGATTTCAGCTAGTCCGGCAAGAAAAAACGGGCCGGCAAGCGCATCTTTCTCGATTGGCAATAAATCTGCGGCTTGTCGCGCAACGTGGAGTGCGTCGGCGTTACGTCCAAGGCAGACGTAAACCCAAGCCAACGCGGTCAGCGATATCCGGTCTTCCGGCCGCTGGGCCAAACGGGCCTCGAGCAAAGCGCGTGTTTGCTCGCATTCCGATTTTGCCACCGCACCCTGGCCGGCAAGCACTTGAATTCCGACCCGCGCCATTAGTTGGTGCAAACGCGCTTCCGGAATCTTAGTCGGCAGCGTGTCCCAAGCTTTAAGAGCATCAGCGAAATGTTTTTCGAATACGTCGAGGTATACGCGCTCGTCGACCATCACCGCGACATCCCCCCATCCGGCAGGGCCGATTATTTTGCTGTCCGCCGGCACACCCTCGAAGGCCTGCCTGGCGCGGCGAATATCGCCGGTGCTGTTGATGTAGGTGCGGGCAAGGAAATAGGCGGCTAGTGCATCGTGCGGATCAAGAGCTAACGCGCGAGTAAGCTCGTGTTCAGCGTCACTCCAGCGGCGAAGTGTGCTGTAGGTGTTGCCGATCTCGCTAGGAATCCCAGAATCGCGCGGATCGAGTTCCGCCGCCCGGTCGTATTCAGCAAGCGCGCGTTGCCATTCACCGCGGCGGCGGTAGATCGCAGCCTTCAGGGCCCGATTATCGGAACTACTCGGCTGGAGTTCGAGGGCCCGGTCGAGTTCTCTCAATCCAGCATCGTAGTCGCGATAGCCCCAGTAATAAAACAGCGCTAGCGCGAAGTGTGCATCCGGCGAAGCCGGAGCAATCGTTAACGCGCGGTCGATGTTAGACTTTACCTCTGCCAGCTCCGGCGAAGTCATGTTACTGAAAAGCCAATGCCGAAATAACTCGCTCTGAGCGAGTCGCGCATACGCAAGCGCGAAATTCGGATCCCGCGCCAGCGCTTGCCGATAAAACATTTGAGCGCGATCAACGAGGTCGGCGTTCACTGCACTTTCAGCCTGGTGTTTCTCGTATTCACCTTTTAGGAACAGATCATAAGCTTCCCTGTCACGTGTTGGCGCTGTGGCCAGAGCATTCGATTGGCTCGGGGAAAGCTTAGCCCGCAACGTGTCGGCAATCTCCTGCGCGACCTCGCTCTCGACGGCGAAAACATCCTTTAACTCACGATCGTAACTCTTCGCCCATAGATGCGTGTCGGTGTGCGTGTCGAGCAGTTGGACATTTACCCGAACTCTGTCTCCAGCCCTCTGCACGCTGCCTTCGAGCACAGTGGCCACGCCGAGTTCACGGGCCACTGTTTTCAAGTCTTCTGGCGTGCTTTTGTATTTGGCTGTCGATTTTCGCGAGATCACTTTCAGGTCGCCAACGCTGGCTAACTTCGTCAGGATCTCATCCTGCATCCCGTCGGCAAAATAGGCATTGGCCTTTTCCTCGCTCAGATTGTCGAATGGGAGAACCGCGATGCTTTTAGCCAGAGATGAAGAAACTGCTGGCGAAACATTGGGATGAAGGCGTTGGAAAACCAGAATTGCAATGACGAGGAGCAGGACAGCGATGATAAAAAAATCAAGTTTGCGACCGGTCTTGCGCCTAATCGATTTGTTAAGATCGACATCTTCGGTGCGCTTCAATCCTTCCGGCGTTAGTTCAAACGCCCACGCGATCACAAGGGCAATGGGAAAACCAATCACAATCAGCATGATCACCAGCCGGATTGCCCAATTTGGGATCTCAAGGAACGGGAAAACCTGCGTCGCTATCTGCATTAGCAGCCATGCGACGACTGCATAGGCGATCGCGACCTTGT
>WNGC01000960.1_pt1 | contig 17305 bp, 14 predicted proteins | sample 5400051 | NCBI WGS metagenome assembly WNGC01 (sample SAMN13153368, study PRJNA577476) | soil metagenome | isolation source: 20 cm soil or saprolite under grassland replicate 2 | place: USA:California | collected 2016-06-15
ACCTGGTTGCGCCGGCGCTCCAGATGCTCGAGCGCCTGAAGCAGGAGCTGGTTCCGTTGCGCCGGCTCGACGAGTGGGCAGACTCCGCGGACGACGCCGAGCGGGCCGCGCTCATGCACGCGTGCGTGCGCCTGTTTCGAGCCTATGAGCTCGAGTGCCGCAAGCGCAGCCTTCTCGATTTCGACGACCTGCTCGAGCGGTCGGTCGCCATGCTGTCGAGCGACCCGCGCCTGGCGCAGGCGTATCGCCACCGGTTTCCGCACGTGCTCGTCGACGAGTACCAGGACCTCAACCTCGCGCAGGAGCGGCTGGTTGAGCTGGTGTCGTTCGGCGGGGCGCCGTTCGTCGTCGGCGACGACGACCAGAGCATCTATCGCTTCCGCGGCGCGTCGCGCGCGAGCCTCGAGCGGTTCCTGGACCGGTTCCCGAATGCCCGGTCGGTGGCGCTCGGCAAGAACCAGCGGAGCTCGGCCAGGATCGTCGCCGCCGCCGCGGCGCTGATCGGCAACAACTCCGAGCGCCTGGCCAAGGAGCTTTCGGCGACGAGGTCGGGGCGGCGCGTCGAGCTGTGGCGATGCGCGGATCGCATGGACGAGGCCGCTGCGATCGCCGCCGAGGCGAGGCGTCTTGCCGAGTCAGGAGTATCCCTGGCGGAGATCGCGGTACTCTGCCGCACCAACGCGATCGCGACCCCCGTCGCGGCGGCCCTCGCCTCCGAGGGGCTGCCGCATGTGGTCGTCGGTGGACACGGGCTCTACGACCGGCCGGAGAGCCGCGACGTCATCGCGATGCTGCGCGTGCTGCGCGACCCCGGCGACCAGGTCGCCGCGTTCCGGGTGAGCACGCGGACGCCCGAATGCACCGAGGCGCTCGTTGACGAGCTGAGCGCGCTTGCGCGGTCGGTGGATGTGCGCGACCTCTTCTTCGAGCTGATGAACCGCACGCGCTACCTGGACCGGCGGTCCGCAGCCATGGAGCCCAGCGAGGCGGCGCGCGTGGCGGCCAACGTCAGCCGGCTGTCTGAGGTGATCTCGGAGTTCTGCGACTCGAATCCTGACCATTCGCTTGCCGCGTACATGGCGCATCTCGAGCTCGTCCTTCTATCTGGGGAGGACGAGGCGCCGGCGGCGCCCGAGCGGGGCGGCGACGCGATCCTGGTCATGACCATCCATCAGGCCAAGGGGCTCGAGTTCGACGCGGTGTTCGTGCCGTCGCTGGTGGAGGGGCGGCTGCCGCAGTCAGGACGGTCGCAGCGATTCGAGCTGCCGCCCGCGGTGCTCGAGCCGCTCGTGCGCGGGCGAGAGGACGTGATCGCGGAGGAGCGGCGGCTGCTGTACGTGGCCATGACGCGAGCACGCAAGCGCCTGTACCTCACCCGCGCCGACCACTACGAGGGGGGGCGGCGGTGGCGGGAGTCCCGGTTTGTCGCAGAGCTCCGTATGTCGGGGGCTGTGCTGGAACGGTCGGTCGCAAGTGCGTTTCTCCCCACCCTGACCCTCCCCGCCAGCGGGGAGGTCAATAGTCGCGTCGAGGTTGATAAGGGTGAGCTTGTTCTTTCTTACAGTGCGATCCAGGCCTATCGGGATTGTCCTCGGCAGTACTGGTTTCGCTATCGCGCAAGACTGCCGGCCGCTCAGAGCGCCGAGGCGGTGCAGGGCACGATCCTGCATGGGGTGCTGCGCCGGGCCGGCGAGGAGCGGCGCACCGGAAACGCCGTCACGCCCGAACGGCTGCAGGGCATGCACGCCGAGGTGTGGGAGTCGTCAGGCTTCCCGGATCCACGTCGCGCGGCCACTTTTCGGCGCCTCGGCCTCGCACAGCTCGAGGCCTTCCGCGCGGGCGGCGGATTCGAGCGCATGCCACATCTGGTGGAGCGGGAGTTCTCGGCCGCGGTGGACGGCTTCACGCTGCACGGCGTGATCGACCGAGTCGATCGCACCGATGAGGGCTGGCTGATCATCGACTACAAGAGCGGGCGTCCGATCGCGCGCGCCCGGCGCGACCTGCAGGTGGCGCTGTACGCCCTCGGCGCTTCGACAGCGCTGAGCCTCGACCCGATCGACCTGGAGGTCGTTTACCTCGCGGAGGCCTCGGCGATTCGCCTCGAAGGCGTGCCCAAGCTGCAGGCTGAGGCTCGCACGATCGCGATCGAAGTGGCGGAAAAGATCCGCGCCGGCGGCTTCGATCCGCAGCCCGAGCGCAGAAAGTGCCGGCTGTGCCCCTACAGGCTCGCCTGCGCGGAAGCCCTGTAGCGTCCCGCCAGGAGCAGGCACTCCCGCGCGATGTCCTGCGACGCGTACGGATGGGAGAACTCGCGCGCGCGGCGGGACATCGACTGCCAGGTGGGCCCGCCCTCGGCCAGCACGCGCACCTCTTCGACAATGTCATCGACGCGCGGCGCGTACATGCCGAAGCCGGACCCGACCACGAAGTCGACGTTCGGAGTCTCCTGTCCGGGCAGGTAGCCGGTGATGATCAAAGGCAGCCCGGTTGCAAGCGCCTCAACGATGGCGCCCGGCCCAGCCTTGGTCACGGCGACATCGGACGCCCGCATGAGCTCCGGCATGTTGTCGATGAAGCCAAGCACCAGCGTCGGCGTCGCGTATCGCAGCCGCGAGAGGTGGCCGCGCAGGCGCTCGTTACGTCCGCAGACGACGATGAGCTGCCACTGGTGCGGATCCCACGCGAGCGCGCGCACCTGGTTCAGCAGACCGCCGACTCCGGCCGCGCCGCCCATGACCAGCACGGTGAAGCGACCCTCGTCGAGGCCGAAGCGCCTGCGCAACGCTTGCTTCTCGCCTGGCGCCGGCGGGCGGAAGCGCATGTCGACGGGAAGGCCGAGCAGCTTCACGCGGTCGCTCGGCACGCGTCGCCTGACCGCCACCTTCCGCGCCACCTCTGTCGGCGCCACGACCAGGTCGGCCTGGCTGAACGTCCACCCTCGATGGAAGTCGACCAGGTCGGTGATGACCGTCATGAGGCCACGGGGACGGCCGCTCCGCTGGATCGCCTGGTGACTCATGTGGTTGAGCAGCGGATGCACTGACAGCACCACGTCAGGGTCGTGCTTGCTGATCAGCTCGGCCACTGCCTTGCGCACGCCAGGCCCGAACAGAGCCTTGATGGCGGCGAACGCCGGCCGCGTGTTGCTCGTGTGGTAGACGGCGCCCCAGGTCGCGCGCGAGCGCTGGATGACCGGCGAGTAAAGGGACGCGAGCCGCCGAACCACTGTCGGCCCCTGCGCCATGAGAGGGTCGGCGATCGTGACCACGCAGGTGTGGTCGAGCTGCTTCAGCGCCTCGGTCAGCGCCTTGGCCGCGGCTCGGTGTCCGCCGCCCGTGTCGCTGAAGAGGATGAGGACCCTCGGTGCACCGCCGCTTGGTGTTGGTCTGGGCGGCGCGTGCAGCGGCGACGAGTCGGCCGGGTCGGCCGTGCCTCTACCTACGCCGCGCCGCGGCTCGCCGTGCGATCCAGCGCATGTTGTACTGGGCCAGGAGGTACGTCACGAACACCATCGCGATGATGCCCACCCCGACCCAGAAGATGGTGCGCTTGGCCAGCTCTCCCTGCGGCAGCGGGACGTTCTCGCCCCCGATCTGGTTCTGCTGGATGATGAAGGCCGCGACGTCCTGGATGTCTTTGTCTGAAAGCTTTCCCTTCCATGCAGGCATCTGAGGGCCCGACGCGGGTATGCGGCCGTTGGTGATCGTGTCGATCAGGTAGGTGGGGTCGAGCGGATTGGCGACCCCGGGCAAGTGGGCGATCGGGTTCAGCGACGGCCCGATGCTTCCCTCGAGGCTGGAACCGTGGCAGGTGGTGCAGTTCTGTTGATAGACGCTCTGGCCGTTGGTCGGGTCGCCCGGGAGCGCCGCTCCCGAGGGGGAGCCAGAGGGCGAGCCAGAGGGCGAAGGCGATGCGTCGGCCAGCGTCGAGATGGCGGTCAGGAGCACAAGCCCGGGCACGGCGATGGCGACGAGGCCATATCGCTTGAGGCCCTTGCGGAGTCCCATCTCCGGCCATTCTATCTGCCCCGATCCGCGCCCCTCACCCTGACCCTGCGCGCCAAGCGCGGTCAGGACGCGTTACTCGCGTTTAGCTTGTGCTCCCGCATCGCGGGAGAGGGATTACTGGGGAATAGGTCGGAAGCTCGTACGTTTTACGGCTATATGGGTTCTTGTTCGCCGGTCTCCGGAGCGGGTTTTACCTGCGTCTCCCGACGCTGGCTCGACGCGAGATCGGCGTACCGTGGCTGAGCTAACAGAGCTCTCGTCTGACCGCTCCGCGCGCATGCGGATCGCGGTCATATCCATGCATACCTCCCCGACCGCGCCCCTCGGCCAGCAGGCCGCCGGTGGCATGAATGTCTACGTCCGCGAGGTCTGCAGCGCCTTCAGCGACCGGGGAATCGCCACCGACGTGTTCACCCGCGTCCAGTCGGACGACGACCCCAGGATCGAACAGCTGGCGCCCCTCTCGCGCGTCATCTATCTGGATGCCGGGCGTGACCTCGACAAGTACTCGCTGTACCGCGAGGTCCCGCAGTTCGCGTCGCGCATCTTCAACCATGTGCTCGCCGAGGACGCCCACTACGACCTCATCTACTCGCACTACTGGCTTTCGGGCGAGGTCGCCTGCGTGCTGCGCCCGCGGCTCGCTCCGGCCTGGGCCCACACCGCGCACACGCTCGGTCTCGTGAAGAACCAGCGTCTCGCGAGCGGGGCGCGCCCCGAGCCGCCGCTTCGGATCGCAGTTGAGGGCGACATCGCGCGCTGCGCCGACCTGCTCGTCGCCTCCACAGCCGATGAGAGCCAGGAGCTCGTGCAGGCTTACGGTGCCGACCCGTCGCGCGTCGAGGTGGTCGCGCCCGGTGTCGACGTCGCCACCTTCCGGCCAATCGATCGGGCGGAGGCGCGCTCGAAGATCGGGGCCGGCGCCGGGCCGCTGCTCCTGTTCGTGGGCCGCCTCGAGCGCCTCAAGGGAGTCGACATCGCGATCCGCGCGCTGGCGCTGTTGCGCGCCCAAGGTCACGTCGGGGCGCGTCTTCTGGTGCTGGGCGCCGATTCGCGCGATGCGGACGAGAGCGAGATGGAGCGTCTCAAGGGCGTTGCGTCGGCGGCCGGAGTTCGCGCCGCCGTCGAATTCGTCGGCTCGGTCGCGCACCACGAGCTGCCGTACTTCTACGCGGCGGCCGACGTGTGCGTGATGCCCTCGTACAGCGAGTCGTTTGGTCTCGTCGGCCTCGAGGCGCAGGCATGCGGTTGCCCTGTGGTTGCGTCCGACGTGTCCGGCCTGCGTTCCGTCGCGCGCGACGGCGTCACTGGATTCCTGGTGGCCGGTGATGACCCTGCGGACTACGCGGAGCGCATTGCCCGCCTGCTGGATGACCCGGAGCTGGCTCGGCAGATGGGCCGCCGCGGTCAGCTGCTCGCGCAGCGCTTCTCCTGGTCGCGAACCGCGGACAGGCTCGCGGGGCTGTTCAGCTCACTTGCCGAGCGCAACGCGGCGTCGACCGTCGACGGCAGCCACTTTCACAGCCGGGTCCAGGCCGGCATGAGGCACGAGTAAGGAAAGGTCCCCGGGTCGAACCGGGTAAGCGGGGTCGGCCTGGTTCCGTCGGCGTTCATCAACCACACCTGATCGCCGCTGATGAAGGCGATCTGGTGGCCGTCAGGTGATGGCACTGGGTTACTGACGTCCACGACGTTGGCCAGCGCGGGCAATCCCAGCCCGATCGTGAGCGACGGCGGCGGCGAGGCGACGTTGATGACGAAGGCTTTGCTGACGATCCCGCTGTCTCCTGTCACCGATGCCGACATGACCATGTGGTCCGAGTCGTGCAGCCAGGCCGGCGCGCTTATGTCGCCATGGACGACGCTGGTCATTGAGGCCGAGCCGGTCAGGTTGCGGACGCGGAGCGTGACAGTGCCGGCGTCGTGCCGGAGGTAGGCGATGCGGTTGCCGTTTGGCGCCCAGCTCAGGTTGGAGACCGACGTGGGCTCGGCCGCCAGCGCGTAACGGGATCGCAGGCCGACGTCGTAGCCCCAGATGCGAGTCGTGCTGTCGACCTGGTCCTGAGCGAACACGACTCGCTCGCCGCTCGGGCTCACGGCGGCAGTCGTTACCAGCGTGCTGATCACGTAATCGGCGCCGGATTGCGGCGCGCGGTACAGCGACCCTGACGCATCGAGGTAGACATAGCCGAGTCCCGGGGCTAGCGCCGCCGCCCAGATGGCGCTGAAGCCGAGCGACTCAGTGCCCCCGCCTGGCGCGAACGTCGCCCAACCGTCGGCGGTCGCGAAGACGAGTCGCTGACCGTCAGGCGACCAGCTGTAGGCGTTCACGGCACTGGACGCCACCAGCTCTCGTGGGATGCCGGCCTCATTGACGATCCACAGGCCGCCGGAACTTCCGGCGGTATTCTCTGCCGCGAAAGCGATCCAGTGATGGAGCGGTCGCGCCGCGCCCGTCTTGAAGGTGATCGACCGGAAGTGATCGAGCAGGTTGCCATCCGTGTCCTTCGCGATCTGTGTGACGAGCATCCGGTAGGTCGTGTTGGGCTGGAGCAGCGAATTCGGCGCGACGATCACCCGGCGCGAGTCGGATGGATCGATGCGGACTCCGAATCGAACCTCCGGCGTGAAGACGATGGCCGTGGCCAGGCTCGACTCGAGCATCGCCCGCGAGAAGGTGACGGCCACATAGTCGGCGGGGTCCACTCCTCCGTCGCCGTCAGACGGGGTTGAGCTGGCGAAACGCGGCGGCAGCTCCGTATCGAACGACCAGTGATGTCGAAGCTCGTACACGTTGCCGGCCAGGTCGCTGTACCCGGCCTCGAGCACGACCTCGTATGTCTGCCCCGTGGCCAGCTTGTCGTGCTGGTACTCGAGCTGGTGGCCGTTCGTCCAGTTGATGCTGCCGCTCACAGCGGGCACCAGGTGGAGCCGGCTTTCGACCGACGCCCGATCGACGTCGTGGTCGAAGGTGATCTGGACCGGTGCGAGCGTGGACACTTCCTTGGAGCTGCGCAGCGGCGAGTAATCGACGATCTGCGCGGGCGCGCCACCGCAGGCGACGGCGCCGGCCAGCAGGGTGACCACGGTGATCGCGAGGGCCCAGGGCTTCATGAGCCCCGTGCCATTAGTAGTGGCTCTTGAGCCGCGCCCTCATCTCTTGCGCCAGCTGCTCGAGACGCGATGAGTCGACAAACAGAAGGGAGATGCTCGGGACCTGATCGATGGCGGCCTCGATGCCCGCGATCGATGGATCTGCGGCGCCAAGGATGTCCTTTACCTTGCGGGCGCGGTTGCCGAGCTGGTCCTCGGCCATTGCCTGGAGCTCCGCGACGATCGCCGCCCAATCGAGCTGCGGGCCTGATGACGCCGGCGGTGCGGTGGGCGCCGCCTGCTGCATCGGCATCGCCGGCATGCTCGGCGGAGTCGGGGCTTCTCGCGGCACCGTCTGGTAGGTGGCCGTCTGAGCGACAACGGGGATCTGCGATGTCGCCGGCTCGGCGGGAGGAGGAGACGGCGCAGGGGCGGGAGTCGGCGGCGTGGTCTGGGCGACCTGCGCGTTGGAGCGCGGGCCGCGCTGTCCGGCGACCACCTCGTCGATGTCGAGCGGAGTGTGAGTCGACGTGTCCGCCGACTTGATCTCGATCATCGCGTTCGGGTCCTCGCACAGCGCGAGAGCCCGGTCGGGCTTGTCTGAGATGTCGCGCGACTCGCTCGTGTACGCACCGGCGAGCTCGCCCTCGGCGAGGATGATCACGCCCGTTCCGGCTGCGGAGCGGATCATGACGCTGCCGCTCAGCTTCCGGTCATTCAGGAACTTGAGCAGCGCCTTCATGTCGACCCACGACGCATAGAGCTCGGTGTACATCGGGCGTGAGACCGTGAGCTCGTACAGGCCTTCGATCAGCTCGCCCGACAGGCCCACCACGTCGAGGACTCCGTGCCCGTTGGTGACGTCCTCGTTGAAGCGCTGCAGCGCCTGCTTGCCGAGGACAAGGCCCTGCTTCTGGTCTTCGCCCGAGTCGTACATGCACTCGAGCGCCTGGCCTTCGCGGAAAAGGATCAGGGCCGAGGCTTCCTCGGTGAGCAGACGCACATAGCCGGTGTAAGCCTCTTTCTCGAGCGTGGTGATGAGCCGCGGGAAGTCGACGAACGACGTCTTCAGCGAGTCGTAGATCACCTGGCCCGCGGGCACCGGTATCGGTTCGCGGCCGTGCTTCGGCTGCGGGCGGTGCTTGACGCCGCGTCGCGGCTGGGGCGCCTCTACCTTCTTCTCTTCCACTTTCCTCTCAGCTACAGGATGCTCCCTGTGCTCCTCTTGTGCATCGGGCGGCGGTGGCGCGGGCTGCTCGGTAACCTCGTCCGAGCCTGACTCGGCGGCCTGAACGAGCTCGGGGATGCCCGCCTTGACGGTCTCATCCGAGGGCAGCTTCGCCTTGGCGTCGAACTCGAACTCGCCGCCCCCCCAACCGAGCGCGCTGACGACCGCGGCGTCGCCGGCCATGCCGTCGCTCTGCGCGTGGAAGAGGTGACCGAACAGGAAGTACAGGGAAGCCGACTTCCCTGACCCGTTGCGGACCGTGAGAGTGCCTGTCGACCGCTCGCCCTGAGCGGCCTCGAGCAGGTTCCTAAGGCTGGTCTCGGCCAGCGAGCCGCGTGATTGCACCCACCTTCTCCCGAGTTCGAATCGAACTCAAATTTCTCCCAACCAAAGAAAAGTTAGTATAGATATCGATATCAGATCTCGCGCCGGCGGAGCCACGCCGAGATCCTTCGGCATCGGCGGGCGCTATGTCTGAGAGTACCTATCCGGCCGCATCAATCGGCGCATCACCAATCGATGGCGCCGTGCCGGCACCGAGTCGACCGCCCGCGTCACGGCTCATCCTCATCCGTCACGGCGAGTCGACGTGGAATCGCGAACGCCGCATCCAGGGGCAGCTTGACCCCCCGCTCTCCGAGCAAGGACACGAGCAGGCCCGCCTTGTAGCTGGCCGCCTGGGACGCCGTGAGGTCGAGGCGTTGTACACAAGTGACCTGTTGCGCGCAAGCCAGACCGCCGCGCCGATCGCCAGGACGCTGGGAGTCGAGGCGAGACCTATGAAGGAGTTGCGCGAGATCTTCCTCGGCGATTGGGAAGGACTGCACACCGCTGAGCTCGCTCAACGATTTCCCGAAGCGTGGGACGCGTGGACTCGCGAGCCCAGCTGGGACGTCGTGCCACGCGGCGAGGGAGCGTCGGCGTTCGAGGAGCGCGTGGTGTCGGCGCTGGACGGGCTGTTCGAGCAGCACTCACACGGCGACGCGATAGTGGTGACGCACGGCGGCGTGATCCAGATCGCGCTGCACCGGGTCGTCGGCAGGCCGAGCCACGGTTTGTTTCCGTTTCGCATCTCCAACGGATCGGTGAGCATCGTGGAGAGGCGCGACGGCCGAATGGTCATCGCGACCGTGAACGACACGAGCCACCTCGAAGGAACCGCCCAGGAGTGAGCACCGACGCTCAGTCGTGGGACTCCGACATGGAGTCGCTAGCCGCGCCTTCAGTCTCTCCGCTGCTGCAGAGCTGGGCGTGGGGCAATGTGCAGGCGAAGGCGGGATGGTCGGTCGAGCGCGTTCGCCTGAAGGACGCGATGGCGAGCGTGCAGCTGCGAGGAATCGGCGGCGTGCGCGAGGCGTATGTGCCGCGCGGCCCTGTGCCGGCGACCCCAGAGTCGATCGAAAGATTGACCGAGTGGGCGCGGGAGCGAAAGGCCGCGCGCCTGCGCATCGAACCAGATGCCTCGCCGGAGCTGGCCGAGGCGCTGAAGGCGCAGGGCTTCGAGCCGGCGTCGCCGGTGCAGCCCGCGCACAGCGTGATCCTCGACATGAAGCCGCCAGAAGAGCTGTTGAAAACATTCCGACATGGGCGCCGCTACAACATCCGCGCCGGACTGAGACGCGGCACCATGGCGGAGGAAGGCAAGGACGCGGCCGAGCTCGAGCGGCAGTCGGCGGCGGTCGAGCGGCGCGAGTCGATCAGCCTGCCCGGCCGCGCGTACTACGAGCTCTTGCTCAGCCTTTTGCCCTGGTGCCGCACTTACGTCGCGCGTGATCCCGAGTCCAAAGAGGCGCTCGCCGCTGTGCTCGTGGCGCGGCACGCCGGCCGCGGCTACAGCCTGTTCGCGGGCAGGACGGGCAAGCACCCCGAGCTGATGGGCAACGACGTCGCCTGGTGGACGGCGATCTCGTCATGCGCCGAGTCCGGCTGTCGCGATTTCGACTTCTGGGGAGTGCCGCCGCCCGGTTCCGGCCCTGAGCACCCCTGGCACGGGCTCGGCGTGTTCAAGTCCGAGTTCAACGGGCGGGAGGTCGCCTACGCGGGCGCCTGGGAGGTCGTCCTCTCCAGAGCCGGCGCGCGCCTGCTGTCGCTCGAGAAGTCGGCGCGCTCCCGCGTCAGAGGCATCCGGCGAAACATCTCCTAACAATCCTTCAAATTGGTTAGTATAATGATGGGGAAAGACTGGGGATATGTCGGAGCCTTCGAGATTGGTGATGGTTGTGGACGGGGACCCGGCGGTGCGCCGGGAAGTCCGTACGGCCTGCGAGCAGGATGGCTACCAGGTGCTCGACGCCGAGACCGGCGCCGACGCACTTCGCCTTCATACATCCGCCCACCCGATCCTCGCGCTGCTCGAGGTGAGCCTGCCTGACGGGTCCGGCTACGACGTCTGCCGGGAGCTCCGGCGGACTGACCCGACGACGCCGGTGATCATGATGAGCAGCAGGTCCGACGAGATCGACGTCGTGGTGGCGCTGGAGATCGGCGCCGACGACTACGTCACCAAGCCGCTCCGCCTGCGCGAGCTGGCCGCCCGGGTGGCGGCTCATCTGCGCCGGGCGCGCATGGAATCGGCGGAGGCGCTTCGGACCCGTCTCGAGTTCCGCGAGCTGATCATCGACGTCAACGAGCGGCGGATCTACAAGGCGGGCAAGGAGATCGAGCTGACTCACACGGAGTTCGACCTGCTCACCTTCCTCGCCAGCAACGCCGGCAAGGTGCTGAGCCGCGAGAAGATCCTGAACGCGATCTGGGGCTACGAGTACCCCATCGAGACGCGGGTGATCGACGTGCACATCAGGAACCTCCGTCGGAAGATCGAGACCCAGCCCGCGCGGCCTTATTACATCCTGGCAGTGCCGGGCATAGGCTACCGGTTTACCAACGCACGTCCTACCTAGCCCCTACTTAAGCCGGCGTCCCCTCCCCTGATCCCTCCCCGCATGCGGGGAGGGTGCCATCGCTGGAACCCACGTCCATGGCTGTAGGCTATCCACCCAGTGAAGCTGACGAGCGTTCGGATCAGACGTTTTCGCAACATCATCGACTCCACACCGATCAGCGTTGAGCCACATGTCACCTGCCTGGTCGGCAAGAACGAGTCAGGAAAGACGGCCATCCTCGAGGCGCTCTACCGCCTGAAGCCGATCTACCCGGAGAACTTCCGCGACATCGACGACTACCCTCGCTGGCTGCTCGCCGAGCACCGGCGCAGCGGCGAGATCGAGAAGGCCACTCCCGTCGAGGCGACCTTCGAGCTGGACGCTGCTGACGTTGAGGCGATCGTCGCGATCGGCGGCAAGGGAATCGTTCGCGAGGGTCAGTCGCTCATCGTCCAGAAGGATTACGCGAACAAGATCCACGTGAGCGTTCCCGACATCAACGAGCGCGCGACGGTCACAAGGCTGCTCGACTCGGCCAAGCTGCCCGACGGGTTGCGGTCGATCCTCGGCGACCCGACGACGGTGGCCGACCTGTCGGCCCGGCTGGCGGACATCGAGCACGCGGTGCCGAAGATCGACTCGCCGACACAGAAAGCCGTCGGCCAGCTCGAGGATGCGATCAAGAACCAGTTTCCCGAAGGCGTTGAGCGGGCCATCGAGGCGCTGGTCGTGCAGCGCATGCCGAGCTTCCTCTACTTCAGCGAGTACAGCCAGCTGCAGGGCAAGGTCGACCTCGAGCATCTCTTCGCCGAGGGCTCGCAGCTCGACCCGAGCCAGCTGACCGCGCGATCGCTGCTGCAGCTCGCGCACGCCGACAACCAGTCGCTGCTCGCGCTGGATTATGAGGAGCGCCGCTCCGAGCTCGAGGCGGCGGCCAACCGATTGACGAACGAGGTGGCCAGGTACTGGTCGCAGAGCGGCGACCTGCGCGTGGACATCGACGTCGAGATGGCGCCCAGTGGCGGCAGCCATATCGCCAAGTACCTTCAGATTCGCGTCGAGGACCTGCGCAACGGATTCAGCAACCGCTTCGACCAGCGCTCATCAGGCTTCCGCTGGTTCTTCTCCTTTCTCGCCGCCTTCCACGAGTTCGAGAAGCAGAAGGACCGAGTCGTGATCCTTCTCGACGAGCCGGCGCTCGAGCTTCACCCGCGCGCGCAGCGCGACTTCCTGCGGTTCATCAACGAGCGCCTCGCACCTAAGCACCAGGTGTTCTACACGACGCACTCGCCGTTCATGGTCGAGGCAGAGCACCTCGACCGCGTGCGCCTGGTCGAGGACAGGGGGCGCGGCGTCGGCGCCGTGGTGTCGTCGGATGTGCTGTCCGCCGAGCCCGACAGCTTCTTTCCACTGCAGGCGGCGCTCGGCTTCGACATCGCGCAGTCGCTGTTCGGCCGGCCCGACAACCTGCTCGTGCAGGCGACGTCCGACTACACGTACCTCACAGTGATCAGCGATCACCTGAAGCAGTTCGGGCGCGAGCACCTCAACGACCGGTGGCGCATCCTGCCCGCCGGTGAAGCGGCCAACCTGCCGGCGGCCGTGGCGCTGATCGGCAGGCAGATGGCCGTGACGGTGCTCGTGGAGTCGCGCAACGGGAACGAAAAGCTCGTGGAGCTGGCGAAGGCCGGGTTCCTGAAGCCCAAGCGGCTGGTCGCGGTGGCCGAGGTGACGGGGTCGTCGCGCGCGGACGTCGAGGACCTGTTCGAGGTCGAGGACTACCTCGCCCTGTACAACCAGGCCTACGGCAAGGCGGTCCGTTCCGCCGACCTGCCAGCAGGGGAGAGGATCGTCGAGCGGATCCGCGAGAAGGAGGGCGACTTCGACATCGGCCGCCCCGCCGACGCGTTGCTGCGGCTGCGGGACAAGCTGCTTCCTCCGCTGAAGCCGGCGACGCGAGCGCGCTTCGAAGAGCTGTTCCGGAGAATCAACAAGACTCTCTAGCGGCCCAGCTCGCGGAGGCCCTCCAGGACGAAAGGCCTCTCCTCGATGCGCGGGTGGGGGATCTGCAGGTCCTTCTCGGCGACGTGCTCATCGCCGAACAGCAGGATGTCGACGTCGATCGTCCTCAGGCCCCAGCGCCGCATGCGCACCCGCCCGCCCTCGCGCTCGACCGCTTGCGCCGCGCGCAGCAGCCGGCGCGCGGTGCCGTCCCACTCGACCTCGAGCACCTGGTTGAGAAAGCGCGGCTGGTCGAGCACGCCCCACGGCTCGGTCTCGATCACAGTGCTCTGCCGGAGGATGCGAGCGCCTTTCTCGCGCAATCTTCGGCGAGCAGCGCTGAGGTTTCGAGCGCGACGCCCGAGGTTGGACCCGAGTCCGAGATATGCGGTCGTCACCTGGCGATTCGATCTGCCACCGCTGCGACGCGCAGCATCACGCGCACGTCGTGTACGCGCACCACGTCGACGCCGCGGAGGATCGCGGCCGCGACTGTTGCCGCTGTCCCCTCGACGCGCTCGGTCACGGGCAGGTCGAGCAGCTTGCCGATGAACGACTTGCGCGAGGTGCCGATCAGGATCGGTTGACCGAGCTCGGCCAGCTCCGGTAGGCGGCGCATCACCTCCCAGTTGTGGTCGGCCGTCTTGCCGAACCCGATGCCGGGATCGACGAGCACTCGCTCGCGCTGCACTCCTGCTGCGATGGCGTTGTCGGTCGCGGCGCGAAGCACCCGCTTGATCTCATCAATGAGATCGCCCGCGTATTCAGTGCCGTCCTGGTTGTGCATCAGCACCAGCGCGCAGCCGCGCCGCGCGGCGAGGTCTGCAAGCGCCGGCGATCGCTGAAGCGCCCAGACGTCGTTGAGCATCGTCGCGCCCGCGTCGATCGCGGCCTCCGCGACCTCGAGCTTGTACGTGTCGATCGAGACTGGCACGCCGGACCTCTTCACGAGCGCCTCCACCACCCGCTCGGTGCGGGCGATCTCCTCGGGTACGCCGATCGGCTCGTGGCCCGGACGCGTCGACTGGCCGCCGACGTCGAGCATTGCCGCGCCATCGCGCGCCATAACCAGGCCTTGCGAGATGGCGCTCTCGGGATCGTCGAGCCCGTCACCGCTGAAGGAGTCAGGGCTCGTGTTGACGACGCCCATCACGTACGTGCGAGAACCCCAGTCGAATCGGTGACCGGCGATCTCGGCGCTCAGCATTGGCCGATTATGCTGCGGTCGTGCGGCTATCCGAGATCGCGCGAGGGGTGTCAGGCGCAATCGTGGAAGGCGATGGCGGCGCTGAGATCAGCGGCGTCCAGCCTGACTCGCGGCGCGTGAAACCGGGCGACCTGTTCGTGGCGGTGCCGGGCATCCGTGCGGACGGTCACGCGTTCATCGCCGACGCGGTCGCGGCAGGCGCGGCCGCGGTGGCCGTGCAACCCGACGCCCAGGTGCCAGATGGCGTCGCCGCGGTCCGGGTTCCCTCCACGCGCTCCGCGCTGGGCGAGCTGGCCGCGGAGTTTTACGGACGCCCCGCGCGCCGGCTGAAGGTCGCGGGCATCACCGGCACCGACGGCAAGACCACGACCACGCACATGGCAGAGCACGTGCTGCAGGCCGGCGGCATCGTCGCGGGCGCGATGAGCACCATCGCTTACAGCGTGGCCGGCCGAGAATCCGACAACACAAGCGGCCAGACCACTATCGAAGCTGATCAGATCCAGGCATGGCTCAAGCAGATGGTCGACGCGGGTGTCCGCTGCGCCGTCATCGAAACGACGTCACACGCGCTCGTGCAGGAGAGGGTCAACGCATGCGACTTCGACGTTGCGGCCTTCACCAACGTCGGTCACGACCACCTCGATTACCACGCGACATGGGAGGAGTATCTCGACGCGAAAGCGCGGCTCATCGACCTCGCAGCGAAAGCTGCGGACAAAGGGATCGAGAAGACGGCTGTGCTGAACCGCGACGACCCGAGCTACGAGCGCCTGTCGCACCGGGCGATCTCGCGGCGCTGGTCGTACGGCCTCACGACCGCCGCTGACCTCCATCCGCTCGAGCTCGGCATTACCGACACAGGCTCGCATTTCCGTTTGAAGACGCCGCTGGGCGAGACGTACGTCACCCTCGCGGTGCCTGCGCGCTTCAACGTCTACAACGCCATGTGCGCGGCCGGCGTGTGCCTCGCGCTCGGCGTTCCGCTCGAAGATGTGGGCAAGGGGCTCGCGAGCTTCGAGGGGGTGCGCGGCCGTCTCGAGCGCGTCGACCTGGGCCAGGACTTCCGGGTGTTCATCGACTTCGCGCATTCCGCCGGTGCGCTGGCGAGCGCGCTCGTCGAGCTGCGTCCGTTCACGCAGGGCAGGCTCATCGTCGTTTTCGGGTCCACGGCACGCTCTGACCACGACCGCCCTGGCATGGGACGCTCGGCCGCGCAGTTCTCCGACTTCTTCATCATCACGACGGACGATCCGCTGGACGAGGATCCTGTCGAGATCGCGCGCGACGTGCAGTCGGGCGCCGAGGGCAAGGCGCCGGGCCTGGACTACGAGATCGTCATCGACCGCCGCGCCGCGATCCGCCGCGCGATCGAGCTTGCCCGGCCGCGCGACACCGTGCTGCTCGCCGGCAAGGGCCACGAGCGCTCGATGCGCGTGGCCGGAGGCTCAGAGCCGTGGGACGAGCGGGCGGAAGCTGAGGCCGCGATCAGAGAGAGGCTGGCCGCCGCGCGCTAGAGGCGCGGCCGGAAACCTTCGCCGAGAGATTCGGCGATCCAGGTGGCCCAGATTCGGGTGAAGCTCCGAGCAGCGGAGCGAGCGCATCAGATCGACTGCGTGAGCGAGCAGCACAGGAGCTGAACCCGAAGATGGGCCGCATGGGCGCCGAAGATCCGGCGACGCGTTTCCGGCCGCGCCTCTAGCCGCCGCCGACCATGCGTACGATCTCGACCACGTCGCCCGCGCGCAGCATGATCTCGCCATAGCGATCGCGCTCGACGATCTCTCCGTTGTGCTCGACCGCGACCGATCTCGGGTCGACGCCTAGCCCGGCCAGGTAGCCCAGCAGCGGAGTGGCCTCGTCGAGGTCGACGTGCCTACCGTTGATCTGCAGCGCGATCACCTGAATAGCGTGATCGCCGCGTAGCCCGCCGCGCCGGCTTTCGCGCATTCGTCCGCGCGTTCGGAAGTCACGCCGCCGATCGCGAGCACCGGTATTTGCACGGCTCGCGCGACATTGGCGAGCGATCGAATGCCCTGAGGCTTCTCGTCGGGGTGGCTGGGGCTCGGCCACACCGGCCCGAAAATCACGTAGTCCACGCCCTCCCGCTCCGCGGTCACCGCCGCATCGACGGAATGCACCGACCGCCCCACCAGGCGCTGGCCCATCAGCGTTCGCGCCTCCGCCACGCTGACGTCGCGCTCAGGCAGGTTCACGCCGGCGGCGCCGGCGGCCAGCGCGACGTCACATCGCGAGCTCACGACCACAGGCACTGACGCTTGCGGTACCAGCGCGTTGGCCTCGCGCTCGAGCTCGCGGGCGGTGAGATCTGGAGCGCGGAGCTGCAGGATGGTTGCGCCCTTCTCGATCGCTTTCAGGCCGGCTTCGGCGCTGGCCACGACCGCCATCGCGACCGGCGTGACTAGGACGGTCGCGAGATACCCCCGGTCGGTGAGCTGGCGGTCGCGTCCGCGCGACGAGGGATGCGGCCGGCGCTGAACGCCTTGCGACCTGCCTGCACTCCATCCCTGATGGCCTCTGCCATCATCACCGGGTCGCGCGCCATCGCGATCGCGCTGTTGACGAGAACCGCGTCCGCCCCAAGCTCCATCGCGAGCGCGGCGTCGGAGGGGGCGCCGATCCCGGCGTCGACGACGACCGGCACCTTCGCGTCGTTGATGATGATCCGGATCTGCTCGAGCGTCTGCAGACCCTGGCCCGAGCCGATGGGCGAGCCCAGCGGCATCACCGTCACCGTGCCCAGCTCCTCGAGCTTCTTCGCAAGCACGGGGTCGGCGTTGATGTAGGGCAGCACCTGGAACCCCTCAGCAACCAGAACGCGCGCCGCCTTCAATGTCTCCTCGGGGTCGGGCAGCAGGTAGCG
>WNGC01001037.1_pt1 | contig 17282 bp, 10 predicted proteins | sample 5400051 | NCBI WGS metagenome assembly WNGC01 (sample SAMN13153368, study PRJNA577476) | soil metagenome | isolation source: 20 cm soil or saprolite under grassland replicate 2 | place: USA:California | collected 2016-06-15
GCCGTGGCACCGGCAACCGCCGCGCCCGTGGCGTCGGTAACTGTGCCGTCAATCGTACCCGCGGAGGCCGCTTGAGCAAACAGCGACGACGGAGTCAAAGCAAGTAGACAAGACAAAGCGACCACTACCAAAACCATTCGCTTGCTTAGCATTCAACTACCTCCTGAAAGGACCGGACTGGTACTCGAGACCGTAGACTCGCGGAAGTGCCGAGCCCGTGAATTTCTTTGAAGTAAGATTGTTGGAACGCCCCCATAAAACGAACCCACCGACCACACTACTTGTGCAATCGAACCTGCAAATACCTGGCCACATACCCCGACAGACGCAAAACGAATAAATTGAACGGATTACGTTTGCTTTATCTAAAGTTGGACATGAATTTGTCTATGTCTATCCATATTTCTATATGAACTTCTATAGACCAATCACTGGATTTGACCTCCAAACCATGTCTACTCGAACAAACACACTACACTTTCCCCGGGGAGCTCGCTGAATACTGACTGCAGTTGTCCCTGGGAAACGACTTGCAATAACAGCAAACTAAACGGTATATAGTGCGGCCAGCCCACGTTGTCAACACCTATCTAATAGATTTTAATGGATTAGCGACCTAAGATTCATGTCAGCCAAAGCTGAAGCAACGCTAGACTACCTACAATTTACGGTGTGTGGGTGCCAGAAAAAGCAGCATTACAGCTGGTACGTCGGAGACGGGAGGCAATGGGGATTCTGCAAGGGAAGCTCGGCGGAGCGACGACACCAACGCCCGTTCAGTGGGCCTCATAGAGGGTGTGGCCGGCGACTACCGTGCGAAGGACGCGCGTTTTGGTGAACTGTGCTGGCGGCACTTTGGTGAGATCGTCGGAAAGGATGATCAAACTGGCGTACTCGCCCTGTTGCCGTTTGCCTTTCTTCCCTTCCTCGAACTGCGCGTAGGCGGAGACTGAGGTGTACGCGCGGATGCAATCGTCGAGCGAGATTTTCTCCGGCGGCTCCCGCCCGTCTTTCAGACCCCGTCCGGGCGTTCGCGCGTAACGCAGGCCTACGCCCCCAGATCAGGTGCCCCCCCAACAACGCCAGCTAGGAGCAACAAGACGAGCACGGCCTCATCGTCAAGTTTGAAATTGCCCCGTCACGCAAAGGAGTATTGCTCAAAGGCCTCGACGACATTGGCACCACCATGCAGCACGAAGCGGACATCACCGCCTACGAAAAAACTCACGCCACCTCCATGCACGACTCCGTCGACGTAAAGTACTACTCACACAATTACTAAATTAGTTCTTAGTTCTCGGTGCTTGGTTTCATTCCTATGTGGCATCTTTGATTTCGAATCAAAAAGTACAGCGAGGAGAATCCTGAAAGACTTTCCCCGCTGTTCATTTCCGAGTTTGCTACATGCGCAGTTCTTACGAACTGCGGAAAAAGTTTAGAACGCCAACCGCAAGCTGAGCGACATCACGCGCGCTTTTGGCGACCCCAGGCCAAACGGGACAAGATTTTGCGCTTGGCCAAAAGTGCCGCTATTCACGTTAGCATCAATGCCGTCGAAGTTCGGATGGTTGAAGAGGTTCTGGGCATCCACACTGAATCGAAGGTTCGCGGATTCCGTGAGCTTGAAGGTCTTGTTCAGGCCCAAGTCCATTTGGACGAATTTCGGACCATGAAAAATGTTTCTCCCGAGAGTGCCAAAGCGCAGATAAGGAGTACTCCCGGATGGGTACGCCGGATTGACAAAGAGGGAGTTCGCCGTGCTGGGGCAGCTGCTTGAGGAGGCAGCGTTATTGACGCTCGAAGGGACCCCAGCCTCTCCGCACCCGATGCGATTGTTGTCAGTGAAAATACCATCGGCAGGACTCTTCCCGCTGTAGACGGCATTGAAGTTTGAGCCGATGAAATTAGGATGGTCGTTCAGGACACCATCGAGGTTGTAATCACCGCCGATATTGAACGGAACCCCGTTCTGGTCCAGGATCAGCACCCCGCTGGCGTCCCTTGCGCGGATTCGGTTGGCGTTGCCATTGTAAACATCAATGGGATGACCGGAGTACATCTGCATGAACGTCCCGAGCGACCAGCCGCCTAGGGCATGCCCCACGAAGCCCTTTTGGTTCTTCAGGAAGGGCATTTCGTAGGTCACGTTGAATTTGTAAGCATGCTTATGGTCATACGCACCCTTGCCATAAGAAAGCTTCGGCAGTGCGTTGGAGATGTAATAGTAAGGAGCAGTCTGGCCGCCAATTGTCGAGCACCCCGCGAAAAGCTCGGAGTTGACGTCGAGCAGTTTCGAGTAGGTATATCCAGTCTGGAACTGCAAACCATGGCCCATGCGTTTTTGAGCTTCCACGACAAGCGCATTGTAGTTGGAGCTGACGCTGTCCGAGCGATAGTTGAAGCCGGTATACACCTCGTTAGGACGCACGGTGCTCAAGCTGGTCTTGCTGGCAACGCCATAACCAATACCGTCCACGCGGTTGTAGTTTTCCAGCATGGGTAAATGCCGACCCATTTGTCCCTGGTAACTCGCCCGCAACAGCAAGCCACTGAAGAATTGACGCTCGACGCCGAGGTAATAGTTCTGGCCGGAAGAGTCTTTCATGTTCACGTCCATGGTGCGGACAGAAACGCGCTTCCCTGGACGGGGGATGGGGTTGCTTGGATCGTATGCAGCGCCGATGGACGAGGGATTGGAGTAGAAGATGGCATCGCCAGCATCCGCCTGGAAATCAATCAAGGCGTAGAACGGCGGGTTCCAAGCGCCATTGGACCAGATGTTGTCGAATATGCGGTCATAGTAGATACCGTAGCCACCGCGGACGGCCATCTTTCCATTACCGAACACGTCCCAGGCAAAGCCGAAGCGTGGCCCGAAGTCATGATTTTGCGTGTTCCACATCCGGCTGACCGGATTCACTCGCGCGGCGGCGATACAGCTAGCGTCTAGGAAGTTGCAGTTCAAGTTTGTGAACTGCGCCAAAATACCGTGGTCTTCGCTCGGCGCACCGAAACGTTCCCAGCGTAGCCCAATATTGAGCGTCAGATGGGAAGTAACCTTCCAATCGTCCTGAACGAACGCGGCGTAGTCATGGTAAGTGTAGTGCCGATAGGCGCTTGCCTGTGCCCCTGTCCTCGGATCAATGGAGGTTTCCTGAAAATAGGGGTAATCGTGTGTAAAATTGCTGTGGGTCTCGTCCGTAACATTGGCGATCGTGCCGTCGGGTTGCAGTACTCCATCCGACGTTGGCGTGAACTGTGGACAGCTAACTGTTGCTGCACAGGGCGCAGGGTTATTGTTGGCATCCGGTGGAGCGTCCACGCTGTAGAGCTGCCCAAATTCATACTGGCCCGGCAAACCAAGGTCCCAATTACGGTAAAGGATGCCGGAGGTGCCGCCACCGCCGAACTTCACGGAGTGGCGTCCCACGCTCCATACCAAATTGTCCTGGAACTGCCAGCGGTCCTGAACGAACCCTTGCACCTGGCCACCTTCGAACGGGCCAAGCTGATAATTCAGGCCACCTTCATTCTGATTGTCCATGTAAATATTCGGAACGGTGTTCGTGGCCGGGTTCCCTTCGACGAATGTGTTGTAGTTCCGGTTGTGAGAAATGGTCGCCTCGTTCACCAGGCGCGGACTGAAGACGTGAGTTTCGGTCACCGTCAGATTATGAGTATGCGTGTTGGACACTCCGCTGATTGGACCGTTCGACTTGAGGCCGCCCCCGCCAAATTCGTCGACAAAGGCATCTCGTAAGATGTTAGCGAAAAAGCTAATCCGGTCCGACGAACTGAAGTTGTGATCCACGCGTCCGTAGTAAACGTTTTGCGTGTCGGTTTGCGGGTTAAAAAAGGATAGGCATCCCACCGCGTTCGGGAGACCCGTAAAAGGATTGGTGTTGGCGCCGGTGGTCGGTCCCTTGTCGGTGTTGTTGGGGCCGACCAGATAGTCTCCCTGACCGGGGCACGGCAAATCAGAAGTGACGGGAGGGTACGCTGCGAGGACAGCCTGGGCAAGCGGTCCGCCATTCGCTTTCACAAAGGCGAGCGCTGCACTTGTGGGGGCGAAATTGTTAGCAGAGGTTGCCCCGGCAAGTAATTTGAGCCGGTCGTAGGCAAAGAAAAAGAATGTCTTTTCCCTGCGGATAGGGCCGCCAACGGCACCGCCGAACTGGTTCTTGATGTATTTTGGCTTCTTTGCCAGGGTGGGGTCATTACCCAAATCCCGGTTGTAGAAGAAGTCGTTCGCATTCAGGGTGGCGTTCCTGTTTTGCTCGTAGAGCGCCCCGTGGAACTTGTTCGTGCCGGACTTCTGGTTGGCGCTGATAACGGCCCCCGCGCCACGGCCATACTGCGCGCCCATGCTGTTCGTGATGATGGAAAAGTCCTCCACGGACTCCAATGGGGGGTTAATGTTGATCGCACCTTCACTGAAGTTGTTATTGTCGTCCGAACCGTTGAGCATGTACGAAGTGCCGGATTCTCTGGCCCCGCCGGAGGTCGGCGTTGTATCCAGACCCGGGCTCACCTGTGGTGCAAGAAACGGAAGCGTCCCAAAAACGTCACGATCCACCAGCGCGGCATTCTCAATGGTCTTGCTGTCCACTTGGAAGCCGAGATCGGAAGTCGCCGTTTGCACGAGCGAAGCTTGCGAAGTCACCTCAATCGTTTCTGAGGTCTTGGCCAATTCCAGCTTGACGCTGAAGGGAACTGTCTGGCTGGCCTCAACCACAACGCCCGAGGCTCGAACGTGAGCAAAGTTGGCAGCCTTAACTTCGACGGTATATGCCCCCGGAGGCACGAGTGGAAAACGGTAGGAACCGTCGCCTCCGGTCGTAGTCGTCTGCGAAACATTGGTTCCGACGTTTGTAATGCTCACCGTCGCCCCTGGCACGACCGCGCCAGTGGGATCCGTGATCGTGCCTGTGATAACGCCTTGCACGGTTTGTGACCAAGCTACGCCGGCCATCCCGCTCCACGCCAGAATGAGGTAAGCGGCAAACAAGACACAGAAGGTTCGCACTCGCACACTACACCTCCTATATTTGAAAGGATTGTCCCAGCAGAGTTCCGAAGACACCCCTGAAATAGCCGCTCGGTGCAAGAGAACTGATTTTCGAACACCAAGGTTTCGACGCCAACGTGACAACCGACGGGACCATTGCCGGGTATTCAAATCCCGCCGAGCAGTTTTGTCAAGAAAAAATTTAGACAGACTTTAGATAAACTTTAGAAAACGGATTCGCATTTCCAATTCCAAGCTGAAGAACACCGAAAGAGGCCGGGGGCCTCTTGGCCGGAAGACAGCGACCAATGTTTGGACCCTGCGCCTCCGAGGGTGCAAGCGGGGACCTGCCCTCATGTAGAATGTGTGCCGAGCCGGCCCGCGTTGTTCCACCGTTACTGCGGAAGACAGTTTTGAGGTGTCATGGCCAGGGGACCGAGAGCGAAGCTAACCCGCAGACAGTGGCTTACAGCAGGCGCTGCTTCTGCCGGCGCTTTGCTTTTGGGGTTTGACGTAGCTGGATGGCCGGAACCACTCCGTCCCCAACAGAAAGATCCATTTGCGGCCGGCAAACTGCTCGGCTTGGCCGATTTCATCCGCGAAGGACGCGTGGAGACGGAAACTGCACTGGGGACCGAGCTCGATGGACGGCTCTACACCGACTTATCGAGATTAACGTCACAGAATCCCGTTACCCCAGAGGAAAAATTTTACGTCCGCACGCGCGCCTCGAGGCTTCTCCCCGACCAGAAATCATGGCAGGTAAGCGTAGATGGGCTTGTGAAACAGCCGTTGAACCTCAGCATTGAAGACTTGAACCGCGCGGTGAAACCCATGGGTCTCCATCTGATGGAGTGCGCGGGGAACGTGCCCTTGGTGGACTTTGGAATGATCAGCGTGGCAGCTTGGGCTGGCGTGCCTCTCGCTGAAATTTTGGACGGTAGTGACGCGAAGCCTCGGGCGTCGCGCGTCTTGATCACTGGATTCGATCAATACACTATAAAATCGAGGACGTCCGTTCCCGGGGCCAGCTGGGTCTTTTCCATCGAGGAGCTTAAAGCAGCAGGGGCTTTCCTGGCTACGCAAATGAGTGGTAAACCGCTGACGGCCGATCACGGCGCGCCGGTTCGCCTCGTGGTGCCGGGCTGGTACGGGTGCACATGCATCAAATGGGTGACCGCCATTACCTTCGTGGATGATACGGCGGAGGCCACTTCTCAAATGAAGGAGTACGCAGCAAGAACTCACCAGAATGGTGTGCCTGAACTGGCGCGAGATTTTCAGCCGGCCACGATCGATCCGGCGGCGATGCCCATTCGAGTGGAGAAATGGCTCGTCGAAGAAAAGATCAAATACCGGGTTGTGGGGATCGCGTGGGGAGGAACTACTCCGGCCAAGACGCTGATGATCCGTTTCAATCCGGAAGAAGATTATGTCCCCGTAGACAACTTTGCTCAAACGAAGAATGATCCCTGGACACTGTTTACGCACGCATGGTCCCCCAAGGAGCCGGGGACGTATTCGATTCGCTTTGCGGTGAAAGATCCGTCGGTCCGGACCAGGCGACTGGATTCCGGATACTATGTTCGGTCCGTCGAGATTTCGGAGGTTTAATTTGTCGTTGCGTACGTTCTTGGCGCAAAGAGGTGAAAGAGTGAAGCGACCTGCTTGCCGGAAGATTGCACTCGTTGTGTTGGGTCTGTTTGCAGGCACCGCATCGCGCGCACAACAAGCGTCGCACGACGGGCACTTCAACACGGGGCCGGTGCCGCTGGAAATTCTGCAGCGTCCCGTCACGCTCCGCACGGGGATTGGCGAACTCCACGAAAAAGTGTCCACGCATTCACCCGAAGCCCAATCCTTCTACGATCAGGGGCTTAGCTATCTGCATTCTTACGTTTGGATCGAAGCCGCGCGTTCCTTCCACCAGGCCTTGCGTCTGGACCCTAACTTGGCCATGGCCTACCTCGGGTTGACCGATGCCTTCATCGGCCTGCATGACGTTTCGGCGGCGCGAGCCACGTTCGAACGCGCAAGAGCATTGGAAAAAGGAATGAGTGAGCGCGAGCGAATGTGGCTTTCCATCCGCGAAAGCGAACTCGAATTCCTCGAGGACAGCGAGAACCCCAATGGCTACGCCGCCTACCGCAAGTCGATCAACGACGCGCTGAAGGCGAACCCGAACGACCCCTGGCTGTGGATCCAGCGCGGATTGGCGGATGAGAGCAGTCCTTTCACCCATGGGCAAGCCGGCGGCGTGGACGCTCTCGCGTTTTACAGAACTGCATTGGCTCTAGCGCCAGGGAATCCTGCCGCTCATCACTATTGCGCTCACGCCTACGAAAACATGGGACGATCGAAGGACGCACTCGAAGAGAGCACCCACTATGTGCGCATGGCTCCAGCGATTCCGCACGCGCATCATATGCATGGTCACGCGCTGATGCGAGCCGGACGCATGGAGGAAGCGATCAGTGAGTTCCTTAAAACGAAAGAACTGGAGGAGATTTACTACCGATCGGAGGAGATTCCGGCCCGCTACGATTGGCACCACGCGCACAACCTGACTTTACTGGCGATGAGTTACCAGTCGCTCGGGCAAATGAAATCCGCCGAGGCTCTCTTTCACGAGACATTTTCGTCGCCGGCCTATACGGATTTCCTGGAGTACAACCGCAAGTGCTGGCCGGAATTTCTACTCAGCCGCGAACGGTTTCAGGAGGCCCTGCTCGCCGCGCGGGAATTGGCAAACAGTGAGTGGCCACTGGCGCGCCTTGCCGGGCACTCTCTGGCGGGCCAAGCTCTGCTCGGAATGGGTTCGGTTGCGGAGGCCAAGGAGGAAATGACCCTGGCCGAGAGGGAAACGGAAGGGCTTCCTCCGAGAGCGGTCGCCGCGCTTCCCTACCCCACTGCGCTTCGGGCCGACATTCTGTTGCAGCAGAAGAACATGGCTGAGGGCGAGCCACTTGCGATGGAAGCGGCGAAATCCATTCAAGCGATGCCCGGCCCCGACGCATGGCTGGCCGGGGTATTCGAGCTCGAATCGATCGCGCAGAGCGCTCGCAATGCCGGCGACTGGGAATTGGCCGGCTTCCTGGCCCAGCAGATGATTCTGCACGACCCGAATTATGCGGGCGGCCACTTTGCGTATGGCCTCGTCGCAGAGCATGCCGGTCATTCAAGTGAAGCGCGGCAGGCGTTTGCGGCGGCCGAAAAGCTCTGGGGCAAAGCAGACAAAGATTTGCCCGAGCTGGAGCAAATTCACAAGGGACTCGCTGCACGCCGCTGAGTCAATTGGCCGTGTAGACGATGCGGCCGCCGACGACGGTGCGGAGAACGCGCGTTTTGGTGAACTGCGCGGGAGAAACTTTGGTGAGATCGCTCGAAAGGACGACGAAATCGGCGTACTCGCCCTGTTTCAGTTCACCCTTCTTCCCTTCCTCGAACTGCGCGTAAGCAGAGCCTGAGGTATACGCCCGAATGCAATCGTCGAGCGAGATTTTCTCCTGCGGCTCCCAGCCGTTTTTCGGGCCGCCATCGGGGCGTTCGCGGGTAACGCAAGCGTACAACCCGCGAAACGGGCTGATCGGCTCCACGTTATAGTCCGTTCCAAACGCCAGCGTCACACCGTTCTTCAGCATGGTGGCCCAGGCGTAGGCGCCCAGGACGCGCTCTTGTCCGATGCGGTCGTCCGCCCAGCGCATGTCCGTGGTCTGGTGCGAAGGCTGCATGGAAGCAATGACGTGAAGTTCCGCAAAACGGACGAAATCCATGGGCGCGACGACTTGCGCGTGTTCGATGCGGTCGCGGCGGTCGCGCGGGCCGTTGGCTTTGGCGACCGCTTCGAAAACGTCCAGCGCGATGCGATTGGCGCGATCGCCGATGGCATGGAAGGCCAACTGGAAACCGGCCTTGTCGCGCTGAATGGCCATCGCCGTGAGCTTTTCCGGATCGTTGGTGAGGATTCCGCTCGTGGAGGGATCGTCGGAATAGGGCTCGAGCATCGCCGCGGTGCGCGAACCCATGGCTCCATCCGTAAATGCTTTCAGGGCGCCCGTCTTCAACCAGGGATCCTTGGCGCCGCCCTGAGCGCGCATATTCTGCAACTCGTTGAGCGGCAGATTGAACGGCAGCCACTCCGTGATTCGAACGGTAAGTTTGCCTTCTTCTTTCAGTTGCTGGTATACCTGAAAATCCGCCCATTCGGAATAATCCTGGACGGAAGTGACGCCGTTCCTGGCGGCATTTTCGAGCACCCGCTCGATTCCCTTGCGGCGCCGCTCAACTGTGGGATCGGGAATCCGCGCTTTTACCAGGGACATGGCCGCGTCTTCTTTCAACATTCCTGTCGGCTCACCCAGCGCATCGCGTTCGATCTCACCGCCCGGAGGATTGGGAGTGTTCTTGGCGATCTCCCCGCTCTTGAGCGCGAGAGAATTCGCCACGGCCACGTGACCGGAGATGTGTGTGAGGATGACGGGATTCTTGGGAGCGACGGCATCGAGCTGCTGGCGATTGGGGAATTTTCGGTCAGGCCAGAGCGTGTGGTCCCAGCCACCGCCGGTGATCCATTCCCCTTCTTTGTGCTCGGCAATGGCGGCGGCGACGCGCTTCTGCATTTCTTCCGCGGAAGACACGCCCGTTAGCGGGACGGCAAGTTCGTCCGCGGCGGCACCACCAAGATGCACGTGTGCATCATTGAAACCGGGCATCACAAATTGGCCTTTGAGATTGACAGTCTCGACGCCTTCCTGGCCGCCTCCGCAATCGAGGAGGACGTGGTCCATTTTGCCGATGCAACTGATCTTTCCGTCGCTGACGGCCATGGCCTCGGCCCACGGATGCGCGCGGTCATTGGTGTAAATGCGCCCGTGCGTGTAATAGGTGGTGCTGGGAGCTTTCTGCGCCACGCTCGTTTTCGCGTAGCATGCGGCAAGGATCGCGAGGACAACGAGAGAGACAATGCCGGCAAGGAATCGAACGCGATTCGTCCGGATTTTCATCGCGATTTCTCCTCGGCCACTCCGGAAACTCCGAGGACGGTAAGCAGTGCGCGCTTCAAACCGGCTTCCCGGCCCGCGGAATCGTACCATTCCTGCAGCGAGTGGGCCCCGCCGCCGCTGCCGCCCGCGCCGATGGAAATGGCGTCGATCCCCAGGGAGAGCGGAATATTCGCGTCTGTCGAAGAACGTTCGATGCGCGACTGATTGCCGACAAACTCATCGGCGGCGCGAAGCGCAGCCAGTAGCGGCGAATCCGAGGCCAATTCCCCGCCCGGACGGCTCCCCAACGGTTCGACCTTCCATTCCAGTTTTCCTTTGGAACGGTCGCGCGCGGAATCCATTTCGTCGCGCACGCCGGCGGCGATGCACTCGCGAAGCGCGGATTCGAGGTGGGTTAGTTCATCTTCACTCTCCGAGCGAATATCGACTTTCAGGCGCGCCTCAAAGGGAACGGAATTCACCGAAGTACCGCCTTCGATCTGTCCGAGGTTAAACGTTGTGCGAGGGCTGGCCGGAACTTTAGTGTTGATGAAGCGCACGGAGCCACGGACAAGGGCGTTGATGGGATTGGGCATGCCGAAGTCGGACCAACTGTGGCCGCCAGGGCCGGTGATCAGAGCTTCGAGGCGGCGCGAAGCGAGGGCTTTCGTCGTCACGTGATCGGTGCCGGAGCCGTCGAGCACCACAACGGCTTTGAGTTTCGTGCGGTAGGTATCCACAATTGCGCGCACGCCGCGCAGATTGCCTTCGCCTTCTTCGCCAACGTCGCCGACGAAAAGAACGGTGCGTTGCGGCTTGAGGTGCGCGAACTGCACGGCACGCGCCAGCGCCAAGAGCGCCGCCACGCCGCTGCCATTATCGGAAATTCCGGGCGCGGTCATGCGGCTGCCATCGCGGTGAACTTTTACGTCCGTGCCGGGAGGAAAAACGGTGTCGAGGTGCGCCGCAATAACGACAATTTCTTTTTCATTTACACCGCGCAGTTCCCCGATGACGTTGCCGGTCTTGTCGATGTGCGCCGGCAGGCCGACCTCGGCCAGCAACTCTTTGACCGCCGCGGCGCGCTGCGCTTCCTGAAAAGGAGGCGCTGGGATTTCCGTGATACGTGCCTGCTGGTCGTTAACCCAGGAAATGTTGGGCGTGAACCAATCGAGAGCCGCGCGGACTCGCACGTCGTCGGAGAGCCGTGAACGTTGGGCCAGGCGTGACGCGTGGGAGGGAGCGACGGAGCGAACCGGCATAGCCAGAAGAATAACGCAAACGAAGGCGCGATTCACCGTCAGCTTGCAAGGTCGCTGCCTGCTCAATTGCGCGCGGCCTCGGTGCACAGGGCGAGAACTTCCTCATCGGAGAGCACGCGCGGGGACTGCTTGGCGGCGTCAAAGATGCGCGTGACAACGGCGTCGTCTGCCGGAATGCGGTGCTTCTCGAGCCAGAACAGCACGTTGGATTTGCCGCTCATCGGGCCGATTTCGATCACCTGGTCGAGGCCGAAGAGATGCGCGGGCACGCCGCTGTAAACGGCATTGGCCAGCGCCAGATCATTTTTTCGAAAGGCTTTGATGAGCGCGGCGGCGTGAACGCCGGTGGCGGTTCGAAAGGCATCATGGCCAACGACCGGATAGTTCGGCGGAATCATCGTGTGCGTGGCCTTGGCGACTTTCTCGCAATACTCCTTGAGCCGGGACAGGTCCTGTTGGATGAGTCCCATGAGGCGAAGATTGACGAGCATTAACTCCATGGGCGTGTTGCCGACGCGTTCACCGAGCGCGTTGGCGGCCGCGTGGACCTGGTGCGCGCCAGCCGCGACGGCCGCGAGCGAATTGGTGATGGAGAGGCCGCGATCGTTGTGACCATGCCAGTCGACGCGAATTTTCTCGCCGGAAGGTTTCACCACCTCGTCGATGACGAACTTGACGAGGTTGAAAGAGCCGTTGGGCGTGGCGTGTCCCACGGTGTCGCAGAGGACGATGGCGCTTGCGCCGTTTCGAATCGCGGTTGAGTACAGCCGCTTAACGGTATCGGGATCGGTTCGAATGGTGTCTTCCGTGACGTACATGGACGGAAGTCCGTTCTCGACCACGAACTTCACTGCTTTTTCGGTGGTGCGTTCGAGGTGCTCGACCGTCCAGTCCTCCACGAGGCGGCGGATGGGGCTGCAGCCTAGAAACGTTGCGGCCTCAATGGCCATGCCCACGTTCTGCGAAATTTCCACGATGGGGCGGATATCGTTTTCATGCGTGCGCGCCGCGCAGTTGGGCTTGATCTTCATCCGGTGCGTGGCGATTTCGCGGGCCAGCGCTTCGGTATGCGCATAGGCGCGTGGCCCAGCGCCGGGGAGACCGATATTGACCGCGTCGATTCCCAGGGATTCCATCAGGTGCAGGATTTCGAGTTTTCCTTCGATGCTGGGGTCGAAGACGGAAGGATTTTGCAAACCGTCGCGAAGAGTTTCGTCGTTCATCAACACGCGCGTGCCAGGAGGAATCGCCGGCGGGGTGGCCACGTTCCAGTCGTAGATCCATTCGTTTTGCTGCACGGCAGGCCTCGTTCGGTTCGAAAGAGATCCATCTAATTCCGCAAAGTATAACTCTGCGGCTGTTGCGCGGGATCCGGGCGATACAGCGTCTTGCAGAATTCGCAACGGTAAATCTCCGCTTTCGGACCAATGAGCGCCACGACTTCCTTCGGGTAATCGTAGTAGCGCTTCAAGTGGCCGTTGCAGAGCTTGCCCTTTTCATCCTTTTCATCGCAGGCCCGCTGTTTGGGCTTGCGCGTTTTGATTTTCGGTGACGCTGCAGTCTCTTCGGGCATGAAGATCCTCTCTACAATCCGTGGTCACGGAAAAACGTTTTCATGGCGCTGCGGGCGTTTCGCAACTTTGCGCCGAGACTGCCGGAAAATTCAAATTGGAGAAAAGCATCTGCGGCGCGCTCCAGATCGGCCCCGTAACGGTACCACCAGGGCTTCTCGCTCCGCGGCATGCCGTCGACATCAATGTATTTCATTTGGACCATTTCGAGGAGGCCTGCTTTGCCATGCGTGCGGCCCCAGCCGCTCGCGCCACACCCGCCGTGCGGCGCTTCCGCAATGCCGAAATAGCTGATGGCGTCGTTCACCATGACGGCGCCAGCGCGGAGATGATGCGCGATCGCTTCGCCGTGCCGCCTGTCGCTGGTCCAAACGCTCGCTGCCAGCGCGAATGGCGAGTCATTGGCGCGAGCTACCGCTTCATCGGCGTCGTGCACGATTTGCATCGCCAGGATCGGTCCGAACGTCTCTTCTTGAAATAACTTCATGGAGGAATCTACACCCGCGACGACCGTGGGTTCGAAGAAATTGGGGCCAAGATCAGGGCGCGAGTCGCCGCCGCACAAAACCTTTGCGCCTCGGGAAACGGCGTCGCGGACTAAATCGCTCATGCGCTGCACATACTGCGGCCGGATGAGCGGGCCGACGTCTGTCACAGGATCGCTCCCGGGACCGATGCGCAGTTTTTTCGTTTTTTCCACGCAAAGCGCCATGAATCTTTCCGCTGCGCCTTGCTCGACGAACAACCGCTCCACGGAAAGGCATACCTGCCCACAGTTCGTATAGCTGCCCCAGACGGCCGCGCTGGAGGCCACCTCCAGGTCTGCATCCGCAAGAACGATCATGGCATCCTTGCCGCCAAGTTCGAGCACGGAGGGGATTAGTTTTTTTGCGCAAGCTTCGGCAACGCGGCGGCCGGTAGCCACGCTTCCGGTGAAGAGCACTTTGTCCGGCGACGCATCGATCAAGGCCTGGCCGACTTCTCCGCCCCCCTGGACAACGGCGACGAGATTTTCTGGGAAACCTGCGTCGATGAAAAGTCTCTCGATCATCGCGCCGCATTGCGGCGTGAAGTCGCTGGTCTTGCACACCACGGCATTTCCTGCGGCGACGGCCGGAACGATCTGGCCGAGCGGTATCGCCAGCGGGTAGTTCCACGAAGAAATGATGGCAATGACACCGAGAGGTTCGTAAGCCAGATAGCCGCGCTTGGCCTTCGCGGCGGTGCTGTGATGCGGGACACGCCGCGTGCGAAGAGCGCCGGCGGCGTTCCTGAACCAGTATTCCGCAGAATCGAGGGCAACGAAAATATCCGCAAAGAGGGCTTCCACGCGCGGTTTACCGGATTCACGAACAACGGCGTCCGCCAATTCATTTCGCGAGGCCATGATGCGTTCGCGAAGACCGCGCAACTTTGCGCAGCGATCGCGGATCGGGAGCTTCGCCCATGCACTCTGGGCAACTCGGGCATGGGCAACGATCCCCGGCAACGACGACGAGGGCGTTCTCTCAAAATGCGCGAGCACTTCGCCCGTAGCCGGATTGATCGAAGGAAGCGTGTCGATGGGAACGGCCGTGGCAGCCATAAGCGCGATTCTAACCGATTTTGGGGCTGGGAGGTGGATGTGGAATTACCGGCCGCGGAGCACTTGCCAGCACGGAAAGCGCAAACAACTCAACCGTCAATCGATGCCCCATTCGGCGGGAGTGTAAGAGATCTTTCCCTTCAAGCTACCTGGGACGCGCTTCTTTCTCAAGCGGGGCACCGCCACAAGCTTGGCGACCGGTGTCCGACCACGAGCAATTAATATGACTTCCTCGCCTCGGACCGCTTTCCCCAGAAGCATTGAAAAATTCTTCTGTGCCTGATGGATGGTATACATGGCTTCCCAGGTAGTTTGACTGATTTTGACGAGGGAAGGTCTCTTACCCGAAGCTGGGGAAATGGGACAAAGGTTGGCCCGGCATTCAGATTGTCGAAGATCATGGCTCGCTCAGAGGTGCCAAGCCTCTTCGTGTTGCACTTCGACCATCACGAGACCTTGAGGCGGAACGGTGGGGCCGGATTTGGAGCGGTCCCGCAGTTCGTACAAGCGCTCGATGTCCGCAGGCGTGAGTTTTCCGCGGCCCACGTCGAGCAGCGTGCCCACCATCTTGCGCACCATATAACGAAGGAACGAGCGCCCGCGAACGGTGAAGACCAGCTCTTCGTTGTCCGCGGTGCGCAGCAATTCGGTGGAGTAGATTTCGCGCTCGTTGGAGCGCTCCTTATCGTCTTCTTCGGAACCCGTCGAAGCCGCAAACGAGGCGAAATCATGCATGCCGACAAACCGGGCCGCCGCGTCGCGCATGGCGTCTTCGTCGAGCGGAAACGGATAGTGGAGGACGTAACGCCATAGCGTCGGCGGCACCACTCTCCCGCGATACAGCCGATAGCGGTAGGTCTTGCCCCGCGCCGACCAGCGCGCATTGAAATCCGGGCCGACCTCCTCGGCGCCAGCGATTCGAATCGTCGGAGGAAGCAGCGCGTTCAAAGCGCGTTGAAATTCCTGCGCCGACAAGGGCGATTGCGTCCGAAAGCTCGCGACTTGGCCAAGCGCGTGAACGCCGGCGTCGGTGCGCCCGGCAGCATGCAAAACGACGTTCTCCTGCGTCAGGCGCCGGAGCACTCCCACAATTTCTCCCTGAATCGTAGGCTTATTGGTTTGAATCTGCCAACCGTGAAAATCAGTGCCGTCGTAGGCGATGGTGAGCTTGAAATAGCGCATGGAAAGCAAGTTATCCGTTTTCAGTGATCAGTCTTCAGAAGAAGGAGCAGATTTGGCAAGTTCTTAATTAGCCCTATGGGGCGGTGCGGACAAAGCGGCTTCCGGGCTTCACGGCGACGCTGCCGCCGCGGCAAAGTGGGCAATTTTCTTCCTCGTAGCTGGCAATGGGCAGTTGGATCAGCGACTGCGCTGCGACTTCGAAGTCGATCTTCCCGCCGCTCCGATCGATCAGCGCACCGGCAGCAACGACGCGGGCACCGGCCTCTTCCACGACGCGAATGGTTTCCTGCGTCGAGCCTCCTGTCGTCCACACGTCTTCAACGACGAGAACATGCTGGTCTGGAGCCAGTGAGAACCCGCGCCGCAGCGTCATCATGCCGCTGGCATCGCGCTCCACAAAGAGTGCAGGCATTCCACCGCCCGGCGAGCTTTTCGGCTCCGCTAACGCCCGAGCGACTTCCTGCCCGATAATGAGCCCGCCCATGGCCGGCGAGACGACCGCCTCAATCCTGCTATCGGAAAAGAGCGCCGCCAGCGCCTGCCCCAGCTTCTCCGCGAACCGCGGATATTGCAGGACAAGCGCGCACTGGACGTACGTTCCGCTGTGCAGCCCGCTGGACAACTCAAAATGCCCATGGCGGATGGCGCCAGCCGTCTCGAACAGCTTTAGCAAATCTTCGCGTTTCAGCATGCGCTCCAGCTAACCGCAGGCAACTCCAAGGCGTCGAAATGTCAGCAGCCTAGCCGCCGTCCTGTGCGTTGTCAAGGAAGAGGGCCCCTGTTAGACTGCTTTCTTCGCGCGGTCGGCGCGGTGCAGCCCTCCGGATAGAAAGTTGGACCGTGCCCGGCGGGTGGCCGTGAAGCTGTCAGATTTCAGTCGTGACCTCAAAACGGTCAACTTCTTGAAACAAATTCCATTCTGCGAACGTTTTACAGAGTTGAGTACATATAAATGAAGCCCCTTGGGGGATGAATCTTGAGGGTAAGGAGCACTATGAAGACGCTGTATGCTCGACCGCTGTTGGCCGCCATACTGGCCGTAACGCTCGTGGGAGGGCCCATTTCCCCGGCCTTCGGGCAGGAAGCGCCGCAAACTCCTCAAGCAGCGCCCGCCAAGACGGCCGCGCCAATCGTGCCGGTCGCTCTCGGCTCGGCGAAGCACAATTATACCCGAGGGCCCAAGTTTTTCCCGAGTCTCCTCGCTCCCTACAGTCCGATCAGTATCGAAGCGCCAGGCCTCACCAATTCGCCCCGTATCGACCAGCTCATCCATGACGGAAAGCTGGAGTTGAGCATGCAAGAGGCGGTGGAGTTGGCGCTGGAAAACAGCATGGACATCGTGGTGCAACGCTATAACCCTTGGTTTGCGGACACCAGCATCCTCAAGGCCCATGCCGGAGGTTTTGGCTTCACCACTCCCGGCGCGGTGTTTGGGGGTTCGAGCGCGAACAATCCGCTGCTCAATTACGATCCGGTGATCACCACGACGCTGAGCATCGACGACCGCAACGTGCCGGTCCTCAACCCTCTCACTTCCGGCACGGGCACGGGGCTTTCCTCGCTCACCAGACTGACCTCGCACACTTCCATTTTCAACACACAGTATGCCCAGGGTTTTCACACCGGAACGACCTTCTATTCCTTCTGGGACAACACGCGCTCTTCCTCCACTTCAGCCGCGAACTTGTTCAA
>WNGC01000963.1_pt1 | contig 17276 bp, 17 predicted proteins | sample 5400051 | NCBI WGS metagenome assembly WNGC01 (sample SAMN13153368, study PRJNA577476) | soil metagenome | isolation source: 20 cm soil or saprolite under grassland replicate 2 | place: USA:California | collected 2016-06-15
CACCTTTTCGGGCACGCCGCTCACATTAAAGACTATTTTGCAGAAACGACATTTGGACATCTCAGGCCCTCGTTTTATATCGTGATGCGATATATCTAATAATAGCACAGAGGACCACACATTTAGGTGGTCAGGGTGAGGATTAGTCCCCAACGAGTAAACCGTTAATAAGGCAAGCTGCTTCGTGCCGCCGAAATTGGTATGGAGGTATTCAAACTAGAGGCGCGGGGCGAACGCGCTTACCGGACATCGCCCCAGACCACTTGTTCGGTAACCGCCGCACGAATGATTCTCAATCGCCAATCGGAACCTCTCCTTTAAGCGTGGATTGGCCTGATAGAATCGCGCTGTGAAACAGCGTCCAAAAGTCGAGCCGATTCACCACCCTACTCTATTCCAGATGGAGAAATTGGAGGAGGGAGCCGAACTCGCAGGCGAGCCAAAGATCGAGCGCCCGTACTCTTTGCCAGGGATTCTCCTTGGCACTTCCGCTTTCACCGCAAACGGTTGGGAAGGCAGCTTCTATCCTCCCGGGATGAAATCTCAGGATTTCTTGTCCTACTACGCCACGCAGTTTGTTACGGTCGAAGTGGACTCGACCTTCTACGGGTGTCCTTCTCCTCGCACGGTCGAAAACTGGGCTGCCCGAACTCCCGAGGATTTCACCTTTTGCGTCAAAATTCCGCAAGCCGTCACGCATGAAAAAGCATTAGTTGATTGCGATTCTGAATTCAAAGAGTTCGTGAAAACAATGGATATTCTCGGTCCAAAGCTTGGCCCGATCATCTTTCAATTTCCGTCTTTCGACCGCTGGAAATTCCCGAAGCAAGATCATTTTCTCGCCGTGCTCGTACCGTTCCTGAAGAAGCTTCCTACCGATCACAAATTTGTAATCGAGATTCGAAACAAGACCTGGCTCGACGCCAAATTTGTGGACGTGCTCCGGGAATACAATGTTGCCCTCGCGCTGACTGACACATCGTTCATGCCACGACCCTGGGAAATGAAGGAGAAGTTTGACCTGATTACGGCGGACTTCGCTTACGTTCGGTGGCTTGGAGACCGCAAAGGGATTGAGAAACAGACAACGATGTGGGACAAGACCGTCATTGACCGCACTAGCGATCTGAAAAAGTGGGTCGAGGTATTCAAATCGCTGGTAAGTAACACCAAAGTCTTAAAGATTTTTGCGTTTTCTAATAACCACTATGCGGGGCATGGGCCAGCCACGGCAAAGCTGTTTTGGGACTTGTGGAACAAGAAACAATAGCATTGTGCTTCCGAGCGCAACTTCCACTTGTTTAAATCGAACTTTCGCGTATCCTTCGGCGCTTTTCGTTTTTATGTCTTATCATCAAACATCGCGGAGAAGAGTCACGCAATGAGTTCTCGTTCAGATGATATCGAGGAAGCTTTGGCTGCCATCGAGGCCAAAGACTATTTAATGGCATTTGCGATGCTGAGGGTGTTGGCTGAACGGGGAAATCCGAAAGCACAACTGAATTTGGCGACTCTTTATCATCTTGGATTGGGAACCAGCGTCGATGGCAAGAAAGCGGCGGAACTATACGAGGCGGTTGGGATGATGGGCATTGCAGAGGAACACATGTCCGCGCTTGCGTACCACAATCTCTCCACTCTTTATTTTGTCGGAGCACCGGGCCTGGACCGGGACACGGAAAAGGGCGAAGAATACCACCGCTTAGCCAAAAACTTAGGGTTCGAAATGTAGAAGGTCGTTCACCCGGTACCTGCAAGATCAGCATGTTTCCGTCATCCGGTGTTGTCGAGGTCTTGTCTATTTCTCCGCGCGACTCGAACCCCGACCCTAATGCTCGCAGCAACTACTGGCATAAGGTCTGGGCATGTCGAGAGGCGAGATACAGGGCCACTTATGGGCTGGTGAAATGACAGAAGAGCGGAAGTTTGCCGCATTACCAGCGGCCTTTGCGGGACAGCGATTGAGGATTGAAGAAGACTGAGGGTGCGCCGGGCGAGACGCCAGAACCTCGGCCCGAATCAGATAGAATCGCAATGACGTAAATATTTGTTTATTTCTGAAATCGTACTATTGACATTCTTGAAATTGACCTATATAAGACGACCCAATCCTGCCGATTCGACCGGCGGGCGCTTAGACAAATTAAGCCGCCCACGTCTCACCGGTTTCGTCCGAACGGTCCGTGGACTACGCCTCGGAGGCCCTCAAGCTCATGCACCGCTCATTTTCTCGCCCTCATTTTTGGCTCTCCGTCGAGTCCATCTGAGGAGTCAACCCGGCCCGGCAACTCTCACTGGGAAGGTGGAGCCTTTTGTCCTACGACCACAGATTACTCTTTCAGGGGATCTCCCAGTCTCTAAGTCAGAGTCCCAGTATTTCGCTTGTAGGTCTGTCACGAGAATTGCAGGTAAGTCCTCGAACTATCGAAATGGCTGTGGCCACAATGACCGGGAAAACATTCAGAGACGTGCGGGAAGAGATTTTGATGGCGACAGTGAGGTGCCTTTTCGTGTCGGATTCTGCATTGGCCGTCAAGGAGCTATCGCAGCGGGTTGGTTATAAGTCTGCCACTTCGTTTGCCCGCGCAATTAGACGCGCCTGCGGATTGTGCCCCGAGGAGCTACGTTTTCGCGTGGTGCGAGAAGAAATGCTGGCTATGCGAATTCCCGAGCATGTCGTTTGAACTTCTGCGGAAACTGCACCACTTTTGCGAGTTCTGCGCTGTGATAAGGCTTGCAGTAGAATTCCCCCAATGTAGACTCGTCACTCGTAATCCCCACGCCTACGGTTCCCCGAACGGTCCGTGGACTATGCCTCGGAGGCCCTATGCCCGCTACCCGGCTTTTCGTCCGAATTCTAGCCGCCAATGCGTTTGTTTTCCTCACCGTTCCATCGTTGCGAGCCCAAGTCACAAACGTCGACAGCACTATTAATATCGCTGTCGCGCCCTCGCCCGGCTCAGGTCACGACTACGTCAAAATGCTCAACGAGACCGTGAACCCCGCGAATGGTTCGGTCAGTCTGCGCGTTGAAGCACCCGTGCCAAAGCAGCGGGGCGATGTTAATTTCCCTTACTACATTTTCGGCTACGATTCTGGCGGCGTGAGTCTCCCACAGGGGAGTGTCGTTTGGAGTAATTCCTCTGCGTCACTCACTGTCAGTTGGAAGGACTCTTCCATCTTGCTCAACAACGCCACGCTTACCGGTCTTCTTCCCGGCGCATTCGTCGCCAATACTGGCATAGGTCAGACGTTAACCGGGTCCAGTTCCTTGTTTACAGTCGTGAATCCCAGTACAGGAACGACGGCCACTTGTAATTACATCTCTCCCTATATGTTCACGGACCCCTTCGGCGTGCGACACTCAATGAATCTTTTGTGGATCACACGGAACGGCGGCGGGGGGGATCTGGGATGCAACTTCTATGGTATTGGGGCCTCCCGCGTGCATGATTCAGACGCGCAGTATCAAGCGAGCCTGCTGCCAAACAGCAGCACTTCTGTTATTGCCGACGCCCACGGCAGAACCAACAACAGTAATTATATGCCTAATGTTGTTGGCTTGGAGGATACCAATGGGAATTGCTGCGGGGCCACGGCTAGTACATCGGTGACGAACAACCAAATCACATCCATCAGTTTTCCCGGGCAGAACTCATATAGTTTGACCTATGAAACACGGACCCGTAACTACTCGCCAGGCTCCGTATTCCTGACCGCCTTCAGCACTCAGTGCTCACCTCTCGGGGGAGACCACACGGGCAAAGCAGTCGTTAAGACGATTACGCTACCCAACAGTCAGCAGTACAAGTTCGAGTACGATCCAGTCTACGTTCTGCTCAATAAGGTTACCTACCCAACGGGGGCATGGGTGAGCTACACATGGGGTGTAAACCCCAACTCGGAATCCCTCGGCCTCGGTTCAAGCAGGGCACATTGCGAATGGCAGCACGACTGGCCAGCTATTCAGAAGAGAATTGTCAGCTTCGACGGCGTGAATCAGGCCCTTGAACAAGACTACAGCTACACTACGATTTGGGGGACCGGCAGCTTGGCGGACCAATGGGTCCAGAAAACGACCACTGTGACTACCAAGGACCTCCTGCGGCCAGGCCAGCCAACTTTTCAAACTGTTTACACCTACTCAGCCATCAACATTTCTGACTCCTCTAGCTACTATCAGGGGCAAACTCCCATCGAGAAATCCATCATCTACAAGGATTGGAACGGCTCGGTCTTGGAAACCGTCACCAAGAACTGGAACGCTTTATCCAAACCCCCACTACTGCTATCGCAGTGCGTTATGCCGAACAACGGCTTGACGGCTGGGATTTTTTATACGTATGGTTCACTGAACGTCGTAACTGATAAGAAGGAGTACGACTATGGCACGATTGCGTCCAACGCTTGCGCTCAGGGTGCAAGCCCCCCGACCGCAACGCCAACCCGCGAGACGGCAATTGCTTACCAAAGTTTCTCCAATACGCCCATCTACCCAACTGGCCCTTCCATCCTCGACCGGCCATCCAGTGTCAAGGTCTATGCAAACGGCACAAACGGCACTCGCGTCGCCGAATCAGCTTACACCTATGATCTAACGCCAGTCACTGCCGTAACCCCCGTAGCTCTCGGCCACGACGAAACCAACTACAGTCCGACCTATAACAATCGTGGCAACGCCACGACGCTAATTCGTAAATGCCTCGAAAGCTGTGCCGACGCTGTCACTACCTACACCTATGACGAAACCGGCCAAGCTTTGACGATGACCGATCCCTGCGGCAACGTCGCCTGCAGCGACATGACGGGCACAAACCACACCACTCAATACTTTTACAATGACAGCTACACGGTCCTTTCAAATGGCCAGAACGTGCCCTATACGCCCAGCGGCAACACCAACGCATACCTGACCAAGGTCATCAACCCCCTCGGCCACACTGAAAACTTTACGTATGATTTCAACAACGGACAGCTGACCTCCTCGAAGGACCCCAACGCGCTCAGTACGACCTATATTTACAACGACTCCCTAGCACGGCCAACCCAGACCAATTCTCCCGACGGCGGGCAAACCACCATGTCCTACAATGACACCGCTCCCTCCCCAACCGTCACCACCTTGAAAAAAATCAACCCCACTCAAACACTGGCGATGGTAGGGATCATGGACGGCCTTGGCCACGTCGTCCAGGTGCAACTCACCTCCGACCCGCAAGGCACGGTCTTCACCGACACCACCTACGACGGCCTCGGTCGCGTCTACACCATTTCAAATCCATATCGTTCCGGCACCGACCCGACCACCAGTTCGGGCACCACCAAATACGGTTATGACGCCCTCGGCCGCAAGCTCACCGAGACTTATCCCGACAATTCCGTCCTCACTACCGCTTATTGCGCTGGCTCAACTCTGGTCACTGATCCCACCGGCAAATGGCGCCGGAGCCGCACTGATGGCCTCGGCCGCCTAGTGGAAGTGGACGAGCCAAACTCGCCGACCGCCAGAGTCACCTCCACTGGATGCCCCGGTACTGGCGAGCCTATCTGGGTCACGTCCTACACCAACGATACGTTGGGCAATCTCACGCGGGTCGTCCAGAACAGCTCACACCAACGTAACTTCACGTACGACCCCCTTTCACACCTGCTCATCTCTGCAAATCCAGAGGTGGGAACCATCAACTATACCTACGATGTCAACGGAAACGTTTGGACAAAGAGGGACGCCCGGAACATCACGACGACTTACCAGTATGACGTCGTCAATCGCGAGACCATGCGAACCTATTCCAATGGCGACCCTTCGGTCACGTATGTCTATGACAACCCGGCCCACTGCCTGGCTCTCTCCGCTTGTCAGAATATCGGCCATCGCACCGGCATGACCGACGCTGCTGGTTCGGAGGCGTGGGCTTTTCAAGTGGACAAAACCAATTCCCGCAGTGTTCGTGTCGATCAGCGTGTCAAAGCGGGCATCGTCAATGGATACAAGACTGCGACCTACTACTTTGATTACGCGGGCAACCTGACTAAGTCCTTCTATCCCACGGGCCGCATCGTCAATTACACGTACGATTCCGCCAACCGCCCCAGCACTGCCGTTGACGGCTCCTACCCAGCATATAACAATGGCATCACATATGCTACTGGCTTCAAAACTTCGCCCGGTGGAACCTGCCTTGCAAACGTCACCTGCTACACACCGCAAGGCACTCTCTATGCTCTTTCGATTGGCCAGACATCATCCTTCACCGGGCTCAACCTCACCCACATTTACAACAATCATCTCCAGCCCCGCGAATTCAAAGCCTCCTCTACCGGCGGCAACGCCATTGACATTACTTACGGCTTCGTCGATCCAGTAACGAGCCACAACGCTGGCCACGTCTATTCCATCACCAATAATCTCGACACCACTCGCTCTCAGACGTTCACCTATGACCAGCTCAATCGAATTTCTTCCGCTCTCACTACTTCCACCCATGCCACCAGTCCCACTCACTGCTGGGGTGAAACCTACAGCACCGATGCTTGGGGCAACTTGCAATCCATCGCCGCCACCACCAATTCGAACTACACTGGCTGCTCGCAGGAAAGCGGCTTCACCAAGACCGCTGATGGCAACAACCACCTTTCCGGTTTTTCTTACGACCTCTCAGGCAACACTCAGAACGACGGCGTAAACTCTTACACTTGGGACGGTGAAAGCCAATTGAAGTCGGGAGGAGGTGTCAACTACCTCTACGACGGCGACGGTCGCCGCGTGGCCAAAGTCGGCAGCAAACTCTATTGGTACGGGCTCAGTGATGAGGTCCTCCTCGAAACCGACGCCGCTGCCAACACCCAGAACGAATACATCTTCTTCGGCGGCAAGCGCGTCGCCATGCTCCCTGCCGGTGGCAATCCGATTTATTACGTCGAAGACCTCCTCGGCACTTCGCGCGTCACCACCACCAATACCGGCGTCGTCTGCTACGACGCCGACTTCTATCCCTATGGCGGCGAGCGCTCCTACACTAACACCTGCCCACAGAACAACTACAAATTCGAGGGCAAGGAGCGCGACACCGAAACCGGCAACGACAATTTCGGCGCACGCTACTACTCCAACCGCTTCGGCCGGTGGCTCAGCGCCGACTGGTCCAGTCTTCCTGTTCCCGTTCCGTACGCGAATCTGACGAATCCGCAGACGCTCAACCTCTATGGCATGGTCGCCGATGACCCCGAATCCTTCGCCGACCTCGATGGCCATTGCCTCCCGTGTGCGATTGAGGAAGCGGCGAACAGCCCCGCGGGCCAATGGCTTCTCGACAATACGATTGGGCTCGCCATTGCAGGGGGCGCCGCCATCTACGCAGAGTCGAAAGGGTGGTTTAACAAGGCGGCTGACTTCATTCAGGCGAACCCGTACCTGACGGGTCCCGACCCCGCGGTGGACTTGTACAATGCCTTCAACGCCACACTCAACGAAAACACTTCCGATTCCAAGCCAGGCGAGGTTTATGTAACGGAGCCGCAGCCCGGAAGCGGTAAGGAATACGTGGGCAGGACAACCCAAGGAACAGACAAGAGAATGCAAACCCGCACAGACAGCAGGACCGGAAAAGCGACAACAGTTGACACTTACAAAAATACCGAAGAAGGTCAATACAAGGAACAAAAGGCAATGGACGCCCGTGGTGGAAAACAGAATTTGGACAACAAGCGCAATGAAGTCAATCCGGGGAGAATGAAGGAACTTGACAAGAAGTATGGACCGCCTAAGACGCCTCAACCTCCAGTCACGCCAGCGCCTGTCCCGAAACCTTGCCCTAACTCTACCTCCACTACCGGCACCTGTTGAGCACGGTCCTGGCAGCCACCGAAGGTGTACAATAAACCGTAAGCTGCAATGAAGAGATGCTGAGGAACTTTATGGACCGCTTCGATGACCAAGCCTTGATTGAGCCGATCAAGAGCTTTTGGCACTGGTTCGCCACTAACACCAGCGGCCTAGCAAATATGTATTCGAATCGCGCATTCGATGATCTAAGTAAAGCGGTCAGTCGGGAACTCGACAAGGTTGAGGAACAACTCGCATGGGAGATTGGACCCGGCAAAAGCAAACAGTATCTCTTCACAATCTCTTCCGAAGGAAATCCACGCCTTCGGCAAATCGCAGAGACGATGATTCGATTTGCACCCGAACTCCCCGGCTGGGAATTTTATTCCTCAAAGCCCCCCCGTCAGCCAGCAGGAAAGGTTTACCTGCCAGAACGAAACATTGAATTCGACACAAGCGGGTGGAAGTTCATACCCTTGGAGCATCCGGAGATCGGGAGACTTAACTTGCTTGTCCTGGATGAACGACTAGCGCTTTCAGATCGTGAAGCTGCCCTAAAAGCTGTCTCCATTTACCTTGATGAACTTCTCGGCGAAGACACAGTTGAGAACTGGATTGGAGAGTTCGAGGTGGGTAGTCCGGATGAAGCAACAGTACACAAGGTCCATGACATGGCCGAAATGCCAGACTATCTATATTGGGCTACTCATAGGGAAGTTAATCCCCTCAAGAAGCAGGTGGCACAGCTTAACTGACGGGGCAACGCCGTTTGACTGACGGCCTCAGCTCCTTCGACCGAGAAGACTTGCCGGTCCTGCTCTAGTTGATGAACGCCGGTCATCGTTTTCTGCGCTGGTCGAACTCCTCCCAGTCTCGCTTGAGAAGTTCATCGAACTCGCGCTTGTCCTCGCCCGAAGGGGGCACACCGTGCCGGGCGATGACCCGAACGAGCTTTTGCTGCCCGCGACGATTGCGTTGGCTGTGGCCGAGGGGATTGGATTCTGAAGCGGCAAGCGTAGAATGTTTCCGCTGAATGTTCGCAACTTTCAAGAAAGAGGTCGGACGGGACCGCACAACGTTTCGGTCAGGCGAGCAGATTAGTCTGTTTGGACGCAATAAAGGTTGGATTCCGTGGCTGTTACAGCAAATGATGCCAAATGGCCAAGGCGAACCCTACCGGTGGCACATACATATTCACGACGGATTGGCCTTGCCAGCTGTGCGGAAAGAATATCCCAACGTCGATGCCATAATCGTTGACATCAAACCAACTGCGAAGGACCAATTCTTGGTTTGCGAATTGGAGGATGTCTATGGCTATTCTGCGGACGGTTGGACGCCGCTTTTGTGGCACATGCAAGTCTTGTCAAACGGCGAACCGAAGGCAAATCATTTGGAAGATTTCGATGCACGCAGCGACGGCAAGACTATTTACGAATTCTTGTACGCAACGGGCGGTGTGGACAACGGTGAAATTATCGGCACGTGGAATGCACCGAGGCCCAGTTCCACGAACGGCGTACTGTTATGGCCCGAAGCCCTGAAATATTTCATGGAATGCATCAGGGCGGGGCGTCCACCTGACACAAAATAGCCCGGCCATCTCCGAGGAAACAACCGGGCTGTAGAATTCGAAAAGCTATCAATGAATCACCCACGAGACCCGGCAAATAACAGCCACAAGTCCTGCTCGCGCTGTCTATGCGCCATCGCCACCAAGACAGCGAAGACCTGTGATGTCACGTCATGCCCTTCAAGTCAGCCAACCTTTCTTCCAACGAATATTCATCCAGCGTTTTCAGAACGGCGTGCTCGTGAAGTTTTCGCGCTACAAGGGCCTCACCCGCGTTCGGGTTGTCGTGGCACTCGTAGCAGAAGCGCCTGCCGCTGGCGAAATCAATCAATAAACTCAGGACCGACGCTCCGCATTCGGGGCAAATTTTTGCGGCGACCTCTTTTCCTCCGATGTTGAAAAAGTGCGTCATTCCCGAACACCTCTGCAAATTGAATACGGAGTCTCTCGTTGCAGCCGTTGGTCTTGCAATCGGGCGCTGCTAATGTTCCCGAGAGAATAACTCCCGTCTGATTCGGGCTCCGATTTCCTCGGGGCTCGTAAGAAAAGAAACCAATACGCGGCCACCTTCATTTCGTGAAGTTCCTCGGCGGTTAGACGACGCTTCGTTAACGCCAGCGCCGGATGTTCAATCGTTGACATTTGCGAATCCTCCTAGGCTACTTGCGCATTCGGAGAAGTCCTCGTCGGAGGAGTGCCACGAATGAGGGCACGGTCTTAAGCCTCTAAGAAAAAGATAGTGATTTACTTCCGCCGCTGATGCGCAAGACCAGCAAACCTTGTTACCTCGCCGACCAGGCATAAGCCTTACGTTTTTCTCGCCACAATCACAAATCTTTCTTTCCGTCATCCGCTGACTTGAAAGAGCAAACAATAACGGCGTCGTCGCACATGCGGTTCCGACCGCTAGTCTTAAGAATTCCCGACGACTATTCATCAATCAGCTTTCTCTACCCACGACACCGAACTATTTGGGGGAAGCGAAACGTCAACGATTTTCTTGGGCCCTACGCGTATACAAATTCGGACGGCTGTCTTGAAGATTTTTCTCGTAGCCTTCATCGCGCCTCTCTTCGTGCCCGGCGAATTTCCACGGTGTATTTCTTTCGCGCTTCCAAGACCGCCCGGGTTAATTCCTCTAAGGACGGCATCTTTCCTTCGGCCAACAATCGGGCAGCTTGCTTGCGCAACGCGTCTTCTGTTTTCACGTTGCCCTCCGCAAGAATTCGAGCAGCCCAACCTGCGACTCAGGTTTCATGATGACCGCTTCCTGCGTGCCGTAATCGAAGACGTAATACGCGCCCTCGCCAGCTTTCGCGACCGCACTACGAATTCGGCGTGAGCCACCATCGGTTACTTTGTACGACATTCCTTGACTGCCGAGGCGAACGCCTACGTGGAAACGCTTGACCTCTACGTCCTTCGAGACCAGGACTTCTGCCGGGTTCGTAATGACTCGCTCTGGCTTGTTCTGTGCTTCCCATGTCGGTTTCGTCGTCGGGCTGCCGTCGGCGTTGTTGACGGGCGTTGTCCATGATGCGCCAGGATTACTCAGGTTTATCGAAGGCCATACGGCAATGCCGCCACGTGTATCGAGCCATTCAGCGATGCGTTGGGCGCTTTCGGGTGTCACGATGTGAGGCGAGACAGTCATTGGCGCATCCTTTTGAATGCTTGATACAGCATCTTGAGTCCTAACGTGGTCGACGCACCGAGCACAAAGGCGGACCAGAGTTGAATGCTCATTGCGCCCCAACTTCGAGGACCCGGGTTGCGACTCCACAGTTTCGCCTCGTGCAAGTCTCTCCACCTCTGCGTAAGCGCCGTCATAAGACTTCATGGAGTCTGAACACAGACATTGAGAGCGATTGAGGGAGGCAAGTTTATCGAGAAACAGCGTTACGATTGGATGTGTATTGACGTACTCGGTCCCCTTCCCGAGGCGGCGGGCTTCCACCCAGAGAACGTCCATCACAATTGTGTGGAACGACGCCAAAACCCCGCTTAGGTTAACGGCATCCTGGCAGAGAATCGCAGATTGAGCAGCCTCAGAAATTGTCATGCGGCCTCCGTCGTGGCTTCCGGCTTTACGTCGTACTGTCCGCCCTTGTTGGGGACGTACACACCAATAGAGACACAGAACTGAAACGCGCCGTCGAGGATGAGCAGCGCCCGAGTTGCGCCGTCTTCTCGTGCTTGTAGAAGTTCGGCTTTCAGGTCGAGCAGCCCGCCGTTGATACCGTGGCCGTCCCCGCTGTCAAAGGTGACGCCGTCACCGACTTGATGAATGCCGTCAGGCACTTTCATCTGGACCGCGATCAGATGCTTTGCTTTACGAACCTGATTGAATGTGAGAGCGTTGATAACTTCTTCGGTTAGCGGGAGCCACTGGTTCTCATCGTTGAGAACTCGCTCCGCGTAGCAGGGGATGCAGACAGAGCCATCTTCCGTACTGACCTCGTAACGCTCCCACGTGATATTTTCGATCATCACCCGGTTGCAATCGACGCATTCGAACCAGCCCTCGGAGGGCGACCCGTAGTAGCCGTCATGATGTTCACAAAGGGTGAGAATGCCTTTCGGTTTGTCGGAGAAGATATCGTAGTGCAGGTAGTGACGAAGTTCACCTTCGCAGCGGCTGGGGTCGTCGTGATCTTGCCATTCGCAGACCAGCTTCTCCCCGTCCAGTGTTCCCGTCCGGCAGGCACGCTTCAGTTTCTCTTCGAAGCCCTTCGACTCCGCTTGCTCGTTAAGCTGGCGCATTGTTGGTAGACTCCACATTTACGCACCCCTTTCAAAGAGTTCCGGCACCGCGTTCTTGAACCGCTTCAGTTGGTCCAGCGTCAGATAAAGGCAGTGACCAGTCAGCCGCAGGGAATCGGGGGAGCAAACTTGAACGTCGAAACTGCCTTGTCCAGAAATTACTTCTCGACCTTCACGATAAGGGACACCTAGAACATCGGAGACATCGCGTTGCATCTTCTCGATGCCGTTTTTGTATTCCGTATCGGTTCGATGTTGCTCGAAGAGTTTGGAGAGAAGGGTTTTGTATTCAGGCAGCAAACGGCGAGAGATGTCTCTCGCCATGTGTTCTGATGTCTTCGTTAAACTGATATTGATTGACGGTAGCTGCCCGACACGAACCTGGGTGTCATGGCTGATGCCGTCAGGTGTCCACCCAGAGACGTGCAGCATGCCCTTCGGTCCCCAAGTATTTGACAGAAACAGCGCCTGCGACTCTGGGCCTTCGATACGGCTGCGCCACGGTTTGCGATCTTGCGCATCTTCCTCATCAAACTTTGTGCTGAGTTTCCAGTCTGGTCCGAGGGCTTGTGCAATCTCTTGCGCCAGTTCCCGCAAAGGTTTTTCTACGGTCGGGGTTGTCATGCCGACACCGCCAATCCATCGTTCTGAATACCTGCAACGATGTCCGCGATGTATCGGTGTTCGACTACGACGGTGGGCCACATCGGCTGATAGCCATTCTCGCGACCGATGTGCGACTCGACCCAAGAGGTCGCTGAAGTCGTCCGGGGTTTGAGAAGGAAAATACTGCCGTGGTTTTCTACGAGGAAATCTACTTGGACTTGGGAAGTTCGAACTGTTTTCACGGGTTCTCCTTTTTCGGAAAACCCGTTTCTCACGTTGCGTGAGCCGTGGTTGGATGAATGTTTCCTCATGGGCGTATCCCCTTTCGGGTTCGCACCGTTTTCCCTTTCGGGCTACGGTTGCGGCGTGACTAACTTCGTCACGACTCTTGATACTTGCTACTTATCTCGCTGCGGCTTTCGCCTTTGCTTTCTCAGGATACGTATTGTCAATTGCTCTCCGAACCAATTCGGCTATCGAAGCGCCGGTCTTTCTGCTTTCTTCTTCCAGCCGCTTCATTTGCCGAGGCAACAAACTCAAATTGGTTCGGTGCATCTTCACAACACAGATGGTACAACGTTGTGTAATGTGGTGTCAAGGCTTAACTTCCACATTGCACGGCTTCGTTTCGCGCGGCTCCGCAGGGAATCACGGAGCCGGGTGGATGCCGCCATGAAAAATGGGACAGTGTGCAAAATCCTATGCCATAATCTCGTCGATTAATGCGCGAGATTCACAAGCTTGGGGAGAGAGAAAGATGCGAGTTACGTTTACTGTCTTCCTTTTACTTGCGCTTGCAGCTATCGCTTCCGGTCAGCAGGTACAAGACGCAAGCCAACTGATTGGGAAGAAGATTGTAGTTCAACGGATGCCCTTGTGCGAGCCGGGGACATACAGCACCGTTATTGCTTATGCAGGGAAAACAGCCGTGGTACTTTCCGTCAAGCCCTCCAAGATGTTTTCGTTTCCGATGTCACAATCAGTATTGGAGAAGATGAAGCCTGAGGTTCGCGCAATGGTGCAAGACCAGCAGAAGGCGGCGACAGTATTGGTGCAGTTCGAGGACGGCAAGAAACTAGACACCTGTGCGCCTATTGGCCCCGCTCGGATATCTGAGTATTTTGAACTGGCCGAGGGTGAGACGATTGCTCCACCCCCAGTGCAACCAAACACCACACCTGATTCCAGCCACGCAGTTGCTACCGAGACGCAAGCGGTCGAAATGCTCTCGGATGACGAGGTGAAATCCGCGTTAACCGGCAGCGGAAAAGACCGTCTTGTACGGATTGATGACGCCGGATTGATGGCAGCGCAAGGCGCTTTAGGCACACTTCCCCACATCACGCTGTCCACGCCTGAAGCCCTTATCGCAGTACGGAACGAACAAGCGAGAAAGCAATTTTTATCTTACGAACCATCAGAGGAAGACCGGAAACGCTCGTTGACTGTATTCGCTCAAGGGTACATCGGGGCGACGTACCAAGAGGGTTGTCAGTCGATTACCCGGATAGTGTTGTTATCAAGCCCTTCTGGTGGCGTTGCTGAAGAGGCGTATCTCTCAGAGTCCGGTACGGAGGCGTGGGCAAATGGGTTTGGAGCCACAAACCACTGCGAGTGGCTCAGAGTAAAGTTTTCGTTGGCGACTGTCCGCAAAGTCCGTGCCGCTGCCCAAGACGGTGAGTTTTATATCGCGGTGTTTGCCGGAAGTCGAAATACAAAAACCTACAAAATTAAGCACAAGCATCAGGCCAAGCTAGCGCTGAACTAAGCGTAAAGAGAAAATGGAGACTGCGCTCCTCTAGGTCAGCTTCCTGATGACGCGGACAACGTCGCCGGGTTGCAGGGTGGTGCGCGAATCGCAGCGGTCCAACAGAACGGGTTCGAAGCGATAGACATGATTGACGCGGACCTTCATCGTGCCTTCTGAAGTTGCTCGATTATGATGACGAGTTGTTCCAAGATTTGAATGCGCAGACGGAAGGGAACTTCCTGCCACGTTCGATATTGTGCCTGCTGGCGGATTACTTGCCTGATGGCCGAGCGGTTAGAGAAACGGTGGCTCATTGTTTGCCCTTCTCTTTCTCTTGCTGTTCGAACCATTGTTCGAGGATAACGTTGACCTGACTTCCGAGGTCACGCCTCTCGGAGTCGGCTAACTGCTTGGTCTTGTCGTAAAGTTTCTTATCAAACTTTATCGTTGTCGTTTTGAAACGGTCGTCCGTTTTTTGACGCTTCGTCACGACAGCAACCTCGCTTTCTCGGCATCCACTTCCGCTTGAGTTCTCGAATAATACTGCGCGGTTGAGTTGATATCCTTATGACCCATCAAAATCTGCAAGGTCTTGATGTCCATCTTGTTGTCTGCGCAGTGCTGCGCCAAGCTATGACGGAATGCATGCGGTGCGCGGCTGATGTCTGGGACGCCGGTTAACTCAGCGTAGTAACGGAAGATGCGATAGATTTGCACGGCGCTCAATTCATTCTGCTCACGGTCTCCATTGGCCTTGTTCGATGGGAAGAGCAGAGTATGCTCTGGCTTCGATTGGAGCCATTTCGAGAGCACTTCCACTTCGTTTGGTAACAGAGCCTCGGACGTGCTGATTGAGCCCTTCTTACGACGAATGAAGATGCGCCCGTCCTTGAGATTGATGTCTGATGTCTTGACAGCGGCAAGCTCGCTGGCTCTCATGGCGTGTCCGGCGGCCAACAGGAGCACGCAGCCATCGCGCAACGAAGCCCTTAGAGCCGCGCTCACCATCTTCATGACCTGTTCTCTCTTCATTGGGTGCATTCGCTTCATTGGTGTGACCTCGCAGAAAGCCTATCATATCGCAGAATATTGTAAAGAGATATTTCGTGATGCAAAGAGATATTTTGGCACGACGAGAGCAGGGTTTGAGGGAGTGGGTGAGCCAGGCGCTTTCTGTGAAACATTGCAGAATATCGCATAATATTGCATAGTGATGTAACAAAATCACCCATTATTGATTTTAAAGGACTTAGAGAGATAATCCGGGCATCGCATGTAGCAGAGGACGGGAGAATTACATGCTAAGTTGTTGAAAACAAAGGGAAGCAAGCGGAAATGCAACAGGAGGGTGCAACGATTCGAGATGCAACGAACCGAGCCCGATAGGCCGCAAATCAGGAGCAGCCAGAAAAGGTAACAGCCCGAGCAAGCTATAGAAAACAAATAACTTAAAGATGCGCAAAGCTCCCTGCCGAAGGTCATAACGTCCCTTGGTTTTGGGAAAAAGGCCCGGAGTACCCCGCCCCGGTCAGCCGTTGGACTCGCTAGCAGACTCGTAGCGCCGAAACCCCGTATTCTCAGTGGTTACTGTAATTCCGGTTTCCAGAATAGGCCCGGGACGGGTCGCCAGCCACCCGGGGTTATTTTTCTCCGAGGGTGTTACACCCGGAGCCCTATATTCTTTCGCTTTTCATACGCCGGTATCGGATTTGTCGGACGGGGATTTTCGGAGTGTCCGACACCCGCTGAGACCGTTTTGAAGTGTACCCCGGGCCGGGAAGAACATGGGGTACACTTGGCATCTGTACCCAAGTTCTTCCTCTTCTCTACTTACTGTGTGTACGACATATATCTTATACATATACAAGTATTTACAGACATGTTCTTCCTGCGTTCTTCCTCCTCCGGGGTACACTTTCTTGTCGTACACACACACCCATAGGGAAACGGGGACAACATTGCTCCGCGCCCCTCAACGGGGAATCGCATAACACTCACTTTCTTGGGCGACATTCAGGCCCGTTTTTCTGACCATATTTTTGAGCGCCGGTGTTACATCCCGATTTACAGTTCACGCCCGGCCTACGGTATACCCGCCAACCCGCTTTCCGGCCCCGCCAGCAAGCTCAACCGGTCCTGGTACTCCCCGAGGTACGCTAGCCGTTTTTGACTACCCCCTAGAGCCATCCCTGTGCGATTTCTTGACATAGACGCTGTCACTGTTTGGTACCAGTACGAATTCCCTTGACAAATCTTCCAATCCGTGGTACCCTTCCTTTAGTCGTGCAAGACCAACCGGCTGGTCCGGGGTCTGAAATTTCGGAAAGGCAACCAAGGAATCCATAACGACGGGCTACACGCCCATCACCGCCAACGGGCTCTGGTAGTTACGACAGGCAGCGGCAGCAGACACCCACCTTCTTTAACTGGGCGTCCGCAATTCCCTCAACGCCCATGAAAACACCCCATCTATTGAACCGGAATTCCGTGCGCTTATCCGAGGGCCAGGAAGTGTTTCAGAATCACAGGCATGAATATTTTGTGACCGACCACCGGCGGAACCGCGTGGAAAGAGAGGCATATATGGGAAGACACACAGGGAACGTAAGAGTCGTGGAAAATCTTCAAAAGGCTTTGGAGGCTTTTCTGGCTGACCACTATAAAGCAGCGCATGCAGACCCAGAGTGGATTGAGGAAGCCAAAGACCTGACACCAGAAGAACGCAAAAGTGTCGCGGCGTGTGGCTGCGATGATTGCCT
>WNGC01002466.1_pt1 | contig 17265 bp, 16 predicted proteins | sample 5400051 | NCBI WGS metagenome assembly WNGC01 (sample SAMN13153368, study PRJNA577476) | soil metagenome | isolation source: 20 cm soil or saprolite under grassland replicate 2 | place: USA:California | collected 2016-06-15
CGCTTGCTCATTATCACCAGCGATCGGCTTTCGGCCTTCGATGTGGTCCTTCCCGATCCGATCCCCGACAAAGGGCGGGTCTTGAACGAAATGTCCAATTTCTGGTTCAGGAGGCTCGGACACATCGTTCCCAACCATCTCGACGGCGCCCCGCCCGAGTCGGTGGTGAAGGGCGGCGACGAAGCGGCGCAGGTCAAGGGCCGTGCGGTAGTTGTGAAAAAGCTCAAGCCGCTGTCGATCGAGGCGGTGGTGCGCGGTTATCTTATCGGCTCGGGGTGGAAAGACTATCAACGCACGGGTGCCGTCTGCGGTATTCCGCTGCCCGCGGGTCTGAAGCAGGCGGACAAGTTGCCGGAAGTGATTTTCACGCCCGCCACCAAGGCCGAGGTCGGCGCGCACGACGAGAACATTTCGTTCGATCGGGTGGAGCAACTTATCGGGAAGAAGCTTGCGGCGAAGGTGCGTGAGGTCAGCATCAGCCTGTATCGCGAGGCGGCCGAGTATGCGCGCGCGCGAGGTATCATCATTGCCGACACCAAGTTCGAGTTCGGGACGGATGAGAAGGGGAATCTGGTTCTGATCGACGAGGCGCTTACCGCGGATTCCTCGCGCTTCTGGCCCGCCGACCGGTACCAACCGGGCTCGAGCCCCCCGTCATTCGACAAGCAATACGTGCGCGACTATCTGGAAACCCTGGATTGGAACAAGACGCCGCCTGCGCCACGGCTCCCGGCGGAAGTGATCGCTAAGACCTCCGACAAGTACCGCGAAGCCCTTCGCCGTCTGACAGGACAACAATTGGGAGGATGAAAATGGCCAGCCGCGCGCCGCTTGTCGGCATCGTCATGGGAAGCGCAAGCGATTGGGAAGTGATGCGGGAGGCGGCAAAGCAGCTCACCGATTTTTCCGTGTCCTACGAAGCCAAGGTGCTTTCCGCGCATCGTTCGCCCGACGCGCTCGCCGAATGGGTGGAACAGCTGAGCGCGAAAGGTGCCTGCTGTTTCATCGCGGGGGCGGGCGGTGCCGCGCATCTGGCTGGGGTGATCGCAGCGAAAACGACAGTTCCCGTCCTCGGCGTGCCGATGCCCTCCAAGTATCTGCACGGCTTAGATTCATTGCTGTCGATCGTGCAGATGCCCAAGGGGATTCCGGTGGCGACTTTTGCGATCGGCGAGGCGGGCGCCGCCAACGCGGGACTCTTCGCCGTCGCGATGCTTGCCCAAGGCGATGCGAATCTCGCCAAGCGTCTCGCCCAGTTCCGCGCGGGTCAGGCCGAGGCCGTGAAGAGCGCCAAGCTGCCGAGCTGACGCCGGTTTCGTTCCGCTCCCACTTGTCTGCGAAAGTCGACGCGCTCCAATCCGTTGCGATTCGGGATGCCGCGGCAATACTGCGACGCGGCGGCTTGGTTGCTTTTCCCACCGAAACGGTCTACGGCCTGGGCGCCGATGCGTCCAACGGCGCGGCGGTGGCGCGAATCTACGAGGTCAAGGGCCGTCCCGCAGGCCATCCCGTCATCGTCCACATGGGCGATGTCGGGCAGCTGGCTCGCTGGGCGCGCGACATCCCCGAGTCTGCGACGAAGCTCGCGGCGCGCTTCTGGCCTGGGCCGCTGACCCTGGTGTTGAGGCGTGCGCCAGGTGTCGGTGATCAACTCACCGGCGGTCAGGACACGATTGGCCTGCGCATCCCTGGGCATCCGGTCGCTCTCCGGCTCCTCCGGGAATTCGGCGGAGGCATCGCTGCTCCTTCGGCCAACCGGTTCGGCCGGATACCTGGTCCTGGACGGAGGCGCATGCGATATCGGCATCGAATCCACCATCGTGGATCTGTCTCGCGGAAGGCCTGTGCTGCTTCGCCCCGGCCGGGTCGGTGCAGGGGATATCGCGGCTACGCTCGGCGTTGCGCCCCTTTCGCGCGATTCAGATGCCCCACGCGCACCCGGCACGCTTGCAGCACACTATGCGCCCCTGCAACCCCTTCGGCTCATCGAATCGGACGGGTGGGAACGAAGCGTACGGGGCATTTCGCACGGCCGGGGCGTGCTGTCCTTCCGTTCGCCTCCAGAAGGCGACATGAGCGCGATGTGGATCGAGGCGTCCAGGCAGCCGCAGCAGTATGGGCACGACCTTTACGCCAACCTGCGCGCGCTGGATTTATCCGGCTGCGATCGGATCCTGGTGGAGGAGCCGCCGGATACTCTCGAATGGGCAGCGATCCGGGACCGGCTTGCTCGCGCCTGCTCGGCCTGAGAGCCTTACGCAAGCGTGCCCGCGCCGTTCATCCTCGTCAGCAGTCGTGCGAATGTATCGCACAGCGAAGTCCGACCGCGTTGTCGGAGCGGTGGATTGCGGCTAAAATTACTGCGACGTGGGGTTGTAGCTCAGCTGGGAGAGCGTCGCGTTCGCAATGCGAAGGTCGGGAGTTCGATCCTCCTCAACTCCACCAGCATCCCCCGAAGGGCCGATCTTGCCGGGTCTTCTGCTTTTCGCAGGCCGCCTTACGCTGATGGCTGCATAAGGATGAACTCGTGAAGGACGGACACATCCTGTTGGTGGAGGACAGCGAGAACGATATCGAGCTGACGCTCGCCGCCCTCGCCAAGCACATCGCAAACGAAGTGAAAGTCGCGCGAGACGGGGCAGAAGCGCTCGACTATCTCTATCGGCGCGGCGCTTACGCCAGCCGCGCAGACGGGGCGCCGGCGCTCGTGATGCTGGATCTCAAGATGCCCAAGGTCGATGGCCTGGAAGTGCTACGGACCATCAAGGCGGACCCCGTCCTCAAAAGTATCCCGGTTGTGGTGCTGACTTCCTCGCGGGAGCAGCGCGACCTGGTCGAGAGCTATGAACGCGGGGTGAATGCCTACGTCGTCAAGCCCGTCGAGTTCGAGAAATTTCTCAACGCCGTGAAGCAATTGGGCTTGTTCTGGGTGCTGCTGAACGAGCCCCCGCCTTGAGCGACGCATGCCCACTCCGCTCAAACTCCTGATTCTCGAAGACAACGCCTTCGACGCCGAGCTCGAGGTAAGCAAGCTCCAGGCCGCCGGCTACGATTGCGACTGGCAGCGGGTGCAGACCCAGGAGGAATTCGAGGCGCGTCTGGAGCGACCCGATTTCGACTTGATCCTCGCCGACTACAATCTTCCGAGCTTCGATGGGCTGAGCGCCTTGGGCTTGCTGCGCGAGCGCGGCCTCGAAATCCCCTTCGTTCTCATTTCCGGCACGCTCGGAGAGGAACGTGCGATCGAGAGCGTCAAGGCGGGAGCCACCGACTACGTGATGAAGGAAAGGCTCGAACGCCTCGCCCCGGTGGTCGCCCGCGCCTTGAACGACCGCCTGGAGCGGGCCAGTCGCAGGGTGGCCCAACAGGCATTGCGGGATGCCCACCGCAGGTTGCAGGTGCTTTCGGTGCGTCTGCTCCAGGTCGAAGAAACCGAGCGGCGCCGTATCGCGCGCGAGCTGCACGATGGCGTCGGACAGCTGCTCACTGCCGTGAAATTGCGCCTCGCGGGCCTCAATCCCTCCTCGGCCGACTATGGCTCGCGTCGGAGCGAATGCGTTGCGGCGATCGACGAGGCCCTCGAGCAAGTGCGTCGCGTGTCGCGCGACTTGAGACCGTCGCAGCTGGACGACCTTGGACTTGTGGCGGCACTGCGCTCGCATCTCGACCGGCAGGCAGGCAGCGCAGGATTCAAGCCGAATTTCACACATGAGCGGGTGCCCCAGCGCCTCGCCCCCGAGATCGAGACCACGTGCTTTCGCATCACGCAGGAGGCGCTCACCAATATTGCGCGCCACGCACAAGCCAGCGAGGTTTGGATTACGCTTGCGGGCACGGAGGAGGAATTGCGTCTAGAGGTGCGTGACAACGGTCGGGGTTTCGATGTCGCGGCCGCGCGACTGGGGGCGACGGCCGGCAAGAGCATGGGCCTGCTCAGCATGGAAGAACGCGCGACGCTCGCCGGCGGGCGGTTTGCGATCGACTCGGCGCCCGGGCGACAGACCCGGCTGAGCCTTGCGCTCCCCCTGGTCCGGGCCGGCTTGGGGCAAGCATGACCCCGGTGCGCGTGCTTCTCGCCGACGATCACGCATTGGTGCGCGCCGGAATACGCGCGCTCCTGGAGACTCTGGAAGGGGTCACGGTCGTGGCCGAAGCAGGCAACGGCAGCGAAGTACTGGAGCTTGCGCGCAAGCATGGCCCGGATGTCGTGCTGCTCGACATTTCCATGCCGGGAATAGGGGGGCTCGAAGCCAGCGCCCAGCTCAAGCAGGAGCTTCCGGAGGTGCGCGTGGTGATGCTTTCCATGCACGCCAACGAGGAATACGTGCTGCAGGCGCTGCGCGCGGGAGCTGTGGGTTACATGCTCAAGGAATCCGCGACCGCTGAACTGGCGCTCGCGCTGCAAGCCGTGATGCAAGGCGAAAACTACCTGAGCCCGCCCATCTCGAAGCAGGTGGTGGAAGGCTACGTGCAGCGAGTCGGGGCGGAGCACCCACAGGGCGACAACCTGACGCCGCGGCAGCGCCAGGTCCTGCAGCTTATCGCCGAGGGTCACAGCACCAAGGAAATCGCCTATCGCCTCGAGCTTTCGGTGAAGACCGTGGAGACCCATCGCGCCCAGCTGATGGAGCGCCTGCAGATCCGCGACATCGCCGGCCTGGTGAAGTATGCGATCCGCAACGGCCTTGTCAGCGCTACAAAATAATGGACTTTGAAATCATGAAGTTCCCCGTAACACCGGCTTGTTCTTAAGGTATTTAGCGGGCCTTGTTCAGGGCCCGCCCGATTGGCCCGTCCCTCGTCTAGCTCTAATGTGTCGCATCGCCCGCCGGCGCCGCGCCGGATGCGGGTTTAGCACGCTTGCACTTTCAGAAAGGTCAACCTTGAAGCGCATTAGAGTCATGGTGGTCGACGACAGCCCGCAATTCGCGAACGCGGCAGCGCAATTTCTTGCATCCGAGGGCGAGTTCGAGGTGTTGGCGAGCGCGCATTCCGGAGGCGAAGCGCTGGCACGCGCAGTTGCCGAGCGGCCCGATCTCATGTTGATCGATGTCAGCATGCCCGATTTGGACGGCTTCGCAGTGGTTTCCCTCATCAAGGCGCGGGAAGCCGCGCCCAAGATCGTAATGATGACGCTGGAGGACAGCAAGGAGCACCGCATGGGCGCGATGGCTGCAGGCGCGGATGCGTTTCTGCCGAAGGACAACTTCGCGCGCCAGTTGCACGGCCTAGTCCGAACACTGTTCGGTCCGACCTCACAGAGGGAAACGGTGTAACAGAGGGCCTGCTAGACGCTCAGCTTCATCGGCAGGATGACCATCTGCATGCCGCGCAGGTGGAACTGCCGCTGCAGCACCATGGCCGCCTGATTGTGCAGTATCTGGGTCAGCCAATTGTCTTCGTCGAAAATGAGCTTGCTGGTGAAAAAAATCGCGTTGGCGAACTCGTCTCGAACCCGTTCTGCGAGCCGCGTGAATTCATCGATGGGATCGGTGCCGAAGGACAGGTACGACTTCGCCGCCCATCCCTTGCTGTTGCAGAAATTGACGAAGTAGGATAGTGAGGCGTTCGCCTCCACCTTCGTCGCCTCGAGGTCTTCGCGCCCGCCAAAACTCTGGGCATCCACCGTGCGCGCGTTGACGAATATGAAGTTCCTGAAGTGGTGCGGGAACATCCGTTGTACCCAGAGCAGCGCGTGCAGCCCGCCGCCGCGTGAGGAACCTACCAGAAACACCGCAGTGGGCCGGCTGGGGTCCGGCTTGGGCGGATTGGCCACGCTGCCAAAGGGAATGCCCGAAAAGTCGGCGTCGATTTTCTTCAGCTGCGCTTTGGTCCAGTCGTAGTGGTTACGGATGGTGACGCATGCGGCGATGATGGCCCCGATGATGAGGATCGTCAGCCATCCGCCGTCGAGGAACTTCTCGGCGAGCAGCATGAGCAGAATGCCCGCACACACGAGGAACCCCGCAAGCCAGTTTCGCCCGGCGCGCAGGCGGGCCCAGTACAGGCACAGGCCGAAGAGCGACACGGCGAAGGTCAGGAACACGCTCAGGCTGTAGAGGACGACGAGCGTGGAAACGCTGCCGCCGGTCCACAGAAGGATGACGAGCGATCCGAGCCCCATGACCAAAATGCCGTTCTGGGTGACGAGCCGCGTCGACAGATAGCGGAACTGGTGCGGCACCCAGGAATCGGCGGCCATGTTGGAGAGCACCGCGGGACCGCCCAGGTAGCCGGTGTTGGCGGCGACGAACAGTAGCCCTGCTTCGAGCGCAAGCACCACCAGCAACGTGGCCTGGCCGACGCGGACGTCCCACCCGAAACTGTCTATGATCGCGCCAAAGGCGACTGCGTTGAGTGTCTGCCCTTCGACGGGACGGGCGCCCCACAGGAGGTACAGCAAAATGATCCCGCCTGCGGTGAAGGCGAGCGACAGCGCCATGTAGAGCATGGTGACCTTACCGGTGTGCACGCGCGGCTCCGCGAGCACGTTGACGTTGTTCGACACCGCTTCAATCCCGGTGTAGGTGCCCCCTCCCTGGGAATAGGCGAGCAGGAGCAGCGCTGCAACACCGGTCCAGCCGATCTGCCCCGAGAGTTCCGAGGTTCCACGCCAGACATCGGGCACCAGTGTCGGCAGCACCGTGGCGTGGGAGAGCACTCCGTACACGATCAGGAACGCGTGCGTGAGAATAAAACCGAGAAAGATCGGCAACAGCACCGTGATCGCTTCCTTCATCCCGCGCAGGTTGAGCAGCATGAGCGCCACGATGAAAACCGCCTCGGCCGCAAGCTTATACGGCTGAAAGCTGAGCGGAAAAAGCGAGAACAGAGCATCGACGCCGCTCGCTATTGAAATCGAAATGGTGAGCGCGTAATCGAGGATGAGCGCGGCACCCGAGGTCAGGCCCGCATAAGGGCCGATCAGCCGCGTGGCGACCCGGTAGCCGCCTCCGCCCGTGGGAAACAGTTCGATGACCTGGTTGTAGGCGAGCGCGATGATGAACACGGTCACTGCCGTGGCGAGCGCGAGGTACAGGCCCAGATGCGTATGCTCGCCCAGTGCGCGAAAAGCTTCCTCAGGGCCATAACAGGAAGACGATATTCCGTCCGCGCCCAGCCCCACCCACGCGAAAAAGGCGACGAGCGCGATATGCCTTCGCGTCTTGGTATCGAGGGGATCGAGCGGCTTGCCGAACAGCTTCTGGCGCAGGTTCGCGAGCGCGTTCATGTGCGGGTTGCCTTGCCCGATGCGATGGCCTTCTCGAGGCGGCGCGCGAACACAGTCATTTCCTTGGCTGCCTGGCGGTCACCCCTGCCCTGTGCGACCTCGATGCCTTTGCGATAGGCCGCAAGCGCCTCGTCGGTCCGACCGTGCTCGGCGAGCGCATGCCCGAGGAGTTTCCACGCTGCGGAATACCCGGGGTCTTTCTCGACCGCTGCCTTGAGGTGCACGATGGCCGGTTCGAATTCGGCGCTCTTCAGATATTCGCTTCCAAGGGAAAAACGCAAGAGCGCGCCGTCCCTGGGCGTGCCCACGAGCTTCAGGAGATTGACTATCTGCTGCGAAGTCATCGGGGATTACCGGGTTGCTGGCGCCGCCCAGCCGAGCGCGGATATTATAACCGCTCGCCTTCCGTGGACTTGATGCCCGACATGACACGATCGATTGTTTCCACTTCGGATGCGCCGGCTGCGATCGGCACCTATTCCCAGGGAGTGCGCGCCGGCAGCACGCTCTATCTCTCCGGCCAGATCGGACTCGACCCGGCAAGCGGGCAACTCGCCGACGGAATCGAGAATCAGATCCATCGTGTTTTCGGCAACCTGAAAGCCGTTGCCGAGGCCGGCGGCGGATCGCTCGCCGACGCGGTCAAGCTCACCGTCTATCTGACCGACTTGTCGCATTTCGCCCGCATCAACGAGATCATGTCCCGATACTTCGACAAACCGTACCCGGCGCGCGCCGTGGTCGGCGTCGCGGCTCTGCCGCGCGGCGCGCTGGTCGAGGCGGACGCGATCCTCGCGCTTCAGGATTGACGCCGGGATCGAGGGATCAGGCGTGCGGAAGGCTTCGGCTCGATCTTCGCGCAGCCGGACGGTTGCCGCGAAGCTCGCCAAGCTCGGTATCCAGCGCGAATTCGATCTCGTGTTGCACCTGCCGTTGCGTTACGAGGACGAGACACGCGTCACGCCGATCGCGAACGCAGCCCCCGGCCTGCCCGTGCAGGTGGAAGGCACAGTGCGCTCGACCGAGATAGTTTACCGGCCAAGGCGCCAGCTGGTCTCGCGGATCGAGGATTCCACGGGCGAATTGGCGCTGCGGTTCTTCAATTTTTATGGGAGCCAGACCAAGGCGCTTGAACCCGGGGCAAGCGTGCGCGCGTTCGGTGAGGTGCGCACGGGCTTTTTCGGCGGGGAGATGATCCATCCGCGCTTTCGCGTACTGCACGGAGCGGCTCCGCTGCCGACGGCTTTGACGCCGATTTATCCGACCACGGCCGGCCTTGGGCAGGCGGCGCTGCGGCGCCTGATCGAAGGCGCGCTCGCGCGGGCCTCGCTCGACGATACCTTGCCCGAGGACGTCTCGAAGCGGCTTGGGCTGTGCGATTTTCGCGAAGCCGTCGACACTCTGCATCATCCCCGTCCCGGAGCGAACGCGGCGACTCTCAGCGGTCGTACGCTGCCCGCCTGGAGGCGCATGAAATTCGACGAACTACTGGCGCAGCAGCTTTCCATGCGCAAGCACTACCGTGAGCGCAGGGCGCGCAGGGCTCCAGTACTTGAGGTGCCTGTCGAAAAAACGCGTCGCCATACGGCCGCGCTGATCGGAAGGCTGCCGTTCCGGCTGACGCGAGCGCAGCAGCGGACCTGGGGAGAAATCGAGCGCGATCTCGCAAAGCCTCACCCCATGCATCGACTGCTGCAGGGCGATGTGGGGAGCGGCAAGACAGTAGTCGCCGCGCTTGCCGCGCTGCGCGCAATCGAAAATGGGCTGCAGGCCGCTGTGATGGCGCCCACGGAGATACTCGCCGAGCAGCACTTCCGAAAATTCAGCGAGTGGCTCGGGCCGCTCGCCCTGGAAATCGCGTGGCTCACGGGGAGCCAGACCAAAAAGGAGCGTGAATCGGAGCGCTCCGCAATAGCTTCCGGAAGGGCCTCAGTCGCCATCGGCACGCACGCGCTCTTCCAGGACGGGGTTGAATTCCGGTCTCTGGGTCTTGTCGTTGTCGACGAACAGCACCGCTTCGGCGTCGCCCAGCGACTCGCGCTGCGCACAAAGGGAACGGAACCGCACCAACTGATGATGAGCGCGACACCGATTCCGAGGACCCTTTCGATGAGCTACTACGCCGATCTCGATGTTTCGGTCATCGACGAGCTGCCGCCGGGAAGAAGACCCGTGGTGACCAAGCTCGTCGCCGATTCGCGCCGCGCAGAAGTCGTGCGGCGCATCCGCGAGGCCTGCGGAGCCGGGGGCCAGGCTTACTGGGTATGCCCGCTGATCGAAGAGTCCGAACAGCTACAGCTGCAGACCGCACTGGATACGCACGCGACGCTCGCCCGGGAATTTCCGGAACTCAGGATCGGGTTGATCCACGGGCGCCTGAAGCCCGCGGAAAAGGTGCTGACGATGGCCGAGTTCCTGGCAGGCGGGATCCAGCTGCTGGTGGGAACGACCGTGATCGAGGTGGGCGTGGATGTCCCCAATGCGTCGCTGATGGTGATCGAGCACGCGGAGCGCTTCGGTCTCGCGCAATTGCACCAACTGCGCGGACGCGTCGGACGCGGCGCGACAGAATCGGTGTGCGTGCTGCTCTACCAGAGCCCTCTCGGGGAGGCCGCCCGCAAGCGGCTGCGGGTGATTTTCGAGAACGCGGACGGCTTCGTCATCGCGCGCGAGGATCTCCAGCTGCGCGGTCCCGGCGAATATCTCGGCGCCCGCCAGAGCGGAGCGCCGCTCTTGCGCTTCGCCAACCTTGCCGAGGACGGGGACTTGATCGAAACGGCGCGCTCGGTGGCGGAAGACCTTCTCGCAAACCATCCAGCATCGGCAGAGCGGCACCTCGAGCGTTGGCTCGGTGGGCGCGCAGATTTTCTAAGGGCCTGAGTCCTGCGGGCTACAATGCGCTCGCCATGAATCTCGCCGCTCTCGCCGCCAGGCTGACGCTGTATGAACGCTTGATGCGGCTAGACAAGCCGATCGGCACGCTCCTGTTGCTGTGGCCTACCTTGTGGGCGTTGTGGCTGGCGGGAAACGGCAGCCCGGAGGGGCGGATCGTTTGGATTTTCGCGCTGGGGACGCTGCTGATGCGTTCGGCCGGCTGCGTGATGAACGATCTTGCCGACTGGCGCTATGACGCTCACGTGGAGCGCACGCGGAACCGACCGCTCGCCACGGGGTCGGTGAGCCGCCGCGAAGCTTGGATTCTCGCCTCGGCCCTGACCCTCGCCTCCTTCGGACTGGTGCTGTCGCTCAACCGTCTGACGGTGCTTCTCTCATTTGCCGCGCTCGCCCTTGCGGCGACCTATCCCCTGAGCAAGCGATTCCTTGCGATTCCCCAAGCCTATCTCGGAATCGCGTTCGGCTTCGGCATTCCGATGGGGTACGCCGCAGTGCTCGGAACCATACCGGCCGAAGGCTGGTGGCTGCTCCTTGCCAACGTCTTCTGGGCGGTTGCCTACGATACCGAATACGCGATGGTGGATCGCGATGACGATCTGCGCATCGGCATCAAGACCGCCGCGATCACCCTCGGCCGATACGATGTGCTTGCCGTAATGGTCTGCTACGGCGTGATGCTCGCGTTGCTTGCGGGCATCGGCCTGCACCGTGGCTTAAGTCTGGTCTACTATCTGGGTCTCGTCGCTGCAGCCGCAGTCACGACGTATCACTATCGCCTCATCCGCGGCCGCGACCGGGAAGCCTGCTTCAGGGCCTTTAATCACAATAATTGGGTCGGCGCGATCATTTTTGCCGGGATTTTTGCCGACTTCGCGATAAGGCGTGGAATGCCATGGATCTGAATCTCGCGGGACGAATCGTCCTCGGGTGAAAGCAAGGGGTAGCGAGATGAGATACCGGGACCTGCGCGATTTTCTGTCGCAGCTCGAGCGCGCAGGCGAGCTCAAGCGGGTGCGCGCCGAGGTCGATCCGAAACTCGAAATGACCGAGGTCTGCGACCGCGTGCTCAAGGCGGGCGGCCCGGCGTTGCTGTTCGAAAAGCCCAAGGGTCACGCGATCCCGGTGCTCGGCAACCTGTTCGGCACGACGCGCCGCGTCGCGCTCGCCATGGGCGCAGAAGTGGGTGCGGATCCGCGCGAAGCGCTGCGCGACATCGGAAAGCTCTTGGCGTTCCTCAGGGAACCGGAACCCCCCAAGGGATTTCGCGACGTGCTCGAGCGCTGGATCCCGATCGGAAAACAGGTGATGCATATGGCCCCGAAGGAGGTGTTGGGCGCTCCCTGCCAGCAGGTCGTGTGGGAGGGAAAGGACGTGGACCTCGCGCGCCTTCCGATCCAGACGTGCTGGCCCGAAGACTCAGGCCCGCTCATCACGTGGGGATTGACGGTGACGCGCGGGCCGCGCAAGGCGCGTCTAAACCTCGGCATCTACCGCCAGCAGCTCATCGCTCCGGACAAGCTCATCATGAGATGGCTTCCCCATCGCGGGGGCGCGATCGACTTTCGCGAACATTGCGAAGCGCGGCCGGTCGAGCCCTTTCCAGTGGCGGTGGCGCTCGGGGCCGATCCCGCAACGATTCTCGGTGCGGTCACGCCGCTTCCCGACGCGCTCTCGGAATATCAGTTTGCCGGGCTGCTGCGTGGCTCGCGCACCGAGCTTGCGACCTGTCTCGGCTCAGATCTGCAGGTGCCGGCCTCGAGCGAGATCGTGCTTGAAGGCGCGATCCGGCCGGGGGAGACGGCGATCGAAGGTCCCTTCGGAGATCACACCGGGTATTACAACGAGAAGGAAAGCTTTCCCGTGCTTACGGTGGAGCGCGTCACCATGCGCCGCGAGGCGATCTACCATTCGACCTACACCGGCAAGCCTCCGGACGAGCCCGCGGTGCTCGGCGCGGCGTTGAACGAAGTATTCGTGCCCATCCTCCAGAAGCAGTTTCCCGAGATCGAGGACTTTTACCTTCCGCCGGAGGGGTGTTCCTACCGGCTCGCCGTGGTGAGCATGAAAAAGCAGTACCCTGGGCATGCCAAGCGGGTGATGTTCGGAATCTGGAGTACGTTGCGACAGTTCGTCTATACCAAGTTCATCATCGTGACCGACGATGACGTCAATATTCGCGAGTGGAAGGAGGTCGTTTGGGCGCTGACTACGCGCGTGGACGCGAGCCGCGACGTGCTCATCGTCGAAAACACCCCGATCGACTATCTCGATTTTGCCAGCCCGGTCGCGGGGCTGGGGTCGAAGATGGGTATCGACGCCACCAACAAATGGAGCGCGGAAACCTCACGCGTTTGGGGCCGGCCGATCACAATGCGGCCGGATGTGAAAAATCGGGTGGATCGGCTTTGGAAGGAGCTTGGTCTGTAGCGGTCCGGAGATGCAGCCGGGCAAGCCTCCGGGTCTCTCTACTGAATTGCTCAGAATTTGAAAATGGCGTTGGCCGAGATCATCTTGGCGTTGGCGCGGCCCGTGCAGGTTCCGGTCGGGACGTTCGCACTGCACTCACTGCCGACCCTGCCGAAATTCTCGTACTCGATACGCACACCGTTCTCGCCGTCGAAGAAATATTGCGCCCCGAAGCCGGAAAGCAGACTGGCGCTGCTGACCTGGCGGCCGGCACTGCTGGCACCTACGACAAAACCTTCGTTGTAAAAAGTCAATCTTGCCTGTGAAAAGAACGCCCCCAGTCGGCCGTAAACGGAGAGGTTCCTGGTGAAAGGAACGGTCGGCACCGCCGAAAACCCCACGCCCGTCACTTTGTAGGTTGCATCCTGGGTGACCGGCCCGTTGTCGTACCTGTAGTGAAATTTACCGACTGTGGCATAGCCCACCTCAGCCGCCCAGTTTCTGTTGATCTGGTAGCCGATGAACCCCTTGAAACCGAAATCAAGCTCGCTCTTTCTATCGCGGAAGGTCCCTCCGGAACTGAAATCCGCAGGATAAAACTGAACCTGAGAGAGGCCCACCCCAAGGCCTGTGTACCAATAGGAGTCCAGGGCATACGCGGAGCACACGCCCGATAGCAGCAAGGCTGCGACCGCGCAACGTAGAGCAGGGTGTTTCATCGAGCAGGCCCCTTTCTCCCTCTTGAATGCCCGGAACCAGTCTGAAAAATCGAGTCTTAGCGACACCGCCGCACTGTATCCAACGGGGAAACTTGTGTCAAGGCAAGACTTTGGCCAACCTATGTAATCCAACTTCTGCACATTACTGGTTTATTCCCGGAATTTAGATACTTATCGCCAGAGCAATCGCGACCGGCAAGGCCAGGAAAATATCCGCCTGCGTTACCTTCCGGGTGAATGGCGATCGCAGAACAATTTCGTGGAAGCGCGAATGCCGGCGGGGCTTGAAATCTACCGACCTAATCCGTATCATTAGCACTCGCTGTACATGAGTGCTAAAGCGTCGTTTCCCCTATTTATTCATGGCCACATCGCCAGTTAGTGGTCGCTGACTCGTTCAATATGAAGGAGGATATCCAAATGATGACCAAGATTCGCCCCTTGCACGACCGCGTCGTAGTGAAGCGCCTCGACGCGGAAAACAAATCTGCAGGCGGAATTGTGATTCCCGACACCGCCGGCGAGAAGCCCGATCAAGGCGAGGTTGTCGCGATCGGCAAAGGCAAGATCCTCGAGGACGGCAAGGTGCGTCCACTCGACGTCAAGGTCGGTGATCGCATCCTGTTCGGAAAGTACTCCGGGCAAGCCGTGAAAGTCGAAGGTACCGAGTATCTGGTGATGCGCGAAGACGACATCATGGGCGTCGTCGCCAAGTAAACCCCAACGAATTCAATTTAGGAGCAAACAATGCCTGCAAAAGATGTACGTTTTCACGAGCCCGCGCGGCACAAGCTGCTCGCCGGAGTCAATATTCTCGCCGACGCGGTCAAAGTGACCCTCGGTCCCAAGGGCCGCAACGTGGTGCTGGAGCGCTCTTTCGGTGCGCCGACCGTGACCAAGGACGGCGTTTCGGTCGCAAAGGAAATCGAGCTGAAGGACAAGTTCGAGAACATGGGCGCTCAGATGGTGAAGGAAGTCGCCTCGAAAACTTCGGACGTGGCGGGCGACGGCACGACCACGGCGACCGTGCTCGCTCAATCGATCGTGAAGGAGGGCATGAAGTTCGTCGCCTCGGGAATGAACCCAATGGACCTGAAGCGCGGGATCGACAAGGCGGTCATCGCGGTCGTCGAGGAGCTGAAGAAGCTCTCCAAGCCCTGCACCACCAGCAAGGAAATCGCCCAGGTCGGCGCCATTTCCGCCAATGCTGATGAAGCGATCGGCAAGATCATATCCGATGCGATGGACAAGGTCGGCAAGGAAGGCGTGATCACCGTCGAGGACGGCAAGGGCCTGCAGAACGAGCTCGAGGTGGTCGAAGGCATGCAGTTCGACCGGGGGTATCTCTCGCCCTATTTCATCAACAACGCGGAAAAGCAGATTTCGGTGCTGGAAGAGCCTTACATTCTTCTGCACGACAAGAAAATCTCCAACATCCGTGAGCTGCTGCCGATTCTCGAGCAGGTGGCCAAGTCCGGCAAGCCCCTGCTGATCATCGCCGAGGAAGTCGAAGGCGAAGCCCTCGCCACGCTGGTGGTGAACAACCTGCGCGGAATTCTCAAGACCTGTGCCGTCAAAGCTCCGGGGTTCGGCGATCGTCGCAAAGCCATGCTCGAAGACATCGCTATCCTTACCGGCGGCCAGGTGATCGCCGAGGAAGTGGGTCAGAGCCTCGAAAAAGCGGGCCTCAAGGATCTCGGGCGTGCGAAACGCATCGAGGTCGCGAAGGAGGAAACCACCGTCATCGACGGAGCCGGCGATCCCAAAGCAATCGAGGCGCGGGTCAAGAACATCCGTACCCAGATCGACGAAGCGACCAGCGACTACGACAAGGAGAAGCTGCAGGAGCGTGTGGCGAAGCTCGCAGGTGGCGTGGCAGTGATCAAGGTCGGAGCGGCGACCGAAGTCGAGATGAAAGAAAAGAAGGCGCGCGTAGAAGATGCTTTGCACGCCACGCGCGCCGCGGTCGAGGAAGGCATTGTCGCCGGCGGCGGCGTGGCCTATATCCGTGCCAGGGCAGCGCTGGACAAGCTCAAGGGCGACAACCCCGACCAGGAAGCCGGCATCAAGATCATCCGGCGAGCCCTGGAAGAGCCGCTACGCATGATCGTCGCCAATGCCGGCGCCGAACCCTCGGTGGTCATGAACAAGATCACGGAAGGAAAAGGCAATTTCGGCTTCAACGCCCAAACCGAGCAGTTCGGTGACATGGTCGAGATGGGCGTGCTCGATCCGACCAAGGTAAGCCGCACCGCGCTACAAAACGCGGCTTCTGTCGCCGGGTTGCTCCTCACCACCGAGGCGATGGTTGCCGAGCTGGTCGAAGAAAAGAAGAATGCCGGGGGCCATGCTCACGGAATGGGCGGAATGGGCGGAATGGAAGGAATGGACATGTAAGTCGCCTTGGCGACTTACATTCGCAGAACGCTCGCAAAAAAGCCCCGCTCCGGCGGGGCTTTTCTTTTCAAGTTGCGTCCGGCAGGGGCCATCGGCGTTGCCCGTGCCCTTGACTGTGGGGTATGATCGCCACGCCGAAGGAGGGGATGGGCGCGCCCCGGTAGGCCGAGCTGGAGCGGCCAATCCGGGGCTTAGCTTGAAGAGCGCGCCCAGACCAAGGGCTAGCTCGACCCGGAGGCGAGTTGAGGCGCTTTCGGATTCCACGACCTAAAACAACGAAGGAGGAGCGCTATGGCAGGTCAAGTCCCGAAGAACTTCCGGACCGTGATCGTCGCTGCGTCAGTCGGAAACGTCATCGAGTGGTACGACTTCTACATTTTCGGGAGCCTGGCCACGATCCTCGCGGTCAAGTTCTTCGACAAGACCCACCCGGTGGCAGCGCTACTTAGCACGATCGCGCTGTTCACAGCAGGTTTCTTGATCCGTCCGCTGGGCGCTTTTCTCTTCGGCTGGCTGGGCGACCGAGTAGGCCGCAAGTACACCTTTCTCATCACGCTGAGCGGCATGGGGATCGGCACGGGGTGCATCGGCCTGATTCCGACCTTCCAGGATATCGGGCTCAGCGCCGCGTTTATCCTCTTCTTCCTGCGCATGATCCAGGGTCTGTGCCTGGGCGGCGAGTACGGCGGCGCGATCACCTACGTCGCCGAGCACGTCTCGGATGAACGCCGCGGCTATTACACCGGCTGGCTGCAGACCTCTCCCACGCTCGGGATCGTAGTATCCCTCGCAGTGATCTTGGGTACGCAGGCGTACTTCGGCAAGACGGTGTTTGACGATTGGGCTTGGCGCATCCCATTCCTGGTGTCCTTCCTGCTGGTCGCAATCGCGATCTACATCCGACTGCAGCTGCAGGAGACGCCGATCTTCCAGGACATCAAGGCGAAGGGCCAGATGACCAAGAATCCTTGGAAGGAAGCCTTCCTCAGCAAGAACATCAAGTTCGTGTTGATCGCCAGTATCGTGGTGATCGGGGAGGGCGTGGTCTGGTACAGCGGGCAGTTCTGGGCGTTGTACTTCCTCCAAAATGTTTCGAAACTTGATCTCGCGACAGCGGCCTGGATCGTGTGTATCGCGCTGCTCATTGCGTCGCCGACGCTGATCCTTTTCGGCTGGCTGTCCGACCTCATCGGGCGCAAGCCGGTGATCCTCGCGGGTTTCCTCCTCGCGGCGGTAACTTACTATCCGCTCTATGTGTGGTTGGGATCGGTCACCAAGCCCGGGGCGATCAACTATCCGGTCGCGGTCTTCATCATCTTCATCCTTGTGTCGTATGTGGGGATGGTCTATGGGCCGATCGGGGCTTTCCTCGCGGAATACTTCCCCGGCCGGATCCGCTACACGTCGGTTTCCGTTCCCTACCACATTGGCAACGGCTGGGGCGGCGGTTTGGTGCCGATTATCACCGTGGCGGCGTTGAAGGCGACCGACAGCGTCGGCTATGCACTGATCTACCCGATCGCGGTCCCGGCGGTGTGCTTCGTGCTCGCCCTCTGGCTGATGCCGGAGACGCGCAAGCACAGCATCTGGGAAGAGGGGATGATGCCGGCGCGCAAA
>WNGC01001762.1_pt1 | contig 17238 bp, 21 predicted proteins | sample 5400051 | NCBI WGS metagenome assembly WNGC01 (sample SAMN13153368, study PRJNA577476) | soil metagenome | isolation source: 20 cm soil or saprolite under grassland replicate 2 | place: USA:California | collected 2016-06-15
AAGGTTCGATGACACGGTTCAGCGACCCTGAGCTGAATCTTTCAAGACGCATAGGAGATACTTAACGGCGGCTGTTCCCCATCCTGCTGATGATGCGATTCCACACCTACCTCGCCGCCGATGCCCTCCTTCCAAGTCGGATTCAGATGGCGTTCACGCTTGCCTACCACGTCATCATGGTCCCCCTCGGCGTCGCGCTCCCCACGTATGCCCTGCTGATGAATGGCATCGGCATCTTCAAGAACGACCCGGTCGCCCTGCGAATCGCCCGCCGGTGGTCCGTTGTGATGGCCGTTCAGTTCGCGGTCGGTGCCGTTACCGGTACGATCCTGTCCTTCGAGTTCGGGATCCTCTGGCCCAGGTTGATGGGCCGCTACGGCGCCGCGCTCGGCTTGGGCTTTGCTATCGAAGGGCTGGCTTTTTTTCTCGAGGCGATCTTTATCGGCATCTACCTGTACGGATGGACGCGCCTCCGACCAAAAACGCATTTCCTGCTCGGGCTGTCACTCCCACCAGCCGGTGTGCTGGGGACGTTCAGCGTGCTCGCGTCGAATTCCTTCATGCAGACGCCCGGCGGCATCACCTTGAGTTCGACGGGGCAGTTGCTTAACGTCGACGTGCTTGGCGTGTTGTTCACGCGCTCCCTGGGCTATGAGTTCTGGCACTTTCTGATCGCGGCCTACATCGCGGCCGGGTTCGTGGTGGCCTCCATCTATGCCGTGTCCTGGCTTCGCGGACGGCGCGACCGGTATCAGCGGCTCGCCTTTGCGGTTCCTTTTACCGTCGCGGCGCTGCTGACGCCCCTCCAGCTGGTGGTGGGCGATCTTTCAGCGCGCGCTCTTGTCGTCGACCAGCCCGCCAAGTTCGCGGCCATGGAGATCACCTGGAAAACTCGATCCCACAACCCGGAGTACATCGGCGGCCTGATCAATGGCGCTGGCCAGGTCAATTTCGGCATCGCGATCCCGTCCTTCGATTCCATTCTGATCGGCCTGAATCCGGACAGCGTCGCACCGGGGCTGACCGCCGCGGCCGCCGATGCGCGGCCGTCGATCGCCGAAGCCAACATCACTCACCTTGCGTTCGATCTGATGGTCGGACTCGGCAGTGCAGGTGTGGTCCTCATGGTCTGGTACTTCGTCGTGCTGCTCGGACGTCGACGCCTCCCCCAATCGCGCTGGTTTTATCGGACGGCATCCCTCGCCGGTATCGGGTCATATGTCGCTATCGAGAGTGGATGGATCACGACAGAAGTCGGGCGACAACCGTGGATCGTCTATAACCTGATGCGAGTCGACGACGCGGTGACCACTGCCCCAGGGTCGTTCGTGTGGGCCATGTTGGCTGTGTTGCTCGTCGTGTATGCAGTGATCGCCATCATCTTCGTCACCGTGCTGCTGGGGCTGGTCACGCGCTGGCGCCACGAGGACGAGCGTCAACTGGTGCGGGCTCCCGAGGCGGGTGCTCCATACGGCCCGAGGCGCGAACTCGCGGCCGACGGTTCTGCGAGGTCGTCGCCGTGACGGCGGTCCTCGCTAGTTCCACGGCGTTCGTTCTTCTGCTCACCATCACCGCCTACAGCGTGGCCGGCGGAGTCGACTATGGCGCCGGTATCTGGGATCTTCTCGCCGGTCGTGGCGCGCGGGCCGATAGGGCCCGCGCGCTAATCGAACAGGCCATGGCGCCGGTGTGGGAGGCCAACAACGTCTGGCTGGTCCTGGCAATCGTGGTCTGCTGGACCGGGTTCCCCCTGCTGTTTCAGTCGGTATTCGCCAGCCTCTATCCGCTTTTTGCCTTCGCCCTGCTCGCCCTCATCCTGCGGGGAGCTTTCTTCGCCTTCCGCCATGTCTGGACGGGGCCGAGCGGACGACGCAGGACGGGCGTCGTGTTCGGCATCTCGTCAGTCCTTGCCCCCTTCTTCTTTGCCGCCGCCCTGGGCGCGATCGCCTCTGGCCGGGTGGCCGTTAATGGGCCCAACACTCCGGTCTGGCAGGCCTGCTTCAATCCGACATCGATAGCATTTGGTCTCGTTTCGCTGGCCGCAACCGCCTTCATCGGCGCGTCCTTCCTGGTCGGTGACGCGCGTCGGTTTGGCATGCCGGATATGACGGACTACTTCCGGCTGCGGGCCGTGATTGCCACCGCGGTGCTGATCATCACGGGAACGATTGCGCTCGCTGCCCTCGGACTCGAGAATTCGCGGTTGCTCAGCGCGATGTTGATTGGGCTGGGTACACCGTTCGCGGTGGCCGCCGTGATTGCGACCCCGGTTGTCGGGGTCCTGCTCTGGCGCGGGATCTTCCATTGGTATCGCGTGCTGAGCGTCGTGGTCGTGGGCTCCCTTGTCTTCGCCTGGGGTTTTGGGCAATCGCCGTACTTGTTACCCGGCCAGCTAACGATCGCCCAGTCGGCCGCGCCCCCTGGAGCCCAGGTTCTCTTGTCGATCGTGACGCTGCTTGTCGTGGTGCTCGTCCTTCCGAGCCTCGGCTTGCTCGTCTATCTGGATCAACGCGGCGCCCTCGAATCACAAGAGGGCTGATTACCCGGCGGCGGTAGACGGCGACAGTCGCCATTCTCGGATGGCGAGCGCCCCGGACTGGACGCCGCTACCTCATATGATCAGCCCCATGACAGAGGTTGAGGGGCGTTCGGCTCTATCGCCCGAGGTGGGCACGACCCGGGTCGAGGCGTTCAGCGACTCGGTTATGGCGGTGATCATCACGATCATGGCGTTCGAGTTGCGGCCTCCACAGGGCGCCGGCCTGGACGCGATGCGCGACCAGCTGCCGGGCGTGCTTGTGTACATGCTGAGCTTCGTCTTCGTGGGCATCTACTGGAACAATCACCATCACCTGCTCCGCGCTGCCGATCGGATCAGTGGGGCGGCGATGTGGGCAAACCTGTTCCTCTTGTTCTGGTTATCACTGATTCCGGTGCTCACGGAGTGGGTTCGAGACGAGTATCGCCACGCGCTTCCAGCGGCGAGTTATGGAGCCGTAGCGCTCGCTGCAGGTTACGCCGCGGCCGTCGGCCTCGCCTTCGCGAGCCCCTGGATCTCATACGGCATTTTCGTCGCGGTAGCGCTGATGTGGTTCGTACCCGATCGCCGGTTCACCCGCCGGTGAGCTCGAGGTCCTGGGCTTTCCATGAGATCGTAAGCTCTCGCCGGCCGGCACCCGTGTTTCGTGCTCCAAGCCACTCAGGCAAAGTCCTTGTGCTGTCGCAGCCATAATGCCAGTCATGCGTGGAACGCTCTCACGCCGAGTCAATTGCTGCCTGACTTGCCGGCCACTCGTCGGCGACCGATTGCTCCTTCGACTTTCTCGGTTAGGTGGTACCCGTCAGATCTTCAATTTCGGTTAGCTTTAGAGCTGATATCGGAGTTGTCTTATGGCAGAGCAGTTGGATACGAGCAAGGGCTGTTGCTGCGACGGTCGTACCTGGACGGAACACGCGAAGGAGGGCGGGCAGTGCTGCCAGCCGCCAGGCAAACAGATCAACGATTTGCCGGCTGACGGCCAGCGCAAGGCACGGGAGCGAATGGACCAGGCCGTTTCGCGCTAATCAGGTGAGTGTTGAAGATCCAGCTTGAACGCGTCTACAGGGCCAGAACCAACGCTCGCGGAAAGCGTATCTTGGTTGACCGGCTCTGGCCGCGCGGAGTCAGGAAGGACGCTCTCAAGCTTGACCTCTGGCTCCGCGAGCTTGCTCCCTCCAATGAGCTGCGCAAGTGGTTCGGGCATGATCCAAGGCGCTGGGAGGAATTCGAGCGGCGTTACTACTCGGAGCTTCGACGACCCGAGCGTCAGGAGCAGCTTCATGAACTGCTTGCCCTGGCACGGAAGGGCCCCGTCACATTGCTTTACGGTGCTCGGGACGAGGAGCACAACGAAGCGGTCGCGCTGCGCAAGTTTCTTGAGGGCTCTACCAAAAAGTAGCGGCGCGTCTGTCGCTAATTTTGTGCTCTGTCTTCTGTAGCCACCAGAATGGAATTCCTTGTACTCAATGGACGTCCTTGGAATACATGGAAAGAGAAAATCCAGCGTTGAATTCAATTGCCGCCTGATTTGCAAACAGCGGGTCCCGGGCCGAGTGCTGCCTGGTTCCTCTTACCGCGTTTAGAACTGGTCAAGACTTCGTCCAGTCGCGCGATCATCTGGACGGAGGCCGCCATAGCATGGGGCCGTCTGAACGCCTCAGCGCTCTCGGCCAGCCGCAACCTCCAGTCCCACGCCGCGAGCGACGATGAGGCACAGCAGCGCTTCGAGCAGTGCGATCGGGCCCAATAAGAAGCGCTCCCAGTTACTCGACGAGGCGAAGTTACCGAGCGCGCTGAGCGCCAGCACGGCTACGAGCACCCAGATGCCCCACCGCGACACGCTCAGCGGGACGGGAGACATCCGGTAACCGGCGCGGCCGAGAACGATGAGTGCAGCCACGACAAACACGACGGCGGCGAATGCGCTCGCGATCCGCAGCCCCGACGGCAATCGTTCCTGAGCCCCACCCCAGGCAGCGTGACCCAAGGGGGCTCCAAGCGCCAGCAACAATTGGAAAGTCGCGAGGAGGCTGAAGCCAGTCGCCGCTGCAGCCGCTGCCGCGCGTTCAGCTGTCCCAGTGGTCTTGATCCTCATGGCTCCGCTCCTTCCCTAATTGGGATCCGAGGTAAGCATTTTCGCAGGTCGGGAACGGAGGATTGGCGCGTTGGCGTCGGTCCCGAGTTAAGGACCGATGAAGACTTCGTCCAGTCGCGTCTTCATCTGGATGAGGGCCGTTGATCGAGACACCTGGACGAATTCTTGTTCGTCCTTTAACAGAGCCTCTGACCCCTGGCCTCGTACTGATCCGACCCATTACGCAAATTTTGCTCGACGATGAGTTTCGCCGTGGTTTCCAGTCTGAATCCTCGTACCCGATCAACCGTGCTCAAGGAGAGCATCATGACCGCCACCTACACCTTCGACGTCTTTTGCAGCCTCGATGGCTTCGGCTCCCACAGCGGCAACTGGGGCGGCTACTGGGGCAAGCAAGGCCCCGAGCTGCTCGAACACCGCCTCAGTCAACACTTAACGCGCGAGACAATGCGGCCGGCCGGGCGTCAGCCAGTAGCCGGTGAGGTCATCATGACTCACATATCAACCACCAGCGCCGCGGTCGGTACACAATGAACGCCCCCGCCTCAATCACCGTCACGCCAGTCCGAGTTGCCTACCTGCTCGCCGAGGGCGAGCGGATGCCGGTCTACGTGCACGTCATCGACCATCCCGATGCGCGCGTGCTGGTCGACACCGGCATGACGGAGCTGCACCCGGCGGTGGCCGACCTCGATCCCCGCCTCCGTCCCTTGAGCAAGCAGGACTTCGACCTCGCCGGCATCGACATCGTGGTCAACACACACCTACACTTCGACCACTGCGGCGGCAAACACCTCTTCGCGGCAGGCCGATCTACGTCCAGCGTCGAGAGCTCGACGACGCGCGCAGCGAGGACGACTACACCATTCGCGAGTGGGTCGAGGCGCCCGGCGTGCGCTACGAGCCGGTCGACGGCGAGCTCGAGCTGCTGCCCGGGCTCCGCCTCGTCCCGGCGCCGGGCCACACACGCGGCCTGCAGGTGGTCGTTGTCGAGACTGGTGGGCGTCCGATGGTTGTCGGCGGCGACGTGGCGGTTTGATTCGGCGAGCTCGACGAGCCGCACACCGAAGGCCAGCTGCTGGTGCGCGCGCTCGACCCCGAGCTGGTCTGGCTCGCGCACGAGCACGAGCCGTGGCGACCCCGCACCGTCTAAGGCATCACGCCGGCAGCTGGTAGCGGCCGACCCGGCCGCTAGTTGTCTTATTAACCCTTTAGGTCGAGGCTAAGCTCGCCTTCGCGCACGGTTAAGAACTGATCACGAGTTCGTCCAGTCGCGTGATCATCTGGGTGAGGTCAGTTGATCGAGTCGCTCGAGCACCAAGGGAGCGGCACCGTCTGAGTTGGACGGAGACCCTCCTTGCTTTCGATCCTCAGCGGATAGTATCGCGTCCCCCTGTTCGCTGAGGCCAGCGGGTGACGGGACCCCAGCTCGATCATCCTTTGACATCCTCGGACAACGGTGCTAAACCGGTCCAAGGCGGCCGCGTATTGAGGAGGGATTGTGCCTATTCCCATTCTCGGCGACCATTCGCTTTGGGGTCGAGGGATTTAGCTTCTCGGCTTCTTCAGTACTCACAGCAAGTAAAAGGGGACTACCAGTGAGCAAAGGCAAGGTCGACACCATAACCCGTCCGCAGACATCCACGCCGGATATGAATATTCGCCCCTTCCAGGTTAACGTCCCGGAAGAACAGCTCGCCGACCTCCGCAGGCGTATTGCAGCAACGCGTTGGCCCGAAAGGGAGACCGTCGCAGACGACTCACAGGGCGTACGGCTCGAGACGATTCAGGAACTCGCGCGCTACTGGATGACCGATTACGACTGGCGCCAGTGCGAGGCGAAACTCAACGCCCTTCCGCAATTCCTGACGGAAGTCGATGGCCTCGATATTCACTTCATCCATGTTCGATCAAAGCACGAAAACGCGTTGCCGCTCATCGTCACGCATGGCTGGCCCGGCTCGATCATCGAGCAGCTAAAGATCATCGATCCACTGACCAATCCCACCGCCCATGGGGCAAAAGCATCGGACGCATTCGATGTGGTCATTCCGTCGGTCCCGGGCCACGGGTTTTCAGCCAAGCCGGCCTCGACTGGCTGGGATCCCCTCCGTATCGCGCGTGCCTGGAACGAGCTGATGAAGCGCGTTGGCTACACCCGCTACGTCGCCCAGGGCGGTGATTGGGGGGCCTCCATAACGCAGCGGATGGGCGTCGAGGCGCCTGCGGGATTGCTGGGCATCCACACCAACATGCCGGGGACGGTTCCCGACAACCTGTCGAATGCCGTCCAGGCAGGCGCGCCAGCGCCGGCAGGACTGTCCGCCGATGAGCAGCGCGCGTACCAGGAGCTGCACGACTTCTTTGCGGACCATGTCGCCTACGCCATCGAAATGAACAAGCGCCCCCAAACCCTCTACGGTATCGCCGATTCGCCCGTCGGCCTGGCGGCCTGGATGCTCGACCACGACCCGAAGAGTTACGAGCTTATCGCGCGTGCTTTTGCTGGAAACCCGGGCGGCCTTTCGCGTGACGACGTCCTCGACAACATAACGCTCTACTGGTTGACGAATACCGGGATTTCTTCGGCCCGGCTCTACTGGGAGAACAAGTTCGGCTTCTTCAACGTCCAGGGGGTCAAGATCCCGGTGGGGGTGAGCGTCTTTCCCGACGAGCTCTACGAGGCGCCGCGGAGCTGGGCGGAACGCGCCTATCCCAAGCTGATCCACTACAACCGGCTTCCCGTAGGCGGACACTTTGCCGCCTGGGAACAGCCGCAGCTGTTCTGCGAAGAGATCCGGGCGGCCTTCCGATCGCTGCGCTAACTGTCATAAAGGTAACCGGTAGAGCTCGCTGATGGAGGAGGATTCAAATGAGTCACGAACCGACGATCGTTCTCGTACACGGGGCTTTCGCCGATGGGTCGAGCTGGAATGGCGTCGTCGAACGGCTGCTGCAGGGAGGGCATCACGTTGTCGCCCCGGCAAACCCGTTGCGCGGGGTGGCAGCTGACTCGGCGTACATCGCGAGCTACATCAGTCAGATCGACGGTCCAACGATCCTGGTCGGACATTCATACGGCGGCGCCGTGATCAGCAATGCCGCAAGCGCGGCCAAGAATGTCCTTGGGCTGGTGTTCGTGGCCGCCTTCGCGCCAGAGAATGGTGAAACCCTTGGCGGCGTCGAGGCGAACTCGAAGGACAGCGTCCTCAATTCGGCGCTCGTCCAGCGCCTGTATCCGACCGGGAAGGACGGGGAGACAGCGCCGGAGTTCATCGTCGAGCCGGCAAAGTTCCATGATGCCTTTGCCTCCGACCTGCCCGAGACTCAATCCGCTGTCATGGCCGCCACCCAACGTCCGGCCGCCGCCGCCGCCTTCACCGAAGCCTCCGGGCCGCCAGCCTGGAAAACGATCCCGTCGTGGACCGTGGTTGCGGTTGGTGACAGGGCTGCCGGCGCGGACGTCATTCGTTCCATGGCTCAGAGGGCAGGCGCCAAGACGGTCGAGATCAAGGGTTCGCACGTGGTCATGGTTTCCCAACCGCAGGCCGTAACCGATGTGATCCTCGAGGCACTCCAGGCCGTTGCGAAGCCGGTCGCCGGCGCCGGGGTGCGAAACAAAGCATGAGCACCGTCGCGCAAACCACCGCGACGGCTGCAATGACCGGGAATAGCGCGCTCGGTCCCGTCAAGCGCATCGATGCCGGCGTTCTCAACGTCGTATATGCCGAAGCAGGCCCGAGCAACGGCCGGACCGTGATTCTTTTGCACGGGTGGCCGTACGACATCCATAGCTTCGTCGACGTCACCCCTCGTCTGGAGTCGGCTGGCTACCGGGTGATCGTTCCGTACTTACGTGGGTACGGGACGACCAGTTTCATCTCGAGCGAGACGCTGCGCAACGGCCAGCCCTCGGCCCTGGCGCTCGATGCCATTGCACTGATGGATGCCCTGAAAGTCGACAGCGCGATTGTTGGCGGCTTCGATTGGGGAGCGCGAAGTGCCGACATCGTCGCCGCACTCTGGCCACAGCGCTGCAGGGGGATCGTATCCGTGAGTGGCTACCTGATCGGCAGCCAGGAGGCGAACAAGAAGCCGCTGCCACCGGCGGCTGAGCTCCAGTGGTGGTACCAATTCTATTTCGCGACCGAACGCGGGGAGCTTGGATACCGCCAATACACTCGGGACTTCAACAAGCTGATCTGGCAGCTTGCGTCGCCGAAATGGCAGTTCGACGATGCGACGTTCGATCGCACGGCAGCGTCCTTCGATAACCCGGACCACGTCAGTATCGTGATCCATAACTATCGCTGGCGGCTCGGACTGGCTCAAGGCGAGTCCCAATATGACGAGCTGGAACAACGGCTCGCCAAAGGTCCAGTCATCACCGTGCCCACCATCACCCTTGAAGGTGACGCCAATGGCGCGTTCCACCCACCCGCCAGTGTGTACGCCGGAAAGTTCCCAGGTAAATATGAACATCGCCTGATCACGGGCGGCATCGGGCACAACCTGCCGCAAGAAGCGCCACAGGCCTTCGCCCAGGCGATTCTGGACGTCGGCCTCATGTCAGAGGAGTAAACGGCCATGAAAGCGAAGCAGTTGCTTTTTCCCGGTTCGCACCCGGCCGGGGTTGAACCGCCGCGCCAGGTGGTCAAAGTCGACGATCAGCTGATGCAGCAGCTCAAGGCCAGGGCCGCGAAGCTGCCGATTGAAGGTGAGCTGGCTTCCTTTGCCAGCGCAACGGGGTGGCTCAATTCCGAGCCGTTGTCGCCGGCTGCCCTGCGGGGGAAAGTCGTTCTTGTCGACTTCTGGACCTTTACCTGCGTCAACTGGCTGCGGACATTTCCCTACGTTCGTGCCTGGGCTGAGAAATACGGCGACAAAGGTCTGGTGGTGATCGGCGTCCATACGCCGGAATTTCCGTTTGAGGGAGACATTGATAACGTCCGCAGGCAGGCAAAAACACTGGGGGTCGAACACCCGATCGCGGTCGACAGCAACTACGGGGTCTGGCGGGCGTTCGACAACAACTACTGGCCGGCGCTCTATCTCGCGGATGCCCAGGGACGGATCCGAGCCCATCACTTCGGCGAGGGCGCCTACGAGATGTCGGAGATGATCCTTCAGCAGTTGCTCGCGGACGCCGGATTCCGCGGTTTCCGTGATGACCTGGTCACCGTCCAACCGGAGGGTACCGAGGTTGCCGCCGAATTCAGCACCCTAGAGTCGGGAGAGACCTACACCGGCTACGAGCAGGCGGAGGGTTTTGCCTCGCCCGGTGGTGCGGTCTCGAACAAGCCCCGGGCATACACCGTTCCCAGCCGGCTGAACCTGAACGATTGGGCCCTGTCGGGGGTTTGGACGATCACGGGGCGGGCAGCGATTCTCAATGAGGCGACCGGGCGTATCGCCTTTCGCTTTCATGCCCGTGACGTCAACCTCGTCATGGGACCGCCCAAAGGTGCCGCTTCGGTGCGGTTTCGCGTCTTTATCGATGGCAAGGCCGCAGGCGCCACCCATGGAACCGACGTCGACAGTCAGGGCCAGGGCACTGCGGATGATCAGCGGCTCTACCAGCTGATCCGCCAGCCGGGCGATATTGGGGACCGGACTTTCGAGATCGAGTTCCTCGATGCGGGCGTCGAGGCCTACTGCTTCACCTTCGGTTAGATCGCAGCAAGTAGACCATCACGAGCGATGGCCCGCCAACGGAGCGCGGTGTCGGCGTCGTGAACTTCTACGTAAGCCCGGATGGGGAAGCGCTGGACCGACTCGCCGTTGACTTCGTAGACAGGCGTCTGACCTACCCCAATTGCCGCTGTCCGTAGGCTTGCTGAAGCCGGAGCGGCTCTCCAAATGGCCGTTGCCGGAAAAGCCCGTGGTGCTGTCGTAATCGATCCAACGCAGTGATTAAGTCGGCTGAGGTGTCCCATTGGGCCTTCGGCTGATGCGTCCCAGGCCTTCGGCTGATGCATCACACCTAATTTGGCTGATGTGTCTCCCTTTCCCGCATGAGGGAAATGAGCGTAGCGGCCGCGAGCTTTTCACATGGCAACCCTGGTCCAAGGTTGACTAGGCGTCTCGGACCAGCTCGTAGGTGAGGTACGCGAGGTCGCTGGCGACCGTCCGGATGGCGAGCAGTCGCATAGATCTCTTGTCGCTGGTCTCGCCGAAAAGGCGCTCGCCGGCCCCTAGCACAACCGGGTAAATCATCAGTCGCAGCTCGTCGACGAGATCATGGTCCATCAGCGTATGCAGGAGCTGGAAGCTCGCGGCGAGTACGATCTCCCCTTTTAGCTTCTGCTTCAGCTTCGACACCTCCTCTACTACGTCGCCCTTCAGTACCGTCGTGTTGTTCCAGCCGGGATCTTCGAGAGTCGAGGACACGACGTACTTGGGCAGGCTGTTTAACCTGTCCGCCAACGGGCCACTTCGGGACGGCCAGCGCGCTGCGAGAAACTCGTAACTCCGCCGACCCAACAGGAAGGCCTCAGCGCCCAGCGCCTCGTCGAGCGCGACCTTGGCCGCTTCTTCGCGGCCCCGGTCGCCAATACGACCGATCCAGCCGCCGAGCCTGAAGCCCTCGACACCGGCCGGGTCCTGGACAACTCCGTCGAGCGTTACGTTCTCGCTGATTACGATCTTTCCCATGTCGGTTACCCATCACTTACTGCCGTACTCATCGTGGCGGCGGAGCCACATCTGCCACTCATCGCCCTCGTCACGGCCTTTCGGAACCCGATCAAGGATCGCGTAGTAGCTCATCAGGAACTCCACACCACGCGCGCCGGCGGAGTAGGTGTGGTAGATGGCCCCATCGTGCAAGGCAAAGGCGCTAAAGCCCGGGCTCTCGGTCAGGTAACGGACTACGTCGGTGCCGGTCTCCCGCGCATTGCGCGAGACGATTGGCGGCATCTCGGCCTCGACCGCCGGCATGAGCCACCCGCGCGTCTGCTCCTCGCTGGCCGAGAAACCGAGGTCGACGTTGAATTCCGTGTTGGCCGACGACACCCAGGGGAAGGACCAGCCCATCCGCCGCTTAAACGCCTGCAACTTCTCGATTGGAGCCTGTGAGACGAAGACCATGGTCACGTCGCGCGCGTGGAGGTGCGAGAGAATGCCAGTGACAGCGTCGGCGATCGATGAGTTAGGCGGATCGCCGGCCTGGTAGCTCGGGCCGAACATGAAGTGGTAGACGACCAACTGGCTGCGGCCATCAAACAGCTGCGCCAGCGTACGCGTGCCGTCGTCGGTGTCGAACCGGTATTCCTTCCCAACCGGGACCCAGGGCAGATCACGCCGCTGCTGGGCGATCTTGTCGCCCAGCCATGTATGCTCCTTCTCGCGCGCAAGCAACTTCTGGCGTGCGGCAAGCCATTCTTCACGAGTTCCAGTCCTGTGATTCGTCATGGTTTTGCTCATAGTTTTCTCCTCCTTGGCCTGACACCTCATTTGCATCCTCCTACCTGAGACCCCGGACCACCCGAGCCAATTGCGATTACGCAACCTATGGTTGCACATAGTATCAGCGAAGCGCAACTTTGAGTTGCGCTATGCTTTGGGGGCAGATGATTCCGGCGCAGATCGAGAAGGAGATCCTCATCGAGGCCCCGATCCACGTCGTATGGCGCATCGTCACAGAGCCCGACCAGATCAAGCGGTGGTTCTGCCTCGATGCCGAGCTCGACAGCCGCACCGGCGGAGCAGGCCGCATGGCATTTGAGCATGGCTACACCTACTTCCTCGAGGTCGTTGCCGTCGAACCGCCGTCCCGCTTTGCATACCGCTGGCTACGCGACCAGGCCATCGAGCCTCGGCCCGAGAACTCGACGCTGGTCGAGTTCACGCTCCACGCCGAGGCGGGGAACACCCGACTCCGCGTTGTCGAGAGCGGCTTCGACAAGATTGATTGGACGGACGAGGCGAAGGTGAAGTACATCGAGGAAAACTCAAGCGGCTGGCTGTATTACCTCGGACGCCTGCGCGATTACGCTCGGCGGTCGAACACGGCCGCTCGCGGATGAACCCGTCGAGCATCAGCGAGGAGGCCCTTCTCGAAGCGGTCGCCGATACATCGCGGCGCCGTGTCCTCGACCTGATCCTCGCCCACGGCGAAGTCACGCCAACCGCCCTGGCGGCCGAACTCCCGTTTACTAGGCAGGCAGTGACCAAACACCTCACGGTTCTCGACCGCGCCGGGCTTGTCGAGAGTTCGCGGCACGGTCGAGAGATGCGTTATTCGGTTCGGCCGGAGCACTTGGACCGCGCCGCGCGCGCGATGGCTAAGGTCGCGGCTCGTTGGGATGCGCGCCTCGACACCATCAAGCGCATGGCGGAATCAAGCTCGGGCGCTCGGAGGAAATCAGCCAGGCGGCCGAGTTCTGCACCGTAGCGACGCTATTCGGCCACTGTGCAGCGCCTGCTCGCGACGGTCCGAGATTAGCTGATCCACGACGCAGCATTTCCGACTCGCGATATCTATTAGATATGGTCTATTGCCACTCCGGGCAATCGGCTTGGAAGTCAGGGCCGGCCTGCACACCGGCGAGCTGGAAGAGCGAGAGGATGGCGATATCGGTGGGATCGCCGTGCACATCGGCGCTCGGATCGCGGCTCTTGCGGGACCTGGCGAAATCCTCGTCTCTCGGACGATCAAAGATCTCGTTGCTGGATCGTCGCTCCGGCTCGAGAGCCGGGGCACGCAGCAGCTGAAGGGCGTACCCGAGTCCTGGGAGGTCTTCGCCGTCATGGCTTGACATCCCGCTTCATCTTTGGCAATCAACTATTTGCGCTGAGCCAGCAACTCCTCAACGGCTTGGGGAAGCGTCGTCTCGAAGTCGATGAGCTTTGCCCATTCGGGCGTGATGCTGATTCGCGCCATTCGTGGGTATAAGCCGCGAACCTGCGCGTCGAAGCCGTCCCACTCCTTACGGGGAACGCCCTTGTGCGAAGCCTCGAGGTAGTCGTCCGGGACGCCATCGACGATTTCCATGCTTGCCGTGCCACGCACGAGCAAGATGCGTGGTGGCAGGGTTTGAGTGTCAATGGTGAGGGCGACCTTGGGATTAGATCCGAGGCTCCGCACTTTCGGCGCGTTGTGCGCAGTGCATACGACGAACTTCCCCCCTTTCCACACATAGCCGGTCGGGATCACCCGCGGATATCCATCTCGGCCGATGTAGGCCAGGTGAACCAGAGGAGAGGAGCGCAATAACTCCTGCGTCAGCGGTGTCGCGAGGACCGTGCTTACCGATTCCCTATCCATACCTCTGAGCCTACCGATTAGTTTCGAGGTCCGGGGTGGTCGTAAGGTACCAATGAATGGCTTAGCTCGGAGGTCGCTCGGCAAAGTCGCGTTGCCAGGTAGAGCAACAGCACTAGAGTTTGCACATGACGATTCAGCGGATGGACAACGTTCTCATCGTTGTCGACGACCTCCAGGCGGCCAGGTCTTTCTTCATCGAACTCGGCCTCGAGCTCGAAGGCGAGACGCAGGTCGAGGGACCTTCGGTCGACAGCCTGATCGGGCTCAAGGACGTTCGCGCCACCCTCGCGTTTATGCGCACCCCGGACGGCCACGGTCGCATCGAGCTCGACAAGTTCCACACGCCCAACGCGATCAGGTTTGGGCCCGTGGACGCGCCGGTGAACGCGCTGGGCATCCGCCGCATCATGTTCGCCGTCGAAGACATCGACGCTGTCGTCGCGCGCTTGCTCGCCCACGGGGCCGAGCTGATAGGCGAAGTGGTGCAGTACGAGGACACGTATCGGCTTGGTTATATCCGCGGGCCTGAAGGCATCATCATCGGACTGAGCGAGCAGATCGGCTAACCGGATCGAACGGCTGACGCCCGCCGGCAGGTAGCTAACTGGGAAACCTGCGCCGTCATTGAAACAGCCGGCGTCCCGGTAGGAACCAGCGTTTAGCGTTGCGCCCGGCGCAGCGAGCGCTGGGCGGAACCCATCGGCGAAGGCGACCCCACGTCGGCCCTAAACGTACGGTACCGACCGCTCCTCAGCACCTAAGCACTGAGCGGAGCCACGACCTCGATCTTGATCCTGTCAGGATCCTCGAAGAAGACCGCATAGGTCGCGCGCCCGGCGCGAGGCCCGCCGTACAACATCGGAACTCGGCGCCCCACCAGGACCGTTGCCAACGCATCTACCTGTTGTTTCGACGACACGGCGAAAGCCAGGTGGTTCATCCCCACGCGCTTGCGGTGATACGGCGGATCCAGGTACTCCGGTTCAGCCTGGAGCAAGAAGACGGTGCTCTCGTCGTTGGTCCAGCTCCATCCGGTCGGCGACTTCGCGAACTCCCGATAGCCCAGCGCTGTCAAGAAAGCGTCCCAGAATTCGCCGCTGCGCGCCAGGTCCGAGACATAGATGTCGAGATGCTCGAGACTTCCGTCTTTCATGTTGGCCGCCCATCCTTGATCCTGGCCAGCTTCTGGTTCGCCACCCACTGCTTTCGCCAGGTCGCACCCTGCTCGGCGTAGAACGCGGCAGCCGCCGCGAGCGCCTGATCCGCGGCAGCCGATCCCGTTCTCGCCCATTGCCAGGCTAGCTCATGAGCAAGCAGGTGCCAGCCGAGATGACGGTATGTATTCAAGGCACGGCCGAACGCCTGATCCGCCGCGTCGAGGTCGCCGCGGAGTAGGCTGTCGACCGCCCGGGCGTGCTCGACCGCCGCCTGGTAAAGGGCGCCGCCTGCGGCCACGCTCGGATCCTCGAGCCACAGTGAGAGGATGCTGCGATCATCGGTTAACAGCGCCGCGGGTAAGACGGCGCGGGTCGTGAGGGCGAAGTCTTCGACGTCGTGCACGCTCGGCGGCCGTTTTTGCAGGACCGGCTTGAACGAGTCAAGAACCTTCTGATAGTTGCCTTCGGCCATCCAGAGATTCGCGTCATAGGACGCAGCCCACAGCAGTGCGCGCCACGTCTCGGTGGCTCGCAGTCGCGTGGTCGATTCCATGAGCTGCTGGCGTCCCGCGTCGGGCCCGCCGATCTCGATGGCGATGCTGGCTGCAATCGGTCCTGCGCTCGGGTAAATCGCCCCGGCATCCTCTGACCATCGCGAGCGCACCGTCTCCCACAGCGCTCGCGCCTGCGGCCACCGGCCGGTCAGCCAGTTGACCCAGCCGACGCCATAGTGAAAGATCATTCCTTCCGGAATCGCGAGCCGCTCGGCGTAGTCGCGCCCACTCTGCAAAATTCGATCGCGCTCGGCATCGTCGGACTCGCGGCAGCGTCGGGCGTAGAGATCGCTGTAGGCGGTGAGGACAGCATCGTCGTTTCGGATCGCAATCTCGAGTTGCTCTCGGATGTACTGCTCCTCCTCGACCTGCCAGCCGGGCCCCGAAGCGCCCACAGCTCGTGCCAGCGCGACCCGGCCCGGCGCGCCTCGGTCAGGGCACGGTCGAGCCAGGCCGCCCCGCGTTCATCGTCGAAATAGAGATACGCGCGTCGGGCCAGACCTGCAGCGATCCGCGCCAGCGAGGCATGCTGGTCGAGCGGCTCAGCCGCGTCCCAGGCGGCCTGCCAGGATGCGTACTCCTCACGGCCCCAGGGCATCACGAACGTTCGGCGAAGCGTGATACGCGCCACATCCTCCTGGCCGCCGAGCGAGCGCGCGAGGTCGAGCGCCTCCTGGTAGGTTGCCATCGCCTTTCTCGCGAACAGCTGTCGAGCATAGGCGCGGCCGAGTCCTTCGAGGGCCTGCATCCGATCGATAGTTGAGGGTTGCGACCACTCGACCGCGTGTTCGTAGGTTCGGGTCGCTTCCTCGGCCGCGTGCAGACGGAGGGCGCGCTCGCCGGCCCGCATCGCAAACGGCAGCGCCCGCCCGGGCAGGCCGGCCGCGCCGAGGTGTTGGGCAATGTCGCCGGCGTATTCGGGATCGTCGCCGTGCAACCGTTCCATCGCCTCCCCCACCGATCGATGCAGCGCGCGTCGCTCGCGTGACATCAGGTCACCCAGGATCGCTTCGCGAATCAAGGCATGCCGAAAGGCCAGGCCGTCGCCATCCTCCAGCACGAGGGATTGCTCGACGGCCGCTCGGGCCCCCTCGATCAGTGGCGCCTCCGCTCCCATGAGGACCTCGAGGATGTCGTAGTCGGCGCGAGTCCCGACCAGGGCCAGATAGGTGAGCAACCGTTCGGCGTTCGCTCCGGCGCGGGCGGTCCGCTGGAGCACCGTCTCCGTGAGCGACTTTGGAACAACCTCGCCGTGGCCGGCGCGGTGGGTTTGGGCAAGTTCCTCCAGGAAGAGTGGGTTGCCCTCAGCCCGCTCGCTGATCGCACTGAGCTCGGCCGCGGCTGCATCAGTGAGCTGGGGCAGTGCCTTGAGCAGCTGAAGCGCGTCATCCGATCCAAGCGGTGCCAGGTCGATGGTGGCGACGTCCGGCCGCCGCGCCAGTGCCGCAAGGAACGGCCGCAGGCGATGCCGGCGATGAAGCTCGTCGCTGCGGTAACTCCCAACGATCAGATACGGGGTTGGCGCCGCCTCGGCGGCGAGAAACTGCAGGATGGCCAGGGTTCCCTCGTCCGCCCAGTGCAGGTCCTCGACCAGCAGAACGGTGGGCGCGGCGCGTGCATACTGG
>WNGC01000971.1_pt1 | contig 17232 bp, 10 predicted proteins | sample 5400051 | NCBI WGS metagenome assembly WNGC01 (sample SAMN13153368, study PRJNA577476) | soil metagenome | isolation source: 20 cm soil or saprolite under grassland replicate 2 | place: USA:California | collected 2016-06-15
GGGAATCTGGTGACTGTTTCGACAATTTGGGGGGAGGCTCCATGGCTAGCAGGACAGTGTGGATCGTGGGCGGGGTCGTGGTGGCGATCGGTGCAATCGCGTACCTGAGCTACAACAAGGCGCCGGCGGGTAAGGACGCCGCCGGGACCATCGTCGAGGCGAAGCGCGCGCGCGCGGACGGCACGAACTCTTTCAACCCCGCGCCGACGGCGAGCACGACCGAGCAGAGCGCGGCTGATGTGGCAAAGGGCACCGCGGTTGCGGATGCCGCCAACGCGGCGGATGCGGCGGCGGCGGCCGGCAGTTCGGGCGACAATGCCCAGAAGGCCAAGTCTGCGGCTATGAAGCGGATGCCCGCTGAGGCAGCGGATGCGGCGGCGGCGGTCAGCAGTGGCACCAGCAGCCTCATACACAACAGCGCCAACAGCGCGAACAGCGCGAACAGCGCCAACAGCGCCAACAGCGCGAACAGCAGCTTGAGCAAAAAAGAATAGCCCGAACAACGGCACGTCCGTTCACGCGTTGCGCGCATAGCGTCGAAGACATGTGAGTGGCCCGGGCGTTAGCTGCGGGCCACTCACTTCTCTCTTGCGTGACGATAGCAAGGGCGCCGCGTGGCCGCAGGCGTCACTAGGCTTCGCGGCACTCGTCGCGCTCGGGGCCGCATTGTCGACTCCGGCGGCCGATCTCAAGTTCGTCGAGACCAAGGGGTTGCGGATCGTTTATTTCGATCCGGGTGAAAAGCATGTGGTGCCGCACGCGACGCAGGGCTTCCTGAGCGGACTCGCCACCCACGAGCGGCTGTTCGACTACGTACCCGACGGGCGCATCAGCGTCCTCCTTCAGGACTTCAGCGACCGCGCCAACGCGCTTGCGACACCGGCGCCCCGCAATCGAATCTTCCTCGACATCGCCCCCTCGAATGAGCCGTTCGAGACCGTCTCAGCCGGCGAATGGTTCGGAAGCACGGCGGTGCACGAGCTCACGCACATCGTCGACAACGATCGCACGAGCCCGGCCGATGCGCGCTTCCGCCGCCTTTTTCACGGCAAGGTGGACGTCGAATCCGCGCACCCCGAGACGCTGCTCTACAACTACCTGAGCGTGCCGCGGCTTACGGCCCCGCGCTGGTACCACGAGGGGAGCGCGGTGTTCATGGAGACCTGGATGAGCGGCGGTGTCGGCCGCGCGCAGGGTGGCTACGATGAGATGGTGTTCCGCGCGATGGTGCAGGAAGACGCCAGGTTCTACGATCCGCTCGGGCTCGTCTCGAAGGGCACCGAGATCGACTTCAAGGCCGGCGCCAACGCCTACCTGTACGGCACGCGCTTCATGGATTACTTAGGTCTCACCTACGGCCCGCAGAAATTGCTCGCCTGGTGGCGGCGCGACGCCGACAGCCGCCGCTATTACGCCCACGATTTTAAGCGTGTGTTCGGCCTGCCGCTGGAGGAGTCCTGGCGCCGGTGGGTCGACTTCGAGCACGCCTTCCAGCGGCAGAACCTCATGGCGGTGCACGAACACCCGGTCACGGGATACCGCGACCTCACCAAGAAGGATCTCGGCGCGGTCTCGCGCACCTACCTCTCGGCGGACGGCACGAAGCTGCTCGCCGCCATCAAGTATCCCGGACAGCTTGCGCACATCGCGTCCATCGGCCGCAGCGACGGCAGGGTGAGCGAGATCAAGGAGGTCAAGGGCGCGAGCGGCTACACGGTGACCTCGCTCGCCTATGACCCGGCGACCGAGACGCTCTTCTACACGACGAACAACAACACCCACCGCAACCTCGAGGCGCTCGAGCTGCGCTCCGGCAAGTCGCGCATGCTGCTTCGGGCCGCTCGCATCGGCGACATTGTCTACAACCCGGCCGATCGGTCGCTGTGGGGCCTGCGACTCAACAACGGATTCGTCATCCTCGTGCGCATCCCCTTCCCGTATAAGGAGTGGCAGACGCTGTACGTGTTCCCGCGCGGGGAGCGGGCCTTCGATCTCGACCTCTCGCCCGACGGGGCGCTGGCGTCGGTGTCCGTGTCGGGACCGGGTCCCAAGCCGGGCTCGCCACAGGTGGCGCAGGTCAGGGTGCTGCGCACCGATGCGCTCGAGAGGGGCGACGCCACCTCGCTGCACAGGTTCACGATGGGGGCGGCAGTGCCGGAGAGCTTCGTGTTCTCGAAGGATGGCCGCTACCTCTACGGCAGCAGCTACTACACCGGCGTGTCGAACATCTATCGCTACGAGCTTGCGACCGAGACCCTCGCGGCGGTCAGTAACGCGGACGTGGGTTTCTTTCGCCCGCTGCCGCTCGATGAGTCTCGGCTGATCGTGCTGCGCTATGCGGCCAAGGGATTCGTGCCGACACTCATCGAGGCGAGGCCGACCGAGGACCTGAGCGCGGTGACCTTCCTCGGCGAGCAAGTGGCGGCGAAGTACCCGGAGGTGCAGGGTTGGGTCGCCCCCATCCCGTCGACCATCCCCTACGAATCCCACATCCAGCGCGAGGGCGCCTATCGACCCCTGCGCGCGCTGTCGCTCGAGTCACTGATCCCGGTCGCCGAGGGCTACAAGAACTCGGTGGGCCTGGGGGCCAGCGCCCGCTTCAGCGATCCGATGGGGTACGACTCGCTCGGCCTTGATACGAGCTACAGCCCGGATACCGGCTTGCCTTCGAAGCAGCGACTGCACGTCGCAGCCGGTGTGCACCACACGCGCTGGACCGCCGGTGCCGCCTGGAACGGGGCGGACTTCTACGATCTCTTCGGTCCGACCAAGCGCAGCCTTGCGGGCTACAACGGCTACCTTGCCTACGGCCTTCCGCTCATCTTCGACCCGCCGGAGACCCTGGAGTTCGTCGCCAAGGTCGCTTACTACGGTGGCCTCGACACGCTGCCGGGGTATCAGAACGTGACGTCGCCGTCGAAGAACCTCTTCACCGCCGACGCCGGTTTCGTGGCCGTGGATACACGCTTCTCGCCCGGCGCGGTGGACGTGGAGACGGGCCATAGCTGGACGATCAACGCGCACGCCAACGGGGCCGCCGGCGATCTGATCCCGAGCCTCACCGGCACGTTCGAAATCGGCTTTCCGCTGCCGCTCAACCATTCCTCGATCTGGCTGCGAAGCGGGGCGAGCCTCTCCACCGGAGCGCGCGTGAATCCCCTCGCCAACTCCTACCTGGGCGGCTTCGGCAACAATTATGTCGACAGCGGCGTCAACGGCGGCGCGCAGCGCTACCGCGAGCTCCTCAGCATGCCGGGCTTCAGGTTGGATGCGTTGAGCGGCAAGTCGCTGGTCAAGGCGACGCTCGAATGGTGCCTGCCGCCGTTGCGCTTCGAGGCCCTGGGCTCGCCCGGCTTCTACGCCAGCTGGGTCCGGCCGGAAGTTTTTGTGAGCGCGCTCGAGACCGATCCCGACAACCGCGCAGTGCGTCGCAGCGCTCATGACGTCGGCGCGCAACTCGACCTGCAGCTGCACGTGATGCACCGCCAGTCGATGATGCTGTCCGTCGGCGTGGCGCGGGGCTTCGCCGCGGGCGGACTCGGCAGAAGTGAGTTCATGCTGTCGCTGCAGGTGCTGTGAGGAGCGGGCACTGCACACGAGCGCCGCGTTGAGCACCGATCTGCTGCTGCGCGCGCCGATCGCCCTCGTGCCGGTGCTGCTGTTTCTCGCAGGGCTCGTCCAGCTCGACGCCTACAAGCTGCTGCGCCTCAGGATGGTGCTGGCGCTGGTCGCCGGCGGCGCTCTCGCCGCCGGCGCAAGCTACCTCGTCAACAACTACGCGTACGGGCATTTCACCGGGGACTTCGCCGCCTACTCGCGCTACGCGTCGCCGTGGATCGAGGAGTCCTTGAAGGCCGCGTTGCTCGTCTACCTGATTCGCACGCGGCGCGTCGGGCTGGCGGTGGACGCCGGAATCGCCGGCTTCGCGATCGGCACCGGCTTCGCGCTCATCGAGAACCTGTACTACATCGCCTCGCGGCCAGAGGCCGCGCTGCCGGTGCAAGTCATCCGCGGCTTCGGCACCGCGATCATGCATGGCGGCACGACGACTGTCCTGGCGATGATCTCGGTCACGCTCTACGAGAGCCGGCCGAACGGCGGTCCGCAGCTGTTGCTGCCGGGCCTCCTGGCGGCGGTCGTGCTGCACAGCGGCTTCAACTCGCTGCTCGGACGGCCCGCGCTCGCGACGCTTGCGACCCTGCTGGTGCTGCCGTCGGTGATCTACCTGGTGTTTCGGCAGGGCGAGCGCACGCTACGCGACTGGCTCGACGCGGATCTCGACTCCAACGTGCAGCTGCTGGAGTCGATCAATACCGGTAGGTTCCTCGACAGCAACGGCGGTCGCTACCTGCAGTCGCTGCGCGCGCGCTTCCGCGGCGAGGACCTGGCGGACATGCTGTGCTGCCTGCGACTGCACGGGGAGCTCGCGCTGCGCGCCAAGGGCATACTGCTGCTGCGCGAGAGCGGCATGGACGAGCCGCCGATCGACGCCGAGACGCGCGACAGGCTCGCTGAGCTCGCGCAGCTCGAGCGCGCCGTAGGCAAGGCCGGCATGCTCGCACTGCGCCCGTTGATGATGGCGACCGGCAAGGACATCTGGCAGCTCACGCTCCTCGGGCGGTAGCGAAGGTGATCGACAGATGCGCCGCAGGCGGTGACGCATGATTCGCGGCGGCGGTACCGCGCCTGAGGGTAAACCCCACCGGCTACAGAAGTCCGAAATGGCGCGGATTGATCTCGCGCGTCCGCCCGCAGCAGTGGACTTGAGGTGCTCGTCCTCAAGATGCTTTCCATAATGCGTCGAAAAGCGCAAGCTTGGCGATTCTAAGGTCGCGAATGTTGGGCTTTCAAAGAGCCTCCAACGCCTAGCGGCATCCTCCACTGACACGAAAATCGCCCTCTCAATCCTCGCCACCGAGCTGATGCACGCAGGCCAGCGCTGGAGACCGATTCGTCGAGGGACACGGGTGTTTGCAAATGCTCTCGCGCCATGGGCCACACACGCTGTTATGACGACTCTGTCCTGATGCGCAGCCATCCTTGACTCCCGGCGGCGGCAGCCGCCGTGCGTGATTGACGGCCCGCTGCGCACCGCGTAGAAACTGGTAGTTCGGTGGGGATCGCAAGCGTTTGCTCGGCGCCCGGGGGGGCACCGTCGATGATCAAAGTAAAACAATTGAAGCTGCGCATCTTTGCGCAGTTCGTGATCATCATCGCACCGATCACGCTGGTGCTGATCTATCAGGCGCTCTCCGACCTGCGACGCACGACCGCCGTTGAGAGCGTGGTGGTGCGCCACGGACTATCGCGGGCGACCAAGGACGGCTTTGAATCTTTCATGACCTATGCCGCGGACGCCGTGGATATGGGGAGCCTCGGACAGCGCGCCTATGAGGCGCTGCGGCAATCGGTGGCGTCCGCCGCTGCGTTGCGCCGCAAGGACCCGGGCGCGGCGGCCGTTGCCGCAAGCCTCGGGGCCCTGGCGGGCCAGATCTCGGTCGCCATGCCGCTCGAGCGGCTGCTGGCGCTGCAGCCCCAGATCAGGCAGACGCGCGAGGCAGTTCGTGCGCTCGAGGCAGGTTACGACAAGGCAAGCACCGCGGCCATCTCGCAGGCCATCGACTCGGCACGGCGCCAGAGCAAGATCGTGGCGGCCGCCACCTTGTTCACGCTCCTGATTGCGGCCTGGTTCATCTACAGCATGATCACCGGCGTTACCGAACCGCTCAACGCCGCCGTGGATCTCGCCCAGCGCATCGCGGCAGGCGAATTCGCCTTGGCTGCGGACCGTCTGCCGAAGCGCGACCTCGGGAACCTGCTCGCCTCGCTGCGGATGATGAGCGAGAAGTTGCGTCTGTCGCAACTGGAGATCGAGGAGGATCAGCGCAAACTGGAACAGCGTGTCGCCGAGCGCACCTCGGAGGTCGAGGCCCGCACGCGCGAGCTGATGCGCTCGGTGGCGGAACTGCAGGCACTGAACGAGGTAAGCCAGGCGGTGAGCTCATCTCTCGAGCTCGAGACGGTGCTGGCAACCGTCATCGCCCGCGCAGTGCGCCTGGCGGATGCGGATTCGGGCACCCTCTATCAGTTCGACGAGGCCGATGGGGTATTCGATCCACGCGCGAACTTCGGTGTCAGCGACGCCATGATCGAAACACTGCGCGGCTCGCGCATCGGCCTGGGGGACGGTCCGGTGGGCATGTGCGCGGTAAACCGCGTGCCAGTCCAGGTGTCGGACGTCGAGCTGTCCCACAGGGTGAGCGTCCTGTGGACGCACGACGGAATCCGCGCCGTGGTTGCGGTACCGCTGTTGCGCGACGAGCACGCGACCGGCGCATTGGTGATCCGCCGCAAGGTGGCGGGTGAGTTCGCGCCCTCGATCGTGAAACTGCTGCAGACGCTGGCCTCGCAATCGGTGATGGCCATCGAGAATGCCCGGCTGTTCAAGGAAAGCCAGGCCAAGAGCGAGCAGCTGGCGGAGGCGAGCAAGCTGAAATCGCAGTTCCTGGCGAACATGTCACACGAGCTGCGCACGCCCTTGAATGCGATCATCGGCTTGACGGAGATGTTGCATGAGGATGCCCGCGACCTGAAGCACCCCGAGGAGCTCGAACCGCTCGAGCGCGTGCTGCGCGCGGCGCACCACCTGCTGGAGCTCATCAACGACATCCTGGACCTGTCGAAGATCGAAGCCGGCAGGATGGACATGCACGTCGAGACCTTCGCCATCGCGCCGCTGGTCGACGATGTGATCTCCACCATCGCCCCCGCGGCGGCCAAGAACGGCAACCAGATCATCCTCCACTGTCCGCAGGATATCGGCGAGATGCACGCCGACCAGACGCGAATCCGCCAGGCGCTGCTCAATCTGGTGAGCAACGCCAACAAGTTCACCGAGCATGGCATTGTGACCATCGACGTGGCGCGGCTCATGGGCAAGGGCAGCGAAGAGATCACGATGGCCGTCAGGGATACCGGCATCGGGATGTCGCCCGAACAGATGGGCCGGTTGTTCCAGGAATTCGTGCAGGCCGATCCTTCGACCACGCGCAAGTATGGTGGCACCGGGCTCGGACTTGCGATCAGCCGCCGTTTCTGCCAGATGATGGGCGGTGAGATTGCCGTAGAGAGCCAATTGGGCAAGGGCTCGACATTCACGATCCGCCTGCCCGCCCGCATCGAGGCGGTCCAGCCAGCGCCGCTCCTGCGCCGGGTACGTCCTGAGCGCCGGGCGATGCAGCCGGTCAAAGGCTCGCTCATCCTGGTTATCGATGACGACCAGACCGTATGCGAGGTGATGGCGCGCTATCTGGAGCGCGAGGGATTCGTGGTTCGCATCGCAACCGGGGGCCGGGAAGGGTTGCAACTGGCGCGCGAACTTCACCCCGCGGCGATCACGCTCGACATCAATATGCCGGACCTGGATGGCTGGACGGTGCTGGCGGCGCTCAAGGGCGATCCGCAGCTGGCAGACATCCCGGTGGTGCTGGTGACGATCGAGGACAACCGCAGCCGCGGCTACTCCCTCGGCGCCACGGAATACATGACCAAGCCGATCGACCGCGAGCGGCTCATAAGCCTGCTGCAGGACATCAGCAGTCCGATCGCACGCAAGGTCCTGCTGGTGGACGACGATGAGATCATGCGCGAGAGCGTGCGGCGCGTGCTCGAGCAGGAGAGATGGCAGGTCGAGGGGGCGAGCAACGGCCGCTTCGCGCTGCAACATCTGGCCGAATCGTGTCCCGACGTGATCGTACTGGACCTGATGATGCCGGAGATGGACGGGTTCGAGTTCCTGGTCGAGATGCGTCAGCGCCCGGAATGGCGCGACATTCCGGTGCTGGTTCTGACGGCCAAGGACCTGAGCGTCGAGGATCAAAAGCGGCTGAACGGGTACGTCGAGCAGGTGATGCGCAAAAGCGCCTCCGAGCTGAGTGAGCTGCTGCGCGAGCTGGGCCGCATGCTGCCGCGCTCGATCGAGCGCGGCAACCATGCGAAGGTCAAGGAGATTCTGGCGTGAAGATTCTGTACGTAGAGGATAATGAGGACAACATCTATATCCTGGAGAGCCGCCTCAAGCGCCAGGGGCATACGGTAGTGATCGCGCGCGATGGGGCCAGTGGCGTGCAGCTTGCCGCGAGCGAGCGGCCCGATGTGATTCTGATGGATCTGAGCCTGCCGGTGCTGGATGGCTGGGCGGCGACGCGCCAGCTCAAGGCTGCGCAGCACACTCGGCACATACCCGTCATCGCCCTCACCGCCAATGCGATGAGCGGTGACCGTGAGAAAGCGCTCGCGGCGGGCTGCGACGATTTTGACACCAAACCGATCGTCATGCCGCGCCTGCTCGAAAAGATTCGTGCGCTGTCAGGGGCTCACAAGCCGGATGATCGCATGAGCAAAACCGTTACGCCCGGGACCGACGCATGAAGAAGATCCTGCTGATCGAGGACAACGAGCTCAACCGCGATATGTTGTCGCGGCGCCTGCGCAAGCGAGGGTACGAAGTCGTGACGGCCGTCGATGGCGAGACCGGCATAGCCATGGCTCAGGCGGATGCGCCGGCGCTGATCCTGATGGACGTGACTTTGCCGGGGATCGATGGCCTGGAGGCAACGCGGCGACTCAAGGCGGCGCCGCAGACCCGCCATATCCCGATCGTGGCGCTGACCGCTCACACCATGGCCAGCGACCGCGATAACGCCCTGGCGGTGGGGTGTGACGACTTCGATACCAAGCCGATCGAGCTGCCGCGACTGTTGGGGAAGATCGAGAGCCTGCTCAACCAGGGACCTGCGGCGTGACCACCGATCGCGCGACATTGAATCATCTGCGGCACGAGCTGCACACGCCGCTGAACCACATCATCGGTTACAGCGAGATGTTGCTGGAGAGCGCCAGCGAAGGAAGCATCGCGGGAATGGAGCCCAGGCTGCGTGAATTGCACGAGTATGCGCAGCAGCTGATGCTGCTCGTCGATGAGGTGCTCGGGCGCACGCGCAAGGACAATGAGATCGATCTGCGCCGCCTCAGCGCCGAGGCCTCCGGGCCCATAAGCTCCATCATCGCCGCCGCCGATGAGCTCAAGGCGCAGGCCCAGCAGACGGCCGCCGCAGAGGTGGGCCAGGATCTGGAGCGAATCGCCACTGCCGCGCACACCTTGCACACCATGATCGCTGACGGGGTCAGCGCGCCGCCGCTCGCGCCGATCGCCGACTCGGATACGGCGCGAATCGCGGTAGCGCCGGCGCCGAACACGGAAACCGGAAACATCCTGGTGGTCGATGACAACGCCGCCAACCGGGAGATGCTGAGCCGCCGGCTGGCACGCGCGGGCCACCGGGTGCAAGTGGTGGCAAACGGGCCGGATGCGCTCACCCTGCTGCGCCAGCAGCCTATCGACCTGGTGCTGCTGGATGTGATCATGCCGCAGATGAGCGGCTACGAAGTGTTGCAGCGGCTCACTGCAGAGGAGGCGCTGCGGGAAATTCCGGTCGTCATGATATCGGCGCTGGACGAAATGGACAGCGTCGTGCGCTGCATCGAATTGGGCGCAGAGGATTATCTGCCAAAGCCCTTCGACCCGGTGCTGCTGCGGGCGCGCATCGGCGCTTGCCTGGAAAAGAAACGCTTGCGCGATCGCGAAGCCTTGCATTTGCGACAGTTGGCCGAGTGGAATCAGAGACTCGAGCAGCGCGTCAAAGAGCAGGTGGCGCTGCTCGATCGTCTCGGGCGGCTCAAGCGTTTCTTCTCGCCGCAGCTCGCGGAACTCATCGTGGCGGGTGGTGCGGACGATCCCCTCGCTACCCACCGCCGCAACCTGACCGTTTGCTTCCTCGACCTGCGTGGCTTCACCGCCTTTGCGGAAAGCGTCGAACCCGAGGAAGTCATGAGCGTGCTGCGCGAGTATCACGCCGAGATGGGCCGGCTGGTCATGGAGCACGAAGGCACGCTGGAGCGGTTCACCGGCGATGGCATGATGGTTTTCTTCAACGACCCGGTGCCGGTGCCCAATGCCGCGGAGCGCACGCTGCGCATGGCCCTCGCCATGCGGGAGCGGGTCGGCGAACTGATCGTCTCCTGGCGCAAGATGGGCTACGAGCTCGAACTCGGCGTTGGCATCGCGCAGGGTTATGCCACGATTGGCGCGATCGGCTACGAGGGGCGCTGGGATTACGGTGCGATCGGCACGGTGACGAATCTCGCGGCACGGCTGTGTGGTGAGGCCAAGCCCGGACAGATTCTGGTCTCCAAGCGCGTGCTCGCCGCCACCGATGGTCTCTTCGAGCTCGAATCGGTGGGTGAGCTGACTCTCAAGGGACTGCACCGTCCGGTCACTGCCTACAACGTTCTCGGCGCCAAGGTGTCACGGTAGCGCGCTACGACGGCCCTGCGGCGAGCGCTCAGGTACAGCGCTGATCAGCTTCCCAGTCCAACGCGGCGCAGCATGTCCGCGAAGCGCGCATCGGCGCGCAAGTTGTCGTATCGGGCATCGACCTTCAGGTGAGTGAGCCTGGGGCTTCTGCCGGCATAGGATTTTTCCAGCCAGGCAAACGCGCGGTCCAGATCGCCCACCCGGGCAGAGAAAGCCGCAATCTCATCACAGTCCGGCTGCCCCTGGGCTTCGAGAGAGCGGATTCGCAGCTGCAGAAATCCTGGCCACGAGTCCTTGGCGAACGCTTCCTTCAACGCAGCCACCTCGGTTGCAGGCTCCCCATCCAGCTGCTTCTGTCGCGCATACGCCGCCACCGCCTCCTGGTACAGGCCTTTGTTGGCGTAGGCTTCAAAGAGCAAATAATTGGTGTCGGCGAAGTTGCGGCCAAGTGTCAGAGTCTTTTGCAGCTGCTCGATGGCTTCCGTGTAGCGGCGGGCGGAATTCAACTGGATGCCCAGCGCCAGATTGGCCACCTGTGACAGGGGGTCCAACTCAACGGCACGGCGGCCTTGCGCCAGTCCCGCGTCGAACCGTCCGGTATTGACGAGCAGCTCACCGTACCACTGATGCGGCACGGGAGAATTAGGGCTGAGCTCGATCGCCCGCTGGTACTGACGTTCCGCCGCCAGCCACTCGAAATCGAAGAGCGTCAGTATCAACCCCAACGAGGCGTGGGCTTCCGCCAGATTATCGTCGATCGCCAGCGCTCTGAGTATCGCCGTTCTCGCCTGCGGCATCGTCTGCGTCGCTTGCGAGGTGCGGTCGTAGATGGGCAGCAGACTGTAGCAGTTTGCGAGGCCCGTGAACGCCAGGGCATAGTCAGGGTCAACGGCAATGGCTTGCTGAAAGAATGTTATGGCTTTTCTGAACTCCTCCGGCGAGCGGCGATTCCAGTGAAAGTGCCCGCGCAGGTAGAGTTGATAACTTTCGGAATTCAGCGCAGCGCTCCGCGCCGGCAGCGTGGCGCTCAGCAGGGCATCGCACAGTGAGCGCACTACCGAGCCGGCTATCTCGTCCTGCACCTTGAAGATGTCATCGAGCGTACGATCGAAGGTCTGCGACCACAGGTGGAAGCCCGTGTCGGCCCGGATCAGCTGAACCGCGATGCGTATCGTGTTGCCGGCTTTGCGTACGCTGCCTTCGAGCACGTGGGCGACGTTCAGCGCCCGCGCAATATCGGCAATCGTCGCCTGCTTGCTCTTGAAGTAGAAACAGGAGGTGCGGGCCGGCACGCGCAGTTCGGGAACTCTGGTGAGCAATCCGATGAGTTCCTCCGTCAGCCCGTCCGAGAAGTACTCCTGATCCTTGTTCTGGCTCATGTCCACGAACGGCAGGACTGCGATCGACTGTTCCGAGCAGGGGCTGCGCCCGACGGAAGGTGTTGGAACTGCCGGCGCCATCGGCCGGCTCGTGAGCGCGGGCGCTGCACCTGCCGGCTGCATGTACCCACCGAAGGCCAGCAGTCGCGTCACCTGCGCGACGAAAGCGGGCGAGTTCTCCCCGCCCCTGAGCCACGTCCACTGTACTTCGTGGAACTTCTCGGGCACCCGGGCGTCGACTTCGTCGGTCGCGTCAATGACGACCGGCAGCAGAAATGCCTTCTCGGCGGCCATCAGGTGGGAGCGATCGACCGCGAGTTTCCATTCGAACCGGAAATATCCCTCGACGCGAGCGCGCGAATTCGCGGAAATGATCGGGATGAACAAGGCGCAGGTCCTGATCTGTCTCTTGATCGCGGAGTCCCAGGCAGCTCCGCCACGCAGCTCGTTCTGGTCGAACCACACTTCAATGCCTGCATTGCGCAGGCTGCTGCTGATACGCGCCGCCGCCTCTGTGTCCTCGGAAGCGTAGCTGAGGAAGACGGCTCGATGCCCGTCCGAGGCGGGAACCGGGTCGCCCTTAGGCCCAGATTCGTCGGTCACGGGGTGCTTCGAGGTGGCTGTCTTGAAGCCGCAGAGTGTACTACGGCGTCTGATTGCGCAAACTGAGTCGCCGCGGGCGAGGGGGCAACCGGACGCAACGGTGGCCAGGGGGACAGGCGGAATTTCAGCTCACCCGCTGGCACGTCCAAGCTATTGATCATGCAAGGATTGTGTGAAGCGGATCACGGGATATGAGTGCGGCTGTCATCGGTCTGACGCTTTTTGCAGCCGCGCTGCATGCAACATGGAACGCCGCCTTACGAAGCGGCGTCGATCGGTTGTGGTTTGTCACGGTCATGAGCTTCGCGACGACCCTCGCCGCTATTCCCTTTGCACTGCTCCTGCCCCTGCCCGCGACGCAGAGCTGGGCGTATCTGGGCATCTCGGCCGTCTTACAGGTTCTTTACAGCATCTTCCTGGCTCACGCCTATCGATACGGCGAACTGGGACAGGTCTACCCGATCGTCAGGGGTAGCGTGCCGCTCATGGTGACCAGCGGCGGTTTCGTTCTCGCGGGTCAGCGAGTGAGCGGGCCGGCCTTGTTTGGCGTGACGTTGATTTGCCTTGGGATCATGAGCCTCGCCCTTGGCAGAACGCGGGCAGGGGCAAAGTCGCTCGCTCTCGCACTCGCAACAGCGCTGTTCGTCGCGTGCTACGTCACCGCCGACGGCATCGGCGTGCGCTTTGCGGGCAACGCGCAATCCTACGCAGCCTGGATCTTCCTGATCTACGGCGCTCTCCTGCCCCTTGCGTTCTTGCTCCTCAGGGGAGGAATTACCGTGGACCCGCGCACCCCTGAGACTCTGAAGGCAATGGCCGGCGGCTTCATTTCATTCCTGAGCTACGGAGCGATCACCGCCGCGCTCGCCCTGGGAAAGGTCGGTCCGATTTCAGCCCTGCGCGAGACCAGCATCGTCTTTTCTGCGCTGCTTGCTCGTATGCTCCTTGGAGAAGCTCTCACGCGTCGCCGTATTCTTGTGTGCATAGCAGTCACACTCGGAGCTGTCTGCATCGGCTACGCATCATGATCCACTGAGCCTGCCGTAATAATTCCCTACGTCCGATCCAGCAGCCGCTCGCGTGGAAAATCTCTCAGGCTCTCGATCGCGGTGGCCACACCGTCGCAGGCCCGCAATTTCTCAAGCGCCGCAGGCGCACCGATCGCAACGATATAGCCGATACCGGCGGCGTGGGCGGCGGCGAGTCCGGAGACCGCATCCTCGACCACTGCGCACTCATGCGGGGCGACCCCGATAGTGCGTGCGGCCGCCAGATACACATCCGGTGCGGGCTTTCCGGGGCGAATGCCATCGTCGTAAATAATCTTCGCCACGTCGAACCATCGCTCCAGGCGCAGGCGCTCCATGAAGAACTTCAGATTCGTGATCTCCGAGGAGGTCGCGATGGTTCGCGGGATGTCGCGGCGCGCCAGCGTCTCAAGAAGACTGTGCGCGCCGGGAGACAGCACCAGGCGGCGTGGGTTCGACAGGCACAATTCGCGATAGAACGACTCCTTGACTTGAATCAGATCGAGAAGTTCTTGCCCCGCAATCGTGCGGCCAGCCAGGTAGCTCAACACGTAGGAGTTCGGACGACCGTGCATGTGAATGGCGAGCTCATCGTCCGTCATCTCGTGTCCGCGCAGGTTCTTCGCAATAACCTGCCACGATTTGACCTGCAAATCGGCGTCCCAGAACAACACGCCGTTGAAGTCAAAGACGATGCCCTTGTACCTCATGCCGTGCAAGCCCATCGCGATCTAATATCACAGACGAGCACCGATTGCAGAGGTGCAACGACGCGAAGTCGACGAGAAGGTTCAGTCAATGCACAGGTATTTCGGGGTCTTTACCAGACTGGCTCGCTAGAAAAGGTTCCTTTACTAACGGAACGGCTTGCGTTTTCAACCTAAGCTATTCATCGCCGGGCAGCAGGTTGCTCACGGTTCATAGCCGGGTCCATGCAATATCTTCCCGGGCAGGGCATCGGTCATCTTGCCCCCCTCGATTACCGGCACGCCGTTGACCAACACATGCTCCATCCCCTCAGACAGCTGATTGGGGCTTTCAAAGGTAGCCGCGTCACGGATCGTTGCCGGATCGAAGATCACGATATCGGCCCACATGCCCTCCTTCAGTACGCCACGATCGGTCAATCGCATGCGCTGGGCGGGCAATGCAGTAAACTTTCGAATGGCATCGTGCAGCGTGAGCTTCTTCTCTTCTCTCACGTATTTGCGGATGATCCGCGGGAACGTCCCGTAGGCGCGCGGATGCGGGTGCTCCTGCCCCAGAATTCCTTGTGGGGAGGTACCAGGAGAATCGTTGTCCACCGACACCCACGGCTGCTCCAGCGCCAGCGCGACGTCGGCTTCTGACATCCCGAACACCGCCACCTCGGTGAGCGCATCGTCTGCAATCAGCAGATCGAATAATGACTCCATCGGATCTTTCTTCCAGCTCCTCGCCACCTCGGCCAGGGTCTTACCCTGCAACGGCAGCAGGTCGGCCTTGTGTACCACGCCGATGAGGACCGCCTCCGGACCCGCAATCTCATCCCATTCGTTGTCCCATTCGCTCGAGGCGCTCAACATGTCTTTTCGAATGCGGGCGCGAAGCACTGGATCTCTGAGTCGCGTAACGAGTTTCGCATTGCCGCCATCATGGGCCCACGGCGGAACAAAGGCAGAGAGATCGTTGTACCAGGCGGTGTAGGCATAAGTATTGGCACTGATGTCGGTGCCCGACACGCGCGCTGCATCGATCTTCGCCACCACCTCCGGCATTCGGCCCCAGTTGTTCTTGCCCGCGGTCTTCAAGTGCCAGATCTCGATCGGCGCACCGGCCTCGCGGCCAATCCTCACAGCCTCCTCGAGCGCTGCCATGATGCCGTCGCCCTCGCTGCGCATATGGGTAGCGTAGATTCCGCCGAACTTCGCGGCCTCCCGCGCTAACGCTATGAGCTCGTCCGTGCTCGCATACGGCGCCGGCGCATATTCCAACGCACTGGAGAGCCCCATGGCACCCGCGCGCATGCTCTCTGCCACCAGTCCCTTCATCTGCTCCAGCTGCTGCGCAGTAGGTCGCCGGTCCTCGTCCCCCAGAATCATTCTGCGGACGCTGGTCGCCCCAACGTAAGTAGCGAAATTGATCCCGATGCCCTGCTTCTCGAGTCGCGCAAAGTATTGCCGCAACGTGCGCCAATCCGGCGTTACGCCGTAATGCTCGTAGACCTTCCGGTCGGCCCGAATGATGGAGTCATTGAGCGGCGCCACCGAATCCCCTTCGCCCGTTATTTCGGTAGTAACGCCCTGAAATATCTTCGACGGCAGCCGAGGCTCGACCAGAATGCTCAGTTCGGACTGGCCCAGCATGTCGATGAACCCAGGCGCTACCACGCGGTCGTGAGCGTCAATGGTTTTCACGCGCGACTGCCGATCGAGCTTGCCGATGGCGGCAATCCTGCCGTTGCGAATCCCAATATCACCCGAATACCAGGGCGAACCCGTTCCATCGATGATCCGCCCGTGGACAATCACCAGGTCGAACGGCGCATTCGCAGCGTGAGCGGGCGTCGCAATTGCCGGCTGGAAGAGTGCGAGGCAAAGGGCGACACGGCTCGCGGAGGCTACCAGCTGCTTCCTCACCGTCGCCTGGCCGTATCGCACTGACTCCCAAACTCTGAGCATCTGGCACCTCGTTGAACCTCAAGGAGCGCTTCTCAAGCGAACCGGGCGAGCAGCGCAGTTCCGGATACACGCTGGCGCCATCGCTACCGATCCGAACCGCTATTCAAAACTGATTTTTACAATTCTGCCCTGCGTCCCTACCAACCAACCCGCCTGCGGGCTTGCGAACGCCACAGCCCAGTAGTTCGCGAGCCCTGTCAGGCTGACCCAAGTGTCCCCTTCGTCAGGTGACCAGGCCGCGCCGCCCGGCCCGGTGACCACGACGGCCCGCGTGGCGCTCACTTCCTCATCAGCGTCGCCCTCTGCAGAGCGTTCGCGCACGTAGCTCAGACCGTAAATTGCGCCCGGGACTGGCGGGCGGCTCGTGAGCCGCCACGTCTTCCCGCCGTCGCTCGAGCGTGCGACGGTGTCGGCGAATGCGGTGGGCGCCGCTAGCTCGCCAGCGCCGAGGATGCCGTGCAATCGATCGCGGAAATCGACGCTGAACACACCCGAGCTCGCGGTGCCCTGGACGATGGGCGTGTCGTACGCGGCCCACGTATGGCCGCCGTCGGTTGTCGCGAGGATTCTGGCCTTCGCCGCGCCGCCGGTGCCGATCCAAGCCCGACTTCTCCCCTGAGTCGCAACGCACGTGCCGCTCGCCGCGAACGCCGCTTCCCCGAGTTGCGCCGCCGGCAACCGGTCGCCGATATCCGCCCAGGTCGTGCCGTCGGTCGTCTGGATCACGGGAAACCGGCCGTTGACGGCGTCGCTCATGGCGATCCCGCGGCGCGCGGTCCAGAACGCGAAGCAGTCATAAAATGCCTCGGGGTCCAAACTCTGGAATTGCAGCGACCAGGATGCTCCGCCGTCCTCGGTCTTATAGATGCGGGAAGCCGGGCCGACGCCGGCGGACAAGAGAAAGGCGACCGTTGCGCTCACCCCCTGCACATCGCGGAACTGGAGTTGTTCGGCCCCCGCAACCACGCCCGCCCGCCAGGTTGCGCCGCCATCGGTGGTGACGACATAGGTGCCGCCCACGCCGCTGGCCCACACCACGCGCGAGTTGACCGGGCTCACCGCCTGCAGCCGGTTGAGAGTGCCGCTCTGCTGGGGTGTCAGCGTCGGTGGGCGCAGGGCGGCGACCTCGCCCCTGGCGACCTGCGAGTCGGCGAGCGCTGAGGCACTGACCGAGACCGCCAGCGCGA
>WNGC01005061.1_pt1 | contig 17227 bp, 17 predicted proteins | sample 5400051 | NCBI WGS metagenome assembly WNGC01 (sample SAMN13153368, study PRJNA577476) | soil metagenome | isolation source: 20 cm soil or saprolite under grassland replicate 2 | place: USA:California | collected 2016-06-15
GGCGTCGGCGTGGGCATCGCTTCGATGCTCTCGCCGCTGTACATCGCCGAGATTGCGCCGAGCCAGATTCGCGGGCGGCTGGTTTCCTTCAACCAATTGTCGATCGTGTTCGGCATGCTGCTGGTCTATTTCGTCAACTGGGCGATAGCCTCCCAGGGCGACGACGCGTGGATCAAGAGCACCGGGTGGAGACTGATGCTGGCATCGGAAGCTGTGCCCGCTGCGCTGTTCGCGGGGCTGCTGCTGTGCGTTCCGGACACGCCCCGCTGGCTGGTGATGCAGGGACGCAGCGCGCAGGCCCTGCAGATTCTGATTCGTTTGCTGGGCCACGGCGCGGGGCAGGCGACGGTGGCAGATATCGAAGCTTCGCTCCGGGTGCAGACCGACCGGGTGGCGCCCAGCCTGTTCGCTTTCGGTTCACGCGTCGTCGTGGCCGGCATCATGCTTTCCGTCTTCCAGCAGTTCGTCGGCATCAACGCGGTACTGTACTACGCACCGCTGATGTTCAAGAACATGGGTGCGACCACGGACACAGCGCTCTGGCAGACGATCATCGTCGGTCTCGCAAACGCGCTGTCCACGGTCATTGCCATCCTGACTGTCGATCGCTGGGGACGAAAGCCGTTGCTCATCGTCGGTGCACTGGTTATGGCCGTCGCGATGCTGGCGCTCGGCTTCCTGTTCCAGGCCCGGTCGGTTGGGGTGGGTGCGCTGTGCGCGGTGGTGATTTACAGCGCCGGGTTTGCGCTGTCGTGGGGACCGGTAACCTGGGTGCTGCTCTCGGAGATGTTTCCGAACGCGATCAAGAACCGTGCCCTTGCCATCGCGGTCGCCGCCCAATGGATCGCCAACCTGTTCGTTTCCTGGTCCTTCAAGGTGCTCGACGGAAATTCGGTCCTCAACGACTTGTTCAATCACGGTTTCGCCTACTGGATATACGGGGTCATGAGCGTGCTCGCCGCGACCTTCGTTTACCTGTACGTCCCGGAGACGAAACGCCACACCCTGGAGGGCATCCAGAGCCTGTGGTCGCGTAGCGGCTCCACCGCGTGAGAGTCGCTAGCCGCACCGACGGGGACTCTTCCTGCGCTGCGGCACGCGCTGCCGCGAGCCGCCCGCGTTTGACAGGGCGCCTCCGAGCGGATACTTGTTCGTTCCGGGGGGAACAGTCTCGGCATGCCCGTGAACCACAGCCGCTCCCGTGACGGGAGCCGAAGGGTGCCGTGCAGCAGACCGCTGCGGCGCGCCCACGCCCTGCTCGGCGCGCCGGCGCTCCTGTTGCTGACCCTGCCGGGAGCCTGGCCGGCGGCCACCGGCGCCACTGCGACACGCCTGTCGGAGCTCCCCGCCGCCTGGGTGGACGACGGCGGCCAGCCCTTCGATCTGCGCACCCTCGAGGGTCATGCGGTCGTGCTCACCATGGCGTACGCCACGTGCCACCGTGTATGCCCGATGACCCTACGGCGCCTGCAACAGGTGCAAAGCGAGTACGACCGCCGTGGCACCCGCGCCGAATTCGTGGTCATCGGCTACGACCCCGACAACGACGATGCCGCGGCCTGGCGCCAGTATCGCCGCAGCCGCCACCTCACCCGCAGCAACTGGCACTTCCTGATCGGAGCGCGGGAGGCCGTCGAGCAGACCGCGCGGCGGCTGGGTTTCGAGTTCTGGAGGTACGACCAGCACGTGGTGCACGACTCGCGCGTCCTGTATTTCGACGAGCGCGGTACGTTGGTCGCGACCGGCGAGACGACGGAGCTGGAAAGCACAAAGAGGTAGCAGGTCCATGGATACCACAACGCACTCGCGCGCAACGCAGACCGCGCAGAGCCCGGGCGCCGCCGGCGTCAGACGCGTCGCCGCCGCGGCGGTCGCGCCGCCCGCGGGTATAGCGCCGGCCCCCGCGGGGAGTGCCGCCCCGCCGCCAACGCTCGCCGACACGGCCCAGCGCCTCGCGCAGGTCGAACAGACGGTGAATCAGATGGCCGCGAGCGCGGGACAGCACGCGGAAGACACCACCGGAATGCCGATGCACGGCTTCGCCGACGTCGGGGTCGGCAATCACAACGCGCAATTCCCCCAGTACCAGGGCGCCGACATCGCCGAGTTGGATTTCTTCCTCACGCCTCGGCTCGGCAGCCGCACGCGCGCCCTGTTCGAGCTGAACTTCGAGGTGGGCGAGGACGGCTCGGTCGGCGTCGATCTCGAGCGCGCACAGATCGGCTATCAGTTCTCGGATTCGGCCACCGTCTGGCTCGGGCGGTTCCATACGCCCTACGGCTACTACAACACCGCCTTCCACCACGGCCAGCAGATCGCGACCTCGCTGCGGCGCCCGCGCTTCCTCGAATTCGAGGATCACGGCGGCATCATGCCGGCGCACACCGTCGGGGGGTGGCTCACGGGCTCGGAGCGACTCGGCGACGAGAAGCTCACCTACGACCTCTTCATCGGCAACAGCCAGCGCCTGACCGACGGCGCTCTCGAAATGAACAACCCGGGCAACATCCGCGGCAGCACGATCATCGGCGGCAACGTCGGGATGCTCCTGAGCGGCGCCCTCGATGGCCTGAAGGTCGGAGTCGATGCCTTCCAGACCCGCATCGAGGATCAGGACCTGACGCCCTCCCCCTTCACGCGAGTGAGGAGTTACGGTGTCTACGCCGCTTACGACACCGACACCTGGGAAGACATCGGCGAATTCCACGTCTTCGACAACCACGACCTGACCGGCGGCACGGGATCGCATCACAGCGATGCCGGTTTCCTGCAGATCGGCTATCGCGCCGGCCGCTACACCCCCTACGCGCGTTACGAGCGCGGCTCCTTCCAGCAGTCCGACCGCTACTTCGCCGCCCTGCGCCATGGCGAGTCGTACTATCGCAACGCTCTCGGAGTGCGCTACGACGTCGATCTCGTGTCCTCGGTCAAGCTGGAGCTCGCGCAGACCCATTTCACCGATCGGGTCGTCAGCAGCTACGACGAAGCGCTCCTGCAGTACGCCATTCGCTTCTGACCGCCGCTACCGGAGACGCGAGATGTTCACAGCCTCAGCGAAGCTCCTCGTGGCGGCGCTGCTCACCGCCGGGTGCGCGCTGGCGCGCGCCGCCGACCTGTACGTGATCTGCAACGCGCACGTGTCCTTGAGCCCCGCCGACGTACGCGACCTGTTCCTCGGCGAAAAGCAGTTCGCCGGAGCGGTCAAGCTCGTCCCGGTCGACAACGGCGCGGCGCAGACGATGTTCCTCGGCAAGGTGCTACAGATGAACCTCGCCAAGTATTCGACCACCTGGACGAAGAAGGCCTTCCGCGACGGGCTGAATCCGCCGCTGGTCGCGGGCAGCGATGCCGAGGCGGTCGCCATGGTCAAGCGCACTCCCGGCGCCTGCAGCTACGTGACGACGCTGGCAGGAGTAGACGTGGTCGTGGTCTCGAAGCAGTAAAATGGCCCCATGGCTCAACACATCGGCATCGTCGCCTGTTCGGCGGAAGGCGCGGCGCTCTGCTATCGCACGGTGTGCCTGGAGGGCGCGCAGTTCCTCGGCGCGCTCGAGCACCCCGAGGTCTCGATGCACACGCACTCCTTCGCCGCGTACATGCGCTGCATCGACAGCGCGGACTGGCCGGGGGTTGGGGAGCTGATGCTGGCCTCGGCCCACAAGCTCGCGCGGGCGGGCGCCGATTTCCTCATCTGTCCCGACAACACGATCCATCAGGCGCTGCCGTGGGTCGTGAGGCGCTCGCCGCTCCCGTGGCTGCACATCGCCGAGGAAGTCGCCGCGCAGGCCGCCGCGCGCGGCTTCCACCGGCTCGGCATCATCGGCACGCGCTATCTCGTCGACAGCGAGGTGTATCCCGAGAAGCTCACCGCGCGCAGCATCGGCTATCTGCGGCCCAACACCGCCGAGCGCGCCGAGGTCAATCGCATCATCTTCGAGGAGCTGGTCGCCGGGGTCTTCAGGCCCGAGGCGATGGCCTCCATCCAGCGCGTCATGGCCCGGATGAAGGACGAGGGTTGCGACGCCGTGGTGCTCGGGTGCACCGAGATCCCCCTCATCATGAACGACGCGAACTCGCCGCTGCCGACGCTCGACTCGACACGACTTCTGGCGCGCGCGGCGCTGCGCCGCGCGGCGCAACGGCCCGCGGCCCGCTGAGCGCGCGGGCAACTTACTTGCCGCTCTCGAACTTGAAGGACACCTTGACCTTGGTGCGGTACGCCTTGATCTTGCCGTTCTGCACCTGCACGTCCTGCTGCACCACCTCGGCGATGCGCAGATCCCGGAGGCTCTTCGCGGCCTGACTCACGGCCGCGGCTGCGGCCTTCTCCCAGGATTCCGTGCTGGTCCCGACCAGCTCGATAATCTTGTAGACGCTCTCGGCCATTGCCTTCTCACCTTTCCGCCCCCGCCGCCCGAGGGCCGCTTGTTGTTAGTCGGCTGTCTGTCGCGAAGCGCATTCCGGCGTCGCAGTGCGCTCGCGCCTCCACGTGCAGGGCATGATGCTGCCGGCCAGCGCCTATTGCAAACGCGCGGGCGTCGCCGGCCTGTGATTCAGACCTTGGCGCGCGGGCGTGGGCCGCCGGGGGCGCAGGCTTCGCCGCCGGCCGGCTGGCGCCACACGGGGCGGCGCACGAGCGTGCTCTTGCCGAACAGCGACTCGATGAGATCGACTGCGAGCACGGCGGTCTTGTTGTGCACGTCGAACGCGGGATTGAGCTCGACGACATCGAGCGACCCCAGCCGCCGCGTGTCGGCGATCATCTCCATGCACAGCTGCGCTTCCCGGTAGGTCGGACCTCCCGGTACCCGGGTTCCGACTCCGGGCGCGATCTCGGGATCGAGGAAGTCGACGTCGAAGCTCACGTGCAGATGCGTGCCGCTGTCGAGCCCGGCGAGCGCCTGCTCCATGGTCTGACGCATGCCCATCTCGTCGACATAGCGCATGTCGAACACCTCGAGCCCCTGCTCGTGGAGGAAGCGCTTCTCGCCGGCATCGACGCTGCGCACGCCGAGCTCGCGGACCCACGAGGGTTCGAGCGCCGGCGTGGCACCGCAGAGCCCGGTGAGCGCGGCCGGCCCGAAGCCGCACAGGCAGGCGAGCGGCATGCCATGGACATTGCCGCTCGGGGAGAGCTCGCTCGTGTTGAAATCGGCATGCGCGTCGAGCCACAGCACCCGCAGCTTCCGGCCCTGCTCGCGGCAATACCGCGCGACCGCGCCGATCGAGCCGACACTGAGCGAATGATCGCCGCCGAGGAGCACCGGCAGCCGCTGCTGCTCGAGCTGCGCGTACACCGCCTCGTGCACCAGCTGGTTCCAGCGCACCACCTCCGGCAGATGCCGGTAGCCGTCTTCGGGCGGCTGCCAGGGATTGCCGGGTCCGTTGAGGTTGCCGAGGTCGAGCACCTCGAGCTCCCGCTCGCGCAGCGCCCGGGCCAGTCCCGCCACCCGCAGGGCTTCAGGGCCCATCGACGCGCCGCGATCCGCCGCGCCGACATCCGGCGGCGCGCCGATGAGGGTCGCCACGCGCGTGCTGCTCACGCCGCCACTCCGCGCTCGGCGGCGAGCGGCTCCTGCTCGCCCGCGAGGACGCCGAAGAGATCCTTCGGGTCCTCCAGGTCCGGCAGCAGATCGATCTGCTGCTCCCCGCCGCGCTCCTCATGGTGGATGCGCAGCAGGTAGCGCAGCGCCGAGAAGTCCTCCAGCGCGAATCCCACCGAGTCGAAGATCGTCACCTCGCGTTTCCCCGCGCGCCCGGGCGCGCGGCCCGCGAGGACCTGCGCGAGCTCGATGACGGGGAAGTCGGCGGGCATCTGCTGGATCTCGCCCTCGATGCGCGTCTGCGGCTCGTACTCCACCACCACCCGCACGTCCGCACGCGACAGGATGTCGGGATGGAGCTCGGTCTTGCCAGGACAATCGCCGCCCACGGCGTTCACGTGCACGCCGCCGGTGATCATCTCCGGCGTGAGGATCGTGGCATTGCGCTTGTCGGCCGTCACCGTCGTGATGATGTCGGCGCCCTGCACGGCCGCCGCGCTCGAGGCGCAGCGCACCACCTCGAGATCCGAGAGGGCGAGCCGCGCGAGATTCCGCTCGAGCTTGTCGGTGGCCCCGGCGTCGGTGTCGTAGAGGCGCAGCCCGCGGATGCCGAGCAGAGAATGGAACGCGATGGCCTGGAATTCGCTCTGCGCGCCGTTGCCGATGAGCGCCATGACGCGGCTGTCGGCGCGCGCCATGCGCCGCGCGGCGAGCGCCGAGGTGGCGGCGGTGCGCAGCGCCGTCGTGAGCGTCAGCTCCGAGAGCAGCAGCGGGTAGCCGGTGTGGACGTCGGCGAGCACGCCGAAGGCCGTCACCGTCAGCAGTCCCACCGCCGTGTTCTTCGGGTGGCCGTTCACGTACTTGAAGGCGTAGAGCCGCCCGTCGGATGCCGGCATGAGCTCGATCACCCCGACGCGCGAGTGCGTCGCGTGGCGCGCGGACTTGTCGAACTCGCTCCAGCGCAGAAAATCCGCCTCGATCTCGGAGGTGAGCTCCTCGATGAAGCGAGCCGCTCCACGGCGCGCGACGAGCTGCCGAATGCGCTCGATACCGATGTAGTCGACCATGGTCTTGTCTCCAGCCGGAGCGCCGGGGCTCGCTGGTCCCCCGGGCGCGTCACCATGGTCGGACGGCCCACAACCAAAATAAAGCCAAAAACCTGTTCATAAGTTGCATAGTATTGATCATAATGTCAGAACAAATTGACGTTTTGATAAGTACCTCACCCGAGGAGGTGAGTCCATGGACGACACCGATCGCCAGCTGATCGGGCTGCTGCGCAACGACGCCCGCGCCTCGGTGGCCTCGCTCGCCAAGGCCCTGCGGGTCGCGCGCGGCACGGTCCAGAACCGCATGGCGCGCCTCGCCGCCAACGGCACGATCCTCGGCTACACGGTGCGGCTGAAGCCCGACGTCGAGGAGCCGCGCATGCGCGCGTTCATGACCGTCGCCGTCGAAGGCAATCAGGTGGACGCGGTGATCAAGGCGCTGCGCGGCGATCCGTCGGTCGCGGCGCTCTACAGCACCAACGGCCGCTGGGACATCGTCGCGGAGCTGCGCGCCGACAGCCTCGAGGCCTTCGACCGCGCGCTCGCGCGCATCCGCCTGATCGAAGGGATTTCACAGACCGAAACCAGCCTGCTGCTGTCGTCGTTCAAGTTCTGATAGCCTGCCGGGCTTTAGGGAGCTGCGGAGGCTGCATGCCGTTTGTCAGGCTCGCCGAGCGTCGTTACGCGCGTCACGCGAGCCGCCAGCTGCTCGATCTTTTCTGGCTCGAGCAACGCGAGCACCCTGAGCTGAACGGTCGGTCGCTGTACCAGGCCGTGGTGGCGCGGCGTCTCGGACCGGAAGCCGCGCGCGCGCCCGAGGTGATCCGGCGCGCGGAGGAGAGCTTCACCGATTGGCCGGTGGAGCGGGAGCTCCGATTCCGTCACGTGGTCCACTACCAGATCTTCGACGAGTACACCCGCCGGGCCACCGCCCGCCAGGGCACCCGGACCAACATCGGCGCGATGGTGGCGCGCATCATTCCCGAGGAGCTCTGAGGCTCCTCCCCCGTCCACCGGCGGCAAGCGGCCCCTCAAGCGAGCCTCTCGATGATGGTCACGTTCGCCTGGCCGCCGCCTTCGCACATGGTCTGCAGGCCGTAGCGAGCTCCGCGCCGCTCGAGCTCGTGCAGGAGCGAGGTCATGAGCCGCGCGCCCGTCGCTCCGATCGGGTGACCGAGGGCGATCGCGCCGCCGTTGACGTTGACCCGCCCGAGGTCGGCGTCGAGCTCGCGCTGCCAGGCGAGCACCACCGAGGCAAAGGCTTCGTTGATCTCGAAGAGATCGATGTCGCCGAGCTTCAGTCCGCTCCTCGCCAGTGCTTGCCTCGTGGCGGGAATCGGCGCGGTCAGCATCCAGATGGGATCCGCGCCCCTCACCGAGAGGTGGTGAATGCGCGCCCGGGGCCTGAGCTCGAAGCGCTCTACCGCGCTTTCAGAGGCGATCAGGAGAGCGGCCGCCGCATCGGCGATCTGGCTGGAGACGGCCGCCGTGATGCGGCCGCCGGGCGTGAGCGGCTCGAGCGTCGCCATCTTCTCGAGCGTCGTGCCGAGGCGCGGCGTCTCGTCCTGCTCGAGGCCGCCGATGGTTGCGATCTCGCGCCTGAAGAAGCCGCCCCCGATGGCCTCCAGCGCGCGGCGGTTGCTCTCCAGCGCGTACTCCTCCATCTCCCGGCGGCTGATGTTCCATTTCGCGGCGATCACTTCCGCGGCGCGGAACTGCGACACCTCCTCGGTGCCGTAGCGCTCGCGCCAGCCGCGGGAGCCGCTGAAGGGGTCCGGGTGGCCGAATGAGCGCCCGGCCGTCATCGCCGCCCCGAGGGGAATCTGGTTCATGGTCTGCACGCCGCCGGCGATCACGAGGTCCTGAGTCCCGCTCATGACGGCCTGCGCCGCAAAGTGCACGGCCTGCTGCGACGAGCCGCATTGCCGGTCCACGGTGATGCCTGGAACCTCCTCGGGCAGGCCCGCCGCGAGCCAGCAGCTGCGCGCCACGTCGCCGGCCATGGGACCGATCTGATCGATGCAGCCGAAGATGACGTCGTCAACCCGAGCCGGATCGACCCCCGTGCGCTCGATGAGCGCGCGCAGGACGTGTGCGCCGAGGTCCGCCGCGTGCACTCCCGCGAGGCTCCCCTTCTTTCTGCCGGTCGGCGTGCGCACCGCGCCGATGATGTAGGCCTCCGGGCTCATGGCACGGGCTCGAGCATCGCCAGCCAGTCCCGATCGCGGGGACCGAAGGCGACGAAGGAGGGGTTCAGCAGCGCCTCGCGCGTGTTGTACTCGAGGGGCGCGCCGTCCAGGCGGCAGACGGTACCGCCGGCGGCCGTGACGACCGCATGCGCGGCCGCAGTGTCCCACTCGCTGGTCGGGGAGAGACGCGGGTAGACGTCCGCCCCACCCTCGGCGATGAGGCAGAACTTCAACGCGCTGCCGAGGGGGAGCAGCTCGTGCGGACCGACGCGTGCGAGGAACGCATCGAGCGAGTCCCCGCGGTGCGAGCGGCTGCCTGCCACGCGCAGCGGCGCGCCGGTCCGCTCGGCCACATGAATCGGCTCAGGTTCGGCGCCGCCCCTCTGCCGCCACGCGCCCGTGCCCGGGAGCCCCCGGTAGCTCGTGTCGGTCACCGGGACGTGCACCACGCCGAGCGAGGGCGCGTGCCCTTCGACGAGGGCGATGTTCACGGTGAACTCGCCGTTGCGGGAGAGGAACTCCCGCGTGCCGTCGAGCGGATCCACCAGCCAGTAGCGCCGCCAGAGCGAGCGCTGCGCGAAGGGCGTGTGCACCGATTCCTCGGAGAGCACCGGCACGTCGGGCGCGAGCTCGCGCAGCGCGTCGACGATCAGCCGGTGCGCGCGTACATCCGCTGCGGTGAGCGGCGAGGCATCGGCTTTTGCCGTCGCGGCGAGCTCGCCGCCCGCATACACCTCGAGAATCTCGCCGCTCGCGCGCCGGGCGATCCCGGCCACGCGGGCGAGCAGCTGCGGCGAGGCGGCGATCACGCGCGTCCCGTCACTTTGAGGGCCTCGAGGTGCGCAACGATGCGCTCGGCGGCCGCGTCCGGATCGAGCCGCATCGTCTCGATGTGGATCTCCGGGCTCTCGGGCGGCTCGTCGGGCGACTCTGCGAGCGGCGTGTCGATGAACACCTCGAAGAACTCCCCCGGCGCAAACAGCTCCCGCGCCATGCGCCGCTCGGAGCGGAACGGGGAGATGAAGGACACCAGCACGATCAGGCCCGCATCCAACATCAGCTTCGATACTTCCGCGATGCGGCGGATGTTCTCGACGCGGTCCTGCGCGGTGAAGCCCAGGTCCTTGTTGAGGCCGTGGCGGACGTTGTCGCCGTCGAGCAGGTAGGTGTGCCGGCCGGAGGCGGTGAGGCGCTTCTCGACCCGATTGGCGATGGTGGACTTGCCGGCGCCCGAGAGTCCCGTGAGCCACAGCACGCAGGCTCTCTGTCCCTTCTGCCGCGAGCGTGTCTGCTTGTCGACGTCCACCGCCTGCCAGTGCACGTTCTGCGAGCGGCGCAGCGCGAAGTGGATCAGCCCGGCGCCGACGGTGTTGTTGGTGAGGCGGTCGATGAGGATGAAACCGCCGAGCGCGCGATTCTCGCGGTAGGGCTCGAACGGGATCGACCGGTCGAGCTCCAGCTCGCACACGCCGATGTCGTTGAGCTCGAGCCGCTCGGCGGCGGTGTGCTCGAGCGTGTTGACGTTGATCTTGTGCTTGAGCGGGCTGACGGTCGCCGATACCGTGCGCGCGCCCGCCTTCATCAGGTAGGCGCGCCCCTGGAGCATCGGCTCATCGTGCAGCCAGACGATGGTCGCCTCGAACTGATCGGCCACCTGCGGGGGCGAGTCGGCGGCGGCGATGAGATCGCCGCGCGCGACATCGAGCTCGGCGTCGAGCGTGAGGGTCACCGACTGCCCGGCGGTGGCGGCCTCGAGGTCCCCGCCGGCCGTCACGACGCGCGCCACGCGGGCTTCGCGCCCCGATGGCAGCACGCGGACGCGGTCGCCCGGCCGGACAGTGCCGCTCACGATCTGCCCGGCGAAGCCGCGGAAGTCGGCGTTCGGCCGGTTGACCCACTGCACCGGCATCCGCAGCGCCGCCCCGGCATCGTCGGTGCGCACTGCGACGCGCTCCAGGTGCTCGATGAGGGTCGGCCCCTGGTACCAGGGCATGTTCGGTCCGCGGGAGATGATGTTGTCGCCGTGCACTGCGCTCAGCGGGACAGACGTGACGTCGGCGAGTCCGATGCCCGAGGCGAAGGTGCGGTAGTCGGCGAGGATCGCCTCGTAGGTGGTGCGCGAATAAGCCACCAGATCCATCTTGTTGATCGCCAGCACTACGCGCGATATCCCGAGCAGCTGCACGAGGAAGCTGTGGCGGCGCGTCTGGGTGAGCACTCCCTTGCGCGCATCGACCAGGATCACCGCCAGATCCGCCGTCGAGGCGCCGGTCACCATGTTGCGGGTGTACTGCTCGTGGCCCGGAGTGTCGGCGACGATGAACTTGCGCCGCTCGGTCTCGAAGAAGCGGTAGGCCACGTCGATCGTGATGCCCTGCTCGCGCTCGGCGGCGAGCCCGTCGACCAGCAGCGCGAAGTCGAGCTCCCCGCCGCGCGTGCCGACGCGCTTCGAGTCGAGCTCGAGCGCCGCGAGCTGGTCGTCGAGTATGAGCCTCGCTTCGTACAGCAGCCGCCCGATGAGGGTCGACTTGCCGTCGTCGACCGAGCCGCAGGTGATGAAGCGCAGCAGGCCCTTTTGCTCCTGCGCGCGCAGGTACTCGGCGGGATCGCGGGCGGCGAGCTCGGCGGGGCGCTCCATCAGAAGTAACCCTCCTGCTTCTTCCTCTCCATCGAGGCCGCGGCGTCGTGGTCGATGACGCGGCCGCATCTCTCGGAGCTCCTGCTGAGCAGCGTCTCGCGGATGATGGCGGACAGCGTATCCGCGTCGCTCTCGATGGCGGCGGTGAGCGGGTAGCAGCCGAGCGTGCGAAAGCGCACTCTTCTCGGCGCCGGCCGCTCGCTTGGCTCGAGCGGCATGCGCTCATCGTCCACCACGATGAGCGCCCCGCCGCGCTCGACCACCGGGCGCTCCGCCGCGAAGTACAGCGGCACGATCGGGATCTCCTCCCGCCAGATGTACAGCCACACATCGAGCTCGGTCCAGTTGGACAGCGGAAACACGCGCAGGCTCTCGCCCGGGCGCTTGCGGGTGTTGTAGAGCGCCCAGAGCTCGGGGCGCTGCTGCCGCGGGTCCCAGCGATGCCCGGCGGAGCGGAACGAGAAGATGCGTTCCTTGGCGCGGCTCTTTTCCTCGTCACGGCGCGCGCCGCCGAATGCTGCATCGAAGCCGTACTTGTCGAGCGCTTGGCGTAGCGCCTCGGTCTTCATGACGTCGGTGTACAGCTGGGAGCCGTGGGTGAAGGGGTTTACGCCCGCGCGCAGCCCGTCCGCGTTCACGTGCACCAGCAGCTGCATGCCGAGCTCGCGCGCACGGCGGTCCCGGAACTCGTACATCGCGCGGAACTTCCAGGTGGTGTCCACGTGGAGCAGCGGGAAGGGCGGCACGGCCGGATAGAAGGCCTTCACCGCGAGATGCAGCATCACCGCGCTGTCCTTGCCGGCGGAATAGAGCATCACCGGCCGCTCGCACCCCGCGACTACCTCGCGCAGGATGTGGATGCTCTCGGCCTCGAGCCGCTCGAGATGGCCCAGCGGGGCGACCCGCCCCAAGTCGCGAGCCCCCGGCTCCCCGCCCGCAGCCGCCCGGGCGGCGGCGCCGGACTGATCAGTGGACATGGCCGGCAATCGGGCGGGTCTCCTGCATGGCTTGGCTCCTCACTCCGGGACGGGGTTTATGGTACCGAAGACGGCAGGGCGTGGCCCCCAAACCCCCCGGGCGGCGGCGGCCGCCGCCTCGATACCCCGCTGATGGTCGATACCGGGCATGAAAAGCGCCCCCGACGATGGGACGGGTGAGCGCCAGAATGCGACGAAGCACCTGGAGACGCCCGTCACTCCGTGCTCTACTTTCCGCCGTGCGCAGTTGCTCCCCAGTGCTGCTGGTCGCGTGTCTCCTCGGAATCGCCACCGCTGCGGCGCCGGCGGCCGACACGCCGCCGGACCCCGTGGGCGGCGCACCCGCGCCGCCCACGGCGGCTCCGCCACCCGAGCCGCCGATGATCACGCCCAATCAGGAGGTGCTCAACGAGATCATCGTGGAGACCACCGAGCCCCAATTCGTGGCTCCGACGCGGCGCGATCGCATCGGCAGGATCTGGGCCCCGGTGCTGATCGACGGCAAGGGCCCCTATCGACTGGTGCTCGACACCGGCGCCAATCGCTCGGCGATCACCGCGCACACCGCGCAGCTGATGGGGGTGCTGCCCTCCGGGGACGGCTCTACCGTGGTCACCGGGTTCACCGGCTCCGCCCGCGTGCCCACCATTCACGTCGATCACATGGAGGTGGGCGAGCTGCTGCTGGGTCCGACCGTTCTGCCCATTCTCAGCGATGTATTCGGCGGCGCCCAGGGCGTGCTCGGCATCGAGGGACTGACCGGCATGCGCGTCTATGCCGATTTCGGTCGCGACCGGCTCGTGATCGCGCGTTCGCATGGCGAGCGTGCAGGCCGCGATTTCACCGTGGTGCCGCTGCGTCTCATACGCGGGGGCCTGCTGGTCGCCGACGTGCACGTGGGGTCGGTGCGCGCCAAGGCGATCGTGGACACCGGCGCCCAGGGCACGATCGGCAACCTGATGCTGCGCGATGCGCTCATGCGGCATCCGCCGCGCAACGTGGCGCACGAGGACGTCATCGGCGTGACGCTCGACGTGCAGGGCGGGGACAACATCCCGATGCCCGACATCGACTTCGGTCATCTCACCATCCGCGGCGTGCGCGTCACCTTCGGAGACATGTACCTGTTCCAGCACTGGAAGCTGACCGATGAGCCCACCCTGACGCTCGGCATGGATCTGCTCGGATCGTTCGACGTGCTGATCATCGATTACAGCCGGCACGAGCTGCAGATCCGGCTGCGCGGCGCGCAGATGCCGTACTGATCCTAGGACGCTCCGCGCCCGCGCTGCCCCATTCGCTGAAACCGCCGCCGCTCGTTCCATTGATGGCGCGCGTGCAGCCGCTCGGACTGATTGCTCGGCTCGGGCGGCAGCGCCTGCAGCGCGCGCAACGCCGCGGCATGCGCCATGGCGACCGCCGGATCGGTCTGCAGCAGTGCGCGGTAGTGCTCGAGGAACGGCTGATCGGCCAGCCCGCCACCGCCGGCGAGCAGCTCGCGCGCGTGCGCGCCGATCGCGGCGCTCTCGCTTTCGGGGAGGTCGTCGGCGTAGGCCAGCGCGTGATCGACGTCGGCGATCAGCCGGTAGAGAGGCTGCAGCCAGGCCCACTCGGGGCTGGTGGTGATCTGGCGCAGCCGCTCGAGGGGCGAAGCTGGAGGCGCGAAATGGCGCTCTGCCTCGAGCAGCGCTCCGAGCACGCTCTGCAGGGCGGCACTGCTCTCACGAAGACGGTCCAGCCATGGACGGTCCGACGACATGTCCTGCCTCGCGCTCGGGGGTGCCCAGGGGCACCCCGGTAGCCTAACCGCTGCCCCGCGGTAGCGCCAGGCACCCCGCTCGCACCCCGGAAAATCAGGCATCGCCCGAGTTGCGGGTCAGCGCCGCCAACCAGGACGCCTGATTTTCCGGGGACCCCGCTCGCACCCCGGAAAATCAGGCATCGCGCGAGTTGCGGGTCAGCGCCGCCAACCAGGACGCCTGATTTTCCGGGGACCCCGCTTCGGCGAGCTCGCCGATCCTCGCGAGCGTGACGTCCGCGGCCCGGTGCTGGTCGAGCTCGCGCGGATCGTGCGCATAGTGCCCCTGACGCACGAAGACCGTGGTGAGCCGCTCGCGCCAGGTGCGCTTCATGGCGGCGAGGATGCGCAGCTTGTCGTCGATCATGACGTAGTGGTCCGCGGGAAAGCGCCGCTCGATCGCGTCGAGCATGAGCTCCTTGTGCAGGTAGATCAGAACCCGGCCACCCACGGCATCCCAGAGGCCCGCTCGCTGGACCTTGCGCGGCTGAAACACCACGTCGCCGTCGGAGAGGATAATCGTGGTGCCGAGGCGCGCGCAGCGCTCGAGCGCGGCGAGCGCGCCCGGAAAGAGCCGCTCCCCGAACGGGTAGTCGATCAGGAAGGACGACACGCGCAGCAGCAGCGGATCGTCGAGGTTCTCCAGGCGATAGCGCTGCAGGGCGCCGAGATAGTCGGCGTATCCGAGCTCGGCGCGCAGCTCCTCGAAGATCGCCCAGTAGCGGTCGCGGCTGGCGCCGCCGAACTCGCGCTGCAGATAGGCGCTGAGATCGGCCTGCACGGCGTCGTTGTCGAGGAGCGTGTTGTCCACGTCGAACAGGAACGCGATCTTCTTCGATGTCGCCGTCATGCGACCGCCCGGTATCCTCACCCCTTTCGGCAGTGTACGCTCGGGGAACGCAGCCACCCGCGGGACCTGTCAACCCGGCTCAGGCGGGCGCGTTCTGCGAACACGGGACGTCCTGCGCGTGGCGCCGTTGCGCGCGCCGGGCACGGAGGTGCAGCGAGTGAACAGCCAGTCTTTCGTGAGATCTCTCTACGGCCGATCGGCGGTCCGGCCGCTGGCAGTCGGCGGCGTGACGGCACTGCTCGGTACGCTCCTGAGCTGCGGCTACGGCTCCGGCTATAGCATCCAGACCGTCAGCGTCCCGAACTCGATCGCGGTCGCGGATGTCAACGGCGACGGCGTTCCGGACTTGCTGGTCGCCACGACCTCCGATCAGGGTAATCCCACGAACCCGGGCTTCGCGAACGTCATTCTCGACAACAAGACAACCGCCGGCACGTTTCAGAAGGGGGTGCCGTACCCGACGACCGGCACCAACCCCTCGAGCATTGCGGTCGCGGACCTGACGCGCTCCGGATCGCTCGACCTTGTGATCGCGAACTACGCCTCCGGCAGCGTCTCGGTCTTCATGCACGGCTCCACCCCGGGCAGCTACATGCCCGCGGTCACCGTGACGACCGGCGGGCTTCCGAACCAGGTGGTGATCGCCGACGTGAATCTCGATGGACACCCGGACCTGGTCCTCGCCGACGCGAGCGCCAGCGGCAACGCCATCGTCCTGCTCCAGGATCCCGCCAACCCCGGGCAGTTCCTCGCGCCGGCCCTGCTCTCGACCGGCAGCACCAGCGCCCCATCGGTCGCCGTCGCCGACCTGAACGGCGACGGCAAGCCGGACGTCGTGGCCGCGACCTCGGATGCGAGCGGCAACAACGGCGCCGTCTACGTCTTCTACCAGAGCGCTACGAGTCCCGGGACCTTTCTCGCGGCGAGGACTTTTCCCGCCGGCGCGCAGCCGCAGGCGGTCAGGACCGCGGACGTGAACGGTGACGGTCTTCCGGACATCGTGGTGGCGAACTTCGGTCCTGGTGCGGACGGCACCGGATCAGCGGGTGTCTCCGTGCTGCTGCAGGATGCGGCGAATCCCGGGAGCTTCCTCGCACCGGTGACCTACGCCACGCAATCCCGGGCCATAGACGTCGCGGTCGGCGACTTGAACGGCGATGGGAAGCCCGACCTCGTGGTCGCGAATCTCGGGCCCGCGCCGACCGGCAGCGTGTCGGTCCTGCTGCAGGATGCGGCGCAGCCGGGCGTGTTTCTCTCGGCCACGAGCTACGCCGGTTTTGGCCAGCCGCTCTCGGTCACTATTGCCGATTTGAACGGTGACGGACATCCCGACATCGCGGTGGCCGACAGCACCAGCGCGACGATCATGCTGCAGAACGCAACCGCGCCGGGAACGTTTGCGGCCGCCACGCAAGTCGGAAATTAGGAAGTCAGCGTCAGCGTGCGCTGTAGCCGCGCGCATCCAGACAGGCAATCATGGCGCGGCGATAGTCCGCGGCGCTTCCCGATGACTGCCGGGACGTGCGGGTGGGATCGAAACCCGTCTGGCTCACCGCCCAGCTGTGACACTCGTAGCGGTCCTGCTGGGTCTGCGCATCGCTCTGGCCGTTGCGCGGATAGAGATACACGTCCGCGCCGCTTCCGCCGTCGCCGTACCCGGACGAGGAGTCGCCCGCGTTACTACCGGCCACGGGCGGCGGATCCGTGACGACGTACCCGTAATCGGCCGGGCTCCACGTGTAATAGAGGTTATTCCAGTAGTAGTACGGGATTCCGCCCCACCAGAACGTCGCGTAGCCGTAGGGAAGCACGGGCAGGAACCACGCAAAGCCCGGGTTGAACCACACGTGCGGCCAGAAGCCCCCGCGCCAGTAGCCGCCGCCCCAGCCACGCCACCCGTTCCAGCCGCCCGAGCCGGGCGCGAAGCGACCCGCACTGTGGTTGGCGCTCATGGTCGGGAAGCCCCCGTGCACGGGAGCGTGCGCGGCGGCGCCGGTGGCGGCAAGCCCAAAATGAGGCGCGGAGTAATGGCCTCCGCTGTAGGCGAAATGCCCGCCCGCGACGCCTGCGTAATGGCCTCCGCCGCCGCTACCCGTCACGTGTCCGCCGCCGAAGAACTGGCCGCCGCCGGAGTGGCCACCCCCGATGTGGCCGCCGCCATGCCCGCCACCCCCGAAATGGCC
>WNGC01001889.1_pt1 | contig 17222 bp, 23 predicted proteins | sample 5400051 | NCBI WGS metagenome assembly WNGC01 (sample SAMN13153368, study PRJNA577476) | soil metagenome | isolation source: 20 cm soil or saprolite under grassland replicate 2 | place: USA:California | collected 2016-06-15
AAGCGTCAACTTGAGACACGCCAGCGTACTCCATGCAACGGTTTCCAAGTACGATCGCCACCCAAGCCTACCATCAAATCGCCAAGACGCCGATGATAGCGCTGCAGGCTGAATCTGGTTAGAATGAACCTATGCGAAACTGGCGTGAGCGAATCAGTGTAAACCCGGCCGTCTGCCACGGCCGAGCGTGTGTCCGCGGAACTCGTGTCTTGGTATCCGTCATAGTGGACAACGTTGCGGCAGGTGTACCGCGCGAAGAGATATTGCGGAACTACGCAGCACTGACGGACCCGGATATCGATGCGGCATTGGCGTATGCGGCTGAGTTGACGCGCGAGGGCACCGTGGATTTGCCGCTGGAAATCAAAGCTTGAAGTTCAAAGTCGACGAGAATCTTCCAACAGAATGCGCGTCGATCCTTCGTGGGGCGGGTTTCGAAGCCGATACGGTCTCCGACGAGAAACTCTCGGGTGCCGGCGATTCGGTGCTCTCCGAGCGTTGCCGCGCGGAAGATCGCGTGTTGATGACGTTGGACTTGGATTTTGCGAATGTGCAAGCGTACCCTCCAAAATCCCATCCAGGAATCGTGGTCTTTCGTTCTAGGTCCCAAGACAAGCCAACGCTTGTTGCTCTTTTGAAGCGCCTCGTTCCCGTGTTGCTGCAACTCTCTCCAAAGCATCAGCTTTGGATTGTCGAGCCGGACCGCATCCGGTATCGCGAAGAATGACACCCGAGACCAGGGACCGCAATACTGATAAGGGCGAGGTCGGTGGTTCAAGTCCACCCAGGCCCACCATTCAAATCACCAGTAAACACGCGGCCATTCTCACTTTTCCCTTTTCGGGGAATATCTCTCAAAAAACCAATTTGCCAACTATTTGCCAACTTTACGATTGGCCGGATGGCATTACACTCAGGGCGTTAAGACCCTTCGGCTGAAGACCGAACGGCTAGGATGGATTTCGAGAACGCTGCCCTATCGCGTCGAAGGACGTGGAAGGCAGTGCAAGACACTGCAAGACTGTGCAAGGAGCGGGAAGTCATTCTTAGCGAGTTTGCGGGGGCGTAGTTCAGTTGGTTAGAACGCTGCCCCGTCGCTGGTTAGAATCCCAAACTGTCACGGCAGTCCTGTTGCTCCGCGCTATCATTAAATATATCGCCCGACCAAGGCGTGCAGTTCTCCAACCAGAAGCCCCATTCGTCTTGCCTGAAGTCATTTTTTCCCCTACCCTGAAGATGACCAACCCACGGAGCAGCAACACATGACGATTCATCTCACGCCGGAGCAAGAGCGCCGGCTTCGAGCTGTCCTCGACCGCGGTGCCTACAAATCCGTTGAGGAGGTTGTCGAGGCTGCTTTAACGGCCGTTGAACAACGCAGCGTGCCAGGTTTCGCGGGGACACCGGAAGAACTCGATACCCTGCTCGCTGAAGGGCTTGCCTCAAAACAACTCACGGAAGATGAGTTTTGGAGTTCCGTAAGCAAGCGAACAGATGCGCTCCTGGCTGAACATAAGACCGGCCCGCGTTCGTGAAGGTTCTGTATCGACAGACCGCGAGCGACGACATCGTTCGTCAGTTCCGCTATTACCTCCTTACTGCAGAGGCTCCCGAGATCGCCCTTCGCTTCCGCGAAGCTGTCAGGCGCACCGTTCAGTCACTAGGCCAAAATCCTCATGTAGGTCCGCGATATTCTTCCAGCAATCCGCGAGTTCAAAATCTTCGATCATGGCCGGTTGTTGGATTTGAAGCGATTCGGATTTATTACGCTTTGGAGCCGGACGCCATGCACATTATTCGTATCCTGCACAGCAAACGAGACGTGAGGCGCATCCTTGGAAATGAATGAGTTCCTAAGTGCGCCAGCCGAACGTGGCGGACCGACTGGATTCAAACCCAGGGTGCACGTTTTGCGACGGACAACGGTTTAGCAAATTCCCGATTCCACACGCTGTTGTTCGGAATCAATAGCTTACGTTCGGACGCGATGCCCCATCTTTGTGCAAAGAACCACTGTTCGGGAGCATTTGTGCAACTATTGTGCAACCAAAAATGCGACGGTTTTTCAGACCGTTGCAGGTGGCCACACCCCTTTTTTCTAATTCCCTGTATCCCAAAATTTTTCTAGTCCAAGGGTCTCAAACGTCGCTGCGGCCGGGTCGAGCGGGCCTCCCGCGAAATTTGGAACACCGTTTCAAACAACCGTTGTGGCGGGAAAGCCTTCGGGTAAAAACCGAAAGCTCTGATCCTCCAGTTGGGGAGATTGATGGCGGCGGTTTACTAAGAAATTCTACCTAACCTGTTCGTACCCACCGATTTTCACGAGTTTTGTAGGATTTAGGAGCTTCTCAGTCGCAGTGAAATGCGCTCATTTGCAACCTATAGTGCAGCAGTTTTTGCCCAAATTCTCGTCGAAAAAGCATTGCTGACAATTCCTCTAAGGTAGCGACGCTTTTCTCGCCGTGCCTCGAGCAAATTTATTAATCCGGTGCTTGATTTATTTCAGACGAATCTGGAATCTGTGAAATCCTTGGAGATTGCTCGGAGAATTAGCATAGTCCGATCGTCCGTCGGAGTCGCGTCGTTTGTGAACGCCGCGATCGCCTTCTCACAAGCTCCGTGCAATCGCATGCTCGGTCTGAACTGTACTCGCTTAACACCCGATCGAGCCCCTCGGTGCCGAACAACTCTAGACCATCTATGCCCTCCCGCATCGCTTCCGTGATTCCGTCGGTGTAGATCACCAACAAATCTTCGGGTTCGAGCGTGATGCTTGCATCCTCGTAGCTTGCCGCCGGGTCAAATCCCAATGGAAGTCCCCCCACCACGTCGAGTGATAACACGCTACCGCCGCGCAGGAGACGCGGTGGATTGTGGCCGGCGGATGCGTAAGTCAGTCGTCGAGAGACCGGATTCAGCACTGCGGCCCAAACCGTCACAAATCGGCTATCTCGCAGGTATGTTTCACACATAACTCTGTTGACGCGTTCCAGAAACTCGCCCGCCGACTTATCTCGATTGCTCGGCAACTCTGCGTGTATCAGGGTCCGCAACACGGTCATGATGACCGCCGCCGGGGTTCCATGCCCCGATACATCCGCCATGACAACTCCCCACTGGTCGTCGATGAGCGGCACCACATCGTAATAATCGCCGCTGGCATGTTCGCTCGGCTGGTAATAGGGTGACATTTCAAAGCCGGGAAGCTCCGGCAGCGACGTCGGCAGGAGTGAACGTTGAATCTCCCCGACCGCCTGCCGTTCGCGATCCAATTCCTCCAATACTCTGGCAAGACGCACCTCGACAGGGCCGGACTGAAGGGAAATCAGCGTTTGTTGCAGAGCCATAATGACCTCTTATGTGAACAGAGACGCGCTCGCCGACGCCGCTGCGGGTCGAGCGTCGTCAATGATCCTTCGTTTACTTCGGTCTACTTAATCTTGTTTCTTACGAATGGTTACCCGACGGCCGTTTAACCGGCACTGGAAATCCGTGCCAAGCAATACAACCTGCTTGGCGTCACCGTCGCTCGGCTCGTCTACGGTGATCTCGGCCCAACAAGCAACATAATCCTGAACCTCGATGCCCATCCCTTCGTCCCAATCACTCAACAAACGGCCCACTGTTGCGCAAATGGTCGTCGCAGGGGAGTCTTCGTCGAACAGTTCAATTCGATCACCCGATTTGAGATTTAGCATTCCGCCTCCCTACCCACCCAGTCCACCCCGTTACAGAGGTTTCTGAAATTCCCGACTTTAGACGCCTGCGATAGTCATCCATAGAAATGCGACACGCAGAGTTCCCTAGTTGTCTGCGATTCTCCTTCACCAGGAACAAGCTGGAGAAATCGCGAAAACCCAGCTCCCCTGCGTGTGCATGCCTCAGGCCCAGTCCAAATGCAAACGGTGGCAATGCCCGAGGCTGTCGCCAGCCTTCACTTTATCTTTCCTCACACCCTGTCGGCCGGCGTGCGGTTCGGAAAAATTCAGGCTGCTGAATTAGTTGGCCGGGACCACCACGGGAGCGCCCTTGTCCTTAACCAGGAACACGACGAATTTCGCGGGTTCGGTTTGGCTGGCGTTCCGCCCGACGACGTGAACATCAGAGGGACCTTCATAGAAGGTCTGACCAGCTGTCAGAGTGACTTCCTTTCCGCCCCTTACCTGCATCACGATTGAGCCCTCAAGGACATAAACAAACGCATGTGCATTGTGGCGATGGATTGGGTCCGAGCTACCCGGCGGATACACTACCGTGATCATCAGACCTTCCTTGCCGGGAAGGTCCGTCAGGTCTTTCGAAAAGAGCGGCGTCACGTTCGCCTCTTTGGGCTCCAGGGGCACGGACATTAGAAACGCGAGCATCAAAATTACTTTTGTAATCGTCATAAGCAAACCTTTCCTTTGAACGTACGATTTTCATGATTAGCATCGTCATTTTCGACGGACGCATTTCACAGCTGCCTGTCGTACTCGCTAAGACCGAACATTCCATCGCTTTGTGACAGCGTGCTGACGATTTCGCGCTGGTCGAGTCGAAATACACGAAGAGAGAACTATGAAGTGCGTGACAGTATTGATTGCAAATCAATTGGGGAAGGAAAAGCACTGATCCGAATGAAACACGCCACCTTTAAGAGCAAGTACAGAATTCGCTGAGTGTTTTTTTGGGGCCGCAATTCCTGCTGGCTCCGGCGATACGATGCCGTGTCCGCATCGATGAGTCCTACCAGTACTTCCTCAACGATCCGGCCACCAACGGGACCAAGACGAGGAATGCCCGTCGCGGCCGATCCATTCGCCTCTCGATGAAAGACCATCTAGATCGTCGATTTGTGACAGTTGCTCGGCGTTATTTGCAAATGCATCTGCTTTGTCACAGTTAGAAAGGCTGTCCTGTCACAGCAGACGACAAGTGAGAATGCTCGTAGCAATAGGAATCGTGACTTCGACGCGCACGGGAACCATTAAGGGGCGCTCTCGATCCAAGGAGAAAGGAAACTTCGATGAAAAATAGATCGTGGTTTGGAATCTTGGCAGGTCTGGCGGCTGGAATCGTGCTTGCCGCGCCTTCGGCGCGCGCCCAAGCAGAGATCGATCCCGACCATTTCGACTCCCCTAATATGGTGCCTTTCGATCGGCCACAGACGAAAGCTAATTCCGAAGCGGCAGTGGCCACTTTTCGCTATGAAGGCAGGTTTAACCTGCCCTACACCGTGCACTGCAATGGAAAGAGTCTGCGCCCTGGCAGATACTCCATTTCCCTTCGTGCCGACGGGAAGGTGGGCCAGGCCACGCTGAATCAGAAAGATCAAACGATTGGCATTGGCGGTGTTGTAGAACAACAAGCCCGCAAGGAGGGAAATGACGCGCTCGTGGTAGAGCGCAACCGAGGGAAGCGCAACCTGTCGGAGATCCAGGTCGCAGAACTCGATTTGATTCTAGACCCAAGATCGCTCATCGTTTCCGCGCGGGATTCGAAACCAAACCGCGTCGACCGCTTGCCCCTGACCGAAACCACACAGAAAAAGTGACCACCGCGGGGCCATTCCTGACTCTCGGAATGGCCCATCTCTCAGGCACGTTGGGCGAAGCTGCCTGAACTATTCCCTGCTGCCCGCCACTGCGATGTACGCTCGTTTCGCGCTTTGGCCAATGCGTGCCGCACACCGGCGCTGTCCAATTCCTTGTCATAAACCGGCGTGCCCGGCTGTTGGCGCCAGGAATCATCTAACCCGCCGTCGTCGACTCCGTCAAATCCGAGCTGCTCGATCAGCCACAGCACCACTTGCTTCGCCCTCGGGTCGTCGCCCGCGACCGGCAGGGCGAGGCGTCCGGGAGTACCTGCAGGACGGCCTAATTCGAGCAGATGTTTGTAATTCATCGTATTGAAAGCCTTGACGACGGGACGGCCCAGCCGAGTCTCGACCCACCGGCTTTCCTGCATGCCAGCCTCGATTTCGTCAATGCGGCCATCACGTTCACGAGGGTAGTAATTTCCAGTGTCGATCACCACGACGTCTTTCCGGCACACCTTCGAAAAGATTTATCGGAAGGTCTTGAATCTTCGCCTCCGGAATGGTCACGATGACCACTCTGCCGGCTCTGGCCGCATCCTGAACCGTTACGGCCTTCGCCCCCGTCTCTTTCGCCAATCCGGCGAGAGCTGAAGGCCCTCGCGAGTTAGCCACGAACACCTCGTGTCCCAACTGGCTCAATCGACGTGTGAGTGAGCCACCGATCTGGCCTGCGCCGATGACGCCGATTTTCATGGTTGCTCCTTTCCTCGACAAAAACGCAACACGCAGAGTTCCCCGGATGCCTGCGATTCTCCTTCACCAGCGACAAGCTGGAGAAATCGCGAGAATCCAGCTCCCCTGCATGTGCATGCCTTTAGCCCTAGTCCAAATCCGTACGATGTCAATGTCAATCCGTGAGTCCGAGGTGACTAATGCCGCATACGCAAACCGAAGATGTTCTCGCCCACATTGGCGCTAAGATCGTCGATCTCCGTGACGTGACTGAGAGCAAAAGCCGTCAGCTCGTAAGATTGCCTGCCGGCTGGCGGCTCACCGATAGCCTGCCCGGTCGCAGCCCAGCTGACGACCGCAGCGAGTACCTTCGTAAGCTGTAAATCTGATGCTCCCTGTTCGCGCCAGGGCGAAAGATACTCATCAACCATTTGGGCGAATTTCAAGGTCTTGACCACCTTTAGACCTTCTTCAGTAAATTCCATCGACTCCCCCAGTTTTGGATTCGACAAGATGTGAACCCGGAGGTTTGCTCCGACTGCTGAACTTTTCGGGCCGCGCGACCAGCTAGTCCTGTGTCTTACGAAGAGTTATCGGGCGGCCGTTCAGCCGATACTGGAAATCCGTGCCAAACAAAAGAACTTGTTGGGCGTCCATGTCGCTCGGCTCGTCCACGGTGATCTCGATCCAACAGGCAGTATAGTCTTCAACCTCGGTGCCCATTCCTTCATCCGGATCAGTCAACAAACGGCTAACTGTTGCACGAATCGCCGTTGCAGGAGCGTCTTCGTAGAACAATTCAATTCGATCGCCAGATTCGAGATTTAGCATTCCACCTCCACATCCCCTCAGGCCATTTCGTTGCAAAGGGTCCGATGTGGGCCACGTCTTTCCACGAGTTGCGCCTAGTAGTTCGCAGTTACGCGTAACGCAGAACGAGTTCCTGCTCGGCACGCAGCCAATCTTCGACGTCGTGCCCATCTTGCCGGCCACGTGACTCGTACAGATTGAACGCAAGCTGGGCAATCTCGTCATGGGTAGGGGCCGGTCGACCGCCGGTGTATGTTCCCATTCCCCACTCGCCTGCGGCCTGCGAAGTGACGAAAGCTGCTGCTTTTGTCACAACTCCCTTGTCTAATGTCACACCACTAACGACCAAGCCTTGTGGTATCTCGTCGATGCGAAGTTCGTTATCTGCCATGGTCTCAGGCTCTTTTCGTCGCAGTTGTGGCTGCCGCGGATGGCAACTTTGCCTTCGGAGGTTGAGACGCGGGACTCTTGAGCCAGTCTGCAAAGCGCGTTTCGCCAAGTCGGGCGTCTTTTCCTGGGAGAAGCGTTCGTTCGCTGACTTCCGCGCCGCTGTATCGCGCGTGTGGGTCGGCGACGACTTCGCGGGGATCATTGAGGCTGGCCAAGCGCCGCCGGACTAGTTCATCCACGCGAAACTGTTCCGGCCCCGCTATTTCGATGATGCCATTTACCGGCAAGCCGACAGCGACCCTGGCTACCCCACTCGCAACGTCTTCGGCAGCCATCGGCTGGAAAAGGACAGGTGACAAATGCACCTTGTCGCCGACCATGGAAATATCGGCAAGCCCCTTGAGGAACTCGAAGAACTGCGTTGCGTGCACGATGGAGTAGGGGATTGAAGATTCTTTGATCAGTTTCTCCTGAGCGATCTTAGCGCGGAAGTAACCGCTTTCGGACAACTGATCGGTTCCCACAACCGATAACGCAACGTGATGTCCTACGCCTGCGGCCGCTTCATAGGTAAGGAGGTTGCGAGTTGATGTTTCGAAGAACTTCAGCACTTCTGCGTCCTCCCACGAGGGAGAGTTTGATACGTCAACGACTACGGAAGCACCTTTCAGCACTTCGGCCAGTCCCTCGCCCGTGACGCTGTTGACACCCGAATCCGGTGATGCCGCCACGGCGTGATGACCATTAGCGCCGAGCTTTTGTACGACTTTTGACCCGATCAGCCCACTTCCACCAATCACTACGATCTTCATATTCTTCCTTCCTTTCCTATTCGACCGAGGCTTTCGAGCCGCCGGTCGTATTTGAATGCGAGTCAGGCGCGTGCGCGATTCAGGTTCCGAAGGTGCTAAGCCGCTGCTGCCGCCACGCCCTTGAAGAAAGCGAGCAACTCAGCATTGACTTGATCCTTGAGAGTCGAACACATGCCGTGAGGTGCGCCTGGAATGACTTTCAGCGTGGCGCTCTTGATGATTTTAGACGAGACCAGGCCTGTAATGCCGATGGGTACGATCTGGTCGTCGTCGCCATGCAGGACAAGAGTTGGTACATCGAACCGCGTCAGGTCTTCTGTGAAATCAGTCTCGGAAAAGGCTTTAACGCACTCGTAGATGGCTTTGTGCCCTCCGAGCATCGACTGGAGCCAAAAGGAATCGCGCAAACCCTGAGAGACCTTTGCACCCGGCCGATTAACGCCATAGAACGGTGCACTAAACTCTTTCCAAAGTTGAGCTCGGTCAGTAAGGATCTGGGTGCGAAGTTGATCAAATTCTTCGATGGGCAACCCACCGGGCTTGCCAGTGACCAATAGCGGGGGAACCGCACTGATGAGTACGGCCTTGGCCACACGCTTTGTCCCGTGCCGACCGATATACCGAGTAACTTCGCCGCCACCCGTCGAATGGCCCACGTGAATGGCGTTCTTTAGGTCGAGCGCTTCGACGAGAGCTAGCAGGTCGTCCGCGTAGGTGTTCATGTCGTTGCCGTTCGACGGTTGACTCGACCGGCCATGCCCGCGCCGGTCGTGGGCGATGCAGCGATATCCGCGGTCCGCCAGAAAAATCATCTGGTCTTCCCAGGCGTCAGCGCTAAGAGGCCAGCCATGGCTGAAAACCACGGGTTGTCCCTTTCCCCAATCCTTGTAATAGATTGTCGTGCCATCTTTCACCGTAATGGTGCTCATGATTATCCCCTTCGTTTTCGACCAAGCATTTTGCCCTGCCGGTCGTACTCGCTATGACCGAACATTCCATCGATTTGTGACACTCTGCTGGGTTATGCCACTTTCGCAACAAGCCGTGGCAGCAGGGGCCAGCGCGGCCGAGGCACCGTAACGGGCTCGACGACCGTCGACCCAGTCCGTAACACCTGCTCGCCCTTTCCAACCGTACCGTCGGCGCTGCCGACCAAAAAAGACTCGAGTGCTGTGAGAGCGCCCTTCTCGACCGCGGCGACGAACGCGGCGAGAAAACGCCGCTGTTCGGCGGAATTCACGCCAGCATGCCGACCTTCAGCGACACGTTGCCGAGCGCGGGTCACGAGTTGGCGAGCATTGGCTTCTTGGACGCGAACAATGTTCGCGATCTCACGATATGAGTAGTCGAACGCTTCCCGAAGGACGTACGCGGCCCGTTCGGCAGGCGATAGCTTTTCGAGAAGGACGAAGACCGCACTCTGGAGCGCCTCGCTTCGTTCCGCTTCCAACTTAGGATCGGCGCTAGTGTCCACCGATTCCTGAAGCGATGGCCCGACAGTTGTTTCCCGGCGCCAACGAGCCGACTGCATAACGTTGATTGCCAAGCGCGTCGTTGTCGCCGCGAGAAATGCCGCCGCCCCTCGAACTGCGCTGCGGTCAGTCAACTGCCACCGTATCCAAACGTCCTGCAGAATGTCCTCGGCTTCAGCGGCGCTCTTCAGTATGCGATAGGCAATACCGAACAGGCGCGCTCGCGCACTGAGGAAGGCTGAAAGGCCATCATCCTCCGCACAAGCTTCGGAGCGGACGATGATATTTTGTATTGGTTTTCGCGAACCACTGAGACAATGTGGTCGTGAGAACGGAACTCCACGCTCAGATTGTTGAATCACAACGAAACTCCGGGCTCCGATTGTTGAATCACACATGAAGACACCTTGAACCTTCGTTCCAGATGCCTCCTCAGATAGCGTCTCGCGTGGAACACACGTGCCTTAACCGCGGACACAGTCAGACCGAGCCGCCTAGCGGTTTCCGCACTCGTAAGCCCTTGCAATTCCTTAAGAAGAACTACGCTCCGTAAGTTTTGCTGGAGGTCAGAAATTGCTTGAAGGAGAGCAGTTTGCAGTTCGTTTTTCGCTACAAGTTGTTCCGGCGACGGATGCTCATCCGGTGGATCGAGAGTCAAAGGTGCCTGGACGTCATCATTGTCACTATTCGCAGGTGGTATGAGTGCTCGCCTTTGCCGGAGGAGCATCAGCGCTTCATTGATAGCAATACGTGTCACCCAAGTTGAAAACGTCGAGTCTTCGCGAAATCTACCGACGTTTATGAAGGCGCGCTGAAACGACCGTTGAACTGCATCTTCCGCATCTTGGCGATTGCCAAGTATTCGGAGGACAGTGTGATAGGTCCTCTGTCGGTGATGCTCGTAGAGTTCCCCGAAAGCATTCGAGCACCCAGATTTTGCCTGCGCTACAAGCAATCGCTCATCGCTCGGTGCGGATTTCGCAGCGCTGCGGTGTATGACTTCCCGTGGCTCGGCAGGTGGTGCAGTCTCCTGAAGCTTCATCGCTCTTAACTCCCCTCTCAAAAATTCGTCGAGCAATCACTTTCGTGAGAAGGCTGTTGCTTTGTTTTCCTTCAACTGGACTCAGCGCGAGAGCCATAGCGCGTATCGAATCGCCTCAAACAAATGCCACTGATAATGCATGCGCAAGATTCGATACCAGCCTAGGAGGGAGGGCCGTTTCATGCTTTTGGACTCGTCGTCTCTGTGAACCAATCGACCTTCACTTCGTGCCCCGAAAATTGACGGAACTTCGTTGACGGTTTCCATAACTAGCTCCCAATAACTACCTGTCTTCCCCGAGAACGCGGCGATTGTGGAATGAAAAGCAGCGTGCGCGAAACCGTAAATCGTCGGATCATGCGCTACCCAAATCGATAGACGCGATGCTCCTACTTTCAGGGGAGAGATGTCTTCGGTGTACTAATCGTGCGGAGTTTCGATATGTTTCCTGCCGAAGAGTTTGGCATCAACAGACCAGGCTCCAGGCCCGATCATTGCCAGAGTTGCGCCAAATGTGGCTAAGAGGATTGGAATCCAAGGAGTATCCGGGCGAGCGAACGCAATCCAGAGCTCGGCGATTGCGACCAGCGTTCCCATCACTGGTGTCCACAATCCCAGCGCCAGAACAAGTCCCGCCGCCGCCGCGATTATTTGCGGCGTCGTCAAGATAAGGGCAGAGTCTCTTTCTACGAGGTCGATTGCTGAAAAAAAGAGAGCAGCGCCAGTTACCAGTCGCTGGACCAAGAGAGCTTTACCGGGCCAACCGTTGGCAAATGTCGAGAATAAGCGTTGCAAAAGTACCCTCGTACAGGGTAAACGGCGTTACTGGTAGGACGAAACCGCTGAAGGTCGGAGCCCGATCTCCTACTTTTGGGGGACTATAGCTGGATAATTCCGCGCTTGAGACCGATCGTGACGGCGTGCGTACGGTCGCTGGCGCCGAGCTTGGAAAGTATATTTGTCACGTGACTCTTAACGGTCGCTTCTCCGATGGAGAGCTGGTCGGCAATCTGTTTATTTGCGTGCCCGCCGCCGATCAGTCGCAGAACTTCAATTTCGCGCGTGGTCAATTCGTCATCTGCAGCGTGTTCGGCCAATTCCGCAGCAATTTCCGGAGGAATACGCTTCTTTCCAGCGTAAACACTACGGATGGTCTCCAGCAGTTCTCGATGTACGTGGCCTTTCAAAATGTAGGCTCGAGCACCGGCTCGAAGCGCACGCACGACTTGGACATCACCCGTATATGTTGTCAGAACGATGATGCGAGCGTCAGGGTATTCACTCTGGATCTGGGTGATCGCCTCTATTCCGTTTACGCTGGGCATTTGAATGTCCATCAACGTTACATCCGGTCGGTGCAAGCGAAACTTCTCCACAGCCTCTTTCCCGTTCGACGCTTCTGCGACCAGCTTCATGTCGGGTTCGGCGTTAACGAGCGCTGCGATTCCGTCGCGGAGAAGAGGATGGTCGTCAACGCTAAGAACGCGGATCAGCTTAGGCTCAACGCTCATGACTTCGCCTTGTGGAGCGGTCTGATTCCATCGCCATCGCGTGTAGTTTTGTAAGCGATGACGGCTGGAACGGTTAATTGTACTTCCGTTCCCGCCCCCGCCTCGCTCCAGAAATCCAATTCCGCCCCAATTCGTTGCGCGCGTTCACGGACGCCGGTCAAACCCCAGTGTCCGACGCGCCCGCCTTGGTCCATCACCGGGCGGTCCATGCCTTTTCCGTCGTCGCGTATGCGCAGGCGAAATAAATGGTCATCGTAGCGAATTTCGACTTCGATCTCACGCGCCAGCGCATGTTGAAAAGCGTTGCGTAAGAGCTCGCGAGCTATGTGGCCAACTTCTTCCTGGACGATCGAAGACAATGCACGCCGCTCGCCTTCTACAATCACGCGGAACTCGGGCGAGTCGCCACTCGCATCCTTTGGCGTGAAATCGCGAGCCATCGTCGCGAGGCCTTGTGCAAGGTCGGCCTGCGATGCCGATTCATGACGCAGGCCCTGAATAGCGCTTCTGCTTTCTGTGATTGCTTGCTCGGTTCTGCTGATTGCGCCATCCAGAGTTCGTATCGCGTCCTGAGTCCTCCCCGGAAGCATGTTGCGCGCTGCCTGAAATTGAAACAGCAGTCCGTGCAAGCTCTGCAGTAGAGTGTCGTGCAGTTCGCGTGCGATGCGTGTTCGCTCGCCGACACGCGCATCGACAGTCATGGCGAATTGGCGTCGCAGATAGCGGAGGCGAATTTGATATGCCATCCAGAGCAGCACCAGAACCGCACTTACGCACAAGGCACGGAACCAGTTCGTTTGATAGTACGCGGGTGAGATCGAAAAATTCAGGAGCGCTCCCTCCTCGTTCCATACGCCATCATTATTGGAGGCGATTACGCGGAATGTATATGGTCCGGCATCCAGGTTCGTATAAACAGCCTCACGTTGCGTGCCGGACTCCAGCCAGTCTTTGTCTTGTCCCTCGAGCTTGTAGCGAAAGCGCACGTGTTCGGGAACAGTGAGGCTGGTAGCGGTATAGGTGATTTGCAAATGCGTAATTCGGGAAGGCAACCTCAGAGATGTCGAGTCGCTGTACTTCATGCCATTAGCGGTAACCGACTCAATCAATACTGGCGGTGGCACCGCGTTCCGTACAATACGCTTGGGATTGATCCAAGCTAACCCTTTTGTCGTGGCGAACCAAATGCGGCCGTCCTTGGTTTGCACGGCCGACGGCGAGGCGAGGGATCCCCTAAGTTCTGCGGTCAATCCATCCGGCGAACCGAAGCTCTCGAATTCCACTTTGCCGGAGTCCAACTGTTGAAGCTGAGCTTCGCGAATGTGAATGATTCCCCGATTTTCGGAAAACCACAGCCCATTTTCAGGATCAGTAACGATTCCGGAAACGCCGCCGAAGGCACTGCCATCCGAAGGATTCACCGGCTGAAAACGGCTGCCATCAAAGAATTCCAGACCGAACTCCCCACCAAGCCAGATCTTCGTCCCTTTGCCCTGGATAGACGTGACGGCCCCTACCTGAACGCCATCCTTGCCAGAAAACATCCTGACGCTATCTCCATCCAGCATCGCGACCGTATTCGCGAATCCAAACCATATACGTTCCTCTGAATCAGTAAACTCTGCAGTTGCGGTGCCCCGCGGACCACCCAGGCTCTCGAGGCTGGTCCAACCGGACCTTTCTAGTCGAAAAGTTCCTGACTCCATGGATATCCACAACCTGCCCAGCTGGTCCTGAGTGATAGCTTTAACGCGCGATTGCGGACTCACAGCAATCCCACGTGCTGTTGGCAGATCGAGTTGACGCAATATCAGCCCCTGCCCTGCAGGCACAGCGCCATGGTAGTTGTAGGTTACCGCTCCTGGCTTCGAACCAACCGTATCCAAACGTTCGCGGGCAAGGCGGAAGACAGACGACGGAGTCGCGAGCCAGACAACGCCATTCGGATCACGATAGGCACAATCAACGGGCCGGTCACGCAGTTGTATCACGATTTTGCCATTCTGAATCTTCAGCAGAACTTGGGGCCCGATACCCGCAGCCCAAAGCGCCCCTTGGTCAGCCGTCGCCAGCGCGCTTGTTGCAAAAGAGTGCAACGATGGAATCGGCCGAGCACCCCGATACGAAATTGGCTGGAGGGGGACTGAGACGACAGGACTCTGTCGGAATTGATCTAGTCCTCCGCTTGTGCCGAACCATACATTGCCCTCGCGGTCCTGCAGCACGCAATGTACATAATCGCCTGTCATACCATTCTCTTGGGTGAACGCCTCTACCTCGGAATTGTGGAACTGCCATGCAGACGGCCCTTTAATCTGCGGTGGATGGAGACGCTCCGGATACGGAACTCGACGGATTCCGTTGCCGGCGGTGGTAATCCAAAGGCTTCCTTGTTTGTCAAATGTGATTGCCGGAGCTCCTACAAGGACTGCCGGCCCGAACCTTCCGTTGTTTTTCCCTGGCAACGGAACAGGTCTCACCCCGTAGCCCCCTTCTGCCATCCATAATGTGCCGTCGGGCGCTTCGGCAAAGCTTTGCAAAATAGGTAGGAGGTCCCGTGCAGCTATCTGAAACTGGTGTCCTCCTTCCACGAGATACGCGACACTGGTCGCCGTCCCCACCCAGACTGTGCCGGCGCGATCCACGAAAATCGTATTGGCTTGGCCTGCGAAGCCCCAATCAGTTCCGATCTTGCTCCAGCGTGAACCTTGTAGTCGAGCTAGCCCATCCTCCCCTGCTGCTATCCAAATCGTGCCCTGCCGGTCACGGGCGAATGCCAACACCGCATGAGACGTAAACCCCTCCGGCTTGCCGTAGTCCGTCACCGTCCCATTCTTAATGAAGCTGACTCCTCCGTACCTATAGCCCACCCACAGACCTCCATCTGGTACGGCGAATAGAGAGGACACGCTGCGTTGCGGAAATGCCTGTCCGGATTGCGGTTTGTAGGGCTCAAATCGAATTCCATCGAAACGAAACAATCCGGTTGCAGCCCCTAGCCAGAGGAAACCGTCCGTTGTCTGGGCCAGCGCATATATTTCCGGCGGGGCTCCATCCTTGAAAGTCCACGCAGTATGGTACAGCTCGGCGAGTTCCTGATCACGGTCGATCCCGTAAAGGGGAACGCAGAGAAATAGGAGCCAAGAGCAGAGCCAGAAGCCGAATCTCCACTGACGGCGTGGGTTCCGAGCAAGGGACCTTACGAAGTCGATCAACTATTAGCTCCTTTCAACGCATATCACCAATTGCAAGACCGGAGATTCGGGCGGGCTCAACTGGGCAACGACGCGAATATGTCTGCGGATGCTTCCCATAGTCCCGACATGTTACGCCCATTCTCTCGCCCTACGCACCGCGGTTTTCTCGAGGACATTTGCTGAATGGCAGAAGATTTCAGACGTTGATTCAGCTCACGCCGAGTTTGCCGTCAGCGCGCCACAGTCTTCGACGACCAGGTCCAATTCAGCGTCAATTGCCAGGGCGCAGCCGCCAACTATTTCGCCGTGGCCGGCGTAAGCGCCAATTTCGGCGGGTCCGTGTCCTCTCCCGACTCCGTGTTGTTCCCGCTGCCACAACGGTTCTTTAGACCGTTGCACTCGAGAGCGCAACGGTTGCACAGACCGTTGCAGGGCTCACCTTGTTTCCGGCGGATATGCGACGGTTTCCTAGACCGTTGTACCTCCAGACGTTTATTGTAGCTGCAGATTATTAAGGTAGAGTCCTCCGATTAGGAATGCCGCTTCGCCTCTAGCAGGCATCTGTGTTAGGATAAATCTGCATGAGCGCACAGATTTTTATGGGCGGTTTATGGGCGGTTTTGGCAGGGACAGCTGCTACCGTATTGCACCGCAAGCGGCCAGTGCGCTGTATGCGAAACTTGCAAAGCCCTTGTTTGCAAGGTTTTACGCTAAGTCGTTGATTCCACGGTTGGGGACGTAGTTCAGTTGGTTAGAACGCTGCCCTGTCACTCCACCGAAACACTCCACAAATAGAGGATTTATTTCGTAACTCTTTTGTACTCTGTACACGGCCGTACACGGACGTACACGCGAATCCACCGTAGACCGGCAAAAACTCACACAAAACTCCAACAGACCCTGAATTGGGGATTCCGGACCATGCCGATCAGTGTTCCGGGACATGCCGATCACCGGTTCCGGGGTGATCGCGATCATGATTCCGGGATGATGGCGATCACTCGTTCCGGGATGATCCCGATGGCTTCCTGCTCACGCACGAGGTTGTGGAGCGTGAGCTTCGCAAAAAGCTGGATGCTGTTGAGCGGGTGCTCCGGTGGAGCAGAGCCGCAAGCTCCGTTACGAGGACATCAGGAAGAGCCTGCTCACCGAATACAAGAACAACCACATTGGTCTGGTTGAACGTCGCAACGGGAAAATTCACGGGCTGGATTATCTGGACCAGTTCTTTGGCAACATGCTCGTGAAGAACATCACCTCTCCCCTGCTACGGGAGTTCATCGCCAAATTGCAATCCGGAGAACTCCAACACATCGTGCGGGAGAACAACCCCAAGGAAAAGCGAGCGGTCAAACCGATGGGCAACGGCACCATCAATCGTGTGCTGGCTTTGCTTCGCAAGGCGATGAACATCGCACGCAAGGACGGCTTGATTCATGCTGTGCCGTACTTCCCCATGCTCCGCGAGGACAACGTTCGCACTGGCTTCGTGGAGACCGACCAGTTCAAGACCATCCTCAGCCACTTGCCCGAACACCTGCATCCGCTGATGATCTTCCTCTATCGCACGGGATGCCGTGTGGGTGCAGCTTTGCAAATCACGTGGGAGATGGTGAGTGGTGACGCCACGACGATGACGCTCCCCGCCAAGATCGTGAAGAACAAGGAGCCAATCACTCTCGCCCTCACGGCTGAACTGACAGCGGTGTTGAAGAAGCAGTTCCGGCAGACTGGTCAG
>WNGC01000972.1_pt1 | contig 17221 bp, 13 predicted proteins | sample 5400051 | NCBI WGS metagenome assembly WNGC01 (sample SAMN13153368, study PRJNA577476) | soil metagenome | isolation source: 20 cm soil or saprolite under grassland replicate 2 | place: USA:California | collected 2016-06-15
GGGGCGCACCTCATTCGGGCGCAGTGTGAGCTTCTCGAGAAACCCGAGCGCCGCGCGGAGCTTCGCGTCGAGCGGCGCCGTGCGCCAATCGTCCACCACCGCTTGGACGAACCGGTCGTCGTGCAGGGCCAGCGCCGCGACCGCGGCGTGCGACTCCGTTCAGAAGACGCATTGATTCAGCTTTGAGGTGAAGGCGGCAAACAGCTCGCGCTCGCCGATGCTCCAGTCGGACGGGCCGCGCATCACCGCCTGGGTCCACTCGCACTGCGGCCGGCCGAAGAACTCGGGGCGGTACATCAGGGTCTTGACGACATCGGGAACGCGGCGGCCGCTGACCAGCCGGATGAGCGCCAGCTTGAGCTTTTGCGGCAGCCGGTGGCGGTGCGCGACGGAGTGGACGCGCATCAGTCCGGTTCCTCGCCACGCAGCGCAGCCATTCCGCGCTCCAGTCGGCGCATAGCCGCACCCACCGCCGCTGCCACCGTGATCTCGAAGATGCCGTCGTCCGAATGACCGGCGGCTTGCAAGGCGGCGACGTCCTCGTTGGTAATGCGGTACGCGTGGCCGGCCACCATATCGACGTAACGGGTCAGCGCCGGTGGTACGCCGTCGCGCGCTCCACCCGCGTGCTCCAGAACGGCGCGACGCAGAGGTTCTGGCGTGTCCCCCGGCGTGTTCAGCACGGCGTTCACCAGCCGCTTCCGAAAGGCCTCGTACCGCATGCCGTAATCTACGCCTTCCTGTAATCCTTGACACCCTCGGTATCGCGCAGCCTTTTGGACAGCCTCCCATCACGTCAGACCGCCACAGACTGTGAGGTCGTATGCATCGTTTCCATCATCTGATGTGCGCGCTCCTGGCACTGACCTGGACCGCAGCACTCGCCGCTCAGCAACCCACCGGTACCATTCGCGGACGGATCACCGACAACAGTACCCAGCAACCCATTGCGGGGGCGGTCATCGCGGTAGGCAATCGCAGCACGCAGACCCGCGACGACGGCCGATTCACGATCGCCGGCATTGCCGCCGGCAGTGACCTGTTGCGCGTGAGAATGATCGGCTACGCCCAGATCAACCAGCCGGTCATGGTCACTGCGGGCGACACCAGCGTGGTCGACCTCGCGCTCACCGCGCAAGCGATCGGACTGTCGGAGGTCGTCGTGACCGGCTACGGCCAGCAGCGCGCCGGCAACATGACGGGCGCTGTGACCGCCGTGGGCGACTCCCAGTTCAACACCGGCCGGGTCATCAGCCCGCAGATGCTCATTCAGAACAAGGTCGCCGGCGTGCAGGTCGTCGACAACAACGATCCGGGTGGTGGCCTGTCCATCAGGATTCGCGGCGCCACGTCGGTCAATGCCAGCAGCGAGCCGCTGTACGTCGTCGACGGCGTGCCCCTGGGCAACGGCGCGGGCGGCGGGCTCTCGGCGGGGCGCGATCCGCTGAACTATCTGAATCCGAACGACATCGAGAGCATCACCGTGCTGCGCGACGCGTCGGCAGCCGCCATCTACGGATCGAACGCGGCGAACGGCGTCGTGCTCATCACCACCAAGACCGGCGGCACCCATCAAAAACCGCAATTCGAGTACACCAGCAGCGCTTCCGCCTCATCGGTGACGCGGCTGCCCTCGTTGATGAACGCGGCACAGTTCGCGGCCGCGCTGAATCAGTACGCACCTGCGCGGGACACGCTGCTCCTCGGCGCCAGCACCGACTGGTTCGGCCTGATCGACCGCACGGCGTATGGCCAGGAGCACAACTTCGCCGTCACGAATTCCACAAATGACATGAGCTACCGCTTATCGCTCGGGTACCTCAATCAAGACGGGATCATCCAGGCGAGCTCGACGAAGCGCGTCTCGCTCGGCCTCAACTACTCGCAGCAGCTCTTCAATGATCGCTTGAACGTGCACACCAGTATCCGCGGCTCGCGCGCGATCGACCAGTTCACGCCGGGCGACGTGCTCGGCAACGCGGCGGCGATGGCGCCGACCCAGCCGGTCTTCGATTCGTCGAGCTCGACCGGATACTGGGATTGGAAGACCTCCAACGCCGCGCCGAGCAATCCCGTGGCGAGTCTGACCTGGGCGCGCGACCATGGCACGACGTGGCGCAGCGTCGGCAACGTGCAGGCGGAGTATCGCGCGCCGTTCCTCGAGGGGCTGTCGGCCAACGTGAACCTGGGATATGACCTGGCGCGTGCCGATCGCACGACGTTCTACCCGAACAACCTCGCGGCGCAGGTGCGGCAAGGACAGGGACTGCTCTACATCGCGAACAACAGCCAGACGAACCAGGTCCTCGAGAGCTATCTCGGCTACTCGCCCGCCCGCACCTATGGACCGGGACGGCTTGACGTGGTCGGCGGTTATTCGTACGCGCAGTCACACGCCGAATACCCGTGGCTGAGGGAAACGGGCCTCACAACGAACGTGCTCGGCGACAACGGGATCCCGGTGGCGACGATAGTCCAGAACCACCGTGACATCGTCGATTACAAGCTGATCTCGTTCTTTGGCCGGCTGAATTACAACATCAACGACCGCTATCTCGCGGCCTTCAGCGTGCGGCGCGATGGCTCGTCCCGGTTTGGACCGGGCAACCAGTGGGGGACGTTCCCCTCGGCGGCGCTGGCGTGGCGAGTTTCCCAGGAATCATTCATGCAAGGGTTGGGCGGGTTGTCGGATCTCAAGCTGCGGACGTCCTGGGCCAAGACCGGAAACCAGGCGTTCCAGGACTATCTGCAGTTTCCGACCTACACGTTTAGCGACGGACAAACGCAGGTGCAGTTCGGCAACGTGTATACCACCACGATCCGTCCCAGCGCCGTCGACCCGAACATCCACTGGGAAAAGACGACCGCGTACAACGTGGGCGCCGATTTTGGCTTCAGCAATCAGCGGTACAGCGGCACCATCGCCTGGTACACCAAGAACACCAGCGACCTGCTCTTCTACGTACCCATTCCGGCCGGCACTAACCTCGGCAACTACGTCACCACGAACATTGGCAGCATGCGGAACCGCGGTCTCGAGCTCAGCCTGAATGCCGAGATCCTCAGACCCAGCGCGACCGGAGTGCGCTGGACCGCCTCGGTGACGGCGGCCCACAACCGCAACGAGCTGCTCACCATCAACCCGAACCGCAGCGTGTCGAAGATCCTGACCGGCGGCATCTCCGGTGGCGTAGGTAACAACGTTGAGGTGCTGCAGCCGGGCGTCCCGATCAACTCGTTCTTCGTTTATCAGCAACGCTATGATGCAAGTGGGAAACCCATCTACGATCCCGTGACTTTGACAAACATGTACGTAGACCAACCTACGCTGCGTGATACAGTCAGTTGCCCGGCCGCCCCGGGATGTGTCGGCCTATACCGGCCGGACGGGGTCATCAACGACTCCGACCGTCGCCCCTTCCACGATCCGAACCCGAAATGGATCCTGGGCCACACGTCGTACTTCAATTTCAAGCACTTCGATCTCAGCCTGACCCTGCGGGCCTACCTCGACAACTGGGTCTACAACAACGTGGCGTCTTCACTCGGCGCCTATCAGAACCTGACCGGCTCGGCCATGCCGGCGAACCTGCACACCTCGGTCCTCACGACCGGCTTCGTGGTGCCGCAGTACTACTCCGATTACTTCGTGGAGGACGCGTCGTTCCTCCGCATGGACAACATCACGATCGGCTATGGCGGCACGTATCGCGGCCAGCAGTTCCGGTTGTTCGGCACGATCCAGAATGCGTTTACCATTACCGGCTACAGCGGCGTGGACCCGACGTCGGGCCTGAACGGGATCGACAACAACATCTATCCGCGCGCTCGGACCATCACCACCGGGCTCGACATCCGGTTTTAGGGGGACGGACACATGAATCGCACGATCAAGACATTCAGCGTTACCGCCGCCCTCCTGTGCGTCGCCGCCATCGGCTGCACGGATCCGACGGTAGCGCCCAAGAGCAGCGTCAGCAGCGCCAACGTCTTCAACGATCCCAATGCGTATCGGGCGTTCCTGGCCAAGATCTACGGCGGCCTCATCGTCACGGGACAGCGGGGGCCCGACGGGAACCCCGATATCGCCGGAATCGACGAAGGGTTCGGGGAGTATCTGCGCCTGTACTGGTACCTGCAGGAGATGCCGACGGACGAGGCGGTGATCGGCTGGAACGACCCCGGTCTGCCTGACCTGAACACCGGCCTCTGGGGCGCCGACAACAGCATGGTCAACGCGATGTACTACCGCGTGTTCTATCAGGTCATGCTGGTCAACGAGTTCCTGCGCCAAAGCACCGACGCCAAGCTCGACTCGCGCGGGCAATTTGATCCGACGCTCCGCACGAACGTGCATTTCTATCGCGCCGAAGCGCGCTTCCTCCGGGCGCTGAGCTACTGGCACGGCATCGATCTGTTCGGAAACATCCCGCTCGTGACGGAGGACGATGCGCTTGGCGCGACGCCGCCGAAACAGGCGACCCGAGCCGAAATCTACGCCTACGCCGTAAGCGAGCTCAACGACATCATCGGCCAGCTGCCGCCGAAAGGGCCGTCCACGTACGGGCGCGCGACACCCGAAGCGGCGCACATGCTGCTGGCGAAGCTGTACCTGAACGCCGCGGTGTACACCGGGACGGCGAACTACGCGGGCGCTGCGACGGAAGCGCAGGCAGTGATCAGCGCCGGCTACAGCCTCCCGGCCAACTTCCGGAGCAACTTCACCGCAGATAACAACTCGTCCCCGGAGTTCATTTTCGTTGCCGCTCAGGATGGTCGCAGCACCCAGACCTGGGGTGGCATGACATTCCTGATCCACGCGGGCTGCGGCGGCAGCATGTCGGCGGCCAGTTACGGCATCGACTACTGCTGGGGCGGGTATCGGATGAAACAGCAGACCTACCGCCGCTTTGCAGTCGGTGATTCTCGCGCCGCTTTCTTCTATACAACTGGGCAAACGGACTCCGTGAGCGATCGCGGGGACTTCACGAAGGGAATCGCCGCACCCAAGTTCACGAACCTCAAGGCGAACGGCGACACCGCACAGGCCAAGGGGATGGTCGACACCGACTTCCCGATCTTCCGGCTCGCTGACGCCTATCTCATCTACGCGGAAGCGAACATCCGGGGTGGTGGTGGCACCGCCGCGAACGCGCTGACGTATCTCAATGCCGTCCGGCAGCGCGCGTACGGAAACACGACCGCGAACTTCGCCGCGCTGCCGCCGGTCGACACGATCCTCGCCGAGCGCGGCCGCGAGTTGCTGTTTGAAGCGTCGCGCCGCTCCGACTTGATCCGCTTCGGCGTATTCACCGGCGGCACGTACGTCTGGGCGTGGAAAGGCGGCACGCCGGGCGGGTCGCCGCTGCCCTCGTTCCGTGACTTGTATCCGTTGCCGGCGAACGAGCTGATCGCCAATCCGAACCTGAAGCAGAACCCAGGCTATTGACGTCTGGATCCTCCCCCGCCGCCGCGATGCTGCTGATGCTCGCGGCGGCGGGCTGTTCCCGGGAGCTGGCTGGACCGGCTCCGCAGCGGCCCGTGCTCGCGCAGGCCTACCGTCCGACCGGGCACATGGCCGCCGGCGACGTATTCGTCCACCTCTTCGAATGGCGGTGGACCGACATCGCGGCCGAGTGTGAAAACGTGCTCGGCCCGGCGGGCTTCACGGCCGTACAGATCTCGCCTCCCGAGGAACACAGCATCGAACCGACGTACCCCTGGAGCGAGCGCTATCAGCCGGTGAGTTATAGCATCGCCCACAGCCGCTCCGGGACCGGCGCCGAACTCGCGGATATGGTGAATCGGTGCAAAGCCGTGGGCGTCGGGATCATCGCGGACGCGGTGATCAACCACATGACGAATTATCCCAGTCCCGGACTCGGCAGCAACGGCACCGCGTACTCCAAGTACAACTATCCCGGGCTGTACACGGCCGGTGATTTCCACACGCCCTGCGCGGTGAACAACTATCAAAGCGCGGCCAACGTGCAGGACTGCGAGCTGCTGGGCTTACCCGACTTGAACACCGGGCTCGCGTCGGTGCGGCAGAAGATCGCCGACTACTTGCTCACGCTCGCCCGCCTCGGCGTCGCCGGGTTTCGCATCGATGCGGCCAAACACATTCAGCAGGTGGAGCTCGACGACATTCTGGCGCGAGTCAATCACACGCTGACGGCTGAAGGCCGACCGCTCCCATACATGTTTCTTGAAGTCATCGGCGGTAGCAATGAGGCATTATCGCCGCGCGACTACTTCGGCGAGGGCTACAGCTCGGGCGGCGCCGCCGACATCACCGAGTTCACGTTCACCGGCGTCGGCAACAAGTTTCAGAACGTGAATGGCGAGCACATCTCGCAGCTCAATCCCAACGGCACACCGGGCAATCAGTTCTCCGAAGCGGCGTGGGGCATCATGCCCTCGGACAAGGCCGTCGTGTTCCTCGAAAACCACGACACCCAGCACAACTGCGGTCTCAGCTACCGCGACGGGAATGTCTTTCGCCTAGCGAACGTCTGGATGCTGGCGCAGCCGTACGGCTACCCATCCGTCCTGTCGAGCTATGCCTTCGACTGTCCGTCCGGCAATGCCATGGGCCCGCCCTCGGACGCGAACGGCTGGACCACGGCCGTCACCTGCGCCGCGAGTCTGGAAACCGCAACGATCGGACATTGGGTGTGCGAGCATCGGGACCCATCAATCCTGCAGATGGTAAGCTTTCGGCATGTCGTCGCCGGCACGAATATCAATCACTGGTGGGACAACGGCGCCAATGCGATCGCCTTCTCGCGGGGCGCCCAAGGCTTCGTCGCGATCAACAACGAAACGAGCAGCCAGGATACCACCATCACCACCGGCATGGCACCGGGAACGTACCGCGATTTGATTTCCGGTAATCTCATTCAGATAGACGCCGCAGGCTCAGTGCACCTTACCCTTGCCTCGAGAGCCGCCCTTGCGATCGACACTGCGACACGCCAATAGCGTCTGCCTCGCGCTGTTCTGCATCGCTTCACCGCTCCGCGCTCAACGCTCCGGCGAGCTTGCCCGTTGGAAGCGTCACGCCCAGAACGTCACGATCATTCGCGACGATTGGGGCATCGCGCACGTCTACGGCAAGACGGATGCCGATGCGGTTTTCGGTATGGAGTATGCCCAAGCCGAGGACGACTTCAACCGCATCGAGACGAATTACCTCAACTCACTCGGCCGCTTGGCTGAAGCCGAAGGAACGGCGGCGATTTTCCAGGACCTGCGCCAACGCCTGTTCATCGACGCCGACTCGCTGCGGGCTGAGTACCGGACGAGCCCGCCGTGGCTGAAGCGACTGATGGATGCCTTTGCCGATGGCTTGAACTACTTCCTCTATAAGCATCCCGCTGTGAAGCCCCGGGTCATCAGGCACTTCGAGCCGTGGATGGCACTGTCGTTTACCGAAGGAAGCATCGGCGGCGACATCGAGCGCATCAACCTGCGCGATTTGGCGGCGCTCTACGGCGACTCCGCCGCCGCGGCGCGCACCAGCGGCGACGCCGACGAGTGGGAAGGCGATCCATCGGGCTCGAACGGCATCGCGATCGCACCGCGCCTCGCCGCCAATCACCACGCCCTGCTGTGGATCAATCCGCACACGTCGTTCTACTTCCGCTCCGAGCTCCAAATGGTGAGCGACGAAGGGCTCGATGCCTACGGTGCGGTGACCTGGGGACAGTTCTTCATCTATCAAGGATTCAATGGAACCGCCGGCTGGATGCACACGTCGAGCGGCGTGGACAACGTCGACGAGTTTCTCGAGAGCCAACCGTTACGCGCGCGCGCGATCACCGTCCCGTTCAAAACCGATAGCGGCATCGCGCGGAAGACCTTCGCGGTCTACTACTCGCCGCACGGGCCAGTCGTGCGCAAGGAAGGCGATCGGCTGGTGAGCGTGAGCCTGATGAACCATCACGTCAACGCGCTGATTCAGTCCTACACGCGCACGAAAGCACACGACCTGGCCGGCTTTCGGCAGATCATGGAGCTGCACACCAACTCCTCCAACAACACCCTATTTGCGGATGCCTCCGGCAACATCGCGTACTTCCACTCGAACTACATCCCGCGCCGCGATACCTCGTTCGACTGGACAAAGCCGGTCGACGGCAGCGATCCTCGGACCGCGTACCGCGGCGTGTTGTCGTTCGACGAGACGCCGAACGTTGTGAATCCCGCGAGCGGCTTTGTCTACAATTCGAACAACTGGCCCTGGTCGGCGGCGGGCGCAGGATCGAGTCCCCGGCGCGAGGACTATCCGCGCTACGTCGAGACCGGCACGGAGGAGACCCCGCGGGGCTACCATGCGCTGCGCGTGCTGGCGGGGAAGAGCGATTGGACGAGTGGCGAGCTCACTGCCGCGGCGTTCGACAGCTATCTCCCCGCGTTCGAGCGCATGATTCCGCCGCTTCTCGCGGCGTACGATCAGACACCGGCGACCGACACGCTGAAGGCGAAGCTCGCCGAGCCGATCGCCGCGCTCCGGGGCTGGGACTATCGGTGGGGCGCCGAGTCGGTACCGACGTCGCTCGCGATCTTCTGGGGCGAGCGCGTGGCGAGACGGCTAGGTCGCGACGCGCGCGCAGCGGGCATATCGGTCATGCAGTATGTCGCGACGTCTAAGGGCTCTGCGGCCGACCTGCTCGAACCCCTCGGCGCAGCGGTGGATGCCCTCACCAGCGATTTCGGAACCTGGAAAACGCCGTGGGGCGACATCAATCGGTTTCAGCGGATCAACGACGACATCGCGCCGCATTTCGATGACGCACAACCGAGCATTCCCGTACCGTTTACCTCGGGCGTGTGGGGCTCGCTTGCATCGTTCGGTGCCCGCGCTTACCCCAACACCAAAAAGTGGTACGGCACGAGCGGCAACAGCTTCGTCGCCGTCGTCGAGTTCGGCGACAGCGTCCGCGCCCGGGCGGTGACGGCCGGCGGCGAGAGCGGCGACGTGCGGTCACGGCACTTCAACGACGAGGCCGAGCGGTATACGTCCGGCCGGCTGCGGGACGTGTACTTCTACCGCTCACAGCTAAGCGGGCACACGGAGCGAGAGTATCACCCCTAAGGCACTCTGCATCGCGCTGTCGCTGGGCGTGATTCAGCAGGCGCAGGCACAGCGCGAGCTCGTGTATCTCGACCCCCAGGGCGTGGTCCGCTGGCGGGACACCCACAAGGAGGTCGCGCTTTTCGGAGCGAACTACGTGCTGACGACGGCGTCCGACTATCGCGCCGCCGGCTACGTCCACGGCGATCGCAAGCGGATGATCGACGACGACATGGCGCAGTTCGCCCGCATGGGCTGGGACGGTTTGCGACTCACGTTCTGGGGCGATTGGGAGGCGTCGGACAGTGCCGGCAATCTCATCGCCAACGATCACCTGGATCTCCTGGACTACCTGATCGCGCAGGCGAAGGCGCGCGGCATCTACATGCTGTTCAGCCCAATCCAGCTGTACGGCTCCAACTGGCCGGACGCGCTCGGCGATACGACTGCACTAGGATTTGGGCGACACTTCGGCAAGGCCCGCATGGGAACGGACGCGGGAGCCCTCGCGGCGCAGGTGAATTACATCCGCCAAATCCTCAACCACGTAAATCCGTACACGCACCTCGCGCTCAAGGACGAGCCCGCGATCGTCTTCATCGAATTGGTGAACGAGCCGTGGCATCATCCAGAGGACCTGCAGGGCTCGATTCACTACATCAACGCCCTCACGGACGCGGTGCGGAGCACGGGGTGCCAGAAGCTCATTTTCTACAACGTGAGTCAGGACTTCCGGATCGCCGATGCGATTCGGCGGTCCAAGGCGCAAGGCGTCACGTTCGGCTGGTATCCGACGGGTCTCAACGCCGGGCATGAGCTCCAGGGCAATTACCTGCGCGCCGCGGATGCGTATCCGAACATGCTCCGCCCCGAGCTCGCCGGTCTCCCGCGCATCGTCTACGAGTTCGACAGCCCGGATCTGCGCACCGGCACGATGTATCCCGCCATGGCCCGAACGTTTCGCGCCGTGGGCACGCAATTCGCCGCGATGTTCGCCTACGACATGCTCGCCACGGCCTCGCGCAACCTCGGCTGGCAGACGCATTACTTGAACCTGGTGTACACACCGCGCAAGGCGCTGAGCGCGATCATCGCCGCTGAAGCGATGCGGCGGCTGCCGCGCATGGGGGACTACGGGCCGTATCCGCGCAACACGCGCTTTGGAGACTTCCACATCTCGTACGAAGGAGACTTGGCAGAGCTTGTCGCTCGCGACGCGTTCATGTATACGAGCTCTACAAACGCCACACCTCCAGATCCGGCGGCGCTGCAACACATTGCCGGGCACGGCTCGTCATCAACGGTGAGATACGAAGGAACCGGGATCTACTTCCTCGACAAGATCCGCCAGGGGGTTTGGCGGCTCGAGGTGTATCCTGACGCCGTGCCGATCCGCGACCCGTTCGAGCCGCCGAGCGTCGAGAAGATCGTCACGCGCGCGATCAGCCGCTCATGGCCAATGAGGATCACTCTCTCCGATCTCGGCTCTTCTTTCACTGTACAGCCGGTCGCGGTAAGGAACGCTCAAACTGTTCGCGCTAGCGCTGGATCATTCGCAGTAACGCCAGGCGTCTATCTCCTGGTCGCCGGCGCCTCGGGGACTGTGGCAATGCTACCGGACTCGTTTGGACACCTCGGGTTCGGTGAATTCCACGCGCCGCGCCCCGACACCGCCCCGCTGACGGTCGCGTCGCTGGCGGCGCCGCAGTATCTCGCTCGCCGCGATGCCGAGCTGCACGCGCGGGTCGTCGATGCAGCGGATCCGGACTCCGTGACGCTGTTCGTGCGCGCGACGCCCGGCGGTTTCTATCGAAGCTTCTCGATGCGACGCGCCGGTGCGTACGAATACGCGGTGTCGATTCCGGCGGGATCGTTGCGCGAAGGGCCACACGAATTCGTGATCGCGGCGTTCCGTGCAGGCTCAGCCGTCACGTTCCCAGCAGGCGTGGCCGGAAAGCCGACCGATTGGAACTACAACGGCCAGTCATCGTGGCGGTTCGATGTGGTCACGCCACGCACTCCGTTGCGGCTGTTCGACCCCGGCACAGATGCCGGTCGCCTCACCTTCACGCGCATCGGCGATGCCGGCCGCAGAGGGCTGTTCCGCGTGGCACTGTCGCCCGCGACCGGCCAGCCGGTTTTCCACCTCGAGCTCCCGACCGACACCAGCGGCTGGAGCCCCGCCGACTACACGGCGTCGCTCGTGATCAAAGAAAGGATCGCGGCGCGGCAAGAGACGATCGCGTCGGCCAACGAGCTGCGAATTCGTCTCCGTGGCCTCGGCGCGCGCCAGACGGCGCACATCACGCTCATGGAAGACGACGGCACGAGCTGGACCGCCGCCGTGCAGATCGACACCACCTGGCAGGATCAGGTCATCCCGCTGGCGAGCTTCACGATCGGCCGCGGTGTGCTGTTGCCTCAAGGCTTCCCCGGTGAATGGAACTACTGGGTCGGTCCGGCTGAGGGTCGCGGCGGCGCCGGCGATCGGCTGCGGCTCGCGCACCTCGAGCGGCTGCAGCTCTCGGTTCGGCGAAATGAAGGTCGCGGCGTGGAGGTCGAGTCCGTGGTCCTCGGCTTCGGCGGGTGAATGGGATTGACACAAGCCGCAGGAATATGGTACTACTCGGCAGCGACCGAGGAGGCATCATGACGGACGAAATGGGATCCTTCCGGGTAGATCTCGAGATCGAGAATCCCGCGCGGCCTGGGGAGCGGCAGGATGTGAGATCCGTGCTCGTGGACACGGGCGCGGAATTGTCGTGGATTCCTGCGACCGTTCTTGAATCATTAGGGATAGGCCGCTATCGGACGGCCCGCTTTCGGCAAGCGAGTGGCGCGATCGTAGAGCGTTCGATCGGAGCCGCCTTCATTCACGTCGCAGGAAGCAGCACCGTGGATGATGTGGTCTTCGGCGAGCCAACCGACCTCGTCATCTTGGGGTCGCGCAGTCTGGAAGGGTTGAACTTCCGGATCGATCCTGTCAGGAAACAGTTGGTGGACGCCGGTCCTGTGCTGGCGGCTGCGGCTGCATAGCCCGCCGCCACGCACTCCAACCACCCGACGCCCGCACCGCGAACGCAAACATCACCACGCCGAAGATCAGCAGTGCCAGTCACCACCACAGATTGACGTTGATGCCGAGCGAGCGCTCGTACACCGCGGCGGGTGAGACAAGTCCGTAGATCACCAGCATGGCGCCGATGATCGTGAACATCCCACCAATAGGAAATCGCACGTCGAGTCTCATGTCCGGATCACCAGAAGATCACGTTGAGTAAGGTCGAGACGACCAGAATGGCCACCCCCAGCGTGACCGGCCGCTTGTACCACGGCATCGAGCCTTCCTGGATACGCGGCGTGAGCGAGTAAACCAGGCCGCGCAGCTCGTCGTCGGTCTTGGTGCGCTTGGTGAACAGTGAAATCAGCAGCGTGGCGACGAAGCAGCCGGTCCACGCGAACAGCGCGGTCCAGAAGTTCAATGCCATCTCGCTCGGGTAGGTGTGCAGCACTGCCCCGAGAAAACCGCCCTTGATGCCGGGCACCGCTCCCCGCGGGAGCGTGAGTCCATAGTGGAGCGCCGCGGTAATCGTCCCGGTCAGCAGGCCATAGAACGCGCCGTGGCCCGTAGTCCGACGCCAGAACATCCCCAATAAGAAGGTCGCGAACAACGGCCCGTTCACGAATGAGAACACGAGCTGCAGCATGTCGAGGATGTTGTTGAACCGCGTCGCGGAGTACGCGGCCAGCACGCTCGCGACGATGCCGAACACCGTGGCCGCGTGCCCGACGCGCAGGTAATGCGCGTCCGTCTGGCCCGGGCGGATATGCGTCTGATAGATGTCGTACGTCCACACGCTGTTGAACGCGGTGACGTTGCCCGCCATCCCGGACATGAAGGACGCCATCAAGGCGGTGAGACCCAGCCCCAACAGTCCTGTCGGCAGGTAATGCGCCAGCATCATCGGGATCGCGAGGTTGTAGTTGGGCTGGCCGTCGTCCCCGATCGGGAGAAACCCTCCGCGGCTCGCGTGCAGCCCGATCGCCAGCATGCCTGGCAGGATCACGAGCGCCGGCATCAGCATCTTGGGAACGGCCGCGATCAACGGCGTGCGGCGCGCGGCCGTCATCGACCCCGCGGCCATCGCGCGCTGCACCACCAGAAAGTCGGTGCACCAGTAGCCGAACGACAACGCAAAGCCCAGCCCCATCACCAGCCCGAACCACTCCATCCCCATCGGATTGTGACTGGGCGAATCCATGTACTTCCAGGAGTGGGTCCACGCACCCGGCTCGAAGCCGGCGTTGGTCGCGACCGTGGCGAGCTTGGCGGTCAGGCCGCTCCACCCCCCCACGTCTTTCAGGCCCAGCAGCACCAGTGGGAGGAAGCCGAGGACGATGAGAAAAAATTGCAGGACCTCGTTGTAGATCGCGGAGGTCAGTCCGCCGAGGAAGATGTACACGAGGACGATCACGGCCGAGAGGATGATGCTGCCGTGGAAGCTCCAGCCGAGGACGAGCTCGAAGAGCTTGGCGAGCGCGTACATCGAGATGCCGGACGAGAAGATCGTCATGATGGCGAACGTGATGGCGTTCAGCCCCCTGGTCTTCTCGTCGAATCGCAGCTTCAGATACTCGGGGACCGAGCGCGCGCGCGAGCCGTAGTAGAACGGCATCATGAACAGCCCGACGAAGACCATCGCCGGCATGGCGCCGACCCAGTAGAAATGGCTCGTCATGATGCCGTACTTGGCGCCGGACGCCGCCATGCCGATCACTTCCTGCGCGCCAAGGTTCGCCGAGATAAAAGCGAGGCCGGCGATCCACGCTGGAATCGACCGGCCCGAGAGGAAAAAGTCCTCGCTGCTCCGAATGACTCGTCGCAGTGCCCAGCCGATGCCGAGCACGAAGACGAAGTAGATGATCAGGATCGCATAGTCGATCCCGCCGAGATGAATCTGCTGCAGTTAGTGCGACCCCTTCGTCTTGATCACGATCACGCCGTTCGCTCCGCGCACGCCGTACTGCGCCGTGCTGGACGGATCCTTCAGCGCCGTGATGGACTCGACGTCGTGCGGGTCGAGCCAGGCCAACCGCCCCTTGGCGACGTCGGTCGGCACACCGTCGATGACGAACAGCGGCTCTTGCCCCGAATAGAAGGACGTCGGCCCGAACATGCGGACGACCATGCCGCCGCCCGGCAACGCCGTGACGGTCACGCCGCGGAGCCGGCCCTCGAGCAGCTGTTCGACGGAGGTGGCATGCTGCCGCGACGACTCGCGCGTGTTCATCGTGGTGGCGGTCGCCGGCGGCTCGGCCGGTGAGGGTGCCGGTTCGGGCACACCTGGATACGAACGATGGCACGCGAGAGCAGCACCGATGATGGCGACGGACGGCAGGATGCGCATTGGGTACCAGTTCATTGGGACCCCCTTGTTACCGCAATATGCCGAATTCACAGACCGTTCGCGAATGGTACGCGGCCGTGGGGCGGAGGATCGTAGCAGGGAAAGCGGGCCGATTCGGCGCATCGGGAAAGTGCTGCGTTTCGAGGCAGAGCCCGCGGCGATAGCCGGTGTACAGTTGCACACCGGGTTCTGTCGTTTGGACCGTAAGCGTCCGACCGGATTCGGGATCGACCACGTGGGCTCGTCCGCCGGCGCGCAACACGTAGTTGTGATCGTACAGTCCCCCCCGCCGCGCGCCGATCACGGTCGGTGAGCGGAAGTCGAAATCGGTCCCGGCGACGGGCATGATCTCGCCCGTCGGAATCAGGTTCTCGTCGACGGGCGTGATCGCATCCGCATCGATTTGTAGCACGTGCCCCGACACATCTCCCTTGCCCGCCAGGTTGAAGTAGCTGTGCTGTGTAAGATTGATCGGCGTCGGCTTGTCCGCCGTGGCGAAATAATCGACGATCAGCTCGTTGCGGTTCGTCAGTGTGTACGTGACTCGGACGTCCAAGGTCCCAGGATAACCCTCTTCCCCGTCCGGACTCGTGTAACGAAGCTCGAGCGCTGATGCGTCGCACGCCGCACGCCACACGCGCTGATCGAAACCTTTCACGCCACCGTGCAGATGATTTGCTCCGACATTTGCGGCGAGTCGATAGGTCGTTCCGTCGAGTATGAATTGCGCGCCCGCGATCCGGTTCGCGCAGCGTCCCACGATCGCGCCGAGATACCGCGGATTCGGCCGATACTCCTCGACCGTGTCGAAGCCGATCACGACGTTGGCCCGGCGCCCCTGCCGGTCGGGAGCCAGCAGCGACATGATGATGCCGCCGTAATTGGTCGCGCGAAGCTCGAGGCCGTTCGCGTTCTGAAGCGTGAAGACGTCGGTTACGGACGTTGGGGGACCGTGAACAGATACGCGTGACGCGGCGCCAGGCGCCTGACGAGCGGGGCACGCAGGGTGTAGGGCGTCTTACCCAGGTTAGCGGCGACAAGGACGGCCTCGGTGCTGTCTCGCCTGATGTAGGCGAGAATGGCCTCGTTGTCCGTTGGCACCGGCACCAGCTCACCATTCCGCAGCGCGGAGCTCTTGAGACGCTCACGCAGCAGGCGGCGATAAAAACTCAGCAGCGAGCCGGAGGCGCGACTCTCCCGCGCCACATTGGTGGTCAGAGAATCGGCTTGCCCCGCCTCCCACGGCTTGCCGCTCGTGAAGCCCGCGGAGGTCCCTGTCCATTGCATTGGGGTACGCAAGCGCTCGTCCGGCTTGTCGCCGGTCATCCCGATCTCCTCGCCGTAATAGATGAAGGGTACACCCGGCAGCGTGAGGAGAATCGTTGCCGCGATCTTGGCGCCGGCGGTGTCGTTGCCGAGCGCGGTCATCGTGCGCGTCTGATCGTGATTGCGCTGGAACGGCGCCCAGCGCCACGCCGGCTCGGCGCGCTGAAATTGCTCCACAGTCGGGAGCAAACCGCCCGCTTTGCCGGTCCGCACTGCCTCTATCAGCGCTTCAGATATGGGAAAGGCGAAATAGGCGTCGAGCTGGTCGGGATAGTATGTGAGAATCACGTCGGTGTTGTCCCACACTTCGCCGATCGTGTACGACTGCGGGGCGATGCTGCGCACGTACTGGCCGAAGTCTCGCAGCACGGCGTGCGTACCCGGCGTGTTGGAGACCTCGTTGCCCACCTCGACCAGGTGCCGCACCGCATCGAGCCGGAATCCATCCACGTGCATTGAATCGAGCCAGAAGCGTGCCACCCGCTTCATCTCCTCGAGCACGGCGGGATTCTCGTAATTGAGGTCCGGCATCCCGCTCCAGAACAAGCCGAAGTAGTACTCGTCGCGCACCGGTGACTTGTGCCAGTTGTTGCCGGGCGTCTTGGACCAGCGATACCAGCCGCGATGCGGCGCCGTCGTGTCGCGCAGCGCCTCTCGAAACCAGGGATGTTCGCTCGAGGTGTGGTTCAACACGAGGTCGACGAGCACGCGGATCTTGTGCCGGTGCGCGGCAGTGACGAACGCCTTGAAGTCGTCGTTGGTGCCGTAATCAGGCTCGACCTTGTAATAGTCGGTGACATCGTACCCGTGATAGCTGGGCGACTCCGCGACCGGCATGAGCCAGACGCAGTCCGCGCCCAGGCCGGCGATGTAGTCGAGCTTCTGGGTGAGCCCCCGCAGATCGCCGATCCCGTCGCCGTTCGCATCGTAGAACGAGCGGACGAAAACCTCGTAGCAGATGGTGGGATGGTTTGGATCCGTGCGCTGAAGCGCCGGCTCGGCACCGACGCGAGCCCTGAAGGGCTCACCCCGTCCTTCAGGACGCGTGACTTCGCCGAGCCGGTCCTTCAGGACACGGAGGAACGGCGACTCGTCCCCCACCTGCAACAGCGCCGCGAGCAGAATCAGCGAATGCATTCGAACCGAGCCTCGAGCCCTTCGGCTGAATTCGGACCGACAAACACCCGGAACGTGCCCGGCTCGACAACAGGCTTCATGTCGAGCCCAATGAACCAGAGATCGCGCACGGCCACCCGCAGATCCACGGCCCGCGATTCGCCGGGTTTCAGCGTCACCCGCCGGAAGGCTTTCAGCTCACGGAGGCGTGGCGCCACGCTCGCAACCTCATCGCGCACGTAGAGCTGGACCACTTCCGTGCCTTCCCGGCTGCCGGTGTTTGTGACTGTGA
>WNGC01003119.1_pt1 | contig 17221 bp, 16 predicted proteins | sample 5400051 | NCBI WGS metagenome assembly WNGC01 (sample SAMN13153368, study PRJNA577476) | soil metagenome | isolation source: 20 cm soil or saprolite under grassland replicate 2 | place: USA:California | collected 2016-06-15
GCGGGTGATCGAATCGTCGAGCCGCAGTCGTTTTTGCTCGACGAGCATCTCCACGAGCGCCGCCGTGAATTGCTTGCCCATCGATCCCGATTGAAACACGGTGCTATCGGACGTCGGGACGTGAAGCTCGACGTTGGACAAGCCGTAGCCGCGGGACATCAGCACGCGATCGCCCTGCAGCACCGCGAGCGCCAGGCCCGGAATGTGCTGGCGTTGCATTTCCGCCTGGACGAATCGGTTGATCGCGCTCGTGTCGGGTGTCTGCACCAGCACCAGCAGCAGGAGTGCCCCTCCCATTGTCATTTGGGTTGGTAGACTCCCCACACGGTGCGGAAGACGTCGCTGATCTCCCCGAGCGTCGCGCGCGCGCGCACCGCATCGAGGATCGGCTCCATGAGCGACGCGGTGGACTCGCGCGCGGCAGCTTCCAAAGCGCCGAGCGTGCGTTTCACCCGCCCTCCTTCCCTCGCCCCCCGAAGTGCCGTGACCCGGTGCCGCTGCTCCGCGGCCAAGCGTGAGTAATCGGGCGCCGCAAACACGTGTGGCAGCTCCCCCGTCACGTATTCGTTGACGCCGACGACGACTTGCTGCCGCGCCTCGATCCCGCGCTGCTGCTCGTAGGCGCTGCGCGCGATCGCCTCCTGAAAAACGCCGCGCTCGATCGCCTGAACCGCGCCCCCCGTGGCCTCGATCTCGTCGATCAACTTCCGGGCATCCCGTTCGATTTGATCGGTCAGCGATTCGAGATACCAGCTTCCGCCGAGGGGATCCACCACGTCGGGGACGCCGGTTTCATGCGCGAGCAGCTGCTGCGTTCGCAGCGCCAGCGTGGCGCTGCGCTCGGTGGGCAGTGCCAGCGCTTCATCATACGAGTTCGTATGCAGCGACTGGGTGCCGCCGAGGACCGCGGCCATCGCCTGAATCGCCACGCGGACGACGTTATTGAGCGGCTGCTGTGCAGTGAGGGTCGCCCCACCGGTCTGCGTGTGAAAGCGCAGGCGCGAGGCAGCGTCGCTGGCCTGGAATTTCTCCTTCATGAGCCGCGTCCAGAGCCGGCGGGCGGCGCGGAACTTCGCGATCTCCTCGAAGAAATCGGTGTACCCGGCGAAAAAGAATGACAACCGCGGGGCGAAGTCGTTCACCGCCAGTCCGCCTGCCAGCGCTCGGCGCACGTACTCCAGCCCATCGGCGAACGTAAAGGCGAGCTCCTGCACCGCGGTCGCGCCCGCCTCGCGCATGTGGTAGCCGGAGATCGAAATCGGATTGAACCGCATCTTGGCGGCGGAAGTAAAGCGAAAGATGTCGGCCACGAGCCGCAGCGACGGTTCGGGCGGATAGATGTAGGTGCCGCGCGCGATGTACTCCTTGAGAATGTCGTTCTGCACGGTGCCTTGCAGCTGCGCCGGCGTCACGCCCTGCTCTTCCCCCACCACGACGTACATCGCGAGCAGAATCGCCGCTGTCGCATTGATCGTCATCGACGTCGAGACTTTGTCGAGCGGAATCCCGTGAAACAACCGCCCGAGGTCTTCCACGCTGTCGATGGCGACGCCGGCGCGTCCCACTTCGCCTTCCGCCATCGCATGATCGGAGTCGTAGCCCATCTGGGTAGGCAGATCGAAGGCGACCGACAGACCCGTCTGGCCGGCCTCCAGCAAATGATGGAACCGGTCGTTCGTCTCCTCGGCAGTGCCGAAGCCCGCGTACTGGCGCATCGTCCACAGCTTGCCGCGATACATGTTCGCACGCACGCCACGGGTGTACGGCGGCTCGCCCGGGTTGCCGAGGTCCCGCGTGGAGTCGCCCGGGCCGTAGAACGTTTTGTCCGCGGTCATTCCGAGAGGACGGATCTCGCGAACGCGACGTCCTGTTTGGAGCCGATGATCAATGGCGTCCGTTGATGCAGCGCGTGTGGCTCGATTTCGAGGATGTCTTGTTTGCCGTCGATCGCGGCGCCCCCGGCCTGCTCCACGACGAGCGCAAGCGGCGCGGCTTCGTAGAGCAGGCGCAGCTTTCCCTGGGGCGATCCGGAGTCCGCCGGATAGAGAAACACGCCGCCTGACATCAGGTTGCGGTGAAAATCGGCGACCAGCGATCCGATGTAGCGCGCGTTCTTCGCTTGCACCCTGCCGCTGTCGCCGTTCTTGAACGCGCCGACCACGCGCTGGATGCCGGGCGTCCACTTGTTCCAGTGACTCTCGTTCACGCTGTAGTACTTGCCGACGTCGGGGCAGCGGATGTTGGGGTTCGAGAGCAGGAACTCCCCAATGGTGGGATCGAGGGTGAAGCCGTGCACGCCCTGCCCCGTCGTGTAGACGAGCATCGTGCTCGACCCATACAGGATGTAGCCGGCCGCCACCTGCTTGCGCCCCTGCTGCAAACAATCGGCGAGCGTGCCGGGACCCTTTTGCGTCGCGCAGCGGCGATAGATCGAGAAGATCGTCCCGATCGACACGTTGACGTCGATGTTCGTAGAGCCGTCGAGCGGATCGAACAACAGGACGTACTTGCCGCTGCGCCGGTCCTCGCGCACATCCACGGGAATTGGATCCTCGTCCTCTTCCGACGCCATCACGCAGACTCTGCCGGTATGCTGCACGCTGTGGCGTACCGTTTCGTTGGCAAAGACGTCGAGATTCTGCTGCAGCTCTCCCTGGATATTGATCGTGCCCTTGTCCCCCAGGATGTCGGTGAGACCGGCGCGGCGGACCTGACGAGAGATGATTTTAGCGGCGAGGCAGAGATCGTAGAGCAGGTTCGACAGCTCCCCCGTGGCTTCGGGATGGAGCCGCTCCTGCTCCATGATGTACCGCTCAATCGTGATGACGGACGTCGGTGTATGCACGCGTGCCCTGTTCTGAAACCGTGAAGGTAATCGTGCCTTGCTCGTCGGTGCGGAGCACGCTCACACCGTGTGCGCGCAGCCGCGCCAGCGTCTCCGGCGCCGGATGGCCGTAGCGGTTCCTCGCGCCGACGCTGATCACGGCATCCCCGGGCTGCAGCTCGTCCAGCCAGCGATCCGACGTCGCGCCGCGCGACCCGTGATGCCCGACTTTGAGCAGCGTCACGTGACCGATGCGACCCGCGAGATGCGCCTCGGTCGGCATGCCGGCGTCGCCCGCGAGCAGCAACCGCGTCTTCCCGTACGTCACCAGCAACACGACGGACTGCTCGTTGATATCCGTCTGGCCGGCCGCCCACGCGGAATCCGGGCTCACCACCTCGATTGTCACGCCGTCGAGCTCGATGCGATCACCACGACGCGCCGGCCGCCATTGGGCGCCGTCGCTTTCGACCGCTCCCAGGAATCCCAGATAGCCCGCGTCGGGCACCGGCTGTCCCGGCTCCAGAACGAACGCCGGATCGAACGCGTCGAGCACGGCCGGCAGCCCGCCGTAATGATCGAGATGCGCGTGTGTCGCCACGACCCCAGCCAACTGCGCCGCGCCCTGCGCACGCAGAAACGGTACCACGATGCGCCTGCCGGCGTCACCCTGGGGCCCGCGCGGGCCTCCATCGATCAGCAGCCAGCGCCCCGCGGGAGTCCGCAATGCCACGGCGTCGCCCTGTCCAACGTCCAGGAAACTTACGGTGAGACAGCGGCAATCTGAAAGACGCCGGAGGGCGCCGAAAGACGCCGACCAGACCAGCAATGTCGCGACAAATGCAACCCGCGCCGTGACAGTCCAGCGACGGCGCGGCGAATTCCAAAGCCACCACGCCAACATGAGAACCACCGTCCAGAGCGCGGCGGCCCGCGGGCCGGCGATCATAATGAAGTGCCCGCTCGGGACTGCGGCGGCCGCGCGGGCCACGAGATCGAGCAGGGCGAGACAGAGGCCGGCGCCGGCGGCGAGAAGCGTGGAGGACGCAAGCAGCGCAGCCATGAGGCCCGGGACCGCGATACCGGCGAGCGGAATGGCGACGAGGTTTGCGACGACGCCGATCGGGGCGACGGTGCCGAAGGCGTACGCCGTGATCGGCGCCGTGAGCAGCGTGGCCGCCGCCGCGGGCGCGAGCAGGCGAATGAGTTTGGAATGACGTTTCGTCGCGCGCGCGGCCCAGATGACCGCCCCAACCGCAGCAACAGACAACCAGGCCCCAATGGACTGCACGCTCCACGGATCGGCGAGCATGACAACGAGCGCGCCCAACGCCACCAAACCGCGCGGGGCGACGACGCGCTGGCGCAGCCTGGCGATGTCCATGAGGCCGAGCATCGCGGCGGACCGGGTCGCGGGGGCCGGGAAGCCGAGCAGCCAGACGTAGGCGAGCATGACGATGGTTCCCGCCACGAATCGGACGCGCGGACCGAGACGCAAGCGCGCGAGCAGGACGCCGAGCCAGGCCGCGAAGAACCCGACGTGCAGCCCGGAGATCGAGAGCAGGTGCGCGAGACCGGCGCGGGTATAGCGCTCGCGCAATTCGGCATCGAGCTCGGCGCGGCGCGCGATGACGAGGGCATCGACGAGCGGGGCACGCGTGCCGAAGAGCCGGCGGCTGCGCTCGGCGATCCGGTCGCGCAGCGCGCCGCGGCCATGCGGCGACGCATCGAGCTGTCGGACACGGCGAGCGACGAGTACGCCGCTGCGCGCGTCGGAGGGGCGCAAGAATCGCCCGGCCACGACCCACGTGGTGCCGCCATGCGCCGCATGACCATCGGGCCAGCGGATGAGCAGGGATCCGCCGCAGCGACCAGATTGCGCGACGGCTTCTGTCACACCGCCGCTCTCAGGGACTGGGTCGGTCAATCGCACGGTCGCAGCGTGACTGCTCGCCGCTCCCTGCTCCCTGCTCCATTGTCCGGAACAGGTTGCCGTCGCCTCCCGCACGGCCGCGCTACCCCAGAGCAACGCGGCGACGAACATCACCCCGCACGCCCCGCCGACTGGCGCGCGACGCGCTAACACAACGGCGCCCACCAACACCAGCAGTCCGGCGTACAGCGCACTGCCCACGGCGTACGCATTCAACGCCGTGAAAAGCCCGACGCCGAACGCAATTGTGAGGTAGAGAATCGGCGGCCGCACCGGGGGCCGCCTCAGTCTACAACTGGATGGGCTTGGCGCCGCAGCGCGGTGCGATGGCGACCTTGCGGAAGCCTTCGAGCAGCGTCACGTCGAGCCTGGCCTTCTCTTGATCGCTTGCGAGCGACAGCTCGGTGAGGATTTCTCCCTGGCGGGTGGAGACGTAATGCGGGGCGAGGCGATTCAGCGCGTACACCAGCACGTCGCCGCGACACATGTCGCAGCCGCAGAATGTGGGCAGCCGCTCGCGCAGGGTCCCGTACTCGCGCTGCAGGACTTCGGATGTGACGTTGGTTACGCCCACGCGCCCACCAGCTCCCGTTCCACCGGCCACGCGGTGAACGTGGAGCCGGTCGTGCCGGTGAAGCGCACGCGCCGATACGTTCCAATCCACTCCGTGGGCCCTTCGACCAGCGCGATCTTATTGGACCGCGTCCGGGCCTGCAGCAGGGCGCCGCGCTTCGCGGCCCCCTCCACCAGGACTTCGTGCGTCGACCCCACGAGCGCGATGTTTTTCTGTTTCGCCAGCCGGCGCACGACCTGGATGAGCCGCCCGATGCGCTCCGTCTTGACCGCTTCGGGGACGTGATCCTTGATGCGCACCGCCGGCGTGCCCTCGCGCACGGAGTACTTGAACGTGTAGGCGTCGTCGAAGTGGACGGCTTCCACGAGCGACAACGTCTCGTCGAAATCGGCTTCCGTTTCGCCCGGAAATCCCACGATGATGTCGGTCGAGAGCGCGATGCCGGGCACGGCGTCGCGCAACGCGGCGACGACGTCGAGGTATTGCTCGCGATTGTAGCGCCGCAGCATCCGCTTGAGCGTATGCGAGCTGCCGCTCTGCACCGGCAGATGGACGTGCTCGCAGACCGCCGGCGTTTCGGCCATTGCCGCGAGCACGCGCGGCGTGAAATCGGTGGGATAGGGCGACGTAAACCGCAGCCGGCGAATCCCGCCCACCGCACCGACCGCGCGCAGTAACTCGGCGAAGTCGTGCTCACCGTCGTGGTAGCTGTTGACCGTCTGTCCAAGGAGCGTGACCTCGGTGGTCCCCGAATCGGCGAGGCGTGTCACCTCGTCCACCACGTCGGTCAACTTGCGGCTGCGCTCCGGCCCGCGCGTCATCGGAACGATGCAGAAGGTGCACCGATAATCGCAGCCCCGTTGCACCGTCACGAACGCCGAGACGGAATCCGCGCGCACAGGCGGTACGTCCTCGTAGTGCTCCCAGCCCTTGAACTCGACCTCGGCCGCGCGCTCCCCGTCCCGGGCGCGCGCGATCAGCTCCGGCAAGCCGCGATAGCCGTCGGGACCGATTACCAGATCGACTTGCGGGACGCGCTCCAGAAGCGTGGGACCCAGCCGTTGCGCCATGCAGCCGACGATGCCGAGCACGTCGCCGGGCCGCTTATGGCGCTTCAGCTCACCCATCCGCCCCAGCACCCGTTGCTCGGCGTGGTCGCGCACCGCGCACGTGTTCACGAGCAGGACATCCGCCTCCGCGGGATCTTCGGTGCGCACGTATCCCGCGCGTCCCAGAACGCCGAGTATCAGCTCGGAGTCCGAGACGTTCATCTGGCAGCCGTAGGTCTCGATATAGACGCGTGACATGGCTAGTTGATCGTCACCTCGGAGCGGGGGCGTCCGTCCCACCGCTCCGTATCAAGATAGACGGTCAGGTAATCCTGCGTCACCGCCTCGACCTTGCCGGCGCCATGTCCGGACACGACGCCGTCGGCGCGTTGGCCGATGCGGCTCGCGCGATACGCCGCGGCTTTCGCATCGCCCAACTCGCGCAGGTCGCGCGCGCGCGTGCGAATCCTCTCGGCCGGCACTTGCCCGTTGAGCTTCGCCGCGGCCGCGTCGGGACGCACTGAGAATGGAAAGACGTGGAGATACGTAAACGGCAAGGCGTGTAACAACGTGAGCGAGGCGTGGTGATCGGCGTCGGTCTCCCCCGGAAAACCGGCGATGACATCGGCACCAAGACCGAACACGGGCAACCGCTCGGCGAGCCACTCGATGCGGGCGCGATAGGATTCGGCCGTATACCAGTGCCTTCCCATGCGCTTGAGAATCCGATTCGATCCCGACTGGAGCGGGGCATGCAGGTGCGCGGCCAGATGTCGCGGCGCTTCGATCAGGAGACGCGCTAGCGTGTCATCGACCTCGGTGGCTTCGACGCTGGACAGACGAAAGCGTACGCCGGGAACGGCTTCAATGAGGCCCTCCAGCAACCGGCCCAACGTGCAACGTGCCGACCTGGATTTTCAGGAGCGCCCTATTCTTTCCAACCGTCCCACCTCTCCTGGAGGAGAGGGGGTCAGGGGGTGAGGACAAACCGGCGGCGGCTAGGACCCTGTTGGCATCCGCGTTTGGAACCACGGCACGCACCGACGGCAACGCCGCGATTTTCCCGTCGTCCAGGGCGGCCGCGCATCCCATCACGATCGTTTGCGCGGCGCCGGCCTTCGCGACGTGGCGCACGAATCGGCGCAGTTTTACTTCGCTCTCGTTGGTGACGGTGCAGGAGTTAATGACGGCAAGATCAGCCGTGGAGGGATCGTCCACCACGATGGCGCCATGATCGGTAAAGGCCTGGCGCACGAGTTCCGTATCGTACTGGTTCGCCCGGCACCCGAACGTATGGAAGTAGACGTTCACGGCCGCACGGTGAGACCCAGCAACAAGGTCCACACGCGCTCGTTCAACCCGCTGCCCTTGCGATCGAGGCGCTCGACGCCGATGTCGAGGCGGCCGCGTCCACCGGAAAAGACTTTCCCCAGGCCACCGGCGATGCCGAACTCGGTCGGCGCCTTACCGATGCCGAACGGCAGTTGACCTCGGCGCGCGCCGAAGCGGAGCGGCGTCCCCGGCGGGCCGAGCTCCGTGCCCAGCGACCACTCGAACGTGTCGTGCGAGTTGGGAGGAGGCGAGCTGCCGGCCGCCCATTTGTGCCACGCGACCGCGCCCGCCAGCCCGACCTGCGATCCGGGGTGCCAGCGAATACCTGCGCCATAGGATAGAGGCAGATCGTCGTTCGCCTTGGTCACGCCGCCGATACTGGCACGTAGGCGCGTATCGGAGCGTCCCCAAATGGCGAGACGCAGGTCTTGCGTGACGTCGGCCAGCGCGCTGAGGGAGGCGCCCCGGCCGCCATACGCGACCTCATCCCTCGAGGTCGAGTTGCGATACGTCGTCGAATCATTGAAGCGGCGGATCGCGGAGACGCGCGTAGACCCGGTGATGAGGTGAATGCCTGCACCGACCGCGAGCCAGCTCCGCAGTCGCGTGGCTGCGGCAAGGCGGAGATCGGAGATCGCGCCGTCGCTCCGCAGCTCGTCGCTGATCGGCTCAGGTACGCCGCGCAGCACGATCGTGTCCTGCGTCAGGACGCCAAAGGTGCGATCGAGATAGGTCGCGAATCCGCCGCCCAGCGTGATGCGCTTGGTGATCGGACCGGCCAACACGAATGCCGGGAACCGCGTGCCGCGCAGCGAGGCATTCGCCCCGCCGGCGTCCACCGAGCGCCACGACGTGGCGCCGATCACGCCCGCCGTGATGCGCCGGACATCCGCGAGCGACGCATCGAGCAGCGGCGAAAACGGGTCGAACGGGGCGAACGCACCGCCGGTCGAGCGGGCGCGCACACTCTCGGACTTGCCCGGCGTGCCGAGGCCGCGGATGCCAAACTGCGAGTCTTGAGCCATTAGACGGTTAGACGGGTAGACGGCCAGGAGCAGCGCGGCCGCGACGCATCCCCTAACCGTCCAACCGTCTAACCGTCTGATCGTCGCGCTCATGGTGCCCCGAACTGGAAGCGCTTCACGTACGTCACGTGCAGGACGGGCTTGAACGGGACATCGCGCGACGAATGGAACTGGATTTCGGTATACGACGACCCCTCCTGACTGTGGGTAAGGAGGAGCGTGGTCACCAGCGAGGTATCGGCGGCCCAGCCACGCATCAGATCGGACAGCTCCACCCGTACGGTATCGGTTGAGCCTACAGGAACGGTCGCGCTGCCGTACACTGCCGTGTTCGAGCTGGCCGGCGACTTGGCGCCGAAGTCCGTGAGGACCGGAACGGCGACGACTCTAAAGGAATCGCCCGGCAACCCTTGGGCCGGGACGACGGGCAGGAGCACCAACGTCGCGCGCACGATGTCGACGCTATCGCGCAGCAACTGCGGAAATGCAACCCGCAACACGCTGCGCGCCGACGGCGCGCCTCCGACCGTCAGATTGTCGTCGAATGCGGGGTTCGGCGGATCAAATACAAAGCTATGGAACGTCGTGCCCTTGCTCACATTCGCATAGACGACGCTGTCCGGCGTGACGCCGGTCGTGTCGTGAATCGTGTAGTGATAGAACCACTTCATCTGCGGATCCCGATCGATCACCAGGTTCGTTCCGACCGAAATGCTCGCCAGCGAATCGGCATGGACGCGCACGCCCCAGGCGATCTTCCCCGAATCGGCCACGACGAACGGGGCCTGCAACGTATCCAGATCGAAATAGACTTTGAACAGCGTGTCCGTGCCGCTCGCCGTGATCTGCAGCGTATGGCCGGCGGAGTCGGTGCGGATGGAGTCAGTCCCGAAGTTTGCCTTCGACGCCGAGTCCTGGATCGCGGTCCGGGTGAGCAGATCGGTTACGTTCGCACTGTCCGCGGCCGGCCCCGAGAAACTCGGAGCGAGAGCCGAGAAGGTCGAGCTCGAATCGATCGTGAGCGGCAACCGATAGATCTTGAGAAAAAGGCTCGTCGCTCTCGGGTCGTGCCGCACGATGACGACCTCGAGTCGAGAGGAATCGGCGACGATCGGCACCGTATCGCCGACCGTGGGCACCGCCGTCGTCGCGATGAAGTTCATGCGAAAGATCGCGCGACTGTCGATCACGCCGGGCGAGTCGGCTACCGCCATCAACTCCGCCTGGTAGGGCTGGCGATAGCCGCGGAACGCCGAATCGCGCACGATGACATCCGTCATGACGGTGTCCTGGATGGCGATCGTGCCGCCCGGACAGAAGTCGGGACAGACGCCGGGGGCAGTGGCCTTTTCGACACAGGCCGCGACGCCCGCGACGAGCAGCAGCGGACCGAGAAGTCGCCTCACCGCTCCAGTGTCTCCTTCGTAAACGCGTCGGGCAATAGCTGTGCGAGCGTCCAGCGCCGCTCCTCGTGGGGACCCACGGCAATCACTTCGAGATGCAAACCGAACTCGGCGAGCAGTTGCCGGCACGCACCGCACGGCGCCGCCGGCGGATCGACATCGGTCGTGACGACGATGCGCGTGAGCTGCCGCGCGCCGGCGACGACGGCGGCGCCCAGCGCCATGCGCTCCGCGCAAATCGTGAGTCCATACGACGCACTCTCGACGTTGCAGCCCACATACACCTTCTGATCCGCGGCTTCGATCGCCGCACCGACGTGGAAATTGCTGTACGGAGCCCAGGCGTGGCGCATCGCCGCGCGCGCGCTGGCGACAAGATCGGTCACGCCAGCACCGCGCGCAGAAACGACGTGCCAGCCGCGAGTGGGGGCACACCGAAGAACTCCGCCACGGTCTGCCCCAAATCCGCAAACGTCCGGCGAATGCCGAGCGCCACCGGCGCGACTCGCGGCCCCAGCACCAGAATTGGCACGACTTCCCGCGAATGATCGGTGGACGGCGTCGTGGGATCGTTGCCGTGATCCGCCGTGAGGATCACGAGGTCGTCCGGCCGAAGCCGGGTGACGAGGCGCGGCACCCAGGCGTCCAGCTCCTTAAGCCCCTCATGAAACCCCGGCACGTCATTGCGGTGCCCCCACGTCTGGTCGAATTCGATGACATTGACGAACACAAATCCGGTTTCGAGCGAAGCGAGTGCCTGCTCGATCAACCGATACGCATCGGCATTGGTGGGTGTGTGCTCGCTCGTGATGTTTCGCCCCGCGAACAGATCATCCACCTTCCCAATCCCGACCCGCTCGACGCCCGCATCCGCCAGGCGGTCGAGCAACGTCGTGCCCACCGGCGCAATCGAAAAATCCTTGCGGTGAGCAGTCCGCCGGTAGTCCCCCGCCGTCCCTGCAAATGGCCGCGCGATCACCCGGCTCACGGCATGCTCGCCCAGCAACATCTCCCGCGCGATGGCACACGCACGATACAACTCTGCGAGCGGCACGGTGTCCTCATGCGCCGCGATCTGAAACACCGAATCGGCCGACGTATACACGATCCACTTGCCACTGCGTTGATGCTCGGCGCCGAGCTCGTCGATGATCGCCGTTCCCGACGCCGCCTTGTTGCCCAGCCACCCGCGGCCGGTGCGCTGCGCGAATGCATCCAGCAACGCGACCGGAAAGCCTTTCGGATAAGTGCGGAACGCCTCTTCCAGGACAACGCCGCACATCTCCCAATGCCCTGTCGTACTGTCTTTTCCCGCTGATGCCGGTTGCGCGATGCCATACGCCGCCGTCGGTCTGACCCCGGGCGCAAGCCCGGCGATCGCGGATCCCGCCCGGCATTTTCCTAAACCGAGCTTCTCCAGATTCGGCAGTTTCAGCCCGCCTACTGCACGGGCCACGTTTCCCAGCGTGTCCGAGCCCGCGTCGCCATACTCGGCCGTGTCAGGCGCGGGACCGATACCGAGCCCATCCAGAACGATGATCGCCGCCCGCTTCTGCGTCACGCATAGACCCGCGGCAACCGCGGCCCCAGTCCCACGAGCAGCTCGTGCGGCAGCTCGCCGCTCCACGCCGCAAACTCATCGAGCGTGATGCGCTGCTTTGCTTCTTCGCCGACGAGCGTCGCGACGTCGCCAACCTGGACTTCGACCGTCCCCGTGTCGACAAGCGCCATGTCCATCTGCACCACGCCCACGATCGGACAACGCTTGCCACGCAACAGCACCTGTGCTGTGCCGCCGAGTCCCGTGTTGCGGCGGATCCCGTCGGCGTAGCCGATTCCAAGCGTCGCGATCACCGTATCGCGCGGCGCGGTCCAGCTCGCGTTGTAGCTCACGGTCTCGCCTTTGCGCACGCGGCGCATACTCACGACGCGCGCCCGGATGCTCACCACCGGCCGCGGCTGCTCCAGCTCCGCGCCCGGCGACCCGCCGTAGAGGAAGATGCCCGGCCGCACCAGATCGAGTGCGAACGCCTTCCCGCGCAGCGCCGCAGCGCTGTTGGCCACGTGCAGCAGCGTGGGCCGGCGCGGCAGCTTGCTCACCGCCGTCATGAATCGCTCGAGCTGCCGTTCGGCCGATCCGTCACGCCGCTCGGCGGACTGCAAGTGCGTGTAGCATCCCTCGAACGACGGCGTGTCGATCGCCGCACCGAGCTCCTCGACGTCATCCCAGCGCACGCCCGCACGTCCCATCCCCGTATCGATCTCGACGTGAAACGCGCGCTCGCCGCGCGCCGTCCATTCGAGAATGCTGCCGGCGTCGCCCAGGGCCGGGGTCAACTGATGCCGCTCGTAAGCGTCGAAGCGTTGCGCGCGCGACGGCAGGAAGACCAGAATCGGACGCGTGATGCCGGCCGCGCGGAGCTCCGCGCCTTCTTCGATCGTCGCGACGCCATATCCCCACGGGTCGAGCGGCTCGAGGGCTTTGGAGACGCTGACGGCTCCGACCCCGTACGCGTTGGCTTTGACGACAGGGAGGAGCCGTGTGCCCGCAATTCGTGCGACCGTACGAGCGTTGTCGAGCAGAGCACGGAGATCCACTTCGACCCACGCCCGGGGAGGAATTGACATCGCTCTCAAAGCGCGCGTATGATACCCGGCCCGGAGGCTAAATGCAAGGCGATTCAGCGCTTGGACGTGCTCTCGGACTCGTGCGCGACCTGCGGCTGCGGTGTCCCTGGGACCGCGCGCAGAGCCCGCAATCGCTCCGTCCCTACCTGGTCGAAGAAGCACTCGAACTCGACCATGCGATCCAGACCGACGACCCCGATGCGATGCGCGACGAGCTGGGTGATTTGCTGCTGCACCTCGCGTTTCAGATCGTGATCGGCGAAGAACGCTCGCAGTTCAACGCGGAAGTCATCACGCACACACTCGAGGAGAAGATGTGGCGCCGCCATCCGCATCTGTTCGGCGAGGGGCGTGTGAGCCTGAGCGATCACGGGGGGTGGGAGCTCGCGAAACGGCGCGAGCCCCGTGCCGGTGGCAAGCGCGGCACGCTCGCCGGACTCCCACCGACGCTGCCTCCGCTGCTGATGGCCTACCGGCTGCAGGAACGCGCCGCCGGCATTGGGTTTGATTGGCCGGATGCAAAAGGGCCGATGGCGAAAGTGAAAGAAGAGACCGCGGAAGTCGAACGGGAGACGGGAGACGGGAGACGGGAGACGATAGAGGAAGAGATTGGTGATTTGCTCTTCGCTGCCGTCAACCTCTCGCGCAAACTCGGCGTCGAGCCGGGACAAGCGCTCGAGCGGGCAAACGCGAAGTTCACGGATCGATTCGAGAAGGTTGAAAAGCTCGCGGAGGAACGCGGGTTGGAAATGGGCCGCGCGTCGCTCGAAGAGCTCGATAAGTTATGGGATGAAGTAAAACGACGGTAGGTGAAACGACGGTAAATGAAACGACGGTAAGAGTTTTTACCGTCGTCTCATCTACCGTCACCTTCTCTACCGTCGCTTTATCTACCGTCGTCTTATCTACCGTCGCCTTTTTCCAAGTCTCCTATTTTCCAAATCGCTCGAACCGGTACGCCAGCTCCGGGCCCTCTTCTCCCTCGTATGCCAGCCGAGCGATCAGCAGCGTGAAGGGTTCGGTGTACCGCGCCACCCGCAGTGGACCGGCGTCCACCGGATCGAATCCCACATCGCGAATCAGCACGGCGGCAGTTTTCTTGCTCTTCGAGTCGTCCCCGCAATACACGAGGCTGGGCTTCGTGACGTTGCGTCGTCGTTCGAACACGTCGAACAGCACCTCGCTCGGCACGGTGCCGAACGCCGCCACGACGCGAGCCTTGGGAACCTTCTTTGCAAGCTCCTCGGCGCCCGAGGAGGTGTGCGCGATCACGAGATCGGTATCGTCGGCATTCATCGGCAGCGAGCAGCTCACGATGACCTTGCTCGACACGTCGCCCGCTTGTTTCAGCACGTCGTCCATGCGGGACCAATGCACTGCCAGTAGGAGCGCATCCGCGTCGTGCGCCGCCTCAGCGGGGGTGCCCGCCCGCGCCTTCTTCCCAGCGTCTCGCGCGAGCTTGGTCAGCTTGGCCTTGCTATGCGAATAGCTGAACACGACCTCATGTCCGGCCCGCGCGAAGATCGTGCCGAGCTTGCCGCCCATCAGCCCAGAACCCAGAATGCCGATGCGCATCTCTAGAGACCGGTCCGTTTCTCGAGGTGCTCGGGATAGCGCGCTCCCTGGATCGTAATGGTTGACGTGGCGCGATCGATCTCGCGGCGATCATCGGGCGTCAGGCGGATCGCAGCGGCGCCGATGTTCTCGTCCAGGCGGGCGAGTTTGGTCGTGCCTGGAATAGGAGCGATCCACGGTTTCTGGGCGAGGAGCCACGCGAGCGCGATCTGCGCCGGCGTCGCCTGCTTCTTTTCCGCAATGTTCCGCAGGACATCCACGATGGTCTGATTCGCCTTCCGCGCCTCAGGCGTGAAGCGCGGCACGATGTTGCGGAAATCCGAGCTCACGAACGTCGTCTTCTCGTCGATCGTGCCCGTCAAGAAGCCCTTGCCCAGAGGACTGAATGGCACAAACCCGATTCCGAGCTCCTCCAGAGTTGGCAGCAACTCTTCTTCAGGGCGCCTCCACCACAGCGAATACTCACTCTGCACGGCCGTTACCGGCTGCACCGCGTGCGCGCGCCGGATCGTGCGCACGCCGGCTTCAGACATGCCGAAGTGCCGCACTTTGCCTTGCGCGATCAATTCCTTGACCGTTCCCGCCACGTCTTCGATCGGCACGGTCGGGTCAACCCGATGCTGATAATAGAGGTCGATGACATCGGTCCGGAGTCGCTTCAGCGAATCCTCGACGCTCTGCTTGATGCGCGCAGGCCGGCTGTCCTGCACCTGTTGCCCACTCTCGACTCTTATCCCGAACTTGGTGGCGATCACCACCTGCGCGCGCAATGGCGCCAACGCCTCGCCAACGAGCGCTTCGTTGGTGAACGGACCGTAGATTTCGGCCGTATCGAAGAATGTGACGCCGCGTTCGACGGCCGTGCGGATGAGCGCGATCATAGCCTGTTTGTCCGGTGGGACGCCGTAGCTCTGGCTCATCCCCATGCAGCCGAGCCCCAGCGCCGAAATCTCGAGCCCGCTCTTTCCCAGCTTCCGCTTTTGCATTGTGTTCTCTCGACTGGCTGATGGCCGGTGTTACGCGCGAGGCCCCGATCCAACGACCTAATCCATTCGCTAGTAGCAGCGCATCCCCTGCGTCAATCAACGTATTCGAGAACCGTTCGGGAGACCATGAGTGAGACCCTACGTCATCTGTCATATGATGCCGTCTGTCGACGGCCGTTTACGCACTGATCGCTGGGACGTTCCCGAGAAGGGCCACGCGGAATACGAGCGCACAGCGGATAGCTATCATGCCGATGCGTGGATCTGCGGTCGAGTCACGATGGAAGAATTCGCATCAGGCCGGTGGAAAGGACGCCGGCGCGGCAAATCCAGTATCCCGCGCGTGGATTGGATCGCCCCCTTCCATCGCGGCCGATCATTTGCCATCTCGCTGGATCCGGGCGGCAAGCTCGCCTGGAAGAGCGATACTATTGAAGGCGATCCGCTGATCGAGATTCTGGGAGAAGACGTGCACGATGGTTATCTCGAGTTCCTGCAGCGCAAAGGAATCTCGTACGTATTCGCCGGGAAAAGAGGCACGAAGCTCAATCTCCGTACCGTCCTCGCCAAACTGCGGCGGAAATTCGGCATCAAACGGTTGATGCTGGAGGGTGGTGGCGGAACGAACGGCACATTCATTCGTCAGGGACTCGTCGATGAGCTCAGCCTGCTGCTGACTCCGGTCGCCGACGGGGGGCTCGAGGAACCCGCCCTCTTCGACGTCGAAGGCGAGCAACCGAAAAAAGCGGTGGCCCACCTGCGCCTCAAATCAGTTCGCAAGGCCGCGACGGGGATGGTGTGGCTCAAATACAAAGTGCAAAAGAACGGACGCGCCGCTTAACCGGCCCGTAACTAGCGCGACAACGCGACGATCTTCTCGCGCCACAGCAGATCCAGCTGAGCGGGAGAAACGTTCAAACGGCGGGACGCAGCATCGAGTACCGCACGCGGTTCACGCCCTGCGCTCGCCAGTCCCCGAATCGCAGGCAGCCCACCAACGTCATAGACCATCTTGCACAGGACCGCCAGGCCATCATAGCCCAGGTCGAGTGTTCCCATTCGGGCTGGTGGGTCAGTGAGAATGCTCTCGAGCGTAACATTGGGGTGAGCATCGAGATATCGTTTCAGCCCTGGCATAAGCTGCTGGAACGTCAGCCCCGCGGAACCGCCGGTCCACGTCATCAGTCCTTCTCGAACCAATCCTGCTGGGTTGAATGAGCTCAGGAAGGGCTCGAGCACGACGTGCGCCAGCTCGTGTCGGTACGCCTCACCGTTGGTTGATGAGCCGATGAACACGAGATGATCGACGACGTTACTCCGCCCTCCCACCGTGTCCGACCCGAGCGGAAAGAATTCCAGACCAGCTGCGCCCAATGTTTGGATCAGGTCATCGGTGAAGTAGTAGTCGATCGTCGGCGGAGGTGCTACGTCGAAGGCGCGGGCAAGCGAATCGACAAACAGCGCGGTTTTCTCTGCGCGGGTCCGCTCGAACCGTTGCGTCGTCGGAAAGACAAAACGGATCCGCCCGATCGTTTCGTGGTTCCAGTGCTGAGTCAGACGCGGCAGAGCGTTGGCGAGGACCCACCGGCCCTCTTCCCGCGTCGCGTAGACGCGATAGAGCGCCAATGGCTGAACGGCTCGACCAGAATCGGATACGCTGGCGACGAGCGTGCGGATCAGGTAGGTGCTGTCCAGGCCCACCGCCGGCGCCAGATGTACAACCGTGAAGCTCGAGAAACCTTGGTATACATAGCCGCACAGCAGATCAACGATCGGCCACTGTCTCCGTTCGACCGGTGACCAGAACGTATTCTCTTGCGTGCAGGCCGGGCTGCTGGAGAGATAGCTCCGCCACAGCGCGAAGATGTCGTGATGGGGGACGCCGAGCGTAT
>WNGC01000974.1_pt1 | contig 17215 bp, 16 predicted proteins | sample 5400051 | NCBI WGS metagenome assembly WNGC01 (sample SAMN13153368, study PRJNA577476) | soil metagenome | isolation source: 20 cm soil or saprolite under grassland replicate 2 | place: USA:California | collected 2016-06-15
GCCGCGAGCACGAGGAGGAGGACGACGGTTATGTTCTTGTTCATGGCTCTCCCTTCAGGTTGTAGGCGCGCAGCGCCAGAACTGCGTGATTCGACTTCGAAGCGAAGGATACGCGCAGCGCGCTCGGCGCGCTGCGACACAATCCCCGCTCGCATCGCTGATTGCCCAGCACCGCGCTCAGGTCCCCGTCGAAGTCCCCGCGGCAAGAAAAACGGCCTAGGCGGGAAATCACCTAAGCCGTTGATGTAGTTTGGCGCGCCCGGCAGGATTTGAACCCACGACCCCCTGGTTCGTAGGTAATCTGGCTGGCGCAACTCATTGATGCATCGACAACTCGGTGTCGCCCGTTCCGGCTGTTTCCGCACTGTGTTGTTCCGTCCTGCGCTGTCGAGTCCCCACTAAAGTCCCCCCACCGCATTGGGTCGACAAACGTCGCGCTAATGATTACAGGCGCACGGGGTACGCGTTGTAGCTCATAACGCCGGCTCAGCGAGCGTTTTTCCAATGTTCTAAGCCAGTAGCCCTTTCCGACTGCTCCAGTCGATAACGGTGTCGATGCATTGCCGGAGCTGCTGCGGCTGGCCGAGGTAATAATGCGTCGCGCCCTCGATCTCCACGTATTCCTTGTCCGGCGTACCGAGCGCGACGCGAACGATGGGATTGTGCGTGGCCGGCACGGCGTCGTCGGCCAGGTTCACGATCTGCAGCACGGGCACATTGCGGATCTTGGCCGCGTTTTGCGCGCCCTTGCCGTTCGACTTGTCGTAGGACCACTGCGAAAGCCAGGAACGCAACGTCGTAAAGCGCGCCAAGCCAACCGGTCCAACGTTTACGGTTCTGGGATCCCCTAGGTAGCACCAGTTTGCGCGCCGTCCGCTCGGGTCTACCGCGGGGTCGATCCAGCGCACGTCGCACATCGTGCGGTGCACGATGAACGCACGTTCCATCTCTCCATCGTTTTTCTTCTTCAGCGACTCAAGCCTTTCCAGCGCCCAGTCCGTGATCTTGCGGTTTCGTGCCACCTGCTCCGCCCGAAACTGCGCCACGAACGCCTTGGAGAATGGCGGCTTGTGCGGGCACGCGGGATCGTAAATGTCGAGGTCGAGCTCTCGCCTGTCCGGGTCCAGCTCGTCGAGCACCGAAGGATCGAGCCATTCGGTCAACGTCTCGGCGCGGCTCAAGTGCGCGGCGATGAAGATGATGGCGTCAGCACGCGACAGCTTCGCCCCGGCTAGGTCGTATGCGTCGCCGGCCGGGGTTCGCGTGATGCTTGGGTTCTCCGCCTGCGCCTCGTAGAAGAGCGAAAGCGAGCCACCTCCTGACCAACCGACCAGCACAACCTTTTTATAGCCGAGCTCTTCGCGCGCATGGCGGACGTACATGCCGAGGTCGTAGACGACTTTCTCAAGGATCAGCGCGCTGTCGTTCTTCGCGTAGCGGCTGCCGGCGCAGAGCACGTGCAAGCCCGCGTTGGCCAGTGCCATCGGCATCGGCAGAAGTTGCAGCGTGGAAGTCGGGTGCATGAAGAGATACAGCGTATCGGACGGCCGCCCCCGCGGCACAAGGCGCTGCCCTTCGAGAAAGGTCTTGCCCTGGCTGCCCGCGAAGCCATACGTCTCCACCATCTTCTGCGATTCGGAGAAGCTGATGATGACCGGCGCGCGGTCGAACGTTTCGGCCGCGCTAGACGCTTGCATGGTAGTGAAGCGTCCGTTTCATTACCGGAGTAAACCTCATATCTTGCGTCCTTTGTCCTTCCAGTACGGATCGCGCAGCACCCGCTTCGCAGTCTTGCCCGGTCCGGTTTTCGGCAAAGGCTCGGCGCGCAGGACCACAGATTTGGGGATCTTGTAGCTGGCGATCTTGCCGCGGCAGAAGCCGATCAGTTCGTCTGCCGCGGGCGCGGCGCCGACTCGCGCCACCACGATGGCGGTGACCGCCTCGCCCCACTTGTCATCGGGAATGCCGATGACGGCGACCTCGGCGACGGCCGGATGCAGGGACAGCACGCTTTCCACCTCGATGGAGTACACGTTTTCGCCGCCGCTGATGATCATGTCTTTCTTGCGGTCGACGAGCGTGAGATAACCCTGATCATCGAGCGACCCCATGTCGCCGGTGTGATACCACCCATTGCGCAGCACCGCGTCGGTGGCTTGGGGCTTGCGCCAGTAGCCGGCCATGATCTTGGGGCCGCCGCATACGACCTCGCCGACCGTCCCGGCCGACACTTCGCGGCGTTCCTCGTCGACGACGCGCACGTCGATCAGAGGCGTCGCCTGGCCGGCCGAAGCCGTGCGGCGCAGCTGCTCGTCGGTTCCCTCGAAGAGATGGTCCGACGGTTTAAGGTTCGTGACGAAGCCCGCGGTCTCGGTGATGCCATACGCATGCGAGAGCGCGGGCGGCAGGGCGGCCCCCGCCTTCTTCAGCACCCCCATCGGCGTGGGCGCGCCGCCATAAATGATGGTGCGCAGGCTCGCGACCTGAGCGCCGATGCCGGGCACGTCGGCCATCAGTCCGAGGATGGCGCCGGGGAGCGAGGTCATCGTGACCTTCTCTGCGGCGATGGTCTGGACCGCCCGCTTCGGGTCGAAGTGCACGGTGAGCTGCGCGCCACCGACGATCGGCATCGACCAGACGGCAAAGGAGCTCGCCAGATGGAAGAGTGGCCCGGAATGCTGCCAGATGTCCTCGCGCGTCGCCGAAAGCGCGAGAACGCCGTCGAGCCCGCCTGCATACATGTTGCGGTTGGTGAGGCAGACACCCTTCGGTTCGCCGGTCGTTCCGCTCGTGTAGTAGATCTGCATGATCTCGTCGAGCTCCGTCGGCACCGGGACGAGCATGGGGCTCGCCGCCGCAAGCAAGCCTTCGTAATCGCGCACGCCGGCCGGCGGCTGGGGCAGCGCGAGGCCGATCGCGAGCGGTAGATTTGCATTCAGGTCCTCGTACATCGGCAGGAATGGCTCCGAGAAGGCAAGCGCGCGCGCGTCTGAGTCTTTCAGCACGTAGCGCAGCTCCGGCACCGCGAGCCGCGAGTTGACTGGCATGAACGCAAGACCCGCGTGCGCGCAGGCGTAAAACATCTCGAGGTAGCGGTGCGAGTTCCAGTCGAGGATCGCTACGCGGTCGCCGCGCTTGAGTCCCAGGTCAAGCAGTGCAGCCGACAGGCGATGGACGCGCTCGCCGAGCTGGCGGTAGGTGAGGCGCAAGCTGCCGTCCACCACGGCGAGGCGCTGTGGGTAAAGCGCGACCGCGCGCTGCAGGACATGAGAAAGGGGATACATCAGCCGCCTTCTTTGGTGGCGAAGAAGGCATCGAAGCGATCGAGAAGGTCATAAAGCCGCTCGAGCTCGCCGTCTTTGAGCAGTGCGCGCAGCGTCCGTTCCCGACGCTTGATCTCGGGCACGAGCTCGTTGTAATAGCGCCATCCGTTCGCGGCCAGGCTGATCTGCCGCGAGCGGCGGTCATCGTGGATCCTCTGCCGCGCAACGAAGCCGCGACGCTGCAGCTGGGCGAGCGCGCGGCTGATTGCCACTTTATGCAGCATGCTGATGCGGCAGAGCTCGGTCGCGGTGAGCGGTTCGTGGTTTGCGAGGATGGCAAGCGTGCGCCACTGCGCCGTGGTGAGCGGATTGCGTCGTTCCTTGTAGACGTGCGCCGCGTCGCGCAGCATGCGCGTCGCCGCGACCGCCAGCCGGTAGGGGAGATAGTCCTGCAGCCACACGATGTCCTCGTGCGAGGGTTTTGGCGGCCGTCTCATGCGAGTGCCTCGCGGAGCCACTGCCACAGCTCGGCGGGCCGCTCCACCTGGACGTTGTGCCCGGCGTCCGCCACGACGTGGGCGAGCGCATCGAACGGCGCCATGTCGCCGGCGTTCACCATCGGGTCCTTGCTGCCGGCGCCGAGGCGCAGGGGGCATTGCATGGCGCGCACGAAAGGTGCGAAGTCCGGGCCGGCGGCGGCGTTGATCATCGGATCGGCGGCCAGGCGCCATTTGCCGCCTTCCTCGCGCACGCCACTCTGCGCCATTGTGCCCGTGGCGTCGACGAGGCCGAAGAGGCCGGACACCTTGAGATAACGCTCGATCGCCTGCTCGCGCGTATCGAAGAGGCGCGCCGGCTGCCGCGCGAGCGCGTTGAGCTTCGGTGCCTCGTCCGGAGCCCACCGGATCTTCACACCGAAGGCGACGACCTTGCGCACCTTTACGCCAAACCAGCCCGTGGCGAGCGCCATTCCCACCACTCCCCCCATTGAGTGGCCGACGATGTCGACCTCTTCGTCCTGCTGCAGCAGCTCGGCTACGTCCGCCGCGTACGTCGCGTAGCCGTAAGGATGCTGGTGCGGCGAGCGACCGTGACCACGAAGATCGGGCGCGATCCAGCGGCGATCCAGGTGTGATTGCAGCGGGCTCCAGACGTCCGCGTTTGCGCCGAGTCCGTGGATCAGCGCCAGGCGGCGGCCTGCGCCCTCACCTCCTTCGCGATGCCAGAGCCTCATATCTTGCGCTCGCGTCCGACCCAGAACGGATCGCGCAGCCTGCGCTTGGCTATCTTGCCGGGACCGGTCTTGGGCAGCTGCTCCCTGGAGAAGTCGACTGACTTCGGGATCTTGTAGCTGGCGACCTTGCCGCGGCAGAACGCGATGATGTCCTCGGCCGTCGCCGAGGCGCCTTCGCGCAGCACCACGATGACCTTCACGGCTTCGCCCCATTGCGCGTCCGGCACACCGATCGCGGCGACTTCGAACACCGCCGGATGCTGCGAGACCGCGTTCTCGACCTCGACCGAGTACACGTTCTCGCCGCCGCTGATGATCATGTCCTTCTTGCGGTCGACGACGAAGAGCCGCCCCGCGCTGTCGATGGAGCCCATGTCCCCGGTGTGATACCAGCCGTTCTTCAGTGCGTCCGCCGTGTGCTTGGGCTTCTGCCAGTACTCGCGCATGACGCGCGCGCCGCTCACCACCACTTCGCCGACCTCGCCGCGTGCGAGAGGTATATCGTTTTCGTCGAAGATCTCGAGCCGGATGTGCGGCACCGGGCGCCCGGCGTTGTTGGTCAGTGCGAGCTGCTCGGGCGTACCTTCGACGAAGAAATCCTTTGGATCGGCGAGCGTGGTGATGCCCGAGGTCTCGGTGATGCCGAAAGCGTGGATGTACTTAGTCGGCAGCGCCCTCACCGCCTTCTGCAGAATGCCGAGCGGCGTCGGAGACCCACCGTACATGATAAGTCGCAGGCTCGACAGGTCATAATCCTTGATCTTCGGATGGTTCGCCATCATGTTGATGAGGGTCGGCGGCACGCCCGCGCCCGTAGGCTTCGTGCGCTGCACGACTTCCATCATCTTCTCTGGCGTGAAGTGCACCATTACCTGCGTCGCGCCGAGCAGCGGCATCGACCAGATCGACCAGGCGTCGACCAGATGGAACATAGGCGCCGCATGCAGCCAGACGTCGTCGCGGCCGAGCTCGAGGCCGACGATCGAGTCGAAGGCACTCGCGATCATATTGCCGTAGGTGAGGCACACGCCCTTAGGCTCGCCAGTGGTGCCGCTCGTGTAGTAGATCTGGGCGATGTCTTCGAGCTCGACCTTCTCCACCGCCGTATCCGGATTACCGGTGCGAAGGAAGGCTTCGTAGTCCTTGACCAGCACCTCAACGTGCTGGCCTTCCACGGCTCCGACGAACGGCTCGGTCACGATGAGCGCCTTCGCGCCGGAGTCGTTCAGCACGTACATCAGCTCGGGCGGCGCAAGGCGTGAGTTCAGCGGCAGCAGGATCATGCCCGCGTGCGCGCAGGCGTAGTACGCCTCGGCATAGCGGTACGAGTTGACGTCGAGGATGCCGACGCGGTCGCCGCGCCTGACGCCTTTCGCCTTCAGCGCGCCGGCGAGCGCGTCGACGCGCCGGCCGAGCTCCTCGAAGGTGAGCCGCATCTCGCCATCCCAGACGGCGAGACGGTCCGCGAAAAGCGCGCGGGCGCGCGGCAGGATGTGCGAGATGGGAAACATGCGTTATCTCCCTTTGAACTTGGGCTTGCGCTTCTCCTTGAACGCCTCCATGCCTTCCCGATGGTCCTCTGACAGCACCAGCACGCTCTGCCCCAGGCGTTCGATGTAGCGCCCGGTATGCATGTCGGCATTGAGGCAGAGGTTGATGACGTGCTTGCCCATGCCCATGGCGAACGGCGCCTTGTCAAGCAGACGTTCGGCGTACGCGTAGGCTTCCTTCATCAGGTCCCTGGCGGGCACGACATGATTGATCAGGCCGATGCGCCACGCTTCTTTGGCGTCGATCGGCTCGGCGTTGATGATCATCTCCTTGGTCTTGGCAAGGCCGACGAAGTGAATCATGCGGTTGCACGCGCCGCTCGCCGGGATGCAGCCGATGTGGTTCTCGATCAGGCAGTACTTGGAGTCGTCAGCACCGAGGAGGATGTCGCAGGAAAGCGCTAGCTCCACGCCGCCGCCGTAGCAGATGCCGTTGATCGCGGCGATCACGGGCTTCTCCAGCGCCTCGAGGTTGTCGAAGCCCAAGTGGTTCTGCCGATAGTAGTAGCGGAATTGCGCCGGGTCGAACTTGTCGCTGCCCAGCACCGAGAGATCCACGCCGGAGGAGAAGGCGCGCCCGTTGCCGGTGATTACCAGCACCTTGATCTTATTGTCATAGGCGCACTTGCCGATGACGTCGCTCCACTCCTGGAACATCTTCTGAGTGAAGCAGTTCAGCGTGTTGGGGCGGTTCAGCGTCATCGTGGCGACGCCGTTAGGCCGTACTTCGAAAGTCACCGTCTCGTAGTTCACTGGCTTGCTCCTATTTGCTTTTGAAGTGGGGGTTGCGACGTTCTGCGGTGCTCATGCGGCGGCTCCTTCGGTAAGCCGGCCGGCGCGCATGAAGAGCACGCGGTCGGCAAGGCCCTCGAGGAAGGCCCTGTTCTGCTCGACGACGATCATGGCGAAGCGCCCGCGCAGACTGCGCAGCGTCACCGCCAGGCTGCGGATGATGATCGGCGCGAGCCCCTGCGTCGGCTCGTCGAGCATCAGCACGTCGGGCTTGAGGAGCAGCGCGCGCGCGATGGCGAGCATCTGCTGCTCGCCTCCCGAGAGCGAGCCGCCGGGCTGGCGCGCGCGCTCCTCGAGCCTCGGGAAAAGCGCATAGACCTCCGATAGCCGCTCGTCGAACGGCGCGAGTCCAGGTCGATGGCCATCGACTGCGCGCGTCAGCTCGAGGTTGTCCTGCACGCTGAGCGTTGCAAGCACATGGCGCCCTTCGGGCACCAGCGCAAGCCCGATGCGCGCGCGCTCGTAGGCAACGAGACGGGAAACGTCGCGTCCGCCGAGTTCGATGCGCCCGCGCATCGCCGGCTGCGCACCGGCGAGCGTCTTCATGAGGGTCGTCTTGCCGGCGCCATTCGCTCCGAGCAGGCCGATGGTCTCGCCGCGCTCAAGGCGCAATCCGACCTCGCGGAACACCGTCAGGCGGCCGTAGCCACCCTCGAGATCCTGCACGTGCAGAAGTGCGCTCACGTCAGCGCCCCAAAGTAGGCTTCCTGCACCATCGGGTCGGCTATCACTACCGATGGCGTGCCGCGCGCGATAAGCCTGCCGATGTCCATCACCACCACTTCGTCGGCGATCGTCGCGACGAAATCGATGTTGTGCTCGACGACCAGGATGGCGGCGCCTTCAGTCTTCAGCCGCTGCAGGGCGGGGGCGAGGCGCGAGACTTCATCCGCCGTCAGACCGACCGCTGGCTCATCGAGGAGCAGCAGCGGCGGCTCGCCGGCCGAGGCACGTGACAGCTCGATAAGCTTGTGGAAGCCGAGGCCGATCTCGCTCACGACCCGACCCGCCAGGCTGTCCAGGCCGAAGGCGGCGAGCTGCGCGTGCGCATGCCCACGGCGGGCGCGTTCGTCGCGCAAACTGGGCAGATGGTCCAGCCGGGCGATGACGTTCTCGCTGGCGGTCATGTCCGGTACGAGGCGCGGCACCTGGAACGAACGCCCGATCTCGCCGGCGCGTCTATGGATTGGCACGGCGCTGACGTCTGCGCCTTCGAGCACGATCCGACCGGCGGTGAGCGGCTCGATTCCCGAGATGCAGTTGAAAAGTGTTGACTTGCCGGCGCCATTCGGGCCGATCAGCGCCACGATCTGGCCAAAGCGCACTTCGAAGCTCACGTCGTCGACCGCGCGCAGGCCGCCGAAATGCTTCGCGACGTTCTCGACGCGCAGGCAAACGCCTTCCCGGCTGGCGCGCGCTGGAGGCGCGGCCATCGCCGCCGCGCCCTCCGATGGCCCGGCTTTCGTGCGGCGTTCGAACGCGCCCATGATGCCGGCCGGTGCGAACAGGACCACCAGGAAGAAGCCCGCCCCATAGACGAGAAGCTCGTAGTGCTGCGCGCCGCCGGCGACGGCAAAGAGCCATTGCACGCCTGCGGCGCCAACGACCGGGCCGAGTAGGGCACCTGCGCCGCCGATGATCACCATGGCGAGCGATTCGAGCGAGGTATTCACGCCGCCGCTTTCGGGGGCGAGAACGCCGACGTAATAGGCGAGCAGAATGCCGCCGACAGCGGAATAGGCGCTACCGATGGTAAAGACCTTGGCCTTGACGCGCGCGACGTTGATGCCCAGCACCTGGGCGGCGAGCTCGTCGTGGCGGACCAGGCGCAGCGTGCGCAGGAACCGGCCGCGCGCGAGCAGCGCGAAGCTCACCACTCCGACCGCCAGCATGAAAACCGAAAGGCCGTACCAGGCGTTGCGCGTCAGGGCGATCGGGAATTCGAGCACTAGTCCCGAGGCGCCGCCGGTGATCGAGGGAAAGGCGCGGGCGACGCCCTCCACGACGAAAGCGAAGCCGAGCGTGCCGATCGCGAAGTAGATGCCGGGCAGGCGGACAAAAATTTCGGCGATCAGGCGGGCGATGACGACGGCGATGACGATGCCGAGCGCGATGGCGAGGAGTCCCGGCACGCCGGCCTGCTTGTGCAGGATGCCGGCGGCGTAGCCGGGCAGCGCGGTGAACGCCGCCTGGCCGAGCGCCAGCATCCCGGTCACGCCGAAGATCAGGTTGAGTCCGATGAGCGAGAGCGCCGTTAGCGCAGCCACAGTGGCGAGGGCCGGCGTCCACCCCGGCAGCCAGCCGAGATAGGGCAAGGCGATGGCCAGTGCCGCGGCGAGCGCATAAAGGGCGGGCTTCATGCGCGGCGGCTGCCGCCGAAGCGGATCTTGCGGCTCTGCCAGACGGCGACGAGGATCAGGATACAAAACACCACGGGGTCCTGGTACAGCGCACCGAGGTACGCGCCGATGAAGGATTCGAACAGACCGAGGCCGAGTCCGCCGAACACTACGCCCACCGGCGACATGCCGGAAATCGCCGCCGCAATGAAGCCGCGCAGCGTCATCGCGAGTCCCGACTGGAAGTCGACGGCGATTAGCGGAATGAGCAGCACGCCGGCGAGGCCGCCGAGGATCGCGCCGATGCCGTAGGCGGTGAGCCGGGCACGCTCGACATTCACTCCAGCGAGCTCCGCGGCGTACGGATTTTCGGCCGCCGCGAGAAGCTGCTTGCCCGAGCGGGTGCGCGCGAGATAGAGGCCAATACCGGCGGATACGCCGAAGCCGAGCAGGATAAGCGCGATGCCCTGCGGCGCGATGACGCCGCCCGCGATGCGCAGCGACGCGCCGCTGAAGAGGGCAGGAAACGACACCGGGTCTGCGCCCGCGGAGACGATCAGCACGCCGCGCACCACGAACGCCGCGCCGAGCGTAATGAGGATCAGGGTGCCCGCCGGCCAGTCGGCTCGCGGGCGCAGCACGAAACGATGCAGCGACAGCGAAAAGGCGAGCGCGATCAGCATGGCGAGTGCGAGCGCGGCAAGAAGCGGGAGTCCGCTCTTCACGAGGAGTGCCGCCGCGACGCCGGTAATGGCGAAGGTTTCGCCGTGCGCGAGGTTGAGGATCCGGGCGGTGCGATACACGAGAACCAGCCCGATCCCGAGAAATGCGTAGACGGCACCGATCATCAGGCCGCTAATCACGGCCTGGCTCAGGAGATTCACCGGTTGGTGATCGGCTCGGCCTTGATCCAGTTACCGTCCTTGAGCTCGACGATCATCACGGAGGACGCGTCCAGGCCAACGTGGTTGGTCGGCGAAAATTTCTGCACATGGAAGCTCTCGATCGGCGTCGACTCGAGGAATTTTTTCACCGCGGGGTAGTCGGACGCATTGGGCGCCTTGCGCAGCACCGCTTCGGCGACATCGACCTCGGCTTTGCCGAGCAGGTTGATCATGTCGGCCTTCTCCGAGTAGCGCTTGGCATACGCATCGAGGAACGCGCGCGCCCGCTCACGCTCGGCGCCTTTGGGCATCTGATCCGGAACGAGGGCGGCGACGCTCGTGCCCAGTAGTCGCGCGGGCGCCACGTCCTTGATGAGGTCGACGAATGCCTCGCTCATGTTGCCGTAGCTCACCATGAGCGGCTGCGGCAGTCCGAGGATCTTGAAGCTCTTCACTACCGTGACGGCGCCTGCGCCCGTATAGGAGGAGTAGACCAGCTTGATGTCCTGGCCGGCGACGTTCGCGAGCTGCGTCGAGGCGTCGGTGGCGCGCAGGTCGATGCGCGCAAGGCGCAACTCCATCTTCTGCTCGCTGAACACCTTGTTCGCGCTCTCGACACCCACCTCGCCGCTCGCGTCGGTGGCGGCCACCATGCCGATCTTGTTCAGGCCGTTCTGCTTCATGTACTTCGCGATCGCCTCGGTGAGGTGCAGGTCCGAAGGGCTCACCTGGAAGGCGTAGCTGTCGGCGGGCGGCACGACGTTGGGCGAGGGAATCAGGAGCAGCGGCCCCTGCTTCACGAGCGGCTGCATGGCGCGCAGGCTGGCCGTGAGCGAGTTGCCGAAGATCATCACCGCGCCCTTCTCCTGCATGTCGCGCAGGCACGCGACCGCCTTATCCGGCCGCGCCTCGTCGTTGCAGGTGACGAGCTCGATCTTGCGGCCGTTGATGCCGCCCTTCGCGTTCAGGTCGTCGGCCCACATCTTGGAGGCTTTGTTGAGCCGCGTGCCGACGGTGGCGGCCGGGCCGGTGAGCGGCGCCACTTCGCCGATAAAGATCGGCTTGCCGGTCTGCGCATGCGCGCTTGCCGTAGCGGCGAGCGCGAGAATAGCCAGGGCGCATTTCATGAATTCTTCCTCCTCGTTGAGTTATTGCGTCGCGAGCCGGTAGCGCCCATCGGGCGTACGGTCGAGGCCGACGTCCTTGCGTACGGCGTCGAGCTCGATCAGCACGTCGCGGCCATCGCGGCTTCCGGCCGCTTCCATGAGCTCGCGAAAAGTCCGGGGGCCCGCTTCCAGAGCCTGGCGCACGCCGATCTTCGGCTGCGGCGCGAGCTTCGGCGCCTCCGGCACGCGGAAATCGGTGGCGCGGTTCCAGCCGAACGGGAACGTGAGGTCGAAGCCCGCCTTGGCGCCGGTGCGGCTGCCGCCGAGCGACGGGTCGAGCGGGATGCAGCGGAAGCCGCTCGCGACGACGAGGTCGCGGTCGGCCTGAAAACGCGTGGCGAACGCCCAGTCCATCTGCGCGTCCGAGTAGATATCGATGTCGTCGTCAACGACGAAAACGTGTTTGACGTCGGCATTCGAGCCCATCACTGCGGCGATGGCATTGCGCACTTCGCCCGGATAACGCTGTCGCAGCGACAGCCTCAGGTTGTACATGCCGCCGCACGAAGGCGTTGCATAGACGGCGACCGGCTCGCGGACGGCGGTCTGCAGCGCAGACCACACCGCGGCCTCGGTGCGCAACGCGCAGAGCTGCGCGGTGTCCGTGCAATCCAGGCGGCGTCCTCCAATCGTCACCGTCTGGAAGAGTGCATCGCGCCGCATAGTGATGGCGGTAAGATGGAAGACGGGGTTGGTCTTCATATGCCCGTAGTAGCCGACGTATTCGCCGTAGGGACCCTCGCTTTCGACCCAGCCACGCTCGTCGAGATAGCCCTCGAGCACGACTTCCGCGTCAGCCGGCACCATCGCGTCGATGGTTGCGCACTTCACGAGCGGTACGGCCGCGCCGCGCAGCCCGCCCATCAACGCGATTTCGTCATCGATGAGAGACATGGCGGTCGCGGCGACGCCGTCGGCGGGGTGGCAACCGACGACGAACGCGACCGGCATGCGCTCCTTGCGGTTCACGTACTCGCCGTAGAGCGCACGCAGGTCGCTCGGCGCGATCAGGTCGATGCCTGCCTCGGCGCGCCCGCGCAGCATCATCCGGCGGTAGCCCACGTTGCGTTTCTTGCCGTCGAGGCTGCGCGTGATGTCGATGCTCGCCGAGATATAAGGACCGCCGTCCTCGCTGTGCTGCAGGTGGACCGGCAGCCTGGTGAAGTCGGCCTGCGCGCCGGTCCAAACGATCTGGTGCACCGGCGCCGCGCTGGAGGACACCTCCGTCGGCGCGATCGGCGCCTCGAGGCGCCGGGAAACCTCCGCCCGCAGCTCCTGCTCGGCAACGCCAAACGCAAGCGCGATTCGGCGGCGGCTGCCGAGCACATTGCCGACGAGTTCGGCCTTCTCGGGGCCGGCGGCGCGAAACAGCACCGCCTTCGGATTCCCGTCGAGATGCGAGCCGATGTCGACCAGGTCGACCGGATTGCTTATCGTTTCGAGCTCGCTTTCGGCGGCGAAGCGCTCGATCGTACGCCGCAGCCGGAAGCGCTCGACATCCGCGTCGGCCTTCGCTGTGCGCGCTGGCGCGTCCGTGACTAAACCCATGCCCCCTCCTTCTCGTGAAACTAGTTACAGCAGAAACTATTTATCGTATCACCGGGCGGCGGCCCGGTAGCCGAGCCGCGTCGAAAGTCCGCGCGCGGCGCGCTTCACTGCGGCGGCGATGTCGCCCTCCCACGCCACGTCGAAGCCGCCTTGCGGGCCGAGCGCGGCAATCGCGGCGACCATCGCACCATCATGCCCGAACACCGGCGCCGCGACTGACGCGACGCCGCGAAGCAGATCGCCCTGCACGCGCGACAGGCCGCGCTCGCGGATTTCCTCGAGCCGCGCGGCGTAGCCGCGCTTCGCCTCCGGCATCCGCGCGAACTCCGCCTTGAGGAGCGGACTCGTCACGGCCTCGGGCAGATATGCGGCGAAGAGCCGGCCCGTCGCGGAATTCGCGAGCGGCATTACCCATCCCGCGCGCACGTTCGTTGCTACCGGCCGGCTGGATTCCTCCCATCGCGCGACGACCGGCCCCTTGTTCCCCCAGACCGCCAGCAGCACGGTCTCGTCAATGGCAGCGCGCAGGTGGGTGATCGTTTCGGCACCGAGCTTGAGTACATCGATGCTCCCGAGCGCCGAGAGCCCGAGCTCCAGCGCGAAAGGGCCGAGCCGGTAGCGGCCGGTTTCCAAGTCCTGCTCCGCGAGCCCGGCCCGGATAAGGCTGACGAGATAGCGGTGCGCCTTCGCCGGCGCCATTTGTGCGCGCGCCGCCAAGTCCTTCAGGGGTAGCGGCCAGCTTTCCTGCGCGAGAACGCGCGCGAGGCGCAGCCCGACCTCGAGCGAGTTGATGCCTGCGCGTTGACGATTCGCTTGCGTTTTCTGCATTTCGGTATGTACAATCCGTTTCACATATTGTAATCTGGATTCACTCCGCGGGGTTAATTCTGCGCATGCGCTACTCGCTTTTCTCCGTCAACGACCATTACCCGCGCCTCGAGCGCACCGTGCCGCAGCTCTATAGCCAGGTGATCCACTCGTGCGAGCTCGCCGAGCGCTTGGGCTACGACACGTTCTTTTGCGCAGAGCACCATTTCCACGAATATGGCGTTGTGCCGGACCCCGCGGTGATGCTGTCGGCGCTTGCGCAGCGCACCAAGCGCATCCGGCTGGGCACGGCGATCTCCATCCTCACGTTCCACGACCCGCGGCGCATTGCCGAGACCTATGCGATGGTCGATATGATGAGCGGCGGGCGCCTGATATTCGGCGTCGGCTCGGGTTACCTTGCGCACGAGTTCATCGGCTACGGCAACGAGCCGAAGGAAAAGCGCGACCGCTTCAACGAAAACCTGGACATCGTCAGGCGTCTCATGGCGGGCGAGACGCTTGCCTACAAAGGGCAGTTTTCGGCGAGCGACAAGGTGGTGTTGAACGTCTTGCCGCACGAAGGCCGCGTGCCGCCGATCTACGTGGCCGTGCTCGCACGCGAGGCAGCCTATCACGTCGGCAAGCAGAAAAACCGCATCTTCACGGTGCCCTATGCGTCGTGCAAAGACTTCCGTGACATCGGCACCATGCTCGCCGAGTACCGCAAGGGACGCGCGGAGGCCGGGCTACCGCAGGACGATGACGACCACGTCTTTACGCTGCACACCTACGTCGCGAAGACCGACGAAGAGGCGAGAGCGCAAGCGAAGGCTGCCTACGACCTCTATGTGGAGACCCGCCTCTACGCCAAGAAGCACGTCTACGAGGACATCATCGTCAATGGCATTTGCCTCTTCGGCTCGGTGGAAAATGTCGCGGACAAGATGTGCCAGCTCCATGAGATGGGCATCCGGCACGTTGCGACGATGCACAACTTCGGCGCGCTCGATCCGGCGCTGGTCGAGCGCTCCATGACGCTCTTTGCGCGCGAGGTGATGCCGCGCGTCGAGGTTCGGGTCGGCAAGCGCATCGCCGCGTACGGTACATGAGCATCGATCCGCGCGAATACCGACGCGCGCTGGGACGATTTCCGACCGGCGTCACCATCGTGACGGCGCGCTCGGCCGAAGGCCGCTACATCGGGCTGACCGCCAATTCTTTTGCGTCCGTGTCGCTCGAGCCGGCGCTCGTCTCCTGGAGCCTGCGCCGCGCCAGCGCGCTATTCCAGATCTTCACCCACGCGAGTCATTTCGCGGTCAACGTGCTCGGCGCGAGCCAGGCGGAGCTCGCGGCACGCTTCGCCGCCCGCTGCGACGATCGCTTCCGCGGCGTCGCCGTGACCGAGGGCATCGCGGGCCTGCCGCTGATCGAGGGTGCGCTCGCGTGCTTCGAATGTGCGTTGGTCGCGTGTCATGGCGCGGGCGACCACGGCATCTTCATCGGCCAGGTGGAACGCTATACGAGCGCGGCACGCGCCGAATTGCCGCTCGTCTTCTCCCAGGGCGCCTACACCACGCCGCGCGAATCACGAGGACTGCTATGCAGCTAACTCCGCGTATGCTCAATCACGCCGCCTATGTCACGCACGATGTCGCGGCGACCGCGCACTTCTATACGCGCATCCTCGGCATGGAGCTCGCGAGCACGATCTTCGACGATCACGTGCCCTCGACCGGGGACGACTTTCCTTACTTCCACATCTTCTTCCGCATGGCCGACGGATCGACCATCGCCTTCTTCGAGGTCGCTGATCTGCCGCCGCGCGCAAAGCCGTCGCATCCCGCGTACGAGGTGTTCGACCACATGGCGCTGCAGGTCAAGGACCGCGCCGAGCTCCTCCGCTGGCGCGACTGGCTGCTGCAGAACGGCGTCGAGGTGCTAGGCCCGGTGGATCACAAGGGCATGATCGAGAGCATCTACTTCCACGACCCCAACGGCATCCGCCTCGAGCTCACCATCCCGCTCGACGCCGAGTGGAACCGCCACACGAAGCAGGGCTACGAGGACCTAAAGCGCTGGGTCGACACCAAGGCGCGTGCGAAGAAAGAGGGGCGCGACCCGGCGAAGGCCCTGCTCGAGATGATCCGCGAGTCGAAAAAGCGCTACCTCAATCCAGCTTGATGTTTAGCGAGCGGATGAGCGGCAGCCAGCGGTTGCCTTCCGACTGCAGGAAGGCAGCGAACTGCTCCGGCGTGTCGCCGATGATCTCGAGGCCCAGGCCGGTCAGCTTGGCACTCACCTCCGGGTCGCGCAGCGCGCGCACTACTTCCGCATTGAGCCTGGCGACGACCTCGCGCGGCGTGGCGCGCGGCACGACGACGCCGACGATCGGCGCGATGTCCAGGCCCTCATAGCCGAGCTCGGCCAGCGACGGCACATCGGGCGTCACGGCCAGGCGCTTGGTTGAGAACGACGCGAGCGCGCGCAGCTTGCCGCTCTTCAGTTGCGGCAGCACGACGACCGTGTCGATGGCCGCCATCGGAACCTGGCCGGCGATGACGTCCTGCACGACCGGCGCGATGCCCTTGTATTGCACGTCGACGATGTCGAGCTTGGCGCGCCCCTTGAACGCTTCCATCGCCAGCTGGTGCGCGAGGCCGCGGCCGGGCGAGCCATAGTTGAGCTTGCCGGGCTGCTTGCGCACGTACTCGACGAAGGACGCAAGATCGCTCGCTGGAAAGCCGGCGTTGACCGTGAGCAGCAGCGGCGCGCGGATCATGTCGGTCACCGGCGCGAAATCGCGCGCCGGGTCGTAGGGCAGCTTCGAATAAAGCGCCGTATTGAAAACGAGCGAGCCCTGCTCGCAGCTGAAGAGGGTGTACCCATCCGCCGGCGCTTGGGCGACGTACTGCGCGGCGATGATCGAGCTCGCGCCTGGCCGGTTCTCGACCACGATCGGCTTGCCGATGTTCCGCGAAACCTTGGCCGCGACGAGGCGCGTCACGCCGTCCGCGCCGCCGCCCGGCGGGAAACCCACCACCCAGCTGATCGGCTTCGATGGATAGGATTGGCCCCGTGCGAACAGCGGGAGCGCAGCGGTGACTGCTGCGGCAATGAGCAGATGGCGTCGTTTCATGGCGCTCAGTTTAGCTCGGCCTTGACCGGTACATGATCGGAAGGTCGCGCGCGCTTGCGCTCATGCACAAATGAAACGGGCTGCATCGCTGCAACCCGTTTGTTTGACTGGCGCGCCCGGCAGGATTTGAACCCACGACCCCCTGGCAGGAGCGGTGATGTGGCGCCGAGAGACAATACCCACAGGTCCTTCGCGGCCTGTCATCTTAATGAGGCTGCTGAAGGGCGAGTGGCATTATGCTGCGCTCTGACCAGCCACAGGGCCTTTCAATGGACAAGCTCGACCTCACCATCCGCAATGGCACCGTGGCGACCGCAACCGAGACGACACGTTGCGACATCGGCATCATCGGCGAGAAGATCGTCTCCATCGCGGATCATCTTCCGGCAGGTGCGCGCGATATTGACGCCAGGGGCCGTTATGTGCTTCCCGGTGGCATGGACAGCCACTGCCATATCGAGCAGCTCTCCGGGATGGGCATCATGTCCGCCGA
>WNGC01002326.1_pt1 | contig 17208 bp, 10 predicted proteins | sample 5400051 | NCBI WGS metagenome assembly WNGC01 (sample SAMN13153368, study PRJNA577476) | soil metagenome | isolation source: 20 cm soil or saprolite under grassland replicate 2 | place: USA:California | collected 2016-06-15
GCAGAATGTCGGTGCTTTCCTTCACGAGGCGCCAGGCGCTGCCCAGGATCAAGACCGCGATCAATACGGAGATGACGGGGTCGGCCCTTACCCACCCGGTGGCGAGTATGATCGCGCCGGCTGCCAGCGCGCCCGCCGAGCCGAGCACGTCGCCGACGATATGAAGGTAGGCGCCCCGCTGGTTGAGCGAATGGTGGTGCCCGCGATGCAGGATGGCGGCTCCCGCCCCGTTGGCCACGAGGCTCACGGCCGCGACCCCGAGCAGCAGGGCGCCGTGCACCTCGGACGGCGCCCGAAACCGGTGGTAGGCCTCGAGGGCGATGCCGAGCGAGATGGCGAGCAGGGCCGCCCCGTTTACCAGGGCGGCCACGATCTCGAGCCGCAGCAGGCCGAACGTCCGCTCCGCGGTGGCCGGTCGCTGGGCGAGATAGGCGACGGCGAGCGATAGGCCGAGGGCGGCGACGTCGGCCAGCATGTGACCGGCGTCGGCGAGCAGGGCGAGCGAGTGGGCGAGCCATCCCCCCACCGCTTCCACCAGCATGACCGCGGCGGTGATGCCGAGCACCAGCGCCAGCCGCCGGCGGCTTTCCTGGCGCAGCGGCGCGCGATGCGTGCATTGCACGTCGATTGGCAGTGTCGCGCTCACCCTAGTCCCTAGTCCCTAGTCCCTAATCCCTAATCCCTAATCCCTAGTCCTCAAGATAATCACGCTCTATGTTCTCGCCTCTATGCCTGGCCCCGTGTCGGAATCGCTCGGGCTGCGGCTACTCGCCGTGGTGGCGCTGGTGCTCGCGAATGCGTTCTTCGTCGCGGCCGAGTTCGCCCTCGTGGCCGCGCGGCGCACGCGTATCGAGGCGATGGTACGGCGTGGCGACCGCAAGGCCCGCACGGTCCAGGCGGCCCTCCAGGATCTGTACCGCCAGCTCTCGGCCGCGCAGCTCGGCATCACGGTCGCGTCGATCCTGCTGGGCTACGTGTCGGAGGATACGGTCGCGCACCTGTTCCGCGACTGGTTCGCGACGCTGCCGCCGCTGCTCGACTTCCTCACGCGCGGCGGCGTGGCGTCCACCGTCGCGGTGGCCGTCGTGTCGTTCCTGCACGTCGTGTTCGGCGAGCAGGCGCCCAAGGCGTGGGCGATCACGCATCCCGAACGCACGAGCCGCTGGGTCGCGGCCCCGCTCATCTTCTTCTCCTGGATCACCCGGCCGTTCACCGATCTCCTCAACTGGAGCGCCGGGCGCGTAGGGCGGCTGCTCGGCCTGAAGGGCACCACCGCCGAGCTCGAGCAGATCCACTCGCCGGAAGAGCTGCGCATGCTCGTCGAGCAGAGCCGCAAACGCGGCAAGCTCGACGCCGACGACGCGCGGCTGCTGCAGGGGGTGTTCGAGTTCAGCGAGAAGTCGGCGCGCGAAGTGATGACGCCGCGCACCGAGATGGTCGCGCTGCCGGCGGACCTGACCCTCGAGCAGGCCGCCGACCAGGTCGCCATCGCGGGCCGCTCCCGGTACCCGGTGTACGGCGAGTCGCTCGACGACATCCTCGGCGTGGTGCATGCGAAGGATATCCTGGCGGGTCTCCGCGCGGCCAAAGGCGGGACGCTGCGCGCCGTGCTGCGGCCCGCCATGTTCGTGCCGGGCACGCGTGAAGTGGAAGACGTACTGGCCGACATGAAGCGCCAGAAGATCCACCTCGCGATCGTGCTGGACGAGTTCGGCGGCACGGCCGGACTCGTCACGATGGAGGATTTGCTCGAGGAGATCGTGGGTCCGATTTACGACGAGTACGACCAGCCCGGCGGCGAGCTGCGGGTCGCGCCGCCGGGCGCGGCCCCGGTGATCTCCGGGGCGACGCCACTGCGCGACGTGAACCGGGTGTTCGGGCTCGAGCTCGACGAGCAGGACTACACCACCATCGGCGGGTTCCTGTTCGGCGCGATCGGCCGCCTCCCCAAGGTCGGCGACCAGGTGGCGGTCAAGGGCGCGGTGTTCGAGATCCTGGAGATGGACGGGCGCCGAGTCGGCAAGGTGCGAGTCGTGCGGCGCACCGTGGGCGCCGAAACTCCCCGCGGGGTGAAGGCCGAGAGCTAGCGGCCGACCCGCGCCAGCTGAGCGGCGAGCTCGAGCGCGGCCCGCATCGACCCCGGGTCCGCGACTCCACGCCCCGCGATGTCGAGCGCCGTCCCGTGGTCCGGCGCCACGCGCGGGAAGGGGAGGCCGAGCGTGACGTTCACGCCCTTCCCGAACGCTGCCACCTTTACCGCCGTCATCCCCACGTCGTGATAGGGGGTGAGCACGGCGTCGAACTCACCCTTGAGAGCGCGCACGAACACCGTGTCCGCGGGGAGCGGACCCGCGGCGCCGAGCGCCTTGGCCGCGGGCGCGAGCACGCGCTCATCTTCGTCGCCGAACAGGCCCGACTCGCCGGCGTGCGGGTTGAGCGCGCACACCGCGAGCCGCGGCGCGCCGATCCCCCACCACTCGCGCAGCGCTCGCTCGGTGATCCGCCCGCACGCTACCACGCGCGCGGTGGTCACCGCGGCGGGGACGTCCTTGAGGGGGATGTGCGTCGTGACCAGCACCACGCGCAGCGGACCGGCGGCGAGCATCATGGCGACGTCCACATCGCCCGCGAGATGCGACAGCAGCTCCGTGAGACCGGGATAGCGGAAGCCGGCCAGGTGGAGCGCGTGCTTGTGCACCGGACCGGTGACGATGGCGTCGACTTTCCCTTGCCGGGCCAGCTGCACGGCCTGCTCTACCGCCTGGCCCGCGAGACGACCGGCCTCTTCGGGGAGCAGGGAGCAAGGAGCGGTTCCTTCCCATGCAGCGGCGGGTACAGCTCCCCGCTCCCCGTTCCCGACTATGAGGATCTCCGCGTCCAGCGGCCCGAGCGCGAGCGCTTTGGCCAGCACCTCCGGCCCGATCCCCCGCGGGTCGCCGGGCGTCACGGCGAGGCGGGGACGGCGGGGGGAGGCCACGCCGCTAGAACCGGACGTCGACGTAGGTCGTGCGGCGCAGCAGGTCGAGGTAGTGTTTGACGGCAAGCTGCTGGCCCAGACCGTCGCGGATGCGGTCCTTCACCTCGTCGAACGACAGCTCGCCCTCGGGGAGCCGCTTGATCAGCTCGAACACGACGAACCGCGGTCGTGGGCTCCCGGCGCCTACTTCGAAGACGGGCTTGAGACCGGGCACGGTGTCGCTGCCCACCACCTTCTCGTAGTCGGGCGGCAACTCCGACACGGGCAGCGCATCCGCGAGCTTGGGCTCGTTCGGATCGGCGTAGCGGCGGGCCAGCGAGTCGAACGGCGCCCCGTGGGCCAGCGCCTCGTGCACCGAATCCGCCAGCCGCCGGGCGATCGCCAGCTGCCCCGCCGAGATCGTCGGCCGAATCAGGATGTGGCGGGCCAGGACCTCCGCGGGCTGCGCCCGCTCCACCTGGATGATGTGGTAGCCGAACTCGGTCGGCACCACGTCGGAGATCGTGCCGGGGCGCAGCCGGAACGCCACGTCCTCGAACTGCTTCACCATCGGGCCGCGACGGAACCAGCCCAGCTCGCCACCCTGATCACGCGAGGCGCTGTCCGCCGAATACTTCCTCGCGACCTCTCCGAAGTTGGCGCCGCCGCGCAACACCACTACCAGCGACTCCGCGAGCTGCAGAGCGCGCGCGTTCTCGGCGGAATCGGGCTTGGGGACGATGACGATCTGGCGGAACGAGATCGCCGCGGGGCGCTTGGGCTGCTGCGCCCGGTTCGCCTCCCAGAAATCATGCATCTCGGCGTCCGAGGGGGGGATCGGCCGCAGCTTGCCCTTCTGTTTCAGCGCCTCGATCAGCCGCTGCTGCAGAATCGAGCGGCGCTGCTGGTCGGCGAGCCAGCGGCGCCACTCCTCCTCCGACACGAACCCCGCCGCGCGCAGCTGCGCCTGGAACTCGGTGATCGAGGTGAACTGCTTACGCACGTTTTGCACCGTCTGCTCGACCGCGTCCTGGACCTCCTGATCGGTCACCTTGATCGTGGTGTCGCGCTCGGCCTGCTGCACCAGCAGCTCCTCATCCACCATCTGCGACAGGATCTGACGCCGCGCCGCGTCCCGGCCGGCCGAGTCCTCGGGGACCTTCGCCCCCTGCGACTGCGCCAGCACGAGCTGCTCCTCCACCTGCGAGGCGAGGATCGGCTTGGTGCCCACCACCGCCACCACGCGGTCCACGGCCCGCGCCGTCGCCGAGCGCCCCTGTGCCGCCACCGCCGCTGCTCCGAGGGCGGCCCACGCCAGTACGATGACCGTCACTCCCGTCGGCCGCATGTCAGCTCGGCGTCCGCTTGGCCGCGCTGTCGCCCGCGATGGGCGGTGGGCCGGGGGCGCGCTTCAGACCCGTGCCCGGCGCCTGTCGGGCGGTCGTATCGGCGGCGCGAATCGCCTGCGCCCGCTCCACCGCGCGCGCGATCCCGGCGTCGTTGAGCGACCACGGCTCGCCGCGGCGGAGCGCCGCGGCCAGGAAGGGCGGCACCGGCAGGAACGGCGCAGTCGCCTGGGTGACCGCCGCATCGAGGTAGCCCTCCATGTGCGCCATCGCCAGCCGCACGCGCGCGTCGGGGGTCGCCGCGGAGTCCTTGAGCAACTGGGGCGAGAGGCGCAGCAGCCCCTCGAGCCGACCGACGCCGGAATCGTGCTCCGCACGCACGTGACGCCAGTCGTCGGCCGTGAGCTGCACGCCGGCGGAGTCGATCTGCTCGAGCAGCATGTCGCGCTGGGCCAGCAGTCTCACGAACTGCGTGAGCTGATCGTCCGAGGCCGTCGCGATGCCGCGGACGTCATTGGGATCGAGCGCCAGCAGCCAGCGCGCCAGGTCTTTCACCCGGAATGCGCCCCCCCGGAACGTGGCCAGCGTGTGCTCGTCGTCCCGGGCGGTCACGATCTGCGGCACGGCCTGGCGGACCCGTGCCGGGGCGCCGGCCTCGACCTTGAGCTGACGCGCCTTGGTGAGGCTGTCGAAATACAGCGAATCGAGACGGTTCGCGCGCGAGCTCTCCAAATCGACCCGGAACGAATCCCGCACTTCCGCGAGCGGCGGCCGGCGGATGATGTGAAATCCGAACGGTGAGCGCACGACGCCGCTCAGACCGCCGGGGGCCAGCGCCCACGCCGCGCTGTCGAACGCGGGGACGAACTGCCCCCGCGGCGTCGCCGGGAGGTAGCCGTCTCGCGCCTTGGAGCCCGGGTCCTCCGAGTAGCGGCGGGCGAGCTGCCCGAAGCCGGCTCCGCCCCGAGCCGCCACCTGTCGCAACACACCTTCGGCTTTCTTCTTCTGCTGCTCTTCCACCATCGGCACCGCGCTCGGCGGCACCCGGATGAGAATGTGCTGGAACAGGCGGACCGTGCCCACCCGGTAGGCCGAGTCGGCATCGGCCGCGGTCAGCCGGCCCCGGCCGGCGAGGAGGCGCTGGTGGTAATGCTCCCACTTGAGCTGCACCACGAGCGGCCATTCCGCCGCGAGGGCGAGGGACGAATCGTGCAGGTCACGCCCGCGGCCCAGGGCCGTGGCGAGCACGGCGTAGTCGAGATAGACGTTCGCGACGCCGGTGAGCACGTCGGGCCGGACCGGAATGCGGGGCGCCCGGCCCACCAGGCTCGCCAGGCGCTCCACCCCGAGCGTCTGGCCCGCGGCGGTGCCGGCGACCTCGGTATGTGCCGAGAACGCGTCCCGCAGGGCGCCGAAGCCCGCCAGTAGGAGCACCATCGTCAACAGACTCAGCCGTCATCGTGAGCGTCCGCCAGGACCGCGCTGAGCGCGCGGACCAGGCCGGGGCCGATCGCCTCGCCGCCGAGCCGCCGGAGTCGCAGGGAGAGCGGAGCCGCGCGCCGCACCTCGGCCTCGAACTGCACCGCGTCGAGCGCCGCCGTGAGACGGGCGAGGCGCGGGGTCGCGTCCCGCCGGAACGTGAGCCGCGCCTCGTCGCCCTTCACCAGAACCATTTCCAGTCCCGCCCGAGAGCCGAGCGCGCGCAGCTCGGACACGAGGAGCAGGCGCCGCGCGTCGTCCGGGAGCGGCCCGAAACGGTCGCGCAATTCCTCGCGCACCGCCTCAATCTCGCTCGCCGCTCCGGCCCGCGCCAGCCGGCGGTACAGCTCGAGCTTCGCCGCTTCGTCCGGCACGTAGTCGTCGGGGAGACGCGCGGGCTGGTCGAGCACGACTTCGGGCGGTGTGCTCGTCCTCTGTCCCCCGTCCCCTGTCCCCTTGAGCGCGTCGACGGTCTCCTGGAGCCACCGCAGATACGTATCGAAGCCGACGGCCTGCGCGTACCCCGACTGCTCGGCACCAAGCAGATTGCCCGCGCCCCGCAGCTCGAGATCGCGCAGGGCGATGCGATACCCCGAGCCCAGGTCGGTGTGATGCTCGAGCACGCGCAGGCGCTCCTCCGCGTCGGCATCGACCACGTCGGGCACCAGCAGGTAGCAATACGCCCGGCGATGGCTGCGGCCCACGCGGCCCCGCAGCTGGTACAGCTGGGCCAGCCCGAGCTGGTCGGCGCGGCTCACGAGCATGGTGTTGGCGTTCGACACGTCGAGCCCCGATTCGACGATCATGGTCGATACGAGGATATCCACCTCGCCGCGGACGAAGCGCGCCATCACGTCGTCGAGCGTCGCCTCCTTGAGCTTGCCGTGTGCCACCACCACGCGTGCCCGCGGCGGCGCGAGCGCCCGCACCCGCTCCGCGACGGTATCGATCGTCTCGATGCGGTTGTGCACGAAGTACACCTGACCCGCCCGGTCGAGCTCTCTTGCCAGCGCCTCCTCGATCAGCCCGTCGTCCCACGGCTCGATGAACGTCACGACCGGGGAGCGGTCCTTGGGAGGCGTCTCGAGCAACGTCAGGTCGCGCAACCCGGCGAGCGAGAGGTGCAGGGTGCGGGGGATCGGCGTCGCCGTCAGGGTCAACACGTCCACGGCGAGCTTCAGCGCCTTGAGACGCTCCTTGTGTCGCACGCCGAAGCGGTGCTCCTCGTCCACGATGAGGAGCCCGAGGTCGTGAAACGTGACATCGCGAGACAGCAGGCGATGCGTCCCGATTACGATGTCGACTTCGCCACGCGTCATCCGCCGGGTGACATCCTTCGAGTCCTGAGCGCCGCGAAACCGCGACAACACCTCGACCTTTACGGGATAGTCCGCCAGGCGCTCGCGGAAGGTACGGCCGTGCTGCTCCGCGAGAATCGTGGTCGGGACGAGCACGGCCACCTGCTTGCCCGCTTGCACCGCCTTGAACGCCGCGCGCAGCGCCACCTCCGTCTTGCCGTAGCCCACGTCGCCCACGAGCAGCCGGTCCATGGGCCGCGCCCGCTCCATGTCGCGCTTGACCTCCTCCGACGCGCGCCGCTGATCGGGTGTGTCTTCATAAAGGAACGCGGACTCGAGCTCACGTTGCCACGGTGTGTCGGGCGGGAACGCATAGCCGGGCGCGAGCTGGCGTCGGGCGTACAGGTCGAGCAGCTCCGACGCCATCCGGCGAATCGCCGCGCGCGCCTTGTCGCGTTGTCGCTGCCACGTCGTCGCGCCCAGGCGGTGCAGCCGCGGCGGCGGCGCCTCGCCGTCCCCGGCCGCCCGGTACGGCTCGAGCTGGTCGAGCCGATACAGCGGGACGTTGAGGCGGGCGCCGCCTTCGTACTCGACCACGGCCACCTCGAGACTGCCGCCGTCCGACCCGACGGCGATCGTCTGGATCCCACGATAGATCCCGATGCCGTGCTCGAGATGGACCACGAAATCGCCGCCCCGCAGGGCCCGGGTGGCCGCGGTCGCGACCGCTTCGCGGTAGCGCCGGGGCCGACGCAGCCGCCGCGCCCGCCGGAAGATCTCGTGATCGGTGAGCACCCGCAGCCCGGGCACGATGAACCCACCGTCGAGCGCGCCCACCACCAGCGTGGCGCGCTCCGTATCCAGCAGCTCCTCGAGCCGCTCGAGCTGCCCCTCGTTGTCGCACAGGATGACCGTGGACGGCTCGCCCGCCACGATCTGGCGCAGCCGCCGGATGTCGCGATCCACCGCCTCGGGCGGGGCGACCGGCAGGCGCAGATCACCGTCCGGGGCATTCAGCGCCAGGCGCGGGAAGCGCGCGACCCGGTCGCGCCACGCGGCCGGATCCACGAACAACGCGTCGCGCGGCGGTGGTTCCTCGCCCAGCCGTCGGGCCACGTCGAGATGGTGCGTCGCCTCCGCCCAGGCGCGATCCACCTCCTGCTGCAGCGCGGATTCCTGTTCCAGTACGACGACGCTGTCGCTCGGGAGCAGGTCCAGTAGCGACTGGCGTGGTAGGGGCGCAGCATGCTGCGCCCCTCCGTCGCCCATCCCCCGTCCCTCGGTGCGCACCGGCAGGATGGTGATCCGCTCGATCGCCTCGCCGGATCGCTGCGAATCCAGATCGAAGGCCCGGAGCGACGCGATGTCGTCCCCCCACCATTCGACGCGCGCCGGCGACGCCATCCCAAAGCCGTACACGTCGAGGATGCCGCCGCGCACGCTGAACTGCGCCACCTCGGTCACGGTCGCCACGCGGGCGTACCCCATCTCCTCGAGACGCCGGACCGCGTCGGCGAAGCGTAGGGGCGCAGCATGCTGCGCCCCTACCGACGTTGGCCCGACGCCGAGTGCCAGCCGATTGTCGCGCAGCGTGGCCGGCACCCCGGTTCGCTCCGCCGCGGCGCGTGCCGTGGTTACGAGCAGATGAATCCGCCCCGAGAGCAGAGCCTCGATGGTTTCGATCCGCTCGCCCGCGATCTCGACGTGCGGCTCCTCGGCGCCGAGCGCCTCGCGCTGCGGGTACAGCGCGGCGGCGTCACCCGCGAGCGCCTGCAGATCGGCCAGCCAGCGCTCGGCATCGGTCGGAGTCGCCGTCACCACGACGAACACCCGCTGCGCGCGCCGCCGGGCGAGCGCGGCCAGGAGCACGGCGGCGCTCGAGCCCGGAAGACCGGCGACGCCCCTGCGGACCCCGGCGCCGGGGAGCGCGTCCGCCAGCGCCCCTGTGGCCGGCAGCGCGTCGAAGCGATCGATCAGGAAGGTGAGGGACATCAGCGGGTGAAGGTCGCCACCGCCAGCTCCGCCGCCGCCACGAGCAGCGCGAGCACCAGCAGTGGGCCGCTCGCGTCGCTCTTGCCCGCCCCCGCGAACCGCGCCGCGTCGAGGGCCGCGGCGTCGAGGACCTCCGCACCCAACTGGTCCCGCACCAGGGTGGCGGGCGCGGGCGTGAGATCCGACTCACGCGGGTCGGGGCCCGACACGATCGCGCCAACCGTATCGGCGCCCCGCGTGCGGAACTCGACGCCGGGCGCGCCCTCCACCTCCGATACGGGAGCCTCCCCCCGCGCCAGACGGTTCACGAGCGCGTCCACGAACGGCACGAAGGCGGGTGCCGCGGGCAGCGCCGTCCATGCCGTGTCCAAGCGGCTGCCGACGAGCAGGACGCCGGCGTCCCGCACGAACCACGGCTCTCCGTTCACGGTCGCCAGGACGGTACTGTCCCCACCCGTCCCCCGTCCCCCGTCCCCCGTGGCCTCAACACGATATCGCCGGGTCACCTGGATTCCGTTTATCTCCCGCAACCCCGACGCCGCGACCGGCCCCGGAGTTCCCGTCGCACCGAGCCGCCAGCGGACTCCGCGGGCGGCCAGGGCGCGGTTCAACGGCCCGATGAGCGTCGGATCGGCGGGTGGCACCACCACGCCGACCGCGGCCCCGCCCTCCAGCCGATCCCCGATCACCACGTCGCCGCCACGTCGCACGCGCTGGCCCTGCTCGAGCACGGCCAGCGCCGCCGCCACGAACGGCCCCGCCCCGCTCGACGCGGTGACTCGGGCCGGGGGCGCCACCCGCCAAGCGAACACGCGTCGATCGTCCGCTCGCAGCTCGTCGGCGTCGAGGCTGGCCGCGCCCACCCACCACCCGGGGCCCCCCGGCGGCAGCGCGATCGAGACCGTGGAACCCGGTGCGGCGAGTGCCCGCCCAACTTCGCGACCGCGCACCTGCAGGGTGACGGCCGCCGGCCGGGCGCCCGGCGTCCCGACGATCGACACCGCCACGGCAGCGTCGGACACCCGCACCGAGCCGACTCCCCGGTTCGCCGGCACTTCGGTGGAAGGGGCGAGCGCGAGCACGCGGACACCCCGCGGCACGTCCGCCCGGCCCGATCCCAGGGCCGTTCGCTGGAGGTCGCTCATCACGTGCACCTCGCGTCCCTCGAGCGGTTCCGCGTCCACGATGCGCGCCGCGTCGCGCACCGCGGCCGTGAGGTCGAGCCGCCGGGGCGACACACCGGCGCTGTCTAGCGTCGCGAGCAGCGCTTCGCGCGTCCCGGCCCGCGCCACGCCGTCCGCGAGCACCAACCATAGCCGGTCCGACGCCCCGGCGGCGGCGAGCGAGGCCCGGGCCGCGGCCCGGAGCCGATCGAGCATGGGACGCCCGTCCACCACGACGCCGGACGACACCGAGTTGTCGAGGATCACCACCAAGGCGGTCCGCTGATGCAGCGCCGCGCGGCGGAGGGTGGCGGGAGCGGGAGCCGGGACGAGCGGTCGCGCCGCGGCCAGGACGATCAGCGCGATGAGGGCGGTGCGCAGCAGCAGCAGCAGCACATGCCGCAGCCTGAGACGCCGGGCGCTCTGCCGCTCCGCCTCGCTCAGGTAGCGCAGCGGCGGAAACTCGGCCTCGGGCGGAATGCGTCGCTCGAGCAGATGCAGCAGCGCGGGAATCCCCGCCGCGACGAGCCCCAGCAGCGCGAGCGGGTGCAGGAACGTCACGTGAGCAGGCGGAGCGCCATCCCGAAGGGCAGGTCGGTGAGCACGTGGTGGTAGGCGATCCCGTGACGCCGGCAGGTGGTACGCCAGGCCGTGATCTCGCGGCGCACGGTCTCCCGGTACGTCCGCGCCAGCTCCCGCGGACGGACCACCACGCTCACCGCCGATTCGGGATCCCGAAACCGGACTTCCGGCGCGCCCGAGAGCTCGGCCTCCGCGGGGTCCATCAGGTGCAGCACGATCACGTGATGGCCGCGGTGACGCAGGTAGCGCAACGCGGTGAGCGCGAGCTCACGGTCGAACAGCAGGTCCGATACGAGCACCACCAGCCCCCGGCGCACGAGCAACGACGTGATCTGACCGAGCGCCGTCTCGGCGGCCGTGCCGCCGCCGTCGGGCGTGCGCTCCAGGCCTCGGACCAGCCGAGCCCACTGACCCGCCCGCACCCGCGGCGGTACGACTTCCCGCACCGCTTCGTCGAACGTGATGAGCCCGGTCGCATCCCGCTGCCGCAGCAGAATCAGCGCGAGCGCCGCCGCCAGCCGGTCGGCGTAGGCCCGCTTGGTGAGACGCGCCGGCGCGCCGCGCCACGCCATCGAGCGGCTCGCGTCCACGAGAATCATCGCTCGCAGGTTGGTCTCTTCCTCGAACTGCTTGACGAACAGTCGATCGGCCCGGGCCAGAATCCGCCAATCGAGATAGCGGAGCTCGTCCCCCGGCTGATAGGCGCGGTGCTCGGTGAACTCGACCGAGAAGCCGCGGAACGGGGAGCGGTGAATGCCGGCGAGAAAGCCTTCGACGACGCCCGTGGCCACGATTTCGATCCCGCCCAGCCGCGCCACGTCGGCGGGGTCGAGCAGATCGATGCGCGCGGTGTCAGCCATGGGGTTCGCGGAAGCTAATGAGCGGCCGATTGTCCCGGGTAGAGGACAATCGGGGGCGTGGCGCAGCCTTCGATCCTATTTGTAAGATCCTCATCGACAATCGGTTGGGAGACGAGACCCGGATTCGCCGCATGGCATGACGCCTGCTCTTCAGGCACTCATGTTGACCACGTTCGGCTTGCTCAGCCTGCTCGTCGGCTCCGCTGTCGTTTCGGACCGCCCGCGCGTCGAGATCTGGACCGACCGGGGCGACGACCCCTACGCGAGCAGCCAGGGCGTGCGCGTGCACTTTCGCACCGAGCAGGACGCGTACGTCACCATCCTGCGGATCGACACCGATGGCCGGGTGCGGGTGCTGTTCCCGCGCGAGCCGTGGCAGGACAACTTCGCGCGCGGCGGCCGCGACTACGAGGTCCCCGGCCGCGACTCGCGCGACGCCTTTTACATCGACGACTCCCCCGGCGTGGGCTACATCTTCGCCGTGGTCGCGGGCGACGCCTTCGTGTACGACGCGCTCGAAAGCCACGACCATTGGGACTATCGCGCCATCGCCGACGGTCGCATACACGGCGACCCGTACGTGGCGGTTACCGATCTGGCGGAGCGCATCGTGCCCCCGGCGTACGGCGACTGGGACTACGACCTCGCACCGTACTACGTCCAGCGGCATTATGACTACCCGCGGTTCCTGTGTTACGACTGCCACTCGCCCGTGAACTATTCCTCCTGGAGCCCGTACGACTACAGCTGCGTGCGTTTTCGGATCGTCGTGTACGACGATCCCTACTATTACCCCTATCGCACCTACGGTGCGACGCGAGTCGTGTTCACGCGGCCGCTCCGGCCCGAGCCGCGCTTCATCTTCAAGGACCGCCAGGCCTCCGACGCGTTCGTCACGCGCGTCCGCGCCCGTCCCGTGGACGACAACCAGCGGCGCGAGATCGGCACGCGCGGTCGCGATCCGGACGGCACGGGCGTCGTTGCACCGACCCACGTGGAGCCGCGGCCGCGGCCCATCACCGGCGATCAGAGCGACAAGCGTGAGCGGGACCGTCCCCGCGAGCGACGCCGCCAGCCCGACGCCCCGGCCCAGCCCGCGCAACGCGCTCGTCCCGCGCCGCCGGAGCGTCAGGAGCGCCCCGAGCCACCGCGCGCCGAGCCACGGCGGGAGGCTCCGCCCCCCAGGAGCGAGCCGCGAGTGGCGCCGAAGCGCGACGCCCCGAAGGACAAGCCACGGGCCGAGCCGGAGCTGAAACGCCGCAAGCCGTGACGATCTGTGTCACACCGCTCGCGCCCGGCCGTGGTCCGCCACGGTCGGGCGCATTAGCTTTTCGGTCCCCTCCTCGAGGCCACCAGTGATGCGGTACCGTCTGAACCTGCTGCTCGCGGTGCTCACGGTGCCGGTCGCGGCACAACGCCAACCGCCGGATGGCCGCGGGGGGGGCGGGGGGGGCGCGGCGGCGATCACGGCCGAAGACGTGCGACGCCGCATCGGCGTCATCGCCGCCGACTCGATGCTCGGCCGCGCGACGCCGAGCCCGCAGCTCGATCAGGTCGCGGCGTACGTGGCGGCCGAGTTCCGTCGCTTCGGTCTCACGCCCGGCGGCGACAGCGGCACCTACCTGCAGCGCTACCCGCTCGAAGTCCAGCGCTTCGACCCGGACAGCGCGAGCATCCGGATCGCGGGCCCAGTGCCCGCCACCTGGCGCACCGGCCAGGACGTGCTCCTCGTCGACGGACAGCCGCCCAGCGGTGACAGCGCCGGTGCGGGAGTGGTGATCACCGGGTCGCCGCAGGGAGCGGCGGCGCTCGATTCCGCGGCGGTGACCGGAAGAGTCGTGTTCCTCGCGTACGGACCCAGCGTGAACGCGATCGCTGTGAAGGTCCTGCCGCTGCGCCCGCTCGCGCTGCTGCTCGTGGCCGACTTCCCCGACTCGATCTGGGCAAAGCTGCCGGGACATGCCGCCAGCGTGCGCGTGCGCAACCCGAGCGAGGAAGGCGGATCTGCGATCCCGGCGGTGTTCGCCGTGCGGGCGGCGACCGCCCGGGCACTGTTCACGCGCGCGGGCGCCCCGGCGGACTCGCTCCGCGTCTGGGGCGACCGGCCGCTCGCGGCCCATCCGCTGGCCGATGTCAGGATGCAACTCGCGGTGCACCAGCAGCTGCTGCAGCGCACGTCCGCCCCCAACGTGGTGGGGATCCTGGAGGGCGGCGACGCCGTCCTCAAGAAGGAATACGTGCTGTTCACGGCCCACATGGACCACATCGGAACGCCGGGCGCCGGAGAGGGGTGCACGGCCCGCGGGGCCGACTCGATCTGTAACGGCGCGGATGACGACGGCTCGGGGACGGTCGCCGTGATCGAGCTGGCTCAGGCGTTCACGACGGCGCGCGAGCGCCCCAAGCGCTCCCTGGTGTTCATGACCGTGAGCGGCGAGGAGCGGGGACTGTGGGGCAGCGCGTACTTCGCCGACCACCCGACTGTGCCGCTCGCCAAGGTGGTCGCGGACCTGAACAGCGACATGGTCGGCCGCAACGCGAAGGACACGCTGGCGGTGATCGGCCGGGAGCACTCGAATCTGGGCGGCGTCGTGGACAGCATCGCCCGGACGCATCCCGAGCTCAACATCAAGCCCGTTGGCGACCTGTGGCCCCAGGAAGGGCTCTATTACCGCTCGGACCACTACAACTTCGCGAAGAAGGGGGTGCCGATCCTGTTCTTCACCACCGGGCTCCACCCGGACTACCACCAGGTGAGCGATTCGCCGGACAAGATCGACGCGGAAAAGGAGGCGCGCTTCGCCCGGCTGGTGTTCTACCTGGGCCTGGCGGTGGCGAACACGACCGCGCGACCGCAGTGGAACGCGGAGAGCTACAAGCAGATCGTGGGGTCGCAGTAAGGCTGTAGGGGCGCAGCATGCTGCGCCCCTACCTCGTGCCGGCGAGCAGCTCGGCGTTGGTCTTCGTGCGCCGCAGCTGGGCCAGCAGACCCTCCATCGCCTTCTCCGGGGGGAGCCCCACCAGGCCTCGCCGCAGCTGCTGTTTGGCCGCGACCGTGGCCGGATCGGCGAGCAACTCCTCGCGCCGGGTGCCGCTGGCCGCGACGTCGACCGCCGGATAGACGCGCCGGTCGGCCAGGGCGCGCGACAGCCGCAGCTCGGCGTTACCGGTCCCCTTGAACTCCTCGAAGATCACGTCGTCCATGCGGCTCTCCGTCTCGACCAGCGCGGTGGCAATGACCGTGAGCGAGCCGCCGTCCGGCACGGCCCGCGCGGCGCCGAACAGTCCTTTGGGCTTGGCGAGGGCGTTGGCGTCCAGGCCCCCCGACATGGTCCGGCCGCTGCCGCGACCGGTCGTGTTGTGCGACCGCGCCAGCCGGGTAAGCGAGTCGAGCACGATCACGACGTCGCGTCCGAGCTCCACCTGTCGGCGCGCGTGCTCGAAGACCATGTCGGCCACCGCGACGTGCCGCTCGTGAGACAGGTCGAAGCTCGACGCGATCACCTCGCCCCGCCCCCAATCGATCATCTCGCTCACTTCTTCCGGGCGCTCGTCTACCAGCAGCACGAGGAGGGTCACCGCCGGATGGTTGAGGGCGACGCCCTCGGCGATGGCCTGCAGCATCATGGTCTTCCCCGCCTTGGGGGGCGACACGATCAACGCCCGCTGACCGAACCCGAACGGGCAGATCAGGTCGACGACGCGCTGCGTCTCCGCGGTGCGCGGGCTGGACGCGCGCGGCGACTCGAGCACGAGCGGACGCGCGGGATGCACCGCACCGAGCTTGGCGAACTCGGGGCGGTCAACCAGGCGTGCGGGCGGCGCGCCGTTCACGCTCGCGACCTTGCCGTTTTCGAGCGTGACGAGGTCGCCCCGCCGCAGGCCCGGGAGCCGCACGCCGGGATCGCCTTTGGCGGGCAAATAGCTGTTGGCGGCGAGCCGCACGGCGCCGCCGTTGGAGGTAGGGTCGAACCAGCCGGTGATGGGGGGCATGGCAGAACGTAAAAGATAGGTGTCGGGTGCCGGGTGTCAGGGGGGGGTGACGCTTCCCAATACCCGACACCCGACACCCGACACCTATATTTCTCCCGCACATGCGCCAGGATCACATCCGCAACTTCTGCATCGTGGCCCACATCGACCACGGGAAATCGACGCTGGCCGACCGGCTGATCGAGCTCACGGGCACCCTGGACAAGCGCCTGATGCGGGAGCAGGTGCTCGACACGATGGACCTGGAACGCGAGCGCGGCATCACCATCAAGCTCAACGCCGTCCGCATGAACTACCACTCCCGCGACGGCGGCATCTACGAGCTGAATCTGATCGATACCCCCGGCCATGTGGACTTCACCTACGAGGTGTCCCGGTCGCTGCAGGCGTGCGAGGGGGCGATCCTGGTGGTCGACGCCTCCCAGGGCATCCAGGCGCAGACGATCTCCAACCTGTTTCTCGCGCTCGACGCGGGGCTCGAGATCATCCCGGTGCTCAACAAGATCGACCTGCCGGGAGCCGAGCCCGATCGCCGCGCGCAGGAAATCCACGAGCTGATCGGGGCGAAGCCGGAGGAGATCCTTCGCATCTCGGCCAAAGAGGGCACCAACGTTCCCGAGCTGCTCGAGGCCGTGGTGGGTCGCATCCCCGCGCCCCGGGGCATGGCCGAGGCGCCGCTGCGCGCCCTGATCTTCGACTCGTACTACGATCGCTATCGCGGTGCCATTCCTAGCATCCGGGTAGTGGACGGCACGATCCGGCCCGGCATGAAGATCGCTTTCGGGGCGCACAAGGAAGACATGTACGAGGTGGACGAGGTCGGCTATCTGCAGCTCGGCCACAAGCCCGCGGAGCAGCTCGAGGCGGGGGAGGTCGGGTACTTCGTCGCCAACGTGCGCGGCGTGCGCGAGACGCGTCCGGGCGACAGCGTGCTCGACGCCGAGCACCGGGATGTGGCGCTCTTGCCCGGATACCGCGACATCAAGTCGATGGTGTTCGCCGGGCTGTACCCGACGGAGCCGAATCAGTTCGAGGAGCTGCGCGACGCGCTCGCCAAGCTGCAGCTCAACGACGCGTCGCTGCATTACGAGCCCGAATCGTCGGTGGCGCTGGGCTTCGGGTTCCGCTGCGGCTTCCTCGGTCTCTTGCACATGGAGATCGTGCGCGAGCGGCTCGAGCGGGAGTTCAATCTCGACTTGATCAGCACCGTCCCCAACGTGGAGTACCACGTCCACAAGACCGACGGCACCATGGACCTGGTCGAGAACCCGAGCCTCCTGCCGCACGGCTCGGCCGTGGATCGCATCGAGGAGCCGTACGTGAAGGCGCGGATCGTGGCACCGGCGGAATACATCGGCGCGATCATGAGGCTGGGCCAGGAGCGCCGCGGGGTGTACGGAGGGATGCACTACGTGGACCCGACCCGCGTGGACTTCACCTGGGAGTTCCCGCTCGCCGAAATCATCCTCGATTTCTACGACAAGCTGAAGACGATCTCGCGCGGCTATGCCTCGCTGGACTACGAGTTCCTGGAGTACC